>WNFN01073699.1_pt1 | contig 10230 bp, 9 predicted proteins | sample 5400161 | NCBI WGS metagenome assembly WNFN01 (sample SAMN13153353, study PRJNA577476) | soil metagenome | isolation source: 80 cm saprolite on Douglas fir-dominated hillslope | place: USA:California | collected 2013-09-17
AAAGATTCGCCGGTGAAAGAGCAGCGCGTCTGGTCCGCGGCGGGTGACCGTCTTACGCGGGCCCTCGACGAAATCAGCGTTCGTGCTGGCGCGGACAGCCGGCATAGGGCGATTCGGATGGCATACGTTTCGTGCTCGTTGCGTGAGCACGAAGTGGATGTGAAAGTTCAGCAGGCCTCGTTGAAGAATGCGGACATTTGACGTGAGTTCTCCGCGGATCCTCGCGAAGCGAATTCTCATCGTTATCACCGCGATCGTTGCAGCTGTTTACGTTGGTGATTACCTCTTTCTCCGCTTTCGCACGCTTCACCCGAAACCCGGCGACCCGTTCGAATCACTCAAGACCCTGCGAGTCCTCGCCATCCCGGAAAAGAATGGCAAGACGGAATATGAAGTAGACGCCCGGAATCCGGAGCAGACCGTCACCTGCGTCCACTCACTCTTCCCGCACAGCGGTTATTCTCCCTGCTGGTACGTCAAGCCGAGGATCAACCAGCCGATCCCTATGTAATCGGCTCAGCGTCAATCATTCCCATTCAGTGAGCGGGGGGTTGGGATGTATTCACTTTTTTTCGGGAAACTTTGGAGGAATTTCCGCATAGCGCGGCGCAGCCTTCTTCAAATTCACATCCACTTGAGCGCCGGCATCTCCGATACCCCAGCGCATTCCACCGGCGAGCGAATTCAGGAAAAACTCATTCTTCCAATTCTCCGGCCGGTCGCCCATCGCGGTATAAAACACATGGCCTTTGCCGTGCATCCGCGTCCACATCACCGGATACGGCGCGCGCCGGTAGCACTCACCCTTCATGCCATCCGTTTCCAGAGTGAGGATCACGTGGAGATCGGGCATAAAATCCTTCAACGAGTACCACTCTTCGTTGAAACTCACCGGCGAAGTCACGCCTTCCAACCCGGGAAATTTCGGGTCGTTCACGATCAAGTTCGCATCCTGCAGCCGCGGCTCTCGCCCGTGAGTGATGAACTCAGCGCCGAGCATCCGAAGGTATGGGTCTTCCTGATCTCCATGCGCGACATAGCGATTGGATCGGTCTTCGGGATCTGGCAGCGTATGAAACGTGTCGCTTGCCGCATGCACGCCCACAAATCCCATTCCATCCCGCACCGCGTCCAGCAGTGTCTGCTTGCCCTTGGGTGACATCGGGGGCTTGCCGTCAGTGCCCATAGTCGTAAGGTCACCGGTGGTGAAAAACACCACGGCGGCGTAGGAATGGAACTCTTTCGAATCGAAAATACGCCCGTCCTTCGTCACGCTGACTTTGAATCCATGCTTGTTCCCCAGGTCGGTTACGGCGTCGTCCATGATGCTCGGTTTCCCATCCACTCTTTTCACCACAGCGTGTTCGAATCCTGACGATTTTGTGAACACCAGCACCGACTTGATGGATGCCCCGGCCAGGCGGTTTGAAAGTGCGAGCCCAGCGCCGGCCAGTGCCGCGGCACGAAGAAATTCTCTGCGGCTCGAAAATTCTTTCATGGAGTCCCTCTCATCGGTGTCCCTCCGGATGCTCGCAACCCGGGGATTATCCGGACTGCCTCTGGTGGTCCTTCTCCGCCCCATCCAGCCAGCGGTCCAGCGCGGCTTGCGAATTCGATTCGACGTGCAGGAACCTCACGCCAGCGCCCATATTCGGCTGCGAGTAAATGATCTCTGACTTGGCTTCGAAGAACGCATCTCCCGCGGTAATTTTCACCAGCACCATCGTCCCCGTGGGGAACGGATTCATCATGTCCAAATAGCACCCGTGCAGGCTCAATTCGCTCACCCGCGACGCGATGCGCACATCAGCCTTCTCTTCGATCAGCTCAGCGCTCGCGATGAATGAATACCTCGGCGAACGGCGTTTCTCTCGGTATGCGATGGCCGCCTCCAGATGCATCCCCTTACCACAATGGTACGACGTTTTGGCCGGCTGGCCCACAATGTCCCCAAAAGGCCTTAACCAATTTGAAACTTCCGGTACCGGGCGTTTTCTGACTCTTGCGCGCTATAACATTGAACAACGGGCCGATCCCAGCGACTCGCCGTCGCTAGCCAAGGAGACAATCCCATTCATTCATTCCGTACTAGTCCCTCCGGCCGTAGTTTTCCTTTCCTCAACGCGGCGGATTCGATGTACTATCCCTGTTTCCTCGAGTCCCGTTTTTCCATCAAAAACAAAGGAGGGCATGCACATGTTTCGCAAGCTCATCAATACCACTGACGATCTGGCCATCACCATCCTTCGCCTAGTTCTTGGCGTGGTCTTCTTCGCGCACGGTGCGCAAAAGGCCCTCGGCTGGTTTGGCGGCTATGGATTCTCCGCCACCATGGGTTTCTTCACCCAAAAAGCGCACATCCCCGCCGCGTTCGCATTTCTCGCCATCTGCGCCGAATTCCTCGGTGGCATCGGCTTGATTCTCGGCCTTCTCGGTCGTGTCGCCGCTTTCGGCATTGTTTGTAACATGGTGGTGGCCGTAGCCATGGTCCACTGGCACTTCGGCTTTTTCGCAAACTGGTCCGGCAATCAAAAAGGAGAGGGCATCGAGTACCACCTTCTCGCTCTCGCCGTCGCTTTGGCCATCATGATCAAGGGCTCTGGCGCGCTTTCCGTCGATCGCGCGCTCTCAAAATCTTGAGCGCAAGAACTCTTCGTGGCCTTCGCCGCACGTCCTTTACCGCGACCCCGTGGGGGCGTCTCCGCTATGGCCTTTTCTTCATTACTCCCAACTTTCAACGTCTTACAACCCCGCTCTTTTCCCATCCTGACGTGTCTACTTCATTGCTTCAGTACTTCCCGCATCCAGCTTTCTCAGCAAATACGGAATGATCACCTGCCGGAAAATCACCGGATCAGGCCACACTTTCACCTGCCGCCCCAGGTGCCCCCCCTGCGGATTGATCCACGCCTCTTTCGGAACGTCACCGCTATTGAGAATCAGATACGTATCCGAAATCGGTACCTGCGTGTCCAGGGCCCCCGCGATGATCAGCATCGGCGCCGTCGGCCTCCCGAGCAATCCTTGCGAAACCAGCGACATCTTTGGAAAAATCGTCGCCAAATCATCTACCGTTTTCGCGCCTTCGTAAATCGACATCAGCGCGGGACCCAGCCCGAAAAGGTATTCGCGATTTCCCAGCGTCTTGTTGATCACAAATTCCTTCTGGAACGTCGCGTCCGCCGGCGGCGACTGTGCCACCACCGCTTTCAAGCGCGCGTGCTCCAGGATCGCGAGTTTCGTCGCCCAATACGCCCCGAAGCTCTGGCCGTCCATGGCGACTCGCGTCCTGTCCACCTCCGGCCTGGTTTGCAAGTAATCGATCACGCGAGAGAATTCGCGTTCCGCGGTTTCGCTGGCCTTGATCGGCGACTGCCCAGTGCCAGGCGAATCGAGGCCGATGAATCCAATTCCATAAGGCAAAATGGCGCCAAAATTTTCGGAAAGATCTTCTTTGCGGCTATCAAGTCCGCTGATGGCGATCACCAGCGGCACCGGCCCTTTTGCATTCTTCGGCAGCCGTAGGTACCCGACGATCTCCGATCCTTCAAACGGAATGTGTACCACTTCGAGAGGAGGATCCATCAATCGGGCATGCGCGAGAAATGCCTCCAGCGCCTTCCCATACGCGCGCTGCTTGCCGGGAGAGGCCGGCACTGGCCAGCGTCCGAACGAATACAGCCGCCATGCCTTGACGTAAAGCGCGCTCGCCTTGGCCGCGTCCGTCACTTCAAGCGCTTTCGCCTGCGCCATGTAGCGGTCCGCAACGGCGCTGAACCCCGACGCCCACTCGTCGTTGTCGGACGTTTTGATCGCAGCAAATGCTTCGCGCACGTCCGCGGGGTCGAGCCCGATCAGCGGATACATTCCATTCTCCGCGCGCTTGATGGCCTCGGCTTTGATTTCATCGAGCGTCCGTTCTTTTTGCTGCGCCGGCGCCACGCTTGCGAACGCCAACGTAAGAAAAATCAGGAACAGCAAGGAACCGATACGCTGACGTCTCATTCTGGAATTCATTCACTTTGCCCCTTTCAGCATTGCCAGCGCCGCATCGTAATACGAAGAATCGTAGTATTTTTCCGGCCCCGGCGGATGCCCGTCCCACTGGCCTTCCACTTCCGCTCGCAGCTTCAGCACATTCTTAAAACCATCCAGATCAAGAGCCGCGTCTTTTTCGTATCCACCCGGACGCGTCATGCTGAGTTCGTACCCTTCGACGGCCGCGTCGGGAGCAAGATGCGACTCCTTGATCATCAGTTCGATCACCAGTTGCTTGTTGGACGGCGCCATCAGCCAGCGTTGCGCCTCGATGATCGCCGCGAGATATTTTTCCAGCGCGCCGCGATGTTCCTGCGCCCACGCACGCTGAGTGAAGTAACCAGCGGCCTGATACGGCCCGATAAGATCCTGAACGGAACCAAGGCTGACGAAGCCTTCGCGTTTGGCAACAATCGAACTCGGCGGCCCGAGCATAGATCCTGCATTTTCCTTTCGTTCTCGCATGGCGATCAATCGCTGTGGCGTTGCGCCAAACGGCTTGATTTCGTAATCTTTACCCGCGTGCATTCCCTTCAGCAGAAGAATCTTTTTCATTTGCAGCGCATACGCCGTGTTCGGCGCGTCGACGATGAGAGTTTTTCCGGCCAAATCCTTGATGGATTTAATTTCTGGCTGCGCGATCAATTCGTTCTGCGAGCCTTCGCCGCCCATCACGATGACCACGTCCTGGTGAGCGAGCTCGACCATAGCCACGGCGTTATCCACGGCAAGGTAAGCGAGATCGCCCTTACCGGCGGCAAGGCTCGCACGCAGGACATCGGAATTCGGCAAGTTTTGCGTTTCCACGTCGACGCCGTACTTCGCAAAAATGCCGTGCGTCTCCGCAATAACGACCTGCAGCGGACGCCCCAGCAGTGTCAGCACTTTGATTTTTTGCACGCTCTGCGCTTGCGCGCACGACGAGTTGCCGCAGAAAAATCCTACAGCGAGAATCGGCAGGCAGGCCCACCGTATGACGCGCATCATTTTTCACTCCTTGGTATGATCCAGGAATTCGATGAGAAACGCACTCCGGGTATTCCGGCTCCATGCTCTTTGTGTCCTCAGCATTCTCTGTGTTAATTCTTTCTTGTCCGCTTACGGCGCACCTTCGTTGAGTTTGTCGAGCGACCATTCCGTGACCGGCACAGGATCAAGGATGGGCTTCCCGAGATTCGGGCAACTTAGCGCGTATAAGCCCGTATCGGTCGAGGTCCAAATGACGTTGCGGTCCCACTCGATAAAAACGTTGTCCACCGTGCGGTCGTAGCTTCCGAATTTTTTCAGGTCGCCGCCCTGCGGAGGAATGAAGTAAGCTATTTCTTCCGGCTTATAGAGGTCCCCGATGTCATAACAGCGGAGTCCCGCGATGAAATACGAATACGCAATAAACTCCTGCCGTGGTTTCCCCGGCGCTTTCAGGTGCGGCGGATTATGAGCGCCGAAGCGCCCGCGCTTGAAACAGAAATCCCGGTACGGCGCTTCCGGCGGAGGCGCGGGGCGGGGAAGCTGCGCGACCGCGATGGGATGCTCTTCATCGCGAATATCGATGACCCAATTCGGTAAATATATTTGATTACAGTCGGAATTTGTGGTTTCGCCGTTCGAAATGACAAAACCGCGGTCGAGGATGCCGCAATAAATCGTGTGGAAAGCAATGCCCATTCCGGAATATTGCGCGGGCGGTTCGAATCGGCCAATTTCTTTCTGGTGCGCGGGGTCGGAAAGATCGAGGATGATAAAACCGTTACAGCCGAAAGCGCCGTAACCGCGGTTGCCTCCGTCTTCCAGTCTTTTGGGAACGTACATGGGGCCGTGGAGTCCCGAGAAAGGCGTCTGGTCCGCAACAACTTTTGGCGGAACGAGTTTTGACCAGATCCACTTATTGTATTCCCCTTCTTCGCCTTTGCGAGAGCCGGGAACCCACCACATCGAGACTTCTTTCGCATTGCTTGGGTCCGAAGCATCCACGATCATGTTGCCGTTGACCAACTGCCGGAAGTAGGACGGCTGGTGGATAAACGATTCGTCTGGGGCGGTGTCGAGATAAGCATACTTTCCGCCGTCGTAATAATTTCGGTGCGTGCCCTGGCCGGTGGCGCCGGTGCTGAACTCGGAAAGTTTTGCAATTTTCGATGGATCGGTGACATCGTAGAAGCGTACGCCACGAAGTCCGTTGTAATTCTTGCGCTTGTCATCGAGATGCGGGTCGTCGTATTTGCCCATGGGCGCTTCAGGAGTCGAATCGGTGATCGGCGTTTGCGCGCCGGTCATGAGAATCCACTTCTTTAGATTTTTGTTGTAGGCGACCTGCACCTGATGGCCTTCGAATCCGCCTTTGTTATAAAAGGCGGGCTTTCGAACGTCACTGACGTCGATGACGTCGCCTTGCTGGAACATGTAGCGGCGATTACCGATGGACATCAACTGCATCTTGCCATTGCGCACGTGGCCGGGCATGAAGTGGGCGAGGATCTCCATGTTGTGGATGTACAACCTGCGATCCAGATACGAGATACTGTTCGGGGAGGGGTGTCCATGATGGTCCCCCCAAGGCGCCAAAGGCGAACCGGCCAATGCCAAGCCAGCGCCTGCGGCGGTTCGCAAAAACTCGCGCCGCGTTGGATGGATGGCTCTTTCCCCCGAGTTTCGGCGCTTTACAGGCTTGGAATTGGGTGTTCTCGCCCCAGGCCCAGGTCTCTGCTTCATGTTTGCGGCTCCTTAGGTTACAAACTCGTGGCTCGCACCTTTACGATCAGGGACGATGACGGTGGATTCCCGTTCAAATTACCGTACAGGTCCCCTCTATACGCACTTGAAACTATAAGAGGGGGAGGATTAGCATCTCCCGGTATCCAAAAGGTAGGACCGCTGTACCATTCGCAAACAAAGACTGTCAAGAGCATTCTTCGATGGATTAGAACTAGTTGCAGTTAGTATATGTCTCGCGAAAAAGTGTTCGGGTATAGTGGTTGGACCAACCCGAGACCATGTTGGTCCTGCTCGCTTGTCGTTTCGGAATCGTTCGAACGACAGGGGTCAAAGCCGCACACCGGCAGTGATCTGTCGAATAGAATGCCACGGTAGGATTTCAGAGGGAGAACAGAAATGGCAATTGCAACCATCAATCCGGCGACCGGGCAACTGCTCAAAACATTCGAATCGCTATCGGATGCACAGATTGAAGTGAAACTTCAGAAGGCTGCGGATACGTTCTTGAGCTACCGAAAAGTGCCGTTTGCTGAACGCGCGCAGATGATGTTGAAGGCGGCAGCAATTCTGGACGGCGAAAAAGAGATTTTTGGTCGGATGATGACGACCGAAATGGGCAAGACGCTTCGGTCCGCGGTCGATGAAGCTGCGAAATGCGCGTGGGTCTGCCGCTACTATGCGGAGAACGCTGAGCGTTTTCTGGCCGACGAAGTGGTGGAGACAACGGCTAGCCGGAGTTACATCCGTTACCAGCCGCTCGGGGCGGTTCTGGCGGTGATGCCGTGGAATTTTCCTTTTTGGCAAGTGATGCGATTCGCCGCGCCGGCGTTAATGGCTGGGAACGTCGGACTTCTGAAGCACGCGTCGATCGTTCCGCAAAGCGCGCTGGCGATTGAGGACGTCTTCCGGAGAGCCGGGTTTCTCGACGGAGCTTTCCAGACACTTCTAGTGGGCTCGCAAAAAGTGGACAAAATCCTGGGAGATCCGCGAGTAATGGCGGCTACATTGACGGGGAGCGAAGGAGCAGGAATTGAAGTGGGAATCGGCGCGGCGAAAAGAATCAAGAAAGTTGTGCTGGATGTGGGCGGAAGCGATCCATTTATCGTGATGCCAAGCGCGAACCTGGAGGTGGCGGCGACCACCGCGGTAAAGGCCCGGATCTTCAACAACGGACAATCGTGCATCGCGGCCAAGCGCTTTATTGTAGCCGAATCGATCGCAGACCGATTCGAACGGGTGTTCGCAGAGAAAATGGCGGCGCTGAAGGTAGGTGATGATCTGGACCGCGACGGGAAGAAGACGGTCGAGGCAGGGGCGAAGGTCTTGACCGGAGGCAAACGGCTAGATCGTCCTGGGAATTTTTATGCTCCCACGGTGCTGACAAATATTCCTATGGGCTCGCCGGCGCACAAGGAGGAGCTATTCGGTCCGGTGGCGAGCGTGTTCCGGGCTGCAAACCTGGATGACGCGATTCGAATCGCGAACGACAGCCGGTTTGGATTGGGGGCGAGCGCCTGGACGAACGACAAGAATGAGCGCGAACGCTTCATCAATGACCTGGAATCTGGAATGGTTTTCATAAACCGTATGGTAGCTTCCGACCCCCGTATGCCATTCGGGGGAGTGAAATGGTCTGGGCACGGGCGAGAACTGGGAGCGCATGGGATTCGAGAGTTCACGAATATCAAGACGGTATGGATCGAAGAGGCACCCTAGGGAGTTGCGGGAGCAAAGGGCGTGTGGTAGGTTGGTCCAACAACTCGACCAGAGTCTGACGAGTCAAACGACTACCCTTAAGCCGCTTTTGTTTGGTACGGCGGTCGTACCAGGGTGTGGGGTAGTGTCTTTCGGACTTGGGAGGATGTCATGTACAAGATCGTGCGTTCCTCTCGCCTGTATGAGCAAATCGTTCAGCAGGTCGAGGAATCCATTCACAAGACTGTCCTGAAGCCGGGGGACCAACTTCCCCCCGAACGTGAACTCGCTCAACAATTTGGCGTGAGTCGCACGGCCGTGCGCGAGGCGGTGAAAGCGCTTCGAGAAAAGGGGCTGGTGGAAGCCTATCCGGGACGCGGGACCTTTGTTACCGATGGCACCTCGTACTCCATGCGGCAGTCGCTGGACCGCATGTTTAAGGTAGGGCAGGCGGAGGGGTCCGGGTTTCTGGCGGAAGTGCGCGAAATCCTGGAGCCGGAGATCGCTGCGCTGGCGGCGACTCGCGTCGACGACGAAGATCTTGCTTCGATGCGGGAGCAAATCGCAGTAATGGATAGTGCCCGCAAGGACCCGGATTCATTCATCGAAGCGGATCTGGATTTTCACCTGGCTCTCGCGGAAGCCGCGGCAAATCCGCTGATTCTTTCTTTGATCGATTCGATTGTGGGACTGCTGCGAGAACAGCGGATGGGAATTTTTCAGGTGGAAGGGGGCCCGGAGCGCGGGCAGTATCACCACAAGAGGATTCTGGAGGCCATCGAGCACCGCGATCCGCTCGGAGCGCGAGATGCAATGAAGGCGCACTTGCGACAAGTGCGAGAGGATTCGCGGCGGGCGCCGAGCGGGCAGGAATCCTAAAGAACAGTTGTCAGTTATTAGTTTTAAGTTTTTAGTCGGAGAAAAAGGATTCATGGCGAATCTTGGATTTGTCGGGCTTGGCGTGATGGGCGGCGAAATGGTGAACCGGCTACTCGGGAAGGGCCACAGCGTTACGGGCTATAACCGTACGCGTTCGAAAGCGGAGTGGCTAGTCAAAAAGGGGATGAAGTGGGCGGACTCGCCGCGCGCGGTGGTGGCAGCGGCGGATGTTACGTTTTCCATGGTTACGAATTCCGCGGCGCTGGGAGCGGTGATGAATGGACCCGACGGAATGCTGGCAGGAGTGACGCCGGGCAAGATTTTCGCGGATATGAGCACCGTGAGCCCGGCATACAGCCGGGAGATTGCGGGCAAGGTGCGCGAAAAAGGCGGCGATATGGTGGACGCGCCGGTTTCCGGGAGCGTGATCACGCTGCAAGAAGGGAAATTGTCGGTGATGGTGGGAGGGCGCAAGGAAACGTTCGAAAAAGTGAAGCCGCTGCTGCAAGACATCGGGCCAAAGGTGACACACGTCGGTGACAACGGCCTGGCGCTGGTAATGAAGATCGGGACAAACCTGAGCCTCGCGGTGCAGATGCTGGCGTTTTGCGAGGGAGTGCTGCTGGCAGAAAAGAGCGGGATCGCACGAGAAATCGCCGTGGACGTGCTGACGCACAGCGTGATTGCGTCGCCGATGGTGCAGTACCGGGGGCCGTTTGTATTGAAGATGCCGGAAGAGGCGTGGTTCAACGTCAACATGATGCAGAAAGACATGAATCTGGCATTGGAGCTGGGGCGGCAACTGGACGTGCCGATGCCGACGACGGCGGTAACGAACGAATTCCTGACGGCGGCACGGGGAATGGAATTGGTGGAGAAGGATTTTGCGGTGGTGTTCAATGTTTT
>WNFN01022159.1_pt1 | contig 10225 bp, 9 predicted proteins | sample 5400161 | NCBI WGS metagenome assembly WNFN01 (sample SAMN13153353, study PRJNA577476) | soil metagenome | isolation source: 80 cm saprolite on Douglas fir-dominated hillslope | place: USA:California | collected 2013-09-17
ACAAAAGATAAACGCCGGCAAGAACCGCCAGATATTTCAAGAAGCTGAAAAAACCGCCGCTGAACCCAAAAATGGCAGCCAGCAAGCCTCCGGCTCCCACTGTAGTGGAAACCAGATCGGGCCACGTGAGGCGGCTCCAAAATTCCTGAAACTTAGCTCGGAAGGGTGTCATCGTTCCGTCAACGGAAACAATACTCTACCTGAATCGGCGCAACGAATGCAGCGTAAGCGTTGATAATCGGAAGGCAGGCCAGCCTCGACGCCAGTCCGGCCTGCAGCAAGCAGGTTTTACTGTGGTTGCGAGTTGCTGACGCGGCTGTGGTAACGGCTGTAAGTGAAATAAATCACCATGCCGATCGCCAGCCAGATGAACAAACGGGCCCAGTTGACCCAGCCGAGTTTGTACATCATGTAGCCGTTGAAGAGGATGCCGAGAATCGGCACGACCGGAACCCAGGGTGTACGGAACGGCCGAGCCTGATCGGGATTCGTTTTGCGCAGAATCATGACTGCGATGCAAACAATGACGAAGGCCAGCAGCGTGCCAATGTTGACCATTTCTCCGATGACGGAGATAGGGGTCACACTGCCGACGATGGCGGCAAGCAACCCAACAAGCATGGTGTTCTTGTACGGTGTGCGGAATTTCGGGTGGATCGAGGCGAAAAACTTCCTTGGCAACAAACCGTCGTTGGCCATGGCGTACAAAACGCGGGTCTGGCCTAGCAGCATGACCAGCATGACGCTCGTAAGTCCCGCCAGGGCACCGAGCGTAATGACGTGCGACGCCGTCGAGAGCCCCCGGTCCAGGAAAGCCCGGGCGATGGGCGCTTCGATGTTTACGTCCTGCCAGTGCACCATCCCGGTCAGCACGCCGGCAACGGCAATGTAGAGAATCGTACAAACTAGCAGCGACACGATGATGCCGATGGGCAGATCGCGCTGCGGGTTCTTGGCTTCCTGCGCGGTGGTGGAGACGGCATCAAACCCGATATACGCGAAAAAGATGTAGGCCGCTCCGGCCCCGACTCCAGAGAAACCCATGGGCGCAAATGTGGACCAGTCGTGGCCCCAGTTCGAAAAGTCGACGTAGTGGATGCCCAGACCGATAACGAAGAGGACCACGGCGACCTTGATCGTCACGATCGTGGCATTGAATCTCGCACTCTCTTTAATGCCGATGACCAGAATCGCGGTGATGACCAGTGCTATCAGAAATGCGGGGAGGTTGAAGCCGACTTCCGACCCGAAAATCGTTGGCGCATTGAGTAGAGCGTGGGCTTGCTGAACCAATTCCGGCGACTGCGCTTTGATGATGGCATCGACTTTGTCGAGGAATGCTTGCGTGCCCGGCTGCAACGTAGTGTCTGAGGCCTGTGCCATCTGGCGTGCGATGATCTTCGTAGCGGTGCTCAGCCCTGTCCAGTGATCGTAGGCCAGCCACAAAGGCATCTTGATCTTGAAAATATTGAGCAGCTCGATGAAGTGGTTGGACCAACCCGACGAAACTGTGCTGGCGCCCATGGCGTATACGCGCTGCCAGCCAGCGGGATCATCGCAGCAAACTCGGCGTAGCAAAGCCCCGCAAACGCGCACCCTAGCCCCGAAAGCACAAAGGAAAGCATCAGGCCCGGTCCGGCATAGTGCGCACCCAGACCGGAAAGCACAAAGATGCCCGCGCCAATGATCGCGCCGACTCCCAATGCCGTCAGTTGAAAGGGACCGAGCGTGCGCTTCAGGCTATGCCCGCCTTCATCCTGCGCTTCCGCGAGCAACATGCTCATCGGTTTTCTTGCAAACAAGGGGTTGCCCATGCAACTCCTCCTTTAGGGTTTTTCCCCGGTTTCCCTGTTTTTCCAGGGTGCGTCCAATTTGGCCTTAAGCATTGTAGGGCGCAGCATGCTGCGCCCCTACAAGAATATCTACTTATTCCGTGCCTGCGACTTGCGTTGCCTGCCGTGACCACAACAGGTAAACCGGAACGCCCAGAAGCACGATTACCAGTCCCGGCCAGGCGGTCTGCGTCCTGTAGAGCAGGAGAACAAACATGATCGCCAGCGCCGACACGATGTAGAGCAAAGGAACGATGGGATACCCGAACGCGCGGTACGGACGTTCGGCTTCGGGCTGCTTCGCGCGCAGGACAAAAATTCCCGCAATCGTAAGCACGTAGAAGATCAAGACGGAAAAAACCACGTAGTCGAGCAGGTCGCTGTAGAGATTGCCATACGTGACCATGCCAACCGCGTCCACATGCCGCGTGCGCAGCAAGATCAAGACAGCGATCCAAATCCCCTGATACACGAGCGCGGTACCGGGAACACCTCTCTTGTTCAACCTGCCCGTCGACCGGAAGAAGAGTCCATCCCTGGCCATCGCGTAAGAGACTCGCGCACACCGCCATGATCATCGCACCCGGGGGGCCGAAGATGGCGTTCAAGGCCGCGCTGGCCACGCGATCATCTGGAGCGGTCTGAATTTGCACCAACGGCAGGGTGCAAAGATAAGCCAGATTCGCGAGACAATACAGAGTGATCACGATGATCGTGCCGAATGCCATGGAGAGCGCCACGTCGCGCTTCGGGTTCTTCACTTCCGCGGCGGTAAAGCCGATATTGTTCCAAGCGTCCGCGGAAAACAGCGAACCGACCTGTGCCACTCCAAAGGCGACGAACAAGCCAAACGCGCCGCTTGCAGCAGTGATGGTCGGCACAATGCTTCTCAGGAAATTCGCGCCAGGCTCAATGGGCTGCGCGTTGCGAATCGTCCAGAAGTGGCCGAAATTCTCGGTTATTGCCCCGGCATTTCTCCCCACAAAAATACCCAAGAAAATCAATCCCAGAAGGGACAGCGTTTTCGCGCTCGTAAAAACATTCTGGATCAGCTTCCCGAGCCGCACGCCCAGCGTATTGATGAATGTCAGGAACACGATCATCAGCACGCCCACCAACTGCTGCACCGAAAGGCTGATCGCGTACTTCGAACCGAGGGCGATCGGGTGAACGACCCATACGTTCGGAGAAATCGCTGGCAGCAAAACCCCAAGATAGCGCGCGAATCCCACCGCCACCGCCGCGATCGTTCCCGTCTGGATCACCAGGAAAAGCGTCCAGCCGTAAAGAAATCCCCAGAGCGGCGAGTAAGCTTCGCGCAAATAAACGTATTGACCGCCCGCGCGCGGAAACAGGGCGGCCAGCTCCCCATAAGAAAGCGCGGCAGAAATCGTCAGTAGTCCAGTGAGAATCCAGGTGAGAAGCAGGCCACCGGCGGATCCTGTTTGCCGCGAAATATCCGCAGCCACTATAAAGATGCCCGATCCGATCATCGAGCCCACGACGATCATCGTGCCATCGAACAATCCAATGGCGCGCACAAAGCCAGGCTCGTTCTTCGTATTACTTTGTGGGATGGCGTGCGTCGTGTCGGCCATTCGGAGGCGCCTCAGACGGCAGCCGCATCGTTCGCGGCTTCCAGAAGTTCGATATATTGCCGCGCCCGCTGCCCCGGATCGGGCGCGAGGAAGATATCACTGACCACCGCCACGGAATCGGCACCTGCTCGTATCACTTCAGCCGCGCGGTCCAGCGTGATCCCACCGATGGCGACGATCGGTTTGTCCGTCAGCAGCCGAACCCGGCGAATAAATTCGATTCCAACCACTGGATCCGCGTTGGCTTTCGTGGAGGTGGAAAAGACCGGTCCTGCTGCGACATAGTCAGCGGACCTGGCAGCGGCGTCATTGAACTGATCCAGGTTGTGCGTCGAAACGCCCAGCAGTTTCCCCGTCCCTATCACCGAACGCGCTGCTTCCGCGCGCAAATCTTCTTGTCCAACGTGAACGCCGCTCGCTCCCGCAGCCCGCGCGACATCGGCACGGTCATTCACGATAAAGGTGACACCCTGGGGCCCTAACAAACACGCAAGCCGCTTCGAGCACTCGAACAGTTCGCGCGCAGACGCCCCCTTGTTCCGATATTGGAGCAATCGGACACCGGCATCAACAAGCTTCTGAGCGCACTCTGTTTCGGGAACGGTAAGCAATGCTGCGTCTAATATCACATACAGCCGCGGTAGAACAAGGCGCTTCAACGTTTATTTTCCGTTCGTTCGAACATCTCGAGCGCCCGCTTCATGCGGCCGATCGCTTCGCTGCGGTCGCGTCCCTTGACGATCAGCTTTGCAATCATCGAATCGTAGAACGGAGGGATGACGGCGTCGGCATAAGCGGCGGAATCCACGCGCACGCCCGTTCCTCCCGGCGCTTGAAAGGTCGTAATGCGTCCGGCAGAGGGCACAAACGTCACCGGATCTTCGGCATTGATTCGGCATTCGATGGCATGCCCGGAGTGGTGAATCTCCCCCGTGGCATCCTCCATCCGTTCCCCGGCGGCAATCCGGATCTGGGCCTTGATCAAGTCCACTCCGGTGACGAGTTCCGTCACGGGATGCTCGACCTGAATGCGCGTATTCATCTCAATGAAGTACATCGAGCCGTCTTCATCCATCAGGAACTCGACCGTCCCCGCGTTGGTATAGCCGATTTTCTCCAAAGCCTTCACCACTTTCGCGCCTAGATCCTTCCGCCGCTTCGCGTCCAGCACCGGCGAAGGCGATTCCTCCACTAACTTCTGGTGCCGCCGCTGGATGCTGCATTCGCGTTCACCCAGGTGGATCACCTTCCCATGCTGGTCGCCCAGCACCTGAAACTCGATGTGGCGAGGATGCTCGAGAAATTTCTCCGCGTACACGTCCGGCGTGCCAAAAGCTTGCTGCGCCTCGCTACGCGCCGTCTGGTAAGCGGACAGTAGCTCATCCTGCTTGCGCACCACACGCATGCCGCGGCCACCCCCGCCCGCGGAAGCCTTAAGAATCAGCGGATACCCGATGTGCGCTGCCTCCTTCGCGAGCTGCACTTCTCCCTCGACGACGCCCTCGCTGCCAGGAATCGTGGGCAGCCCGGCAGTCTTTACTTCCCGCCGCGCGCGGTCCTTTTCGCCCATCATTTCTATGATTTCAGGCTTCGGGCCAATAAACGTGATTTCCGATGCTTCGCAGACCTTGGCGAAGTTGGCATTCTCGGAGAGGAATCCGTACCCGGGATGGATAGCATCTACGTTCGTGATTTCGGCTGCGCTGATCACCTGGGGGATGTTCAGATAACTCTCGCTGCTCCGGGGCGGCCCGATGCATACCGCCTCATCCGCAAACCGCACATGCAACGAATTACGGTCTGCCTCGGAATAAACCGCGACCGTGGATATCCCCAATTCCTTGCAGGCGCAAATGACCCGCAGGGCGATTTCCCCGCGATTGGCGACTAGGATTTTCTGGAACATGGTCTGGCGTGCCGGCTATTTCTTCCGGCTCGGACGGATGCCGAAGAGAGGCTGCCCGTATTCCACCGGCTGTCCGTTTTCAACGAAGATCCGAATGACTTCGCCGGAAACGTCGGATTCGATCTCGTTCATCAGCTTCATCGCTTCCACGATGCAAAGTATTTTCCCAGTCTCCACGTAACTGCCTATCTTCACAAAGGCCTCCGTCCCGGGGCTGGGAGACTCATAATACGTCCCGACGATGGGGGCGGGAACGATAATCTCGGGCGGGGCCATCGTCCTTGGAACGGAAACCACCCCCCCAGATGAGGGCTTGCGCAGCCGTATCCGAAGATCGCCCCTCGAGTATTCAAACTCCTCTAGATTGTGCTCCGTCATGAACTGAAGGAGCTGTTCGATCTGCTGAATTTCCGGATTGGCAAACGACGGACTGGATTTGCTGGGCTTTTTGCGTTTCATGCCTGCTCTAAATCTCAATGAGATCCCGCGGTGCGCGGGTCAGTACTTCCGTTCGGTCGGCGTGAATGGCGACATCATCTTCAATCCGAATCCCCCCGATGCCTGCCAAATACACGCCGGGTTCAATTGTGATTACGTTTCCCGGCTCTAGGCGCCACTTCTGCCCCCGCGCCACCCTGGGATCCTCGTGCACTTCGAGTCCAAGCCCGTGGCCCGTGCTGTGAACGAAGAGATGGTCGAGGTGGTACGCTGCCAGGACTTGCCTCGCCGCCCAATCGACGTCTCCGCAGGCCGCTCCGCTCTTTGCCGCCGCGATCGCTGCCGTCTGAGCTTCCAAAACCGCCTGATACCAGGTCCGAATGCGTTTTGGGGCCCGCCCCACGTACACTGTGCGGGTGATGTCGCTGCAATAGTGGCCGAGTATAACACCCAGGTCCAGCACGACCAACTCATTTTTCCTCAGTCGTTTGGCGGTGGGGCGCGCATGCGGCAGGGCGGCTCTCTCTCCAAATGCGACGATCGTTTCAAATGCCGGTCCTGACGCGCCTTTCGTCCTCATCTGATACTCGATCTCGGCTCCCACGTCGAGTTCTCGAATCCCGGGTTTCAGCAGACCGATTGCCTGTTGCACCACCTCACTCGCCAGGATGGCGGCCCGTCGCATTTGGGCGAGCTCTGCCGCATCCTTGGACATCCGGAGGCCCTCCACCCTGTCCACGGCCGGGATCCAGCGTACCCTCGCCCCAGCCGCTTTGCGAAGACTTTGCAGTTGCCCGACCATAACCTGGGAGGGGTCGAATCCCACCCGGCGGAATCTCGAATTCTTCAAGAACTGGCCGACGGATTCAAACAGGGAGCCTTTCTGCTGGAGGATGCGAATTCCGGACATCTCTGCACGGCCCTGGACCATGAATCGGCCGTCCGTAATCAGGCTAGTGCCCTTCTGTGAGACGACCAGGGCTCCGGACTCCCCCGAGAATCCGGCCAAGTAATACCAGTTGGCCGGTCTGGTTACTAGCAGCGCGTCGATTTTCCTCTCAGAGAGTTTTGAGATCAGGCTATGGCGCCGTCGATGCAATAGTGTCTTCATAAATGAAACGAGGAGACCATTGTCTCCTCGTTTCAGCCCTCAGTTGAAAGCGTAGTTCCTGACCTACCCCGGGATAATCCGCGGAGTCAGGAAGAACATCAGTTCCTGCGACGTGGTTGTAACGCTGGTCCGCTTGAAAAGATGCCCGATCAGCGGCAAGCTGCCCACGAGCGGAACCTGTTGGATATCCGTGCGCTGAGAGGAGATGATGACGCCGCCAATTACGACGGTACCGCCATCGGCCACGGTCACCTTGGTTTCCGCCGACTGGGTATTCAGAGCAGGAATTCCCGAAACGCGGGGAATACCGTTATCGATCTGCGTATTCTCCACCAGCACGTCCATGAACACCGTGCCTTCGGCCGTGATTTGCGGGGTGACTTCCAGTTTCAGCACGGCGTCAATGAACTGCACCGAGATCGTGTTATTGATCGTCGTCTGAATCGGAATCTTAGTACCCTGCTTGACCGTTGCCTTCTCGTTGTTCTGCGTGATGACCTTGGGCTTTGAAAGAAGCTTACCTACGCCCTTGGCTTCTGCTGCCGTAATGAAGAAGTCGACAGCAAAGTTAGGTGAACGGTGGCCAAGGAACAGTCCGCTCGTGGGAGCAACAGCTCCGAGGTTGGTGTTCAACGGCAGACTGCTGGTCCCCGCGGAGGTAAAAAAGGGTGGCGGGGTACTCGTGACGCTGCTGGTGCCGACTGCTGAATCTCCACCTATGATGGACCGGCCGCTCGTGGTCCTTCCAGCGAAGCCTAACTGCGTGCCAATATCCAGTGCAAAGGAACGCGACGCGGAAACCACGCGCGCTTCGATTTCTACTTGCTGCGACTTGCGGTCCAGCTGGCGAATCAGGTTATCGATGATCGGAATGATCGACGGAATGTCGCGAATGATGATCTGGTTCGAACGATCGTCGAACAGAATATCGCCGCGCGAGCTCAGGAACTTCTTCAGCGTCTGCGCCATCGAAGCCGCCTTGGCGTAACTGAGGACGCGGGTCACGGTTACCGGAGCAATCGCTTCGGCTTGCGCCTTTTCCAGATCGCGCTGTGTTTCGGCCTCGTTCTTAAGAGTTGCGCGCGTCGCGATGCGCAGAACGTTGCCGTTGAGTTGCTTGTCGAGGCTGTTGTTCTGCAACACGATGTCGAGCGCCTGATCCCAAGGCACTTCATCCAAAACGATGGTTAGGCTCCCCTTGACCGCGGGATCCAGCACGACGTTCAGTCCGCTGATTTCGTGAATCAGGCGGAAGAAGTCCTTGAGGTCAACGTCCTTTAGATTTACGGAGATCGGCTCACCGGTATATTTTCCCGCTGCCGGAGACGGAGCCGCTGCTGCCTGCGCCTGCGACGATGTCGCCATCGTCGTGGCCGCCGTGTTTGCCTGTTGTACTGCTTGCTGAGCCGCCTGTTGTGTCGTGGAATCCGGACGAACAGGTCCCTTCTTCTCGCTGAACGATGCCAGTATGATTGAGGGCTGGGTCAGTTCGCCTGGCAAAGCAAAGCGAGGAGCTGAAATCTTCAAATCCTTCACCACGTGGCCCGCAACCAGGCGGGGCGATGCTGTGCCGTAATGGAATTCCGGCCGCGTCTTCTCATTCTCTCGCGATGTCAAAATCGTCGCGCTTGGCACCGACTCCACGGGAGTCGTTGACGGAGTCTCGAAGTAGATGACCACAGCCTCGCCGTCACGTGAAACATGGTAAGGGGTCGCCGCCGTAAGATCTATAACCACGCGCGCGACATCCGGCCGGTACTGTCCAACGCGCACTCCGCGCACGGGGGCGGATATCCCGGGGATGACCGTCTTCTGCACCGCTAGCCGCGCTCCAGCAAAATCCAGTACCAGGCGATCCGGATTCTGCATGCGGCCGGCGTGAACGTCGAGACGCCCCTCGCCTTCCACGCGCACCGCCGCCCGTTCCGACGCTTGGGTTATGGCAACGCTGGAGATGACCGCTGCGGTCACCGTCGCGCCAGCGGGCGACTGCGCAAGCACAGGGCTGTTCGCCAGTGCCATGCTTGCAAGGATCAGGTAGCCATGCCGAAGGGCCGGCCAATTCGTCTTCATTGCTGTTCTCCTGGACTGGAGTAAATTCGTTTGTTCACCTGGCGTTCGACGGGCTTTCCGAAAGCATCTTTTCCTTCTTCATGGAAGGAAACGCCATCCATCGAAATCTTTTCCACGCTGCCGTCATACAACCGGTCGCCTTCGCGCAAGAAATACGTGCGCGCTTGCGGATTCGAAACCACCGCGATCATCCCATTCGGCGCACGCACGATGCCGTCAAGACGTAGCGTACTGACCTGCAAACCGAGTTTGCCCGGGGGTAGATTCGCAGGAGACTTGTTCAACTGCCGGCCCAGCAGGGATTCAAAGGGATCACGGCGAGCCAGTTTCACTTCGCTTTCCGCGGCCGCCGGCGCGGAGCCCGGAGTCGCACGCTTTTCCACCGCTTTGACAGCCGGTTTCGCAGGCGATTTGGCTGCTGCCTTCGCGGCAGGCTTCGCGGCAGGCTTTCCTGCGGGTCTGCCGGCCGGTTTAGCAGCTTGTGGTGCTGCGGGCTTGGCCGCTTGTGGTGCGGGCTTGGTCGCAGCTGGTGCTGCCGGCTTGGCCGCTTGTGGTCTGGGCTTGGTCGCAGCCGGTGGTGCGGGCTTGGCTGCTTGCTGCGCGGGCTTGCCCGCGTCCTGACGGGTTCACCTGCGCCTGCAATCCGGGCGCCGCTGCCGCGATCAAAATCCCTAGTCCGAGAGTTATCGCTGAACGCATAGTTCGCTCATTCCCGCTCAGGGTTTCCCCGCCGCGCCGGCTTGAGGCCTGGCTCCGGTTAACGGAGCCGCACCCGTATCGGCGGGCTTGGTGAAGAATGTCGTTGCCGTGAAAATTCCAGAAACCGTCGTTCCGGGCCGCGTCGGGTACTTCGTGCCCTTCGGCCTATCCGGATCGTCAAATGTCAGGTCGCCCACATTGATGATTCGCGACAAACGGCCCAGCCTCCCGAAGAAATCCAGGAGATTGAAGTACGGGCCGTCGGCCTGCACCTCGAACGGCATTTCGTAGTGGTACTCCTTGGGAACGATGGCCTGCGCCGTCAAACGTCGGATCTGCACGCTGGATGCGCTGGCCGCTCCCTGCAACAGCCGGATAAACTCGTCGGTCTCTTTTTCTTCGGGCACGATGGTCTTCAGCGTGTCGAGTTGCTTCGACAGCGCATCCATCTGCTGTTTCAATTCTCCGTAGCGCTGCTTGTAGACCTGGAGTTGCGTGACTTCCTGGTTTAGCTTGGTGCGCTTCTGGACGGCGCTGTCCACCTCGTCCCGTTCTCGAGCGATCGGAG
>WNFN01085136.1_pt1 | contig 10224 bp, 8 predicted proteins | sample 5400161 | NCBI WGS metagenome assembly WNFN01 (sample SAMN13153353, study PRJNA577476) | soil metagenome | isolation source: 80 cm saprolite on Douglas fir-dominated hillslope | place: USA:California | collected 2013-09-17
CCGAGGCCAGCGTCGAGGCCGTAGCCGGTTTCCGGGCGCGGGCTGAAGAAATCAGTGATTGCAGGCGGTGACCCGGACCAGACTGGCCAGCTGACGGCAGGCACGGATCCTGAGCCGGCCCGCCGCCTAGCACTCTGATTGCTCATGACCGCCTGATTGATGAACGCGTGGCAGCCCCATCGCTGCTAGTCGTACTCGGCACCCCAACAGTACGACGATTCGCTGTCCAATAGGCAGGTAACAACACAGACTCAACAGAATCAGACAGGCCGTTACCGGCGCATTCGGCGCCACAACGGCCTGGGTATCAGCCGGATCACCATGGCCGCAACCGCGAGGCCGCGCGGGACCCACAGCAGCGACGCCTTGCCGTCAAGCGCCGCCGCCACGGCGCCGCCGATCTGGGCAGGCGTGGACGACATCGGCGCCGGGGGCAATCCTGCGGTCATCCGGCCGGTGACGAAGCCCGGCCGCACCAGCAGCACCCTGATGCCGGTGCCGGCCAACGCGTCGGTCAGGCCGCGAGCGAAAGCGTCTAGGCCAGCCTTGGCCGCACCGTAGACGTAGTTCGCCTTCCTCGGGCGGATCGCTGCTACCGATGACAGCACCACGATGGTCCCGTATCGCTGCGTGCGCATCCGGCTGGCCACCGCGAGCAGCGTGGTGACGTGGCTGGTGAAATTCACCTCGATCATCCGGGCAGCGAGCACCGGGTCGCGGTCGGCGTCGGCCTGCGGGGTGAGCACGCCGGTCGCAGCTATTACCAGGTCGACGGGGCCACCGAGGAAGATCTCGGCGACGACCGCCTCGTGGCTGCCGGTCTCGAGCGCGTCGAATGCGACCGTCGTGCACCGGTACGGCAGTTCCTTGCCGGCCGCAGCCATCCGCTGCTCGTCCCGGCCGGCCAGCAGCACCTCGGTGTCAGCCGGCGCCCTGAGCGCGGCGAGAATCGCCAGGCCGATCTCGCTGGTGCCGCCGAGCAGCAGCACCCGCCCGGGCCTGCCAAGCTTGTCAAGCATCTCCGTGGCTCCTTCGCCGCGTGCCGGGACCCGCTTACAGCCCGGCCGCGAACAGCACCAGCCAGACGGCCTCGCAGATCACCATCATCGGGTCGCGGGCGATCAGGTCCTCGACCGGCTTGCTTGTCGCCCGGGCCGTGAGGCGGTCGAACCTTGCCAGCGCGGCAACCAGCGCTATCGAGCTGATCAAGTGCCATGATCGCATCTCTGGCGCCGGCTCGGCCGCTGCCCACAGGACATACGAGGCCACCATGATCGCCGAAGTCGCGCGCTGCCCGAGCCTGAGCATCGGGCCCGAGTAACCCCGCATGGCCGGCCTGTGTTTCACCGCGTCAGCGCCGAGAACGGTGAGCTCGGTATAACGCTTGGCGATCGCCACCATGAGCGCGCCGAGGCTGCAGACGAGCAGGAACCAGCCCGACGGCGGGACGTGTGTCGCGGCGGCCCCGCCGACGACCCTGAGCACGAATCCCGATGCCACGCATGCTAGCTCGACCACCGGGACGTGCTTCAGCCCCGCCGAGTACAGGAACGAGATCACGAGGTAGGACGCGACCACAGCCGCGAGCAGCGGCTCGCCGACCATCAGCCCCGAGCCAAGCGCGACGATGACAAGGCAGGCCGCCAGTACGACGGCATGCGACACCGGCAGCTGGCCCGACGCCACCGGCCTGAACCTCTTGTACGGGTGCGCGCGGTCACGCTCGGCGTCGACGATGTCATTGACGAGATAGACCGCCGACGATCCGGCGATGAAGGCTCCTGCGGCCAGTAGGGCGTACCAGAAACCATAGGAGCGGCCGAACGTGTCACCGGCCAGCGGTGCCGCGAAGACAAGCAGGTTCTTCGGCCATTGCCGCGGCCGAGTGCTAGCCGCGGCGGCCCAGAGCCACCGCAGCGGCCCGGACAGGCGCGCGGGAGCCCCGCTCTGCGGCTCGGTGACCCTCGCCGCTGGAGTTGGCACTGTCATCGGGTGAAGACCGCCGTGAAGTCTCGGTTGGAGATGGAGTAGTACCGGGTGGCCGGCTGGATCTGGCTCCGCAGTAGATTAACCGGCTTCGGGTCCGCTGGATGATTTTTCGCCAGATAGTACATGAACGACATCCAGTCGGGGTTGATATCCAGCTCCATGGCCGTCGCGCACCCTGCCCGCTGGAGCAGGTTGGCCAGCGTGCGCACGTCCAGCGCAGGACCGTAGACGTAGATGATCCGGCCATTGTTCGTGATGCCGACACCCGAGCGCCACACGTTGTAGCCACCGCCGAGCGTGGCTCCCCAGGCCGTCGTGACATTCTGGTCGACCGACGCGGGGACCTGCCCGTGGATCACGATGGGGCGGAGGTTCTGGCGTACCGCGGCTATGTCGGGTCCCATCCGCAGCTGGCCGCTTCCCCACCGGCCGATCAGGAGCTTGCCGTTCTTGAGGTAGACCTCAGAGGCGGCGCCCTTGACAAGCTGGCCGACGTCGTGCCCGTGCAGGTAGAAGCCGCCGCCCGAGGAGGCGATGCGGAAACCGCTGTTGAACGTGGCGACCAGCCCACGCCGGTGCCCCGGCGGGATGTCCATTGGAGCGCCCCAGTTCCCGTACCCGGGGTCTTCGGTTCCTGGCCGGAGCGAGAACTTCAGCAGCCGCTGGTCCATCGACACGATGCCGGCGTAGTACGAAGAGTACGTCTTGCTCTGCCGCACGTAGGTCTTGAATACCGCCGGATGGCCCTTGACGCTGACGGCGACCCGCCAGACGCCCTCGCCGGGCAACGGCGGGCCGGCCGGAGAGCTGACGTTGGCCGGGATGATCGGCACGAACCCGTGGTAGTGCTTCTTCTTGTGCAGCACCCGGCCGCCGAGCTTGTCGAACGAGACGCCAGGATTGCCGCCCTTCTTCGGCGCGCTGTAGGTCAGCCACTCGCCGAACGTGACGACTGGCCCGAGAGAGTGATTGCGCGCCCACTCGGCGACGCGCTGGGAGAAGGTGCCGCCACCGGGAACCGACAGCGAGTGGCCGATCGACCAGCCCGTGATGAGGACGAATACCGCGAGAGCCGCCGTGATCACCCGCAGGACGATGCGGGCCCGCCGCCCGTGCATCCAGCGAATCCGGCGCATCCTGCGCCTCCCGCGCCGTAGCCGCCTCGATGGCGGCCATATCTGACGGGCCGACGCTGCCGGTCGGGCCACGCAAAACCTCCTTCTCCCGTGCGGAACTGCCAGCTTTGATCAGACAGGCCAGATAGAACCGCAGCCAGCCCCAAGGCGCTTACTCTATGCGGGCCTTAAGCCAATCTCTCGCGTTTGCGATGCACTGCGATGCCCATACATCCTCGTCTCGAGCGAACCGAACCTGGGTTCGCTAGGACACAACGTCTGCCCGTCCGCCTGAGTTTCCGCACCTCGCCCTCGCCGTCAGCCAACCGTGCCGGGGACGTGGCCGGCGGTCCTCCGATGGCGCTGGCGCCGCTAAGCTTTCCGGCGACAACACCAGCGGGAGGATCGACATGAGCGACGACAGCGCCACCCAGCGGACCCTTGTCCTGCTGAAGCCAGATGCGGTGGCGCGCGGGCTGACCGGCAGGATCCTGGCCAGGTTCGAGGACGCGCTGCTGAAGGTCGTCGCGGCCAAGATGGTGTGGATGGACGCCGACCTGACCAGGCGGCACTACTTCGACCTGGAAGAGCGGTTCGGGGCCGGCGTCTTTAATTCGATGGCGCAGTTCATGCAGTCGGGCCCGGTTGTCGCGATGGTGCTCGAAGGCGTCGGTGCCGTACCGTGCGTACGGAAGCTCGTCGGGCCGACGTACCCCGACCAGGCACCCCCTGGCACTATCCGGGGTGACTTCGCGCACGTGAGCAAGGCTTACGCCAACGCCAACGGACTGCCGGTCGCCAACCTCGTGCACGCGTCGGGCAATGCCGAGGAGGCCGAGCACGAGATCGGCGTCTGGTTCAGCAAGGCGGAGATGTTCGACTACCCGTCGGCAGCTCAGCAATTCGCTTCTTAGTGGGCCCCCTTTGGCCCCTTCCCAGGGGCGGAATGTGATACCTCCGATATATGGACGCGATGGGAAACCAGCCAGACGAGGTCACCCAGGCTGCGCTCGAGGCGGTCTCTGAGGCGGTCGAACTGGCGGACCGCGAGGAACGCCAGCAAGCGGCCGTGCGCGGCCGCGGACTACGTGGCCGGGTCAGGCGCCTGCTGGCCAGGCGGCCGGCCCGGGCTGAGCGCGCCAAGGGGATCCGGCGGCTGAACGCGACGCTCGCCGCCACCGCCCGACGCGGCGCCCACGTCACAGGCCGGGGCGTTTCAGCGGGCGGCCGGTGGCTCAGCGCCCAGGTGCTGGCGATGGCGCCCCGGCTTCCCGTCAGGGACCGCGCGACATTGCGCGCCCAGTTCCCCGGCCTCTCGCCGGACGAACTCGCCAGCGCACTGATTCATGGCGCATCCCGGGCGTCAGGGGCGGTCGGCATGGCCGTCGGCGCCTGGGCCGTGCTTCCGTTCATACCCGCCGCGGGTGTCGAGATCACGGCCGAGACGCTGGCGGTGGTCGGTATCGAGATCAAGCTGGTCGCGGAGCTGCACGAGGTCTACGGGCAGGCCGTGCCGCGCGGTCGCGTCGACCGGATGACCGCGTACGTCGGCGCGTGGGCCCAGCGCCGCGGCGTGGCCCTGGCGCCCGGCGGGCTCGTGCTCGCTGCCGGATCGCCGCTCGCGCGGCAGCTGCAGCGCAGGCTGGCAGCCAGGGCCGGGCGGAGCATCTTCTCGCTGGGGCCGCTGCTCACCGGCGCCGTGGCGGGCGGGATGATCAACCGCAGGGAGACCCGCAAGCTGGGCCGGATTCTCAGCGACGACCTGCGCAAGCGGTCGCCACATGCGGACGGCTGGCCGGACTGATCAAGCGCGCTGACCGCCGTCCAGCCAGCGGTCGAGCCAGTTGAACTGCTCGGCCAGCACGTGCAGTACCGACTCCCTGGCCACGTAGCCGTGACTCTCCAATGGCAGGACCACCAGGCGGGCGATCCCGCCGTTGCCGCCAATCGCCTGGAACAGCCGCTCGGATTGGACCGGGAACGTGCCCGAGTTCGCGTCGTCGGCGCCGTGCACCAGCAGGATCGGCGCGCTGATCTGGTTGGCGTACCTGAACGGGGAGACCCGGTCGTAAATTTCGGGCACTTCCCAGTAGCTGCGCCGCTCGGTCTGGAACCCGAATGGAGTCAGCGTCCTGTTGTAGGCGCCGCTTCGCGCGATGCCCGCGACGAACAGGTCGGTGTGCGCGAGCAGGTTGGCGGTCATGAAGGCGCCGTAGCTGTGACCGCCGACGGCCACCCGCGCCGGATCGGCGATACCGGCTTCGGTGAGCGCCTTGACGTGCGCTGCCGCTGCCGCCGTGATCTGCTCGATGTAAGTGTCGTTCTTCGTCTCAGGATCACCGATCACTGGCATCGTGGCGTCGGCCAGCACCGCGTAGCCGCGCAGCACGAACCACGCCGGGTCGGAGGCGGTCAGCCTGGTGAACCTGGCGGAGCTGCCGCGGACCTGGCCAGCGGTACCGGCGCTGCCGAAGTCGTGCGGGTACGCCCAGATGACCAGCGGCAGCGGGCCGTCGCGGACCGTATCGTACCCGGGAGGAGTGTGCAGCAGGCCCGAGAGCTGGACGCCGTCGCCGCGGTCGGTGCTGATCAGCCGTTTCTGCATGCCCGTGAGCCGTGGATGCGGGTCGGGCCAGGCGGTGAGCTGGCGACGCTGCCCCGAGCCAGATCCCAGCGTGACCAGCCACAGATTCGGCGGCTCCGCCGGGCTCTCGCGCCAGATCACGGCCTGATCGGTGCTGCCCTCCGCAAAGCATGCCACGGTCTCATTCCCGTCGGCCGGGCTGTGCAGAAGCCTGGTTGTCTCCCCCGTCAGCAGGTCCCGGCGGTCGAGGAACGGTCGCTCACCGTCTGGCGTCGCACCGTCGCCGCGCAGGAATATTGCCGGGCCGTCCTGGCGGACCGTACGCGTGCCATCGGGGTGCAGCCGCATCATCGGGGTCCCAGGGTCGCCATATGCATCGTCTTCGGCAAGGTCAAACAGAACCCTGTTCCGGCTCGGGTCAGCCAGGTCGCACACCCAGGTGGTGAGCCACCGGCGGTCCCTGTCGTGCTCGGTCAGCAGCAGGCCTCCGGCCTCGTCCAGGTTGGTCCAGCCCAGGCACCGGTGGGTCACGTTGAAGGCGAGTTCGGGCTCTGAGGCAAACGGCTCGGCCAGCCGCATGATCGCGTCGCGGTGCTCGGCCGGCTTGACCGGGTCACCGCCATCTAGCGCCTCAGTCCAGACCAGCCTGGCAGGCGCGCGCTCGTCCCACGACACCTGGCGCGGGCCGGTGGGCACGCCCATACGCGGCACCTCGTCGCTGACCGGCAGGTCGGCGATCACTCTGACAAGCTCGCCCGCAGCTGACCACACCTCGACGCGCCGAGCGAAATAGGGATAAGGCACGCGGAACGAGAATGGCCGCTGCAGCCGGTAGACCAGCAGGTACCTCCCGTCGGGGGACTCGCTAATAAATTGATACAGACCTGCCGGCCCGAGCGGGGAGGCCGCGCCGGTAACCGGGTCAACCCGCTGCGGCACGGTCGTTGCAAGGGTCTCGAAAAGATCCTCGTCCGCCGCGCTGGCCAAGAGGTCCTGGAACGTGGCCATCTGCGAGCGCTTACCCGCGACCTCGGTGATCCGCGGCTCGGCCGGCGGGGGTGACCCGGCTAGTCCGTCCAGCGCCGCCCGCCCCCCGGGCGGCTCGCCGAGCACGACCAGTGACCTGCCGTCCCTGGACCACCTGACCGTGCCGCCGAGCCCGGGCGGCTCGGCCCCGAGCACGTCCCTGACCCGCAGCCCTGGCACCTGGACGGGATTAGCGCCGCTGCTCACGTCGCCGGTCCAGACGCCGATGCCGTCTGGGTCGTCGACCGTGAATGCGACCCGCTGTCCGTCGGGTGCCCAGACTGGAACGCTGACCTGGGCGTCCTCCGGCAGGGCGAGCACCCGCTCGGTGCCGTCACTGATCCGCAGGACGGACAGGCCGGTGAAGCGCCTGGTCCGCTGCCGCCCGCCGATAGCCGGGTCAAGCCGCAGTCCAGCCAGGCTGAGCCTGCGCCTGGCCAGCATGACGACCGGCGGGTGAGCCTGGTAGTGCACCAGCATCACGAACTGCTCACCTGGGGACGGCGAGGCCAGCGGGGGCGGCGGCGCGTCGATAATCGAAACCATGTCGCTGTCAGGCAGTGAATACGGCAAATCGCACGCCTCCGGATCTTTCGCTAAGCTCACCGGCAGCCTAGTTGCTCGCTCGCCCCAGTCAGCCCGCCCGCCACCGCCGATGATCAAGCGGATTTGGTTGCTCTATGCGCCACAACCGCTTGATCATCGAGTGGGGTGCCGGGGGGTTCGGATGATCAAGCGGGTGTTGTCCTTCTCTATCAGCGCAAACCGCGTGATCATCGAGCCGGGGTGGTGCGATGGCGCGCTGTACCCTTGGGCACCATGATCGAGGACCGGACCCGGCGCCTGCTCGATGTCAGACTTGCCCGCGATCAGGCAGGTCAGCGGCTTCCGTCGGTCACCGCCTGCGTGGCCCGCGATGGCGAGGTCGTCTGGACAGGCGGGCGCGGCCGCGTTGACGGCCAGGTACCCGATGCCAGCACCCAGTACCGGGCAGGGTCGATCACCAAGACTTTCGTTGCCACGGCCGTGCTCATGCTGCGCGACGCCGGCCGGCTGAGCCTGTCCGACCCGATCGGCGAGTACCTGGACGCGGACGCGGCCGGCTGGGCCCGCTCGATGACCATCGGCCAGCTGCTGTCACACTCCGCGGGCCTGCGCGCGGAGACCGCTGGACTCAAACGTCGGGTACGCGTTGCTTGGCGCCCTGATCGCCGCCCAGCACGGCCGGCTGTGGTACGAGGTGATCGCGAGCGTTCTGTTGCAGCCACTCGGCATGAACAGGACGACGACGCGGCCGCAGCGCCCGCACGCGAGCGGCTACGCCGTCCACCCCTACGCCGACGCGCTGCTCGCCGAGCCGGAACACGACGCGGGCGCGATGGCCCCGGCCGGCCAGCTGTGGACCACCGTCACCGATCTCGCCGCGTTCGCGCGGTTCCTGTCGGGCGACGTGCCGGGCCTGATTGAGTCGGCGACGCTCGCCGAGATGCGCGAGCCGATCGTGATCAACGACACGGCCCATCAGCCCTGGGCGGCCGGATACGGCCTGGGACTGCAACTGTGGAACGTGGCCGGCCAGCGTTACTACGGACACACCGGGTCGATGCCCGGCTTCATCGCCGTCCTGCAGATCTCCGACAGCCCGGGCGCCGACACGGCCGTTGTGCTCTGCAACTCCACGAGCGGCTTCAGCCGCTCGCTCGGCACCGACTTGCTCGGCATCCTGGCCGAGGGCGAGCCGTACTGCCCGCCGGAGTGGACGCCGTCAAGGATCGAACAGGACGTGCTCGACATGCTCGGCAGCTGGTACTGGGGTCCCGTGCCATTCACGTTGCGCCTGACCGGCGATGTGCTCGAGCTGGGCAATCCAGGCGGGGACGGGCAGGCGATGCGGTTCAGGCCCGACGGCGAAGGCGGCTGGACCGGGGTCGACGGCTACCAGGCGGGCGAGCCGCTAGCGGTCGTGACCGGGCCGGACGGCTCAGTGACCGCCCTGAACATCGGCTCCTTCATCTACACGAGGACACCGTACGATCCAGCGGCTCCGGTTCCCGGCGGCATCGCCCCCGACGGCTGGCAAACCGCGCCCGCCTAGCCCTCGCCTAGCCCGGGCAACCCCTGGGCAAGCCCCGGGTACGGCCCGGGTACGCCGCCGCAAAGGGGGAGCCGTTTTGTCGTTCCAACAGCAGCGTTGCGCTCCCGCTGTGACGCCGTTGGCCGAGGCAATCACAACGGGGGCGCACTGCTGTCCTGCTAATACCAGCCGTGTGCGCGCTCGTGCGCCCACGCCCGGCGCGGCGAGCCGTAGCGTGACCTGATGTAGCGGAATCCCCACCTGATCTGGGTCCGTGCGCTGGTCCGCCAGTGGCTGCCTGCCGACGCCATCTTGCTGCCGGGCACCGCCTGGGGAATGCCGTACGCGCCCGAGTAAGGATTGGACGCGTAGACCCGCCAGCCGCTTTCGCGCTCCCATAGCCGGTTTACGTACCTGAACTGGTACTTCGGCCGCCACGGAAACCGGTGGTACATCATTTGCCAGGCGATCTCCCGGTTCCGCCCGAGGTGACGGCTCGCCGCGGCGGATGTGACCTGGGTCGACAGGAGGGTCGCGGATGTCGCCGCGATTCTGGGGGAAATCGGCCTGGCGGCCGCGCCGCCGGCCAGCCCGCCGCTGGCGGCGATGGCCGCCACGGCGACAGCCGGAGCGCTGAGAGCGATGGTGAATCGGAACGTGGACGTACGGTTCAGCAATCGCATGCGATACAAGGTGAACTTTCGGCCGGGCACGTCTTCCGCGTGCTCAACTACCACCCGTCATTGCCTGGCCATGATCGTTTCGCTCCGGCGGCGCTTGCCCACCGGACGGCCCAGGCAGTGGGCGTGCGGGCGGCGTCGCGGGTTCAAGGCGACAGCGCGGTTACGATACGTAACTCACCACGCACGCGGGGTGCTCTGTACAGCTACGATGCCCGAAGCCCGTCGGTTCGACAGGCAGAATTGCCAAGAAAGTCCTATGAAATGAATCACAGCCAAACTTCAAAGGTCTTGCGCCATTCGTGGGTAACGGCGGCGCTCGGGGCGGTTAAGGTACCGCCTCGGTGCTGGCCCGCGGGCTACCCCAGGGCTACCCCTGCCCCCGGCTAGTACGCCAGCAGGGCCCGGATCGCGGCGGCAACCGAGTCCACCGTCGGGATCACCTGCTGCTCGAGCGCGTCAGCGAACGGCAGCGGAACGCACGCCGCAGCGACCCGCCTGACCGGGGCGTCGAGCAGCTCGAAGCCTTCGTCAGCGACGATCGACGCGACCGTACCTCCCCAGCCGCCCTGGTAGGGGTTCTCCTCCACGATCAGCAGCCGCGAGGTCCGGTCCACCGATGCGAGGACCGTCGCCATGTCGAGCGGCACCAGGCATCGCAGGTCGAGCACCTCGGCGCTGACCCCCTCACCGGCCAGCCGGTCGGCGGCGGCCAGCGCCATCGGCACGGTCGCGGCCAGGCCGACGATCGTGATG
>WNFN01244253.1_pt1 | contig 10220 bp, 7 predicted proteins | sample 5400161 | NCBI WGS metagenome assembly WNFN01 (sample SAMN13153353, study PRJNA577476) | soil metagenome | isolation source: 80 cm saprolite on Douglas fir-dominated hillslope | place: USA:California | collected 2013-09-17
CCCCAGCCGGCCAGCAGCGATATGAACGATTCGCTCTTAGTGGAAACGGCCAGGAAGTTGGCGGAGGATGGCATGCTTGCGCTGCGCTACAATTTTCGCGGTGTCGGTCACAGTCAGGGGCAGCAAACCGATGGGCGCATGGAGCCATTGGATGTCGCGGGCGCGATCGACTGCGCACTGGCGCAGCCGGGGGTGGATGCTTCCAAGGTCTGCTTGATCGGCCATGCTTTTGGAGCTTATATGGCGTTGACCTATGCTCCGTTTGATCCGCGCGTGCGCACTGTTATCGCCATCAGCCTGCCGCTCTATCGCGCGCTCAACAGTGGTTTTCCCAGGGCCTTCGAGCGCCCCAAGCTTTTTATCACCGGCGAATTCGATGAGATTTGCCCGCTGTACAAGCTTGAACCATTTGTCGAGCAGCAGAAGGGGCCGCGCGGCATCAAAGTAATCACCGGCGCACGCCACCTGATGCGTGGCTATGAAGAGGCTGGGACTAGCACTATTCTGAAATATATCCGTAACTGGGCGGATATGCCGGGAGTGTAGTTCGGAGACGAGGAAAAACGATAGATGAATCCAAGCAACCCATTAATTGTCCAGAGTGATCGCACTATTCTGCTGGAGGTTGACCACCCGCAGCACGCAGAGGCCAGAGACGCGCTGGCTCAGTTTGCTGAGCTAGAGAAGTCGCCCGAACATATTCACACCTACCGCCTTTCGCCGCTTTCTCTGTGGAACGCGGCTGCCGGCGGCATGGATGCGCAGGGTATTCTGGAACAGCTTAACGCTTATAGCAAATATGCTATCCCCTCAAATGTCACGGTCGATATTCGCGAATACATCAGCCGCTATGGCCGTTTGAAGCTGGTGCGCGAGGGCGAAAATCTCCTCCTGATCAGCGACGACGCGGCCCTGTTGGTCGAAGTCATGCGCAACCGGCGCACACAACCGTTTCTCATACGCCAGGTCGATCGCCGGACTATCCAGGTTGATGCCTCGCGGCGCGGGCATATCAAGCAGGCGCTAATCCACCTGGGCTTTCCCGCTGAGGACCTGGCGGGCTATACCGACGGCTCCCCACTGCCGCTGCAATTGCGCAATGAGACGCAGCTGGGCAAGGAATTTGCGCCGCGCGCGTATCAGTCCTCGGCTGCGGCGGCTTTTTACGCTGGTGGAGCGCCCAGCGGGGGCAGTGGCGTGGTTGTGTTACCCTGCGGAGCTGGTAAGACCATCGTGGGCCTGGCAACTATGGTCGATGTTCAGCGCGCCACGCTTATCCTCACGCCTAACACTATCGCAGTGCGTCAGTGGATCAGCGAAATCCTCGATAAGACCGACTTGCCGCAGGAGATGGTCGGTGAGTATACTGGTGATCGCAAGGAGATCTGTCCCATCACGGTCAGTACCTACCAGATCCTCACTTATCGCAAGCACAACAAGGATCAGAATGGCAACGAGCTGAGCGAAGAGTCACTGACGGAAGAGAACTTTCCCCATTTCGCGCTCTTCACCAGTTATGATTGGGGACTGATCATCTATGACGAAGTACACCTGCTGCCCGCGCCAGTCTTCCGCATCACTGCCGAGATTCAGGCGCGTCGGCGCCTGGGGCTCACGGCCACGCTGGTGCGCGAGGATGGACGCGAGACGGATGTTTTCAGCCTGATCGGGCCCAAGAAATATGACGTACCCTGGCGTGAACTGGAGCGGCAGGGCTGGATCGCCACCGCTGAATGTCACGAAATCCGCGTGGGCATGAGCGAGGATGAGCAACTCAACTATGCCATGACTGAAGAGCGCGAGAAATATCGCCTCGCGGCTGAGAGTCCCGCCAAGTTGCCAGTTGCCCGCTACCTGGCTAACAAGCATCTCAACGACCAGGTACTGATCATCGGCCAGTATATCGAACAGCTCAAGCTACTGGCCATTGAGCTTGACGCGCCACTGATCACCGGGCGCACCTCAAACATCCAGCGCGAGAAGCTGTACGACCAGTTTCGCGAAGGGAAGATCAAGCGCCTGGTCGTCAGCAAAGTCGCCAACTTCGCCATTGATTTGCCCGATGCCAACGTCGCTATCCAGGTTTCCGGCACCTTCGGCTCGCGCCAGGAAGAGGCGCAGCGCCTGGGCCGTATCCTACGCCCCAAGCAAGACGGCAGCCTGGCCTACTTCTACTCTGTCGTCACCCGCGACAGCCGCGACCAGGAATTTTCCGCCAACCGCCAGCTCTTCCTGACTGAGCAGGGCTACCGCTATGTCATCGAAGACGCTGAAGAACTTCTCGTGAAGGCTACATCCTGACTACAGGGCTTTCTCAGCGTGCGGCTCCCCGGTGTATACCAATACGGTTGAAATAAGGCGAAGCAATGAGGGTGGGATGGAGATGAGCCCTTGCGGGGGAGGACCCAGGGCGGTTTTCCCCCGGAGTGTAGCCCCGGAGCAGCGCCTCCGGGGAATGGCATCAGCCAGAAAAACACCCCGGAGGCGCTGCTCCGGGGCTACACTCCGGGGATTTTCCCACCGGGTCCCCCTGGAGAACTCGCTTTGCACTTATTTGAACCGTCTTGCAGCGCTCCCCGGAGGAAAAAACACGGGCGGATTTGGGCCACGACCCAAATCCGCCCGTGTTTTTTCCTCCGGGGAGCGCTGGAGAGCCGCACGCAGAGAAAGCCTTCAAAATCACCTTGACACTGCGCGCGGGTGAGTGATACGCTTTTAAAAGGGCGTATGAGATACACAAGCATGGGATACACAAGCAAAACAGATAAAGAGGATACTATGGCAGATCAGACAGCCAGCTATGCCACTGTAGGCAGCGAGGATTTTGAGGAAAAGGTCCTGCAGGCTCAAGAAATGGTCGTCGTCAATTTTTCTTCTGAGAAAAGCGACTCGTGTCATATCTTTGAGCCGGAATTTGCCGCCATTGGCCGGGAATACCAGGGACAAGTGACCTTTGCCCGGATCGATGTAGATAGCAACGCGGGGCTTGTCACGCAGTATAATGTCGATGGTATCCCCACCGTGATCTTTTTCAAGAACGGGCAGGAGATCAATCGCATCAAGGGTATTGTTATGCGTGAAAAACTGCGCAAGCAGGTGGCGGGCGCGATCCTGGTGGGCAGCGCGAGCAGCGGCAGAGAAGACGCGTAGGATTGAATATTTCCAGGGGCGCGACCACTCGCGCCCTTGCTTCTATTTCAGGAGGTAGCTGGCTGTGTCGCAATTACATCCTATACGGTTACAATCCTCGCTCCACGAGACGATCTGGGGTGGACGTAAACTAGAGTGGGAGGGCTGGAAACAACTCCCGGCTGGTGATACGCTGATTGGCGAATCCTGGGAAACCGAAGTAAGCACGCTGGCCCAGAATGGTCCCTACGCCGGCCAGACGCTAGGTGAACTGGTAGAGAGGCTGGGCGCTGACCTGTTGGGTGAGCACGCCATCACAATCTTTGGCCGGCGTTTTCCCCTGCTGGCCAAATTTATCGATGCCCGGACAGATCTCTCCGTGCAGGTCCATCCCGAGGACGATTACGCGGCCCAGCACGAGGGTGGCAAGTTGGGCAAGACGGAGTGTTGGTATATTTTAGCGACCGAGCCAGGGGCCAGCATTGTCCACGGCTTCCGCGCCCCCAGCACGCGGGCCGAAGTGCAGCAGGCCATCACGGATATCCGGCTGGAGGAATTGCTGCATACAGAGCCGGTCGAGCCTGGCGATGTCGTCTTTGTGCCCGCTGGCACCGTTCACGCCATCGGCGGCGGCGTTCTGCTCTACGAATTGCAAGAGTACTCCGACGTTACCTATCGTATGTACGATTACGGACGCCTGGACGCACATGGTCGCCCACGCGAATTGCATATTGAGCGCTCCCTGGATGTCACGAAATACGAGCCATCGGCGCGCATCAAGGCCCGGCCCGTTACCCTGGCAGAAACTGCGGACTATACCGCGCGCTGCCTGGTGGCCAGCCGTTATTTTGTCGAGCGCGAGTTTGTTTTGCACAGGCACCTGGAAGACCAGACCGGCGGAAGCTGCGTGATTCTGACCTCGCTGGGAGCCGACCTGCACATTTTCTACGGCGCGGGTCTCGCACAGAACGAGCCATTACAGCGCGGCGAAACCATGGTCTTGCCGGCAGCGCTGGGCATGTATCGCATCGAGGGCACGGGAGCCTTTCTGTCCTCCTACGTACCAGCTTCCGCCGACGCAGCCTGGCGGCTGTGGCGCGAGCAAAATGGTTAAATCCAAAGAAGAAGAAACGAGCGAGCGATGCAGCGGGCCAGCCCGCTGCATCGCTCGCTCGTTTCTTCTTCTTTGGATTTAGCCATTTTGCTCGCGCCGTTTACGGCGTTCTTCGTCCAGGTCGGTGATGATCGAGCCTTCGACCACATTCTCTTCTTCGCGCACGCGCGTAGCAAAAGGGGAGTCAGGGCCGGTGAAGGAGCCAAAAGCGCTCAAGGGATTCTGGCTCAGGCGGTTCACTTCCTCCAGAGTGTGAGAGACTCTTGACGCGAAATTGACCACGGCAAGCAGGCCCGCCAGCAACGCCCAGACAACCAGGCCGACCAGCAGTATCCCGATCAGCCCTACAACACCGTTCAGGTAGGTTTCATAGACCATTCCGGCGATAATCAAGACCGCGAAGTATTGTACCAGCACCTGCAAAAACCAGTGCAAGAACCAGTAGACTGCCTTCACCGGATCAGAAGGCATGTTCCAGGATGGGAGCCATCTCCAATTCGTTTTCACGTCAATTCGCCTCATTTCCCCAGGCATCTCAGCGACGAAATGCCAACTGCGGGAAAGTTTCTCTCCAGACAGTATACACATATCTTTGTGGATATTGTATCAGGCTTGTGTACCAGTTGCCAGTTTTGCCTCTGTAAGAGCCTCCGCATAACGCACAGATGCACTCAATCTCTCCATAATCGGAGGGTATTTATTATTACCGACTGGTTGTTGATATTTTTAGGTAACGAGGATATAATCATGCGCATGTACTATGTGTACATAGAGAAAAGCAAAGAAGAGTTATATGGGTGACTGGGATAAAAGCCTCAAATCATTGGTAGCAAGTGGGGCTCGAGCGTTTGTAGAATGGATTCTGCGAGAATTGAATATGGAGACAAAGGGTGTCGAAGTGATTGCTCTGCTGGAGACGGAATTTCAGGGTTACAATGTGGATGCTGATGCGCTGTTGTTGATTAGACTGGCCGATGGGGAAGAAGTGCTGGTGCATATCGAATTTCAGAGCACCGCTGACAACGAGATGCCAGACCGGTTGCTGGAGTATTGTCACCGCGCCCGCCAGAAGCACGGGCCGAAGCCAATTATCTCGTGTGTGATCTGGTTACGCGATGTAGGAACAGCACCAGAACCTCCTTACTGTTGGAGTCTGAAAAATGGGCGTAAGCTATTGGCGTTTGACTATCTGAGTATCAAGCTCCACGAGGAGGAGGCCGAGACGCTGATCGGTTTGAAGCAACCGGCCATTCTGCCCCTCACTCTACTGACAAAAGGCGGAGCAAGTCGTACAATAGTAACAGACATCTTTAATGAGTTGCTGGAGAACGGATTACGCGATTTGTTGCCTGTGGCCAATGTGCTGGCAGGACTGGTCTTTAGCGAAAACCAGGCCAATCTCAACTGGCTAGAAAGGGAATACGAGAAGATGATGGATGTCCTCAAAGATTCACCGGCTTACCATTGGATGACCGATGATGCACGCAAAGAAGGGCGTGAAGAAGGGCGTGAAGAAGGGCGTGAAGAAGGGCGTGAAGAAGGGCGTGAAGAAAGCCTGCGGTATGCAATTGCTGCCTTTATTCAGAAAAGCTTTCCTGCTATAAGTAAAAAGGCACATAAGCAGCTTGCTCTCATTAAACACTCCGCGCCCTTGACAAAGCTGATCACCAATCTCTACGGCGCAAAAACGCTTGAAGAGGTCCAACGTTTCCTGGCTGAGGCGCTCGACGAAAGCTTGGATCTCGACTGAACTAATATAAGCACAGTGATCAAGGCGAAGCTGACAGAGCAAATGTGCTCCGCCAGCTTCGCTTTGTTGTTTCGCTTACAAGACCTGTTTCCTATAACTTCAGTGCTCTTTTCACTGCATCCAGAGCTGGCGCAATAGTCTGGCCGGTGACGGACTGAGGGATGCCGGTGTGGCTGTCTTTAAGCATGTGACCGGTGAGTACGCCGACGACGCGCTCATCGCTGCGGATGATGCCGCGCGCGACCAGTTTCTTCGCGCCGGCCAGCGCGGCGGCTGAGGCTGGTTCACAGCCGATGCCAGAGCGGTCAATCACCGCCTTGGCGGCCAGGATCTCTTCATCTGTCACTTCTTCCACGATTCCATTGCTCTCTTCAATGACACGGCGCGCGCGCGCGTAGCTCACGGGGTCGCCAATTTTGATCGCGCTCGCCACAGTGTCGGCATGCACACGCTCGCGCCGCGCGAACTGCTGTGTGAAGCTGCGATAGAAGGGATTGGCCCCGGCGGCCTGGATCGAGGCAATGCGCGGCAAATGGTCGATCAGGCCAAGCTGGTGAGCCTGGCGGAAGGCTTTGCCAATGGCTGAGGTATTGCCCAGATTACCAGCGGGCAGCACCAGCCAGTCGGGGGCCTGCCAGTTGAGTTGTTGCAGGATTTCCAGGCCGATAGCCTTCTGACCTTCCACACGGTAGGGGTTCAGCGAATTGAGCAGATAGACGCCCAGTTCGTTGCAGACCTGCTCGACCAGTTGCATCGCGGCATCGAAATCGCCCTCGATCTGCACAGTCGTCGCACCATAGGCCAGGGATTGGGCCAGCTTGCCCCCGGCGACCTGGCCGGCGGGTAGAAAGACAATCCCCTGCATCCCGGCCTGGGCGGCGTATGAAGCCAGCGAAGCGGAAGTATTGCCGGTCGAAGCGCAGGCCACCGCGCGCGCGCCGCGCAGGCGGGCCATCGTTACGCCACTACTCATGCCGCGATCCTTAAAGCTGCCAGTAGGATTTTCGCCTTCGTGCTTGAGGAAGAAATGCTCCAGCCCGGCGTAGGCCCCGATCTGGCGATGGCCCTTACGGCCTTCCTCGCAATTTTCCAGGCCCACAGGATAGAGGCTCGTGTTGCCTTCGGGTCGGCTGACAATCGCGGATTCCGGCACCGGTAGAATCAGCTCGCGATAGCGCCAGACGCCGCTGCGATCGGGCAGCAACTGTGAAGTGTTCAGCGGCCAGATCGGTGCAGTCGAGGCACGCTCATCAAAGAGCTGTTTCCAGACGCTTGCCGTTCCCTCGTTCCCACCTTTGGATGCTGGCAGGCGAAACGGGGCCTCTACGTCCAGCACACCGCCGCATTTACAGCGATAGCGTGCCTCTGTCTCATAGCCAGGATAGCGCGCATCGCACTCGACGCAGCGCAGCACAAGCGCGGCCAGCGCCTCCTGAGCCGCCACATGAGGCTCAGGAGAGGCTCCGGCGGCTTTATTCTCAATTGAATTGATTCCCATAAGAGGGTATATATCCTTTCAACAGAAGTTATAGAGATTACTACAAGTTTTTTGAATGTTATGCAGAGAGAAATTGGAAATTTCTCTCTGCATAACATTCAAAAAACTTGTAGTAATCTCTTTGGCGCTTTACACCAGCGTGCCTGGAGCGCGGCGATAGCTGCCCTGCTTGCGCGAACGCTTATGCGGGGAAACAATGCGCGCTCCCTGCTGATCGATGTTCAGAATCATGCCACGTCCATCTACGCCTAAAGAACGAGCGGTTTCCCGCATTGCTTGCAGAATAGGATGAAAGTTTGTGCTGGCCAGGGCAATCAACGAAGAACCGCCACCTGAAAGGCTGGCCCCGTGGGCGCCGGCCGCGAGCGCGGCCTCGATAATCGCCGGCATGTCGGGGAAAAGTGCCTGGCGATAGGGCTGGTGCAGGCGGTCGCGCATGGCCTCGCCGATAACCTCATAGCGCCCGGTTTGCAGGGCCGTGAGCAGCAGCGCCACGCGCCCGGTGTTAAAGGTCACATCGGCCTTGGAATACTCGGCGGGCAGCAGTTTGCGCCCGGCCACAGTATCCATCGGGAATGACGGCGTGAAAATCACCGCCTTCAGCACCTCCGGGAAACGTGCCTTAATCGCCTCGATCTTGCCATCAACTACCATAGTAGCGACCAGGCCACCCAGCAGGGCCGGGGCGACGTTATCGGGATGATTGCCGGCCTCCGCTGCCACGGCGGGCGCGAGCAGATCCTCTTTGGGATAGGCCAGGGCTGGATTCTGTATCCTGAGCAGTTCATTCGCGGCCATCAGACCGCCGACCACCGCCGTTGCGCTGCTGCCCAGACCGCAGCCGGGTGGGATCGCAATTGTCATACGAATCTTCACTGCCGGCACTGGCAGCTCGCGTTGTTCAAAGAGAAGACGAAACGCCCGGAAGAAGAGATTGTCCGGGCCAGTGGACAGATCAGCGCCTAATTCGCCCTGCACCTCAATCAGAGGTAATGCAGGATCATGCCCCCCTATTTCAACATCGAAACGGTTATAGAGCTGCAACGCTAATCCCAGGCTGTCGTAGCCTGGGCCAAGGTTGGCCGAAGTCGCAGGCGTCAGGATTGTAAGAGAAGTAGGGGGAACCAGGACCACTGGTATAACCTGCCTTTCTGCTGATAGTGACATCTTCAAACTATAGTGTTTGCCGCGTCCTACGTCGATCGGTAAGCGGAAATGGATTAGCTCCATTGTAACAGCACCTGTCAAAGAAAACACAAGCATTTTCTTATGAGCAGCCCCGAAGGAAGGGAAAAGAACAGATTTTATGCGGCGGAGCCGCATAAAATCTGTTCTTTTCCCTTCCTTCGGGGCTGCTCATAAGAGAACCGGCTCTTCCAGTTTGGGAAACAGTGGTGCTGGCTTCGGCAGGGTTTGGCCGGCTGCGACGGTGGTCTGCTCCCAGTGGGTTTTGCTGGCATCTCCGGTGAAGCCGAGATACTCGTGCAACTGCTGAGAGGAGAAGGGCAGGTAGGGGCAGAAGAGCACGCGCAGGCCGCTGAGGACCTGGAGCATAACATAGATGGTCGTGCCCGCGCCCGCGCGATCGGTCTTGATCTGCCTCCAGGGGGCCTGCTCGTCCAGGTAGCGGTTCGCGGCATGCGCGACGGCCATGGCGGCGTTAATGCCATCCTTGAAATGGCAGCCGGCGATGGCGGTGCCGACGGTAGTGAAGCCGCGTGCCAGTTCGTCGAGCATAGCGTGGTCAGCGGGACGCAGCTCGCTCGGCTCCGGCACAACGCCGCCAAATTTGCTCTGGAGGAAGGTCAGCGTGCGATGGACGGCGTTGCCGTAGGTCGCGACCAGTTCGTCGTTGTTGCGACGGATCAGTTCGTCGTAGGTGAAATCGGTATCGCGGCCTTCGGGAGCGGTCACCGAGAGATAATAGCGCAGAGTATCGGCCTGGTACTGGTCGAGCACATCACGGGTCCAGATGACATTGCCCCGGCTGCTGGAGGCTTTTTGGCCGCTCATGGTCATAAATTCGTTGGCCGGCACATCGTAGGGTAGATTGCGGTCGCCATAGCCGAGCAGCATGGCGGGCCAGATGATCGTGTGGAACGGGATATTGTCCTTGCCGATAAAGTAGTAGGGCTTGACCGGCGGGTGGGTCCGGCCCGGCACCCACCATTCCTGCCAGGCATCGGGCGTGCCCTTGCGCTCGGCCCACTCCACGCTGGCGGAGAAGTAGCCAATCACGGCATCAAACCAGACATAGATGCGCTTATCCTCGTAGCCAGGCAGGGGAATCGGCACGCCCCAGTCCAGGTCGCGCGTGATGGCGCGGGCGCGCAGGCCCTCTTTGAGCCAGTTTTGCGCGAAGGCCTGAGTATTGGGTCGCCAGTAATCTTTGCCTGTGTTGAGCCAGGCCGTCAGCGGCTCCTGCAATTTGGGTAGATCCAGGAAGAAATGTTCTGTCTGGCGAATCTCCAGCTTGCTATCTTTGCTGCCACACAGCTTACAGCGCGGATCGATCAGATCCACCGGATCGAGCGTGCGCCCGCAGTTATCGCACTGGTCGCCGCGCGCCGAGGTATAGCCGCAGTGCGGACAGGTGCCCTCGACATAACGATCCGGCAGGAAGCGCCTGTCGGTAGGACAATAGGGCGACTCCATGCTGTCTTTGAAGATATAGCCATGCTCCAGGAGCTTGAGAAAGAAGTCCTGGGTCTGGCGATAATGATTCTCCG
>WNFN01206187.1_pt1 | contig 10219 bp, 8 predicted proteins | sample 5400161 | NCBI WGS metagenome assembly WNFN01 (sample SAMN13153353, study PRJNA577476) | soil metagenome | isolation source: 80 cm saprolite on Douglas fir-dominated hillslope | place: USA:California | collected 2013-09-17
GGCGGCCAGAGCGCGTGCCCGGCGAACGTCTTCGTCATTGATCGGCCCGGGCTCGACCCGGTCGAGCACTCCGAACATCCCAAGCACATCACCGTTCGACCCGAGCAGGGGCACAGCCAAGAGCTGTCGGATTTGAAAAGCAGCGATGAAATCCAAATTCGCCCCGGGAGTCTTCGCGGCGTCATCAGTGAAGAAGACATTTTTTTTCTTTAGCGTCTGCGAGGCTACTCCGTCGTAGAGCGGGATATCGACGGGGCGCGCTACCCCATTCTCCAGTCCCCAGCGAATATGGAAGGCGGCCTCTTCGAGGAGCCCGATGAAGCAGCGCCTGAAGCCAAGAAAACTGGCGGCACGGACGACCGAGGTTTGCATGAACTCGTCCAGTTTTCCTGCGGAACCGAGTTCAAAGGAAATCTCGAGGATTTCATGGAGTTCGTGGGCTTGGGCGCGTGCCATGCCGTACAACTCAGCGTTGGCGATCGCCACCGCACCAAAGCCGGCCAATGCGGAGACCAGGGTCTTGTCTTCCTGGGCGAACGGGCTCGCGAGACGGGGATAGACGAGAATCGCTCCGTGCGAGCGCGAGGTGCGAAAGGGCGCCGCGATCAGAACGCCGGGCGGCGAATCTCCTCCGAAATGAGACGCTCCGTCGATGCTCACTGTAATACGCTCGCCGGCGGCGACCGCGCGGGTGGCGATCTCCAGCGGTGAGCGGACGTCATTCTGCTGGAAACGCGAACGAATGGAGAGAGCAAGCGCCGGAACTTCGGTGGATACCGCCTGCAACTGGAACAGTTTCTCCTGTTGCACGAGGACGAGCACGGCCGGTGAATGCAGCAGCACGCGCAGCCGGTCCGCGATGCTCTCCATCACCGCGGCAGTGTCGGGTAATCCGTGCAATGCGGTGGCAACCTCGATCAGAATGCTGGCGCGCCGGTGCTCTTCGCGGGAGAGCTGGTTCAAACGCAGGGCTTCGAGCGCCGTGCCGAGCTGAGCCGCCAGTATGGTGACTTTGGCTACATCGTCGTCGTCAAAATCCGTATCCGGCGCACTCTTCAGGAAGGTGATGGCGCCCACCGCTTCTCCGGAAACCAGCAAAGGGGCAGCCAAAGCCGCGTGCGCATGGATTGAGGCCACCCATGGATAACGGGTCGCATCGAGGTGGTTTACGAAGAATGGGCGTCGCTTCTGAACCGCATCCATGGCGACGGATGCATCACCGGAGCGCCTGCGGACGCCGCGAAAGGATTCGTCGCCGTCAGCATCGGCCTCGGCTCCGACCAACTCACCGTCGGGCGAGCGACTCCAAAAATAAGCGCCGCTGGCGCGAAAGAAGGCGCGAGTGAGGGTACAGAAAGACCGGATCAGCTGGCTGGGATCCCTGCTCTGAAAAGCGGCCCGGGAAAGCTCCAGGAGAAGCCTCTGAAACGTCTCGTCAGACTGAGACGCGTCGGCGAGACCCGGATTTCCAGCCTGGGTTGTCAGGTGCGCACCAATCTTTTAGCTAAGCGCTTGAAAACACTTGGATTACATACAAACGGTACGCTTGATTCTCAAATTGAGTCAAGGGAATATCAGGGGCGGTGCCGAGATGTGAAACGGCCCCAAAGTGATACTGGCGTCTCATTTTGCAATCGGCCTTCCACAATTGTGCGGATTCGCGATGCGCCGGAGACCATATGCGCCGACGGAGAATATTTGGCGTGTGGCAGGAAGGAGCTTAGGCGCGGCCTACCGACCGGCTCCTCACCTCTCCGAGAGATCACGAAAGTAATGCACCGAAAGAACTTTTGGTATCCGCTGATGTGGTGCTTGCACGAATATAGGACAGAGGCAAAGCGATTAAGAAGAAGAGATCAGAAATAGGAAAGGTACGGCACGTGTCTATTCAAGCCTTGAATCGTGTGTTCGCGGTGGGCCTGCTGCTGGTTGGCGGATGGGTCGCGACAAGCGCCCCCCTTGCGTGGGGCCAGGAAATCGATCGAAAAACAAAGACTAAAGTGACGCCTTTGTATCCGGAACTGGCGAGGCGCTTGAACATCACCGGCGTGGTGAAGGTCCAGATCACGGTCTCCGCCAACGGGTCGGTCAAAAACGCAAAGCTCGTTGGCGGCCATCCTGTCCTGGCAAACGCCGCTCTGGACGCCATCAAGAAGTGGCGTTTCGAGACGGGTCCGCAAGAGTCGACGGGGATTGTGGAATTCCGTTTTGATCCGGGCCAGTAAGAGGACGGCGCAAGCTCCGAAGCGCTGGCCGAGGAAGGTGGGAGTATGAATATCGGAAAAAAGCTATATCTAAGTTTCGGCATCATTCTGACGACGGTTCTCTTGCTGCTGGCGATCAACTTGATCGCGGTGCAACGCGAGCATGAGACCAAGGCTGCCGCGCAGCGTTCGATCGACATGACCGAGGCCACCTCGTCGGTGCGCTTCGAGATGATGCAGAACCGGCTTCACCTCCAGAACTATCTACTCAGCGGAGACACCCGCGATGTCGAGAAGATGAATGACGGCGAACACGCGTTGAATGACGCGCTGCGCCGCGCCCAGGAATTGGCGAATTCCCCGCAACAGCGAAGCAGTCTGGAAAAAGTGCAGGCGCTGGAGCAGGCTTGGGGCAATGAGTTCGCCGGCCCGCTGGTGGAGAAACGCCGGGCCGTGGACGGTGGCAATGCGACGGTGGCGGAACTCCAGATTTTCTATTTGCAAAAGGATCCGAACTCCTGGGTCTCCCGTTCGAGCGAAGTTCTTGACGATGTCGCCCGCGAGAACCACAAACTGCTGGAGGAGCGGCGTCACTCCGATGAACTGGCCGCGACCGCCACGATTCTGGCTGCGGTCCTCAGTTCCCTCATCGCTTTGGCCTTGGGAATCATCGTCGCCTACCGGACCGCCGCCGGAATCACGGGCCCGCTGGGCCGGCTGATTCACGTCGCGGACCAGATCGGCCAGTCCGGGGATTTGGAACACAACATTGACGTTCACGGTAAGGACGAGATCGGGCAACTGGCCCGGACCTTCGACTCCATGGTGAAGTACCTGAAGGAAATGGCCGCGGTTTCCGAAGCCATCGCCGGAGGCAACCTGTCAGTCGAAATCCGTCCCCGCTCCGCCAACGACACTCTTGCGAACGCCTTCACGCGCATGGTCGAGGGCCTCCGCGGGATGGTGCGCAACGTGCGCGATGCCGCCTCCCAGGTGGCCAGCGCCTCCACCCAGGTGGCCAGCGCCTCCGACGAGTCGGCCAGGAACAGCCTGCAGACTTCGTCGGCCATCGATGAAGTGACAAGCACGATGCACGAAATGAGCGTGAACGTGCAGAACATGGTGAAGAGCACGCAGACGCAAGCCTCGAGCGTCAGCGAAACTTCGGCCTCCATCGATCAGATGGTGACCTCGATTCAGCGCGTCGCCGATACGGCTAAGGTTCTGCTCGATATCTCGAACCGTTCGCGGGAAGAGGTGCACAGCGGCATCGGCACCATGGAGAAAGCCACCGACGGCCTGAACCGGATCAACACCACGATCCGCTCTTCGGGCGAGATCATTGACTCGCTCGGCACGCGGGCGGATGACATCGGCAAGATCGTCGAAGTGATCGACGATCTGGCGGAGCAAACCAACCTGCTGGCATTGAACGCCGCCATCGAAGCGGCGCGCGCGGGCGAGCACGGCCTGGGATTCGCCGTGGTGGCGGACGAAGTAAGAAAGCTGGCGGAAAAATCCGCGCAGTCCACCAAGGAGATTTCCGAGCTCATCGAGAGCATCCAGAAGGAAGCGCGCAAAGCGGTCGAAAACATGGAGAAGAGCACGACCATCGTGAACGAGGGCTTGAATCTCGGACAAGAACTGAATGGCGCGCTGCGAAAAATTTCGAATGTGGTGACCGAGGTGTACAAGTTCGCGCAGGAAATCGGGGCGGCCACCAACGAGCAATCACACGGCTCGTCGCAGATCGCGCGCGCCACCACCCGGTTGAATGAAATCACGCACGAGATCAACTCGGCGGTGGAGGAACAGGCGTCCGGGGCACAGGCCGTGGTGCAAGCCATGGAGCGCATGCGCGAACTGGTGCAATCCTCCACCTCAGGTTCCACCGAACTGGCTGCTTCCTCCGATCAGATGTCAAAGATGTCGCGAGGTCTGCTGGATTCGATGGACCGTTTTGCATTGCGGCCACACGACAGGCCGAACGACAGCACGCCGGGATTCGCGTCCAGGACCGCGGCAGCGGGATCTCGTTGAGGGCATTCCATCCATGAGCCGGGAAACACATATTGTTGGCTTCCGCGTAGGCCGCGAGACCTACGGCGTACCTATCACATCGCTGCATGAGATCGTCCGCGTGCCCGAGATCACGGCCGTGCCGGACGCGCCCGATTATCTGGAAGGCGTAATCAACCTGCGCGGAAAAATTGTTTCCGTGGTCGATTTGCGCAAACGGTTCGGACAGCCGTCCGCCGGACTCGACCGGCGCAGCCGCATTCTGGTCGTCGAACACCGCGGCCGCCTCGCGGGCATGATTGTGGATTCGGCGTCGGAGGTTCTGAAGATTCCCGAAAGCGAAATCGAAGCTGCCCCCGCCATGATGCGGGAAGGTGGATTGGACTGCGTCACCGGCCTGGGCAAGTACAAGGGGCGGCTCATCATTCTGCTGGATATCAGCAAGGTATTAGGGGCGCGTGAGATTGGGAACGAAGCATCGGCGATAAAACCGGCAGGCAATGGTAAGGCGGGGACAGGGACAGGGACAGCGACAGCGACAGCGACAGCAACAGCAACAGCAACAACAACAACAACGAAGAGCGCCTCGGCCGGAAAGTAGCAGGAAGACCGAACCCACATGAACACCAGCGATACCCCGGCCCTCACCGAAGCGGAATTGAAACTCCTGCAGACACTCGTCTACCAGGAGTGTGGCATGCATTTCGACGATCGGCGCACTTCCTTTCTGCAGGATCGTTTGCAGCGTCGGTTGAAGGAATGTCAGCTCGATTCGTTCTACAGTTACTACCGCCTGCTCATCAGCCAGCCGGGAAAACAAGAGCTGTCTCGCCTGCTCGAAAACCTCACCGTGAATGAGACCAGCTTCTTCCGGAACAAGGCGCAGCTCGATCTGTTTCAGCGCGAAGCCATGGAAGATATTCTGAAGCGCAAGCAGGCTCGCCGGGATTACGGGTTGAGAATCTGGAGTGCGGGCTGTTCCACCGGACAGGAACCTTACACGCTGACCATGCTGGTGGCCGATACGCTGTCCTACTACTATCTGCGCAATCCCCTGCCCTTCGAATCTCCGGTTCCGAAGCCTCTGGTGCCGGCACCCTGGCGGGTGGAGATCCTGGCCAGCGACATCAACTATTCCGTTCTCCGCGCCGCCCAAGAAGGCTCTTACAGCGAGCACCAGATGTCGGGAGTCGACTATGGCTCCCGCTTGCGCTACTTCGACAAAGTCGCCGACCGCTACGTGGTGAAGAAGAACGTCAAGGAACTGGTGCACTTCGATTTTCATAACCTGAAGACCGAATACCTGCCGCAGCGCAACGACATGATCTTCTGCCGCAACGTGATGATGTACTTCGACGAGGCCGAGCAGAAGCGGTTGGTCGAAAAGTTTTATCGTTGTCTGAATCCCCAGGGATATCTCTTCGTCGGCCATGCCGAAAGCCTGCTCGGGCTGACCGACAAATTCCAGATGGTGCACCTCAACAGCGGCACGGCGTATCAGCGGGTAGAGGTGAAAGGGTGACCATTCCCCCCGACGACCGGATGACCGAACTCCACCAGCTCTTCTTCGAGAGCGCGGGGGAGCTCGTCCAGAATCTGAACGACCAAGCGATGCGACTGGAGAAAACCCCCGGAGACGTGGAGACGGCCCGCAGTCTGAGGCGGACGGTGCATACGCTGAAGGGGGACGCGGCGGCTTGCGGTTTCCGGGAACTCAGCGAATTGTCCCACGAATTCGAGGACGTGCTGACGCTGGAGAATACGGCAGCGGCGGCTTCGGTTCCAGAAATTGCCCGTCTGGCAAATCCAGCGCCCGCCGGCGCGGGCAAACCGAGGAAGAAGAAAACAGCTGCCGCGAAAACCACCCGCTGGTCGGAATACGAACAGCTGGCGATCACTCGGGCACTGGCGGGCGGCAAGCGGGTTCAGCACGTCGTGGTGCAGATTGACCCACAGTGCGGCATGCCCATCGCCGGGCGCCAGATGATCCAGTTAGCCCTTGCCGGACTGGGCGAGGTGCTGGCTGTCTATCCCGTCGAAGGCAGTCTCGACCGCATAACCCGCGTCGAAGCGGCTCTCGCGTCGGAAAAACCGGCGGAGCTCATCCGGGCAAAGTGCAACATTCCAACGATTGCGCTGAATGTCCGAGTGACGCCGCTGCGCGTCGACGCGCCTTCGCACCTGCTTCCAACGGTTTCCCCTGCCGCTTCTGAACTCGTCCGTCCTGAGCTCAAGGGCGAAGAAGCGTCGGTTGCGACCGGCGATGTCACCGCCGACGTAACTGCCGGGGCCGCTGCGAACAACGCTGCGTCGCCAGGTGAAACCGTGGGGGCACCCGCCGCACCAAGCGGCCCCGACAACCTGCTGCGAGTGGATGCGGAAAGAATCGACAGCGTACTCAATCTGGTCGGCGAGCTGATCCTGGCGAAATCGATGCTGCAACAGGCGCTGTTGGAATTTGGACAACGCTTCCCCAAGGATGTTTTGCGGGGAAAGTTCTCCGATGCCATGGCATTCCAGGGGCGGGTCTTGAATGATCTGCAGCACTCCGTCATGAAGATTCGCATGGTGCCGGTCGATCAGCTGTTCCGCCGGTTCCCGCGCATCGTGCGCGATGTCGGGCGGCAGTGCGGGAAAGAAGTTGAGCTGATTGTTCGGGGTGGGCAAACCGATCTCGACAAAACCATCCTGGATGCGATTGCCGAGCCGCTCACGCATCTGCAGGGCATATTGCGCTTGGGCGCTTATCACCAGGGAAACCAGGTGGTGATCGAGATCTCCGATGACGGGGCCGGTATTGATGCGGGTAAAGTCCGCCAGCGCGCCCTGTCCCAGGGATTGCTGAAGCCCGAACAGGCCGCCCGCCTCACCGAAGCGGAGACTCTGGATCTGATCCTGCAGCCGGGATTCTCCACGGCGGAAGAAATCACCGAAATTTCGGGCCGCGGAGTGGGATTGGACGTGGTGCAGAGCGTGCTCGGACGCCTGAAGGGAACGGTTCAGATCGAAACTGCGTCCGGACGCGGCACAACTTTCCGTCTGCGGCTTCCGTTGACCCTCGCCATTATCAGGGCGTTGATGTTCCGGGTGGACCAGCGCCTCTACGCCCTGCCGCTGAACGCGGTGGCCGAGATCGCGCGCACGGTTGAAGAAGATATCCATCGGGTGGAGCACTATGAAGTGCTGCAATTGCGCAATGACGTTTTGCCGCTGCTGCGCCTGGGCACAACCCCTGAGAGCGGGCCGGAAAGGGCGCGACGTAAGGTTTTCGTGCTGGTGATCAGCAGCGGGGACCGCAAGTTCGGTCTCATCGTCGACGGGCTGGAGGGCGAAGACGAGTTGGTCATCAAGGCGCTCGATGATCAGTCGATCACGACCGACCTGGTGAGCGGGGCATCGATTCTCGGTGACGGCAGGGTGGTTCTCATCCTGAACATGATCGCGCTGATGGATCGATTCACGCGCGGGCGGGCGGACGCAACCGGGCCGCGGATGGCGGGTCTGCTGTCGAGTGCCATCCCGGCAACAACGAGCAGTGGGGAAATCCGGACCGGCGAGATGCATGCACGCACGACGGCAGGGGGCCGGGCATGAGAAAACCGCTGCGGGTCCTGGTGGTGGATGATTCGGCTCTAATGCGCAAGCTGATTCCGAAGATCCTCGAACGGGATGACGCCATCGAGGTTGTGGGCACGGCGATGGACGGTCATTTTGCGTTGAAGAAGATCGCGGACCTGTCGCCGCAAGTAGTGACGCTCGACCTGGAAATGCCTGGACTGAACGGGGTTGATACCCTGAAAGAAATCATGCGACGCTGGCGGGGGCTGCCGGTAATCGTGGTCAGCTCGCACAGCACCGCGGGCGCGGCGATCACGCTCAAGGCGCTGTCGCTGGGCGCCTTTGATTTCGTGGCCAAGCCGAAGGACGTTTCGGCGCACATGCCGGAAATTGCCGACGAGTTGATCAAAAAGATCCGGGCGGCGGCGCAGAGCGCGGGGGTGCAGATGCAGTTCCTGCCGGCGGAAACGCGCGGTCAACGGCCCCACAAGCTGCAGCCCGTTGCACCGACGCGCATCGTCGCCATCGGTGTTTCCACTGGTGGTCCGAACGCCTTGCAATACATGTTTTCACAGCTGCCAGCGGAATTTCCGGGCAGCATCCTGGTCGTGCAGCATATGCCAGACGGGTTCACCGAACTGTTTGCCAAGAGGCTCGATGATAGCTGCCCCATCCGGGTGAAGGAAGCGCAATCGGGAGACTTGCTGGTAGCCGGTCGTGCGCTCATTTGTCCGGGGAACCGGCACATGAAGGTGAAGAAATTCCCGCTGGGCAACGTGGCCATTCTGGGTGAGGAAGCGCCCGTGAACGGCCACCGCCCTTCGGTGGATGTGTTGTTCCACAGCATAGCTGAGGAATTTGGGCCGCAAGCTATGGCCGTATTGATGACCGGCATGGGAGAAGACGGAGCCGCCGGCTTGGGAGAGATCCGGTCGGCCGGGGGATTCACCGTGGCGCAGAGCCAGGAGACATGTGTGGTTTTCGGCATGCCCAAGGCGGCCATCGAACGCGGCTACGCGATGCGTATCGCGAACCTCCAGGATTTGCCCAATATTTTGCAGGCACAATGCGCCCCCGACCGCGGGCGGGTCGAAACCGCACGCGGGGACAGCGGCGACGTCAAGCGCGCGACTGGTGCCGGAAGTAACTAGAGTTATCTACCGAAAGTGCGTAGATCGTGTTTAAGTGATAGTTGGGGAGGAGTGCCATGGAAAAGTTTGCGCCCGTAAAACGGAGCGAAGACGGACAGCCGGTACGCTATCTGATCGTGGATGACTCCGTGTTCGCCCGCAAGAACCTGGCCCGGATGGTCGAAACATTCGGTGGACAGGTAATCGGCGAGGCGGGCGACGGAGTCTCGGCGATCAGCGAGTACGAACGGCTGATTCCTGACATCGTTCTAATGGATATCACCATGCCGCAGATGGAAGGTATTGAAGCGGCGGAGAAGATCGTGCGCGACCATCCGAGCGCCCGCATCGTCATGGTCTCATCGGTCGGCTACCAGGAGAACATCGTGGCAGCCTTGCAGCGAGGTGCCCGCCACTTCGTGCAAAAACCGGTGAAGCCGGAAGTTCTCTATGAAGTGATCAAGTACGTGATGCGTGACGACGGAACGACGCCGCAGGGCGCCGGCGCGGGAGCTGGAGCATAGTCAATGCGGATGGATCTGATTCAGCCTTTCATTAACTCGGCCGACGCCGTCCTGGCGCAGGGGCTGGAATCGCCTATTTCCATCGAGAACCTGAGCATGGAGGAAGAGGCGTACCGGCGAAAAGGGATCGCTGCCGAGGTTTGCCTCACGGGCGAGATCGAAGGGCGGATCATTTTTGACGTCGACTTGGGCACGGCGGTGCAGCTCGCCACCCGTCTGGCCGGCGTTGAAGTATCCGAAACCGACGAACTGGTACGCGAGGCAGTCTGCGAACTGGCGAACCAGATCATTGGCAACTCCGTCACCACCCTCAACGACCAGGGATTTCACTTTCACGTTCGTCCACCAACCCTTCACACTTCCGACCAGGGCAGCAAGAGCAGTGAAGACACGGAAGCCCTGGTGATGTGCTTCAACACTTCCAGCGGAAACGTCTTCATGAATGTGGCCTTGCGCTACCACCGCCGGGCGACGGAACGGTCTGCGGTCGCTGGCTAGAAACCGGTCGTTCGTCGCTAGTCGCTAACATTAGCCGGTAGTCGTTGGTCGCTGGCCCCGAAAAACCTAACTGTTGAGACGTGGCTTGCCTCGTCTCCCGCGGCTCCTGCGCTGCTTGGGAGAGCATCGCCGTCCGACTCCGGCCTACACACTCCGAACCACTCGATCTCTTAACAGGCAATCAAGGACCGGCAAACAGAAACACTGGATTCTGCGGCGGGTTCTGCACGCTCGGCGGAATGGGAGGGCGGGTGCCGACGGGTGCCGGAAGATTCAGGATGTAGCT
>WNFN01103237.1_pt1 | contig 10216 bp, 9 predicted proteins | sample 5400161 | NCBI WGS metagenome assembly WNFN01 (sample SAMN13153353, study PRJNA577476) | soil metagenome | isolation source: 80 cm saprolite on Douglas fir-dominated hillslope | place: USA:California | collected 2013-09-17
TAGCTCGGATGCGGCCGACAACGTTCGTCCCCAATCCACGAACCTTTCCAAAGCAGCTTCCGCATCGGGCCCCTTACCTACTTTCCGAACACGAAGTGGCTCGACTCCTGGCAGGGACACGAACGATCAACCCGAGTCGCAAAAACCCGCTTCGGCACGCAACTATGCGTGTTGCTCTACTGCTGCTGTACTGTTGTGGACTGCGACGCGGTGAGTTGCTCAAGTTGCGCCTCGCGGACATCGATACCGAGCAACAGGTGCTGCGGATCCAGCAGACCAAGTTCTACAAGTCACGTCTGGTTCCATTCTCATCATCGGTGGGCGAAGAACTGCGGAAGTATCTCCAGGTACGCCGTTGCCAAGGGATGCCAATGGACCCCTCAATGCCGCTGCTCTGGAATGGACGTTCCGGCCGTACCAGCGGAGCGCTCAGTCCAACGGCGATTTCGGCTAACTGGTTTCGCATTTGCCGATGCGCGGGAGTTCTCGACCATCGCGGACGAGCGCCACGCATTCACGACCTACGCCACTATCCCGAGTTCCGGACTATCCCGAGTAAATTGACGGTAGCTGCTCCAAACCCTTTGTTTATCGGCGTTGAAGCAGCATTGGCATGCGGATCAACTCGGCATAGCCCTTTAGCCGACTAGAGGCCTTTGAGAAAGGCTAGCAGCTTGTCATCGGGTCGATAGCGTCCGGTGGTTTTTATGTTGGCCGGTGTCGTCTTCGCCAACGCCTGTTCTTTAAGAGCAAGGTTAGCATCGAGATAAATTTGCGTTGTCTCGACTGACTCATGTCCCACAATATGCGGCCGGAAAGCGTCACCGCGTTTCCGAATTGGCCCTTACCGATCTCAATGCAACTACCATTATAGCGTTCCTCGATCACATCGAAGCCAAACGTGGTAACAAAGCCGCCACACGCAACGTTCGTCTAAGTGCCATTCACAGCTTTTTTGAGTATGTCGGCAGCGAGCACCCCGAACATCTCGACCAAGCTCAGCGCGTTCTAAGCCTGGCTTTCAAACGAACCAGCTCCCGCACCATCGAATACCTCGAATCCGCTGAACTGCGCGCGATCTTTGAAACTATTGACCGGTCGACCGCTGCAGGCCGCCGGGACTACGCATTATTAGCCCTGATGTTCAACACAGGAGCGCGTGTGCAAGAACTCGTTTCGCTCAAAACCAATGACCTACGATTGGCGTCGCCACCCAGCGTGACGTTTTTCGGCAAAGGCCGTAAAGAACGCATCTGTCCCCTCTGGCCGGAGACCGCTCAACTGCTGAAGCAGCACCTCGACAGAACAGCTGGCCTCAGTACGCACGAAGCAGAGACGGTGTTTCGGAATCAGCGCGGCAGTCCTCTCACCCGCTTCGGCGCACGCCTCATCCTGCGAAAACGCGTTGAACGCGCTGCGCAAGCTTTGCCGTCTCTTAAACGCAAACGAATCCATCCACACAGCCTGCGCCACAGCACCGCTGTTCACCTGCTCAAATCTGGCGTCGATCTCAGCACCATCGCGCATTGGCTAGGGCATTCGAGTATCAACACCAAGTCCGCCAAATCGCTGCGTTGGAAAACAGATGAAGACCTTCTCCAATGGCTCCAATCCTTGTGAACGTAAAAATCTCTATTGTCAAAAATGTGAAGTTGCACAGCGCCCGAGGGCCGCAAATGGGGCAGAACACCGATCAACTCCACATTTATGCCAACTCAACATCAGGAAACAAATGTGGAGCTCCACATTTGTTTCCGATGGCACCTTCCAGCGGATCTCAATCAAACATTCCGGGTTCAATCCCGACTCCGTTATTGAGGCTTCTTTCAAAGTCCTCACTGCTGTCCCTGACATCATGAACAAAGTGCAGCTCTTTCAAGATCGCATTTTGACCGATGCCGAACAGCTAGCTCTGTGCTGCTTAATCCAAGACGTTATGGAGACGGAGCCAAAGATCTTTTTATCATGTTGAACTGTGTCCAAGAAAACATCATTCGCGGGGGTCAGCGCGACCATTCCCGCCGTCGCCCGGACGGTAGCCGGATGCCCAAGAGCAGGGCAATCAAGGGCATCGATGAGGATATGAAACTCAACAAGGCCCTTTGGGAAATGGCCGAGGTACTTCGAAACCGCGGAGCACAATAAAGATTCATCCAAACGGGGGAGCGGATCAAACCCTCCCCCGAAACCTTGGATCCAAAATCGCTATGCAATATTTCCGGTTTCTGCCTGATCCCGCAAAGCTTCATAAAGAAGCTCGTTGGTCGGGCGTGTCCTGCGTCCCAGGTATCGGCGAGCGCGTACAGCCCTCGGCTTATGTCGGAGCCGGCACCGTAACCGCTTACTTTGTGGATAACGGACGTCTTGGGGTGCTACTCCGGCTGGAGCTCTACCCCGACAAGGACGGTCTCGATTTTCATTTTCTAGGCCATGAGCTGTGTCTCAGGAGCCCGAGACTAAAGCCCATTACGGCCTAACCCCACCCACCAAATAGAACGCGCGCGATCAACTAGCAAAATTTAGCCCTCTGCGGCATGATTAAACCGTCATGCCGCAGAAACCTCTGCCACTGATTATCAGCCTAAAACACTGGCGCGAAGAAAACGGCTTCAGCCAATCTGATGCCGTTAAGGTACTAAACAACAAGCCGATTTCCTTCGGCAGGATCCAACAGCCCCCAAAAAAACGGCGCGCCAACCCAGGGCGCACTAGGCTCTATAAGCTCTTCCAGATCCGTCACTGGCACTCGCTGGCTTCAGAGTTGCTTCGCAGAGTGATCAAATCCGGAAGCGCCGGGCTCTTCTAAGTAGCTGTCTGAAAAATAGTCAGGCGGCACGTTGCTCCGGCCCGGCGCGCCAGAATGCTTGAAGCCCGTGTAACATTCGTAAACGTCCGTAAATTTCCGTTTCCTAAGCTGACCTCAACTACGGAACCCGGCCGATGAGCGGAACGTCGGGAAAGGAGGCGGTAGCCGCCGGCACGGCCAATATCCGCATGGGCGCCGCTGGCGCGGCGGGAATCAGTTTGAGAAGTCCGGGGCCGTAACTCTGCTCCAGGCTATGAGCCTCCAATTCGTTGAGCGTAAATCCTCCGTCAATGGTTACCGCCAATCCAACGTGTTCAAAAACGAGCGACGGAGGAACGTTCGGAACGAGGTCCCAGATATTGACGACCCGAAAGCACACGTCGATTTGGGCGTCGAAAACATTAGCAAAGTCACCTTGACCCACCCGCGGTCCGGCGAAATTCTGAACTTCCGGCTGCCAACGAGCGTTGAGATTATGCAGTACATCAGGGGCGGCCAATTCGCTCAGGGCGGCCCCCAAGCTATGTCCAGTCAGGATTAGACGGCGGCAGGTCGGAGCAACTTCGGCAAGTAACACCAAAAGGCTGCTTCGGATCGTCATGTAACATAACTGGAATCCGGCATGTACCATGCCGACGCTTGGAACCGGCTGATACGCAGCTAGAGTAAAATCAAGATTGCGCAGCCAGTCGTCGACCGATTGCGTCCCGCGGAAGGTAGCAATTGCGATACCATCTACTACATTTTGAGCAACCCAGCCAAAGTCACGACCGGATGCAGCAAACGTCGTCAAAAGCTGCCGGTGCTGGACCGGCGCCGTCGCCGCTAACTGCGTAGCAGCCGCTTCGTCCGCCGTAATCTGGCCCACCACGTCGTAGTCAGCCGGTAGGTCGGTTGCGGGATCTGGATTTGGTAGGTAGGCGGCCTCTGCCAACCTGAGGAGGGTGTCATGAACAAATTGTGGAACAAACGCAGCCATACTTTCTCCCGTCTGTGTTAGCTAAAAATCAGCGTGTTATATCAGTTTGTTGCATGACGTGCCTGCCAACCTAGACGCCGCGATGCTTTCTCTTTACTATTTTGTCGCTATTTACTTACATGCACCGCCACGCAACGCCCTTGCGAGAGCGGTTTCCTTCAATCGATTGGGCGAAATCCGCGATCGTTCCTTCGAAAATCAACATTATCGAGCCAGCGGTTTGAACTTGGCAGTTGCCGCCATCGCTCTGTGGAACACAATGTACCTTGAGCGTGCGATTTTGGCTCTGCGGCAGCAACAGCCGGTCGACGATATTCTGCTAAAACATCTGTCACCGCTGGACTGGGAGCATATTAATTTGACCGGAGACTACGTTTGGCACGCCAACAAAAGAGTCGCTACAGGACGTTTTCGGCCACTTCGATTCCGAAGTATACAAAAGGCCCAGTCTTAACGTGCATAAATTTCCGTTTCTTGAGTTCTCCCCATGATCGCCTGATCTCTGGCTAGGCCACAAAGACGGCGGAGTTCTAGCCATGAAGACCTACGGTCATTTGCGCCGGAGAAACACGAAGCGGCGATGGCGGGTTTTGAATCCACCACTCCGCACCTGCGGCCCGACCTTGTGTCGGTGATGACGGATAGTGACCGCTTCACCTTGCTGATCCTACCCGTTCTCCTTTCGGTCGCGCCGGTAATACTCGCGATCGATACCATCACGCCGGCGAAGAAGTCTTCGTCGAACGACTCATCGCGCGATCCGTGCGGCTTAGAGCAATGCCTTCGTCAATTCCCGTTTTGACTCTTGGGATCCGTACGCTACAGCATTTGGAGGCGGCCCAAATGCTGTCAGGATGCCTCTTAGAGCGATTTCGGCAAAAGAGATACCCTTCGCCGCGGCGCCGGTTCACACTTCCAACTGCGCTGAAGACAACCGCCTTGCTGGATCAGGCTCGTGGCGCCACTAGATCACGGACCCCAAGACTGTACTGCAAAAGATGAGATCGTGTCGTTAGGTATACCCACAGCTTCGACCCAGGGATAGTATCCGGGCGTGAGAATCCAAGGGCTGTCACCTACACCGCTAAACCCGGCGTCCCTCCAAAATTGCCAAGTTCCTGACACAACGATAATCGATGAGATTTGATCGTTCCAATGATCGCCAACGTACGAATAGTTTAAATTTGTACGCCACGACTCGCCACCAAAATTTATATCCCAGTAAACTACTACTTCTGGCACTAGAAAACTTGCCATAAATTGATCTCCTCTTGAAATATTTAGTACTCAAATTGTTTATCGCACAGGCCCAAAATGGACGACGGGGTCGCCCTTTTTTGAAACATCTACTTTAGCTTCGGCGCCAGCCGCTACCGGTTGTGAAACACGCGTAGACAGACCTGGCACAGGCCCAAAATGGACGACGGGGTCGCCCTTTTTTGAAACATCTACTTTGGCTTCGGCGCCAGCCGCTACCGGTTGTGAAACACGCGTAGACAGACCTGGCACAGGCCCAAAATGGACGATGGGGTCGCCCTTTTTTGAAACATCTACTTTAGCTTCGGCGCCAGCCGCTACCGGTTGTGGAACACGCGTAGACAGACCTAGCACAGGCCCAAAATGGACGACGGGGTCGCCCTCTTTTGAAACATCTACTTTAGCTTCGGCGCCAGCCGCTACCGGTTGTGAAACACGCGTAGACAGACCTGGCACAGGCCCAAAATGGACGACGGAGTCGCCCTCTTTTGAAACATCCGCGCCAGCAGAAGGAGGATCCAGCGAGCGCTTTGAATCCTCCGCTGTATGTTCAGACTTTACCTTTTTGGTCACCATAATACTCCTCAAGATATCAGGACTACGTAACGGCACGTTTTCAGACGCCCGTTACCATCCGTAACCGAGCGACAACCTGCACCGAGCGACACCAGAAACATCAGCGTCTGAGGGGAGTAGGAAATCGGACGAATAAACCTTCTGAGAAAACAGACACTATTTCTCTCGCGCCGTCTATACGTCAAATTACGTACGAGCCGAACTGAATTCGGAAGGCGCCGCTAGGGACAGGTCAATCGGCCGAGTGGGATTTAAATCCTGTGTAACTAGCCATGTGCTGCCAGCGTCTGGCTCTTCGCGCCATTGGGCACTCTATCGGCCGGCCAATCGTTCGTTCCAGCCCTTTTTCCGCATACTGTTCCGGCCGCCAAGAAAGCTTCACTATCCGTTGCATTGACCAAGGGCTTTAATTCGACCGCCGCTTCGCGGTGACTAAAAAGTAACCGGCCAGAGAAGATGCCCCACTTCCGCGCGCCCAAACTCGGCGACGACCCGGCAGAAAAGAGTTCACCTACCTCTTTGACGGCACTGAAGTCATGTTCAACCAATGGCAGCTAGCCGGCTTTCCCGGGGGTGGCCCAGGAACCTTTATGCTGGTTGATGCTAGTTCGCTCGAGTTCAGATCACTTTTTTCGCTCCCAGAATCGGATTAACGAGCCGGTAGGGTTAACCCGTTGTGTCGAGGCCTCGGAATCAAATCCAGCGCCATTTTATGGGCGTGTTGCTTAATTCTTTCTCCAGTGCTCGTTGCCGCATTTCCTGACCCGTCTGGTCCGGTGGCGAGCGTGCGTGTTAGACGTGATGAAGAACGCCCCTGCGAACAAAACACAATAGATCCAAATGCCTCCGGCGATGATCCAGTTCATGGTTACCATGCGTTTTTGTATTAGCCGCAGCCACTAGACCCAGACGTGCGGACAATTGGAGAATCGATCTTGAAGTCAGAGAAAACTAGCCGGATTCCGCAAAAGTACGGATTTCGCCGCCCGGCAGCGCTCAGACTCAATAGCCTATTCTCGAAGCATTAAGAGAGTAGAAACTGGCTAGCCGATCAAATAGCCGAACCGCGCAGGAGTTAATTAACGGTAGAGCAAGCTGCCCGACCCTAACTTCGAGTAACCGAAGTCAATACGCGTAAGTGCTTATTGATAGAAACTGGCATTCGGTCACAAAATCATTCGGATGCGCCCCGTCGCCTTTGGCGAACCTTTACCTGCCGGAACTCGACTAACTCTTTTCTCGGACGACAAGCCCGACCGCTTCTTCACGGTCATCAAATTTTGGATGGATGCAACCTCGGGCGTTGCACTTGAGCTCAAAACCGGCGTTCCTACCTATCAGGTCGAAGACGAGGAAGGTAGAACGCATTTACTGATTCACCTGCCAATTGAGGAAGGAGGGGAAGCGCGATGGTGTCTCTGGCGGCCCGATCGCGCAGGCTTTGATTCGATCTTTGAGGGTGCCTTGATCGAGGGATAGATCGGCATCCAGAAAAACGCTCTGTGCTCGTGCCGAATCTCACCACACACGATCATGAAGACCTCCCTACTGGAAGCAGTGCGCGGACAGAGCAAAAATGCGTTCGCGATAACCGATTTGGTGACAAAACCAGGGGCAGAGGCCGCTTCGCTTGCGAATCCCAGCTGATTAGAAATCAGCTACCCTGTACCGGTCGAGCTGTGCCGCTGCAGGAACGCGCGTATTTAGGTCTTCACTAGGCCAGTTATGCCGCCCACCCAAAGAGTCGTAAGAACCCATCCAGAGATGATGTGAAACCAAAGGTAACCGCGAAGCCAGCCTCCCGTCTTTGGTGGAAAGCGTAATTTAACTCCACTCGCAGAAGCGAGACGGTTTGCGTTTGGCGTCCAGTGCTCGCCTATACCTAGTCTAACTATCGGAACAAAGTTCTCTAGCGAGTAAACGAATGCGTTGAATTTTGGATAGTCATCCGAAGAGGGACGTGCTCCATCTTTTTCAATAGTATATTTCGCATCCCCCGTCGGCGTAATAAGACCACGACGATAGCCGCGTCGGAATAGCCACCAGCCAATTCCGATCACGATCAAGCTAATTGCAAAAGCACGCCAAGGACTGTAGCCGTAACCAATGAGTTGTCCGAAGAGCCCATACCACAACCATTCGGGGCGCCACTGAACATAGCGTGCATGCTCCTCGTTTTTCGCGATCATCACAGCTCGTGCATCGTCTTCAAGTCCCATTTTGCGCAAGACGTCGGCTAATTGCTCAAACGGTTGAGATAAGAACCGATCTTGGGGTTGCCGCTTAAGCCAGCCAAGCTGAATTTCCGCGCTTGGAGGAGATCCATCGGCGATCTGATCGTAGATGAAGCCGTCCAGGCGCAGACAATTTTGGTTCAGCCAGCTATTTTGAGGATTAAGTAGCGTCCCCACCTTAGTCAGCCGCAGGTCGAGGGTCGCCTTCCCTGGCGAGCTAACGTCGGCCCATACAAGACCCCCGTTGGCTTGAGCCGCGACAATATCTACTTTTCCCTCCGCTGCGAATCCCTCGTTAAAAATAGCAACCCCTTCGATCTTAGCGCCGTTTGCATTGAGAGCCGAGGTCTCGCCATTGCTGATGAACTGACCACCACCGCAATCAAGATCCCCATCGATTCTTGCGCCTCCAAGATCCACGCCTCCCACGGCTTTGAAGCCATTCTTCAAAAAGACGTAGCCCTTAACTTCAGCATCGTTGCCATTCAGGGCAAGCATCTTGTCACTGCCGACGAACTGGGTCCCGCTACAGTCGAGATTTCCGTCGATCCCTACGGCACGAGCGTCAAAGGCCGGAACCTTGTCTTTACCGATGAACTGACCACCACCGCACTCGAGAGTTCCATGGATTTTTGCCCCTTGGAGATTCACGCCTCCTTCGGCTTTGAAGCCATCCCTCAAAAAGACGTTATGCTTGACTTCGGCACCGTTCCCGCTAAGGGCAACCGCCTTGTCATTCCCTATGAACTGGCCGCCATTGCATTCGAAATTTCCTTCGATCGCAGCACTTGTGAGATCCACGCCTCCCTCTGCTTTGAAGCCGTTATTCAACAAGACGATTCCCTTAACTTCAACACTGTTAGCATTAAGCGCCAGATTTTCGCCTGTGCCAAAAAACCGACCACCACCGCATTCAAGATTCCCATCGATTCTTGCGGTTACAAGATCCACACCCCCGACGGCTTTGAAGCCATTCCTCAAAAACACGTGGCCCTTGACTTCGGCACCGTTAGCATTAAGAGCAAGCACCTTGTCACTCCCGACGAACTGGCCGCCGCTACAGTCGAGATTTCGGTCGATTTGTGCGGCTCCGAGATTCACTCCTCCCTCGGCTTTGAAACCTTCGTTCAAAAGCACGTGACCCTTAGCTTCGGCACCGTTAGCATTGAGGGCAAGCACCTTGTCACTCCCGATGAACTGGCCGCCGCTACAGTCGAGACTTCCGTCGATTTTTGCACTTTCCAAATTCACTCCTCCCTCGGCTTTGAAACCGTTGCGCAAATGGACGCTGCCTTCAAAGTGAGCAGTGTTCGCGTCCAGCTCTTTTACAGAATTTCCTGCCAAACTCAGGAAGCTCATATGACTATTATTCAGATTAAATGCATCCCTAAAGACACAATTCCAAGCCCGGATAGGAAATTCAATCTTTGCCCACTCCAGGTTAAACTCCTTCTCGATCACAGCACCCACCACCCCAACGCCATGATAGGTTAATTGCGCAGTGGCTTGCGGATTTGTGCAAAGCCATGAAAGCAAATCGCCTCTGATATTCTTATCGTCTCCGGACAGGCCCGTACAATCGGCTGTTTCACCGTTTGCAGCCGCGTCTATTAGTCTCTCTTCGGCAAGGGACAGTTTACCAAAGCGATTCGTCACCAACTGGGTAAGTGGGGTTCCGGGGATGAAGTCCACTGCGGACACAGCGATCGCCGTCGTTAGAAGCAGGGCGATAATTCCCGGAATGGTAGTCCGCATTTGTGCACCTCCCAGCTTCTACTGGCATACGCCAACGAAGCTCACTTGCAAAACCGATCAACAGCCACACTCAAAATCTGGGTCGTGAGTCAAGGTTGAATGTGATAAATGTCCCACGGCGCAAACTTTGCTACTCCACAATGATGACTAATCGGAGCAAGGGATTTTTTATAGGGCGCTGAGTGAAAGCGAGCAGCACGGGAATTAATTGCGCATTCGGGTTCTCCTTTCAGAACGCGGCTACGCGCTCGGTGTCTAGCGACATAGTCACTGCTTGAGGGCGCGAGCTCATTTCCTCATGGTAACAGCCACGGGAAATGCCGTCTGTACGCATTTTGACGTACAGAGGTTCAGCGGTTGTTCGGATCGGCAGGACTAGGCCGTGAACCGGTAGGTTCAAATAGATATTCCGATACTGATACACAACGCCCTGAAAACTACGGGCGGAATCAGTTACGCCATTTGATAGCGTTCGCCCTGAACGCTGAGGTGGTCGCTGCGAGTCTCCAGTTGAGCATCCCCATTTCTAAGAAACCGGCCAATGATCCAGGGGCGCCGCCGTTGGGTGCGTTTACACGAAAAAGGCGGTAAGGAGCACGACGTTCCCTG
>WNFN01228926.1_pt1 | contig 10215 bp, 8 predicted proteins | sample 5400161 | NCBI WGS metagenome assembly WNFN01 (sample SAMN13153353, study PRJNA577476) | soil metagenome | isolation source: 80 cm saprolite on Douglas fir-dominated hillslope | place: USA:California | collected 2013-09-17
CACTTTGAAGACGTGATGGCCATGGACACCGAATTCTTCAAGCACCTGGAAGACGTTTTCCCCGGGCGCGACATCGCCGCGCACAACGACGAAAAGCTGCACAACCACGGCACCAGCACAGTGAAGCATGGCCGTGGGTCGGTGCTCACCATTGACCTGACCAACCGCTGCAACATGATGTGCGATCCCTGCTTCATGGACGCCAACCAAGTCGGCTTTGTGCATGAGCTCACCTGGGACGAGATCAAGACCATGCTGGACAACGCTATCTCCATCAAGCCGCGGCGCCAGATGTCAGTCCAGTTTTCCGGCGGCGAGCCGACTCTCTCTCCATACTTCTTAGACGCGGTGCGTTATGCCCGTCAGGTTGGCTACAACTCAGTGCAGGCCGCCACCAACGGAATTGAATTTGCCAAGTCGCCTGAGTTCTGCCGCCAGGCAGCGGAAGCCGGTCTGCGTTACGCGTACCTGCAATTTGACGGCATCGGCAATGCAGCCAACTCGCATCGCCAGGTCGGCAACCTGTTTGACGTGAAACTGCGCGCCATTCACAACCTGCATGAAAACGGCGTGGACATTGTGCCGGTCACCACCATCATCAACGGCATCAACAACGAACAGGTGGGCCGCATTATCCAGTTTGCGCTGGACAATCCCAACACCATCAGCTTCCTCAGCTTCCAGCCGGTGTCTTTTACCGGCCGCGACGAAGAGATCACCGATGACCGCCGCCAGGCCCAGCGTTACACGCTGAGCCATCTGGCCCACGACGTGAAAAGCCAGACCGGGTTGGGCGAACCCAAGCGCGACTGGTTCCCCATATCGTTTATGTCAACGTTTTCCGATTGGGCCGACCTGATCCATGGTCCCACCGCCGAGTGGGGACAGCTCAGTTGCGGATGCCATCCCAATTGCGGTGTGGGCATGGCCGTGATGATCGACAAGGAAACCAAAGAGGCCGTCCCGGTCACAGCGTTCCTGAACGGCGATCGCATTGCCCAGGACGTGGCCAAGGTCAATGATGCCGGACGCGGCAGGTTCCTCTCCGTCTTCGGCATGGCGCTGGCGCTGGCGCGCAATTATGATCCGTTCCAGGCGCCAAAACATTTCCGGCTGATCGATCTGCTCAGGAAATTTGACAAGACCTTTGGCGCAACCAAGAAAGCCGACAAGAAATACGGCAGCGTATCGAATGAGCGCACCATTGAAGACATCAAGAAACGCCGCACCGACCGCTGGAACTTCCTATTCATCGCCGGAATGTGGTTCCAGGACCTTTACAACTACGACTTCCGCCGCACCGAGCAGTGCATCATTCCTTACGCCACCCAGGAAGGCGAGATCAGCTTCTGCGCTTATAACACCGGCGTGGGCTGGCGCAACATCATTGAGAAGATGCACATGACCTCCACGCTGACCAAGTGGTATGAAGAGCACGGACGGCACGAGATCTTTGCCGGCGGCAAGGCCGTGGGCATGAACGAGAGCGCCCACAAACTCAAGCTGAATGAAGATCACGTCCACGCCGGCCGCAATACCACGCTGGATGATCTGGGGATCGCCAAGACCGCCCGCGAAGAGAAACTGCGCGCCCGCAACGAGAAAATCAAGAAGAGCGCGGACGATGCGCGTATGGAAGCCCTGTATCGCGAGCACATCCTGCAAGAGCCCAAGCCGCAAGGCGGGTTCGTGCCCCTGGCGTCGATCGCGCCCGCGAACGGCAACGGCAAGGCCAAGGCCAAGATACAGGCCGAAGAGAAGGAACAGGTCTTCGGAGATTAGAAACCGAGTTTAACCACAGAGGACACAGAGGGCCACAGTGGGAATTTAGTTTCCTAGGCGGCCCTCATATTTTCTTGATTCCTGATGGCACAGCACGAGACAAGTATTTGATTTTGTAACCGGGGAATGGCGCTTTGACAGCACGAAGGCACCATCATTTTCTCTGTGCTCCTCTGTGTACTCTGTGGTTAAATTCTTCGTGTATGCGCCTGGCAAATTATCTGATCGTCATCTGTCCTCTCCTAACGGTCCTTGCCGGCTGCGCTGGAGCGCCCAAACATTCCACCTGGAACAACGTCACCGGGACCGAGCAGTACGAACACCTGATGTGGCAAGCCGTCCGTGACCAGGATTGGACGAACTTTGAGCACCACCTGGCGCCAACTTTTGTCGGCGTAAACGCCAGCGGCCAGGCCTTCGACCGCGCGGGCTGGGTGGAGCATTGGAAAGCCCAGCACCTGGATGAGTTTTCAGTGGGTGAAGTATCCGTACACCCGGAAGGCCCGGACATGGTGGTGACCTATGTTCTTCATCTGAATGGGAAGGCCGGCGCGCTCGCCAAGCCCGGCGCTAGTTTGCGTGTGATTTCCGTGTGGCAGCAAGTTAAGAAAGGCTGGATGCTTGCGGCCGCCTCGTCCACTCCGGTGGAAGCAAATTGAAAAGCCACAACCTCGCCAGTGAGTTCGTGACTGCATGATCGGCTGCGCTACAATCCTCGATCATGGCCTCTGCGGAATTATTCGCTAACCAGACTGACACCAGGAAGTTCCGTAAATCTCTCCTGCGCTGGTTCAGCAAAAAGCAGCGCAAACTGCCATGGCGCGGAGAGACCGACCCCTACCGCATTCTGGTTTCCGAGATCATGTTGCAGCAGACGCGCGTGGCGGTGGTGAAAGAGCGCTACAAGAAATTTCTCCGTCAGTTTCCCACGGCACAGCGGCTGGCCCGCGCCCGGGAACAGACCGTGCTTGCGGCTTGGAGCGGCCTGGGCTATTACCGCCGGGCAGGCGCGCTGCGCGCTGCGGCCAAAGAGATCGCCGGCAACGGTGGATTCCCATCGTCATCGGTTGCGCTGCGGGAATTGCCCGGTGTGGGCCGCTACACTGCCAGCGCCGTGGCCAGCATCGCTTTTGGTGAACCCGTCCCAGTGGTGGACGGAAACGTGCAGCGGGTCTTGCAGCGTCTTCATGGGAACCAGTTGTCGGATAAGGCATGCTGGCAAACCGCCGGCGAGTTGCTCGACCAGCGGCACCCCGGTGATTTCAACCAGGCCATGATGGAACTGGGGGCGTTGGTTTGCCTGCCCAGACAACCGTTGTGCCAAGCCTGTCCGGTGGCTGCGCTGTGCTCCTCGCGCGGTGCGGGAGCAAGGCGCCAACAAGCGCCGCGGCGCAAAGCGGTGCTGACCTATGCCCTGACGCGACGAAATGGCCATGTCTTTCTTCAGCAGCGCGCAAAAGATAGTTCACTCATGCCGGGAATGTGGGAACTGCCTGCGCTCAACGCGAAAGAGAAAGCAGGCAAGACTCCACTCCTGAAGCTGCGGCATTCCATTACCACCACCAACTACACGGTTTTTGTGTTTTCATCCACCACGGGAAATGCGTCTGCGGGGCGCTGGATTTCACTGCGTTCCGTGGAGCGGCTGCCATTGACCGGGCTGGCACGGAAGGTCATGAACAAACTGGCGCTGCTCTAGAGCCTTTCAGGCCAAAGCTTGTTTACAATAAGAAGTTCTCGGAGGTTTCATGCCTGCACTCGAAACTGGCGTCCAGGCGCCGGAAATCAGTCTCTCGTTCCTCGATGACAGCAAGTTCTCCTTAAAAGACGCGCTCAAGAAAGGCCCGGTTGTGGCCGCATTTTTCAAAGTGAGCTGTCCGGTATGCCAGTTGGCGTTTCCGTATCTAGAGCGGATTTTCAAGGCATACGCAAAGAACGCCAAGTTCACATTGGTCGGTGTCTCGCAAGACAATGCTGCTGACACCAAGGCCTTCAACCGCGAGTTTGGCGTGACTTTTCCCGTGCTGCTGGACGAAATAGGCAAATACCCGGCCTCCAAGACTTACGGTCTGACCAACGTGCCCACGGTTTTTGTGATTTCCCCTGAAGGCAAGATAGAATCCTCAACTGTCGGCTGGTCCAAGGCTGACATGAACGAGTTGAACCAGAAGCTGGCCCGGCTGAGCAACACGGGGCCGATCCAGATATTCCCGCCCGGAGAAAAGGTACCTGAGTTCAAACCTGGGTGAGAGTCAAAGAGCTGATCCGCGGTCGCGGAACGGGCGGGCAAGGCCAACTTTCATTAGATTCAAGTGGGGAGAAATGAAGAAATCTGCTGCCATTCTGGTGCTGGCTTGTGCGCCGTTGCTTTCCGGGCAAACCAACCAGCCCAACCGTCCAACATCAGACCTGCCTGCTAGCGCGCAAAAGGCGATGAAGTCCATCGACTCTGAAAAAATCCGCGCCACGGTGAAGTACCTTTCCGACGACGCACTCGAAGGCCGGGGCACCGGCCAGAAGGGCGGTGACCGGGCCGCGGACTGGATTGCCGCCCGGTTCAGGAATTATGGTCTTGTGCCCGCCGGCGACAATGGCACTTATTTCCAGAACGTCAATTTTTACGGGGTGACCACTGACGGAAAGCAGACGCAATTCGCCTTCGTGCCCAAGTCCGGCGCGGAGATCGCGCTGAAATTCGCCGACGATTATGTGGCCACCGACCAAACCCATTCGGAGAAATCGGAAATTGATGCTCCCATCGTTTACGTTGGCTACGGCATCAACGCGCCGGAGTACAACTGGGACGATTACAAGGGTGCCGACCTGAAGGGCAAAGCCCTGCTCATGCTGGTGAACGAGCCGCCTTCGAACGATCCCAATTTTTTCAAGGGGCGCGCGCTGACCTACTACGGCCGCTGGACGTACAAGTTTGAAGAGGCGGCGCGGCGGGGCGCGGTAGCGGTCATCCTGGTGCATAAGACGGAGATGGCCAGTTACGGTTGGGAAGTAGTGCGCAACTCCTGGGGCGGCGAAAGTTCGCTGCTGCAGGACGAAATGGAACCCAAGCTGAAGTCCGCGGGCTGGATTCAGCTTGAAATAGCGCGCAAGCTGGCGCAGGCGGCGGGCATGGACCTGGACCACATGCTGAACGAGGCCAACTCGCACAGTTTCAAACCGGTGGAGATGGGCGTCCGGCTGAAAGAAACCATCGTGACCAGGGTGCGTTCGTTTGCTTCGCGCAACGTAGTGGGCAAAGTTGCGGGGTCGGATGCCAGGCTGAAGGCCCAGGCGGTGATGTACACCGCGCATTACGATCATCTGGGTATCCATCTCAACGAACCGGGTGACAACATCTACAACGGCGCCGCCGACAACGCCACTGGATGCGGCATTCTCCTGGAACTGGCCCGCGCCTTTGTTTCATCCAGGGAAAAACCGAAGCGTACCTTGCTGTTTGCCGCAGTAACGGCGGAGGAGCAGGGCCTGCTGGGTTCCAAGTACCTGGGCCAGCATCCTCCGGTACCCGGCGGAGAGGACCACCGTCAGTCCTCTGGTGGAAAAGGTGGCGCAGGCATTCGGCCTGGCCATCCAGCCGGACGATCATCCTGAGGCAGGACATTACTACCGCTCGGACCACTTCAGCCTGGCGCGGGTGGGAGTGCCCGCCTTTAGCGTCAATGAAGGCCCTCTGTTCAAAGGCCACGATCTTGCCTGGGGAGAAGAAAAAGAGAAGAACTACGTGGCCCATCGCTATCATCAGCCTTCGGACGAGTATCGCCCGGACATGGATTTTACTGGCGACGCCAAAATGGCGAGGTTCGGTTTTGTTCTGGGGTGGCATGTGGCCAACCAGCCGGAACTGGCCGGCTGGCAGCCGGGAGATGAGTTCGATAAGGCGCGGAAAAACTCCCAGCAATCCAAAACCGGCTTCTGACCATCAGGGCTTTGCCGTAGAGGTGCCTATAGTAATGTAAGATGCTTCTGAAAATTGATATAAAATTCTGTTTTCCCCCTTGCTGTAACCGGCAAGCGAATGGCCTTTCCGTTCCTTCAACGCGGGAATCCATCTGACCACGCCCGTCAACTCTCTCTGACGAGCTACGAGCCATTGCTCGTCCTGGAAGATTTGGTTACCGGCATTGACAACGTCCGCCATGACGTTTTTTTGAGTCCAAAGTTTTCCGATGCGGCGCGGCTGCACATCTTCAAACTGATTGCCAAACATGGCAACGTTGAGGAGCTGGCGGTGGCAGAATTGTCTCCGGGAAGGCTGGGAGCGCGCGCGCCCGCCCGCGTGCGGGACCTGCAAAACGGCGTACTCAAACCATTTGACCCCGTGGAATTCAAGCGCCAGCTCACAGACTTGCACGTGGTTGCTCTCAACCGGGCGAAGGCGGAGAACAATGTCTGTCTCGATCTCTTGTTCCACTTGGCGTCGCTCAAGTTCCAGCGCAGCGAACTGTTGAACCAGTACAACCTGGCGCTGGAAAGGTGCCGCGCCCGGGTCAAGCAGTACGAGGGGCCGCGGCAGTTGGGCACCGCCAGGACGGTGGAGATACGCGAACGCTTTGCGCGTTTCCAGATCAACAAAAAAACTGTGTTGCGCCGCGCCGGCCAGGACCTGTTCTTGGTTTTGCGCGACGCGGAGAAAGAAACACTGGGCAAGACCCGGCGCTCGCTCTTTGGCGACACCGCAGCCGCAGCCTACGATCTTTTCCTGAACCGTCTGGTCTTCACCGAGGACGGCCAGGACAACTATCTGAACGCTGAACACTACGTAATGCTGGGGAACTACGACCGCGACCGTGACCGTTTTCAAACCATGCAGGAAATTTCCGCGCAGTATCTGAAGATGCTGGGCATTGTTACCGACCTGGACGACCCACTGGTGGATAACGTCCTCAACGTCCCGGAGAACGCGCAGGAAATCATGGCCGGCGGCGCGCCGGAAGATTCGACCGTCAAGGGCAAGGCGCAGAAGGCCCTGCTCAGCGCCTGGGTGGACCTGCTGGAGCGGGAGAACGTGATGGAAAACGTGGTTGCTTCCTATGAGGCGGTGCCTCTGCTGGCGCAGTACTCGCCGCCCATCAACCCGCAGCAGCTCAAGAACGCCTTGATTTCACGCGCCGAGCTGAAGCGGGTGGAGACCCTGCTGGAAGAGCATGGAAAGATCTCTCCAGATAACCTGCATGCCGCGGTCAAGAAGATCGGCGGTTGGAAGCCGGCGGATCGCGCAAAGTTCGCGGGAAGGTTTTTCGCCGACTTCACCCGCTACCATCGCGACCTGCGCCGCATGGAAGCCGTGGTCTCCGTCATGGACGGCGTGAACGTCATCAGCAGCGAGCGGTTTCGCGAGCTTTCCTCAATCAACAACACGCTGTACGAGTTTCTGCTGCCGGAGGAACAGCAGCCTGCGGAAGAAGAAAAAATCATTCATCACGTAGTTTTAAAAGCTGACATCCGCGAGTCCACCACGCTGACGCGCACTTTGTCTGAAAGAGGATTGAATCCGGCTTCTTACTTCAGCCTGAACTTTTACGATCCCATCAATAAGCTGTTGCCCAAGTATAAAGCCCGAAAGGTGTTCATTGAGGGCGATGCCATCATCCTGGCGCTATTTGAGCATGAAGGCGAGCCCGGCATGGGTGTGGCCCATACCTGCGTGCTGGCCAAGGAGATCATTGAGGTGGTCACCGCCTACAACGAGCGCTCACTGGCCGGCGGTCTGCCCAGCCTGGAACTGGGAATTGGCATTTCGTATCAGGATTCCGCCCCCATGTATCTTATGGACGGCACGCGGCAGATCATGATCTCCAAGGCCATCAATGAGAGCGACCGGCTTTCCTCGTGCAGCAAGGGCATGCGCCAGGTGTTGGAAGACCGGGAACTGCTCTTCAACGTTTTTTCCTTCAAGACCGTTGAAGACAGCGAGACCGGCGGCGAACCCAATGAATTTCTGCTGCGCTACAACGTCGGCGGCATCCACATTAATGAGGCGGCCTTTCAGAAATTGCAGGCCGAAATCTCCTTGCAAGCCTATGATCTGGAAGTGCCGATGATCTGGAATACATCGAAAGTGCGCGTTTACAGCGGCTTAGTCCCGCTGAGCCAAGGGTCCTTCCACCGCATCGTGGTCCGCCAGGGCCGGATTGCCCATGTGGACCCGCGCGACTTCTCTCTGAAGCACCTGACCGACAAGCATTACTACGAAGTCTGCGTCCATCCCCGAATCTATGAGGCCATCGAGAGCGTCCAGACTGCCGCAGCCGCGCGTTAAAAAACCACCACGTATTCCATAGGATCGTGTTTTGTATAATCACGGAAAACTAAATCGATGCAGCAGCGTCAAAAACAATTTTGCGTCATCGCCGCAGCTTGCGCTGTTATGGTGTGGTGTGCGCCGGGCTGGTGTGCCGGCAAGAAGGAAGCGCAACCGGCCGACCGCATCGTCATCGTGAAATCTGAACGCACCATGACGGTGCTGCGCCAGGGCCATGTTCTGAAGACCTACAAAGTGGCGCTGGGCCACGAACCCCAAGGCGCCAAGACCAGACTGGGCGACAACAAAACCCCGGAAGGCCAGTACGTGATTGATTCCAGGAACGCCCACAGCCAGTTCCATCTGTCGCTGCACATCTCCTATCCTCGTGAGCGCGCCAAAAAGCTGGGCGTGGATCCCGGCGGCCAGATCATGATCCATGGGCTTCCACCGGCTTACGCCTGGCTTGGTGCGGCGCATCGGCAGACGGACTGGACCCTGGGATGCATCGCTGTCACCGATTCTGAAATCGAGGAAATCTGGGCTTTGGTTCCTGTGGGGACCAAAGTGGAAATTAAACCCTAAGAGTCTTTCGACGGCATTTGACTTGATCTTCGGCTAGTAGAAGGATTATATCTTTGAACTATTCGAACAACACTAGACGGTACAGACTCTATGGGCACTTTGCGGACGATTCTCGTGTTTTCACTGGCTGCCGCTCTGGCCGGGGCCGGCCAGACCAGCCAGTCTTCGGCACGACCCCAGGCACAATCCAAGGCAGCTCAGCGAGATAGCGCTCCAGCCCCGGCTGAAGACATCTCTGGCATGTACAGCTTTCTCAAGGAAGGAGAGTTCCTCCAGATCAACCTGGACCAGGAGGGTGTTTCCGGCTACGTCTCCCGTTTCGGTGATCTGGAGAGCGACCGCGGCACCGTTCTCGACCAGTTTTTCAGCAAGGCTTCCGTCCAGGGACATGCGGTAACCTTCACCACCAAGATGATCCACGGCGTCTGGTTTGAATTCAAAGGACGGTTTGAACGCGGCCCTGCCAAAAGCAAGGTAAAAGACGGTTACTATGTTCTACGGGGAACGCTGACGGAATTCATCACCGATGCGGACAAAAAAACCACCAGCCGCTCCCAGGAAGCTGAGTTCAAATTGCTGGGCCAGCCGGATGATGACGCTGAACCAAAAGGGAACGCAGACCAGCCCAGAAAATAGAAAACTTGCGGCGCCACTCCTGTTTTTCCACCTAATTTCCACAGAATTCTCCGATCTCCACAGCGATTTCCACTGATTCACCGGGAAATTGCAAATCACCTCTTGCAGTGGCTTGGCCTTTTAGAGATATTGCAAGCACTCAAGTGTGCGATGTTCGCACCCGATGAGCGTCCGGTCCGGAAAAGGCCGGAAACGCAGTCCTTGAGAGCTGGGTTGGAGCTTAATCTGCGCCGGCTTCGCAGCTTCGGCGACGAATGCTTATCTCATCTGTTGACAGCAGGATGAGCGCGAGAGTGGCTCCCGTGAATCGGCGGAACGCCGCGCGGCAACACGCGGCTGGGCGAACATCACACCCCGCAAGCCCGGCCTTGTATGGCTGGTATAAGGCCGGGTTTTGTTTGTGACGGGACAAAACAGTTAAGGAAGGAACGATGATGGTGCGTGATAACGAGGAATCGAGGGATTTTGAAGGTGTTTCTTATGAAATTTATCGGGATCCGCTAGGGTGGTGGTATCAAATCCCCGGGCGTAGCGCGGTTAGGCTCCCGTTCACTTTTGAAGTGGGACTGGATAACAGAAAGCAAAGAGAAGCCGTAATAGAGGCAGCCCAGGACTACATATAGAACGAATTTTCAAAATCAACAACTCCAAATTAAAGTCTGAGGGAATGTTCCTGACCCCACCGTGCTTCTGTGGCGTGGGTTAGTGTGCGTGGGGCAATTGTGAGCGTTTCCCCGGATTTTCGCCGAGTTTTTCACCTATTTTCGCCTGTTTTCTATTGACTTCGACAACGAGCGGCATAAGACTTAACCTAGGGACCTTGGGATGGCCACTACCGACTATCGCTTAGACCAGACCTTACCGGCCAGCGCGGAAGCCGAGCGGGCCATTCTGGGCGCCATTCTTCTCGACAATTCTTCGTATTCGCAGGCGGCGGAGTTTCTCCGTGCCGA
>WNFN01191307.1_pt1 | contig 10213 bp, 9 predicted proteins | sample 5400161 | NCBI WGS metagenome assembly WNFN01 (sample SAMN13153353, study PRJNA577476) | soil metagenome | isolation source: 80 cm saprolite on Douglas fir-dominated hillslope | place: USA:California | collected 2013-09-17
CATCACGGTGATGCTGAACATGTACAGGAGGGCGATGCGCTTGTGGTCCACGGTGAGCAGCCACGACTTGATGCCGTAGCTCACGTTGAGGTAGTTGACGGGCTCCCTCACCGGCAGTGTCGGCCGCTCCGGGGGCGGCGGACCGCCCGGACGACCGTAGGGCTCGGGGACTTCTCCGGCGTGGGTGCTCATCGCTTGGGGACGCCCTCCTGCAGCTTGATGCCGCCCGCGCCGGGCACGACCGTCGCCTCCGCGCCCGGCTGTTGCAGGGACTGGATGTAGGCGATGAGCTGCATGACGCCCTCCTCGCTCACCAGCCCCTGGAACGTCGGCATGATGGGCTGGTAGCCGTCCACCACCTTTGCCGTCGGGCTCAGGATCGACTCGCGGATGTAGTCGGCGTCCGCGACCACCGTCGCCCCGCCCGTGAGACGGACGGTGCGCCCGAAGAGACCTTCCAGGCGCGGTCCCCGCCCTTGCGAGTCCGCGCGATGGCAGGTGATGCAGGCCAGGGACTGGAACAGCTTCTCGCCTTCCTGCGCGGGCGAGCCGGTGGCGCCGCCGGCCAGCCAGGTCTGGAAGGCGGCCGGCTCCATGACCTTGATGGACCCGATCATCTGGGAGTGCTTCGTGCCGCAGTACTCCGCGCAGAAGAGGTGGTACTCGCCGACCTTGGTGGCCTCGAACCAGGCCGTGGTGTAGCGGCCGGGCACCGCGTCCTGCTTCACCCGGAAGGCCGGGATGAAGAAGCTGTGGATGACGTCCTCCGACGTCATGGTGAGCCTGACCGGCACCCCGATGGGCACGTGCAGCTCGTTGATCTCACGCTGGCCGGTCATGTGCTGCGTCTTCCACATCCAGCGCTTGCCCACCACGTTCACTTCCATCGCTCCCGGGGGCACGCGACGGCTGGCCACGAAGATGTCCGCGCTCCACACGAAGGTGCCGAGGGAGATGACGAGGGGAATGACCGTCCAGGTGAGCTCCAGGGCGATGGAGCCATGGATGGGCTTCGGCAGCTCGCCCGCAGCCCGCCGCCGGAAGCGCACGGTGAACACCACGAGCAGGGTGGCGATCAGGGTCGAGAAGAACGCGCTGATCCCGATGAGGAAGAAGTACAGCGCGTCGACGCGGGCCGCGAAAGTGGAGGCTTGCTGCGGGAAGAGGGGGAAGCCGGAGAACATGTCAGGCCGCCGTGTCTCGCCGGCGCAAGCCGAAGATCATGGCCCCGATGGCAGCCAGGGTCAGCACCCCGCCGACGCGCAGAAGGGCCATGACCGATCTGCCGTAGCGTCCGAGCTCGGGATCGTAGTGGTAGCAGTACAGGAGCAGGCGGTCCACGGGCGAGAGGATCCGGCCCTGTGAGGCCTCGACGATCGCGAAGCGCAGGTCCTTGGGCGCGTACTCCACTCCGTACAGGTAGCGGGCCAGCCGGCCGTCGGCGGTGAGGACCATGACTCCGCTGGCATGCGCATACTGCTTCGTCCGCTCGTCCCAGGCGTAGCGGAAGCCGACGGCCCCGGTCAGACGGCGGATCGCCGCCGCGTCGCCGGTGAGGAAGTGCCACGCCGCCGCCGCGCCCGGCCTCTTGTAGCGACGGAGGTAGGCCGCCTTCTTCGCCGCCGCGAGCTCCGGCGTCTCCTTCGGCTCGAAGCTCACGGTGACGACCTCGAAGTCGCGGCCCGGATCGAAGGCGAGCACCTCGAGCGCGCTGGCCAGCCCGTTGAGCGTCACCGTGCAGAGCATCGGGCACTCGTAGTACGCGAGGGACAGCACGACCGGGCGCCGGCCGAAGTAGTCACCGAGCTTGACCGCGCGCCCGGACTCGTCGCGGAAGACGGCGTCGAGCGGCACCGTGTCGCCGAGGTGCTGGTCGAACCCGACGTCGCGCAGGATCCTCGGCGCCTCGGCCGCGGGCGGGGCCGGAGAGGGCTGATCGCGGTTCCAGGCCGCGGCCGGACCGGCCAGGGCCAGGATCAGGGCCGCCGCGGAGGCGACGGACCAGCCCCGGCTCATGGGTGATCTCCGGCTGGTCTCACCGCCGGGGACGGGGACGGCGGTGCGGCGGCCGGCTCGACCGCGGGCGGGGGCACGGGCGCGGAGTCCGTCGGCACGCGCCCTTCCGCAGTGCCCGCGGGCGCCGCCGCCGGGCCGCCCGCCGCCGCCTGCCGCTCGACGTAGAGCCTCATCGCCTGGTCGATCGGGATGTGGACGATTCCCGCCGACGGATCCACCCACCCGTAGGTCTGCAGGACTTCACGCTCCTGCTCATGCAGGGTCTGGAGATCGAGGAAGGGCTTCGACTGCAGCCGCACCCCCTGCGGCTGGCGCTGTTCGGCGGAGAAATACAAAGCCGGCCGCGGCGGATCGCCCGCCTCTTCGCGCCCGCGCAGGAAGACGAGGAGCCAGACGCAGACGGCGCCGGCCACCACGCTGACCAGGCCGAGGCCGATCGCCCATCGCACCACCACGCCCGGGACCACGTCGGCGCGCTCGAAGCGCAGGTCCAGAGCGGCCGCCACCCGCCGCTCGTCGTGCGGATCCGTGGCCGTCATGCGCCTGCCTCCGCCAGCATCTCGCGCACCTCGGGCTCACCGAGCGGGAGGAGCGGCCGCGTCTTGAGCTGCTGCGCGAACACGCCCAGCCACACGCCCCCGATGCCGATGGGCAGCGTGAAGTCCAGCCAGTGCAGGTCCAGCCCCGTGTGCGGGAACTCGGGCCGCACGAGCCAGAAGAGATCCACGACGCGCACGGCCAGGATGGCGAGGGCGACCATCCCGATCGCCTTCGCGCGGCGCTTCACCCCGCGCGAGAGCAGCACGAGGAAGGGCACCGCGAAATGGAAGACCACGAGGAACAGCCCGACGACCCGCCAGCCCCCCTGGAACCGCCGCAGGTACCACGGGATCTCCTCGGGCAGGTTCCCGGACCAGATGATCAGGAACTGCGAGAACGAGAAGTAGGCCCACACCATGATGAAGGCGAGCATCAGCTTCCCGAGGTCGTGCAGCGTATCCGCGTTGGCGACCGCGCTCAGCGGCCGCTCCACCCCGATTCGCGAGATCAGGACGATGCAGAGGGCGAGCGCGGACAGGGCCTGGCCGATCATGAACAGCATGCCGTAGATGGTGGAGAACCACCGCGGGTCGAGCGACATCGACCAGTCCACGGACATGAAGGTGATGGTGAGGCCCATCAGCAGGAGGCCCCCGCCCGAGATGCTGCGCAGCAGCCGCGCGCGCCGGAGGTCCATTCCCGTGTCCGACTCCAGCGATACCCGGTTGAGGACCTGGGCCAGCAGGAACCAGACCGCGAAGTAGAAGACGGCACGTCCCAGGAAGAACGGGACATTGAGGTAGGCCTGCTTGAGGGCGATGGCGTGGCGGATCGTCGGGTCCGATTGCGGGGATCCGGCCCACGGGTAGATGCGCTTGAGGCCGAGCACGACGGGAAGGAAGAGCAGCACGAGGACGGGAACCGTCCGCGTGCCCGCTTCCAGCAGCCGCCGGATGGCCAGGCCCCAGCGCCCCCCCGTGAGGTGCTGGATCATGAGCAGGGACAGGCACCCCAGCGCGATCCCGTTCCAGAAGAGGAACGCGAACAGGTACGAGTGGAAGAACTGCGTGGGGCTGACGAGGGCGCCCAGGAGGCTCGCGAGGAGGCCGGCGGCGCCGCCCACGAAGGCGCGGCGCTGCAGCACGTCCACCTGCGGCGGCACCGGATGGCTCGTGCTGCTCACGGGTGCTCCGGGGCGGGCGAAGGGCCCGGCGATGGCGATGCCAGTGCGTCGCGACGGTCGGCGGGCACGTCTTCGAGGCGCGCGTTCTCGCTGAGCTGCAGGGCGCGGAGGTAGGCCACGATCGCCCACCGGTCGGCCACCGTCACCTGGGCCGCGTAGTCGGGCATGGCCCCGAACCCGCTCGTGATCACGTCGAAGAAATAGCCGTGGCAGGGCGTGCAGTAGATCCCGTACCGCTGCTGTCCGCGCCGCAGGAGGGCGGGGGTCACGGCCACGGGCAGGACGTCCACGGGCGTCGCGCCCTGCTTGCCCGTGAAGTAGGCCGCATCCGCGCGCAGCTGCCCGCGCGCGACCGTGTCCTCGACGAGGGGTCGCGCCGAGCGGTCGTCGCCGAAGAAATCCGACGGGCGGAAGGCCTTGTACTTGGGCTGGTCGTGCATGTCCTGCCGGCAGCCCGCGGCGGCGGCCAGGCCCAGCACGAGCGCGGCGTCGCGCGCCTTCATCACCGGTCCACCTCCGACACCGAGCGCGGCCCCAGGCTGAGCAGGAAGCTCCAGGTGCGATCCGGGTCGAACCTGGGATCGCGGGCCTCGATCACGATGAAGAAGCGGTCCTTGCTGGCGCGGGCGAACTGCGGGACGTTGAACACCGGGTGGTAGGGCTCGGGAAGGCCGTTCAGCGCGAGCATGCCGAGCACGGCGGTGCCGGCGGCGAAGAGGATCGTCGTCTCGAAAGTCGGCACGATGAACGCGGGCCAGCTGTGGATGGGGCGGCCGCCGATGTTCATCGGATACGCGATGGTGGCGCTCCAGAACTGGAGCGCGTATCCGGCGATGCAGCCGGTGATGCCGCCGAGCAGGACGAGAAAGGGCAGCCACGAGTGGTGATGGCCGAGGGCCTCCGCCAGCTCCTCGATCGGATAGGGCGAATAGGCGTCGACCTTCTCGTAGCCGGCCTCGTGGACGCGCCGCGCCGCCTCCACCACCTCCGTCGGCCCTTCGAACTCCGCCATCAGCCCCCAGAGGGGCGGGGCGGCGGTGGGCGCGGTCATGCCTGCTCCTCACGCACCTCGGCCCCGGGCACGATGGTGCGCATCTCGAAGATGGAGATGACGGGCATGAAGCGCACGAACAGGAAGAAGAGGGTGAAGAAGAGGCCGATGGTGCCGATGTAGGTCGACCAGTCCCAGAAGGTCGGGTGGTACATCCCCCACGACGAGGGCAGGAAGTCGCGGTGCAGGCTGGTCACGATGATCACGAACCGCTCCAGCCACATCCCGACGTTCGTGAACATCGCGCAGATGAACAGGCCGACGGTGCTGGTGCGCACGTTCTTGATCCAGAGTAGCTGGGGCGAGATCACGTTGCAGACGATGAGGGCCCAGTAGAAGTGCTTGTAGGGTCCCAGCATGCGGTTCTTGATCATGAAGGCTTCGTACTGGTTGCCGCTGTAGTACCCGCCGAAGGCCTCCATCATGTAGCCGTAGCCCACGATGAGGCCGGTAGCCAGCATGACCTTGCCCATGTTCTCGAGGTGCTTGGTCGTGATGAAGTCCTCGAGCCCGTAGAGCTTGCGTAGGGGGATGGCGAGGGTCAGCACCATCGCGAAGCCCGCGTAGATGGCGCCGGCCACGAAATAGGGCGGGAAGATCGTGGCGTGCCAGCCGGGCACGATCCCCACCGCGAAGTCGAAGCTCACCACCGTATGCACGGAGATGACGAGGGGCGTGGCCAGGCCGGCCAGGAGCAGGTAGGCGGTGTCGTAGTTGTGCCAGTGGCGCGCGCTGCCCCGCCAGCCCATGGCCAGCATGCCGTAGATGTGCTGCGCGTAGCGGTTGGTCGTGCGGTCGCGCAGGGTGGCGAAGTCGGGAATGAGGCCGACGAACCAGAAGAGGGCCGACACCGTCGCGTAGGTGGACACCGCGAACACGTCCCAGATCAGCGGGCTCCGGAAGTTGGGCCACAGACCCATGGTGTTCGGGTAGGGGAAGAGCCAGTAGTCGAGCCAGGGGCGGCCGGTGTGCAGGGCGGGATAGACCCCGGCGCAGGCCACCGCGAACAGGGTCATTGCCTCCGCGAACCGGTTGATGGACGTGCGCCACTCCTGACGCAGCAACAGGAGGATGGCGGAGATCAGCGTGCCCGCGTGGCCGATGCCGATCCACCAGACGAAGTTCAGGATGTCGAACGCCCATCCCACGGGCTCGTTCTCGCCCCAGATGCCGATCCCCTTGAGCAGCAGGTAGCAGATGCTGACGAGGAGGACGTTCATCACCGCGAAGGACAGCCCGAAGCCCAGGAACCACCAGAGCGGGGTGCCCTTCTGCAGGACGAGGCTGCTGATCTTCTCCGTGACGCTGGCGAAGTCGTGGCCGGGCGCGAGCAGCGCGTGCATCTCCGGATGGGGGACGTGCACGGTCGGCTGCTGGCCGCGCATCGCGGCGCTCACGTCGGCCGACAGGGGCGGCTGCGCCGGACGCTCGGGCGGTTCCGGATGCTCAGCCATGGTGCTCGCTTCCAGGGCCGGCCGGACCGGCCAGCTCGGGGTTCGGGTTCTTGACCTCGGCCAGGTAGGTGGTGCGCGGGCGCGTGTTCAGCTCGCCCACCAGCGCGTAGTCGCGGTGCTCCGCCTTCAGCCGGGAGACCGCGCTGGCCGGGTCGTTCACGTCCCCGAACACGATGGCCTGCGTCGGGCAGACGGACTGGCAGGCGGTCTGGATCTCCCCGTCGCGGATCCCGCGCCCTTCGTTGTGGGCGGTGATGCGCGCCTGCTCGATGCGCTGCACGCAGTACGTGCACTTCTCCATGACCCCCCGGCTGCGCACGCTCACGTCGGGGTTCCGCTGCAGCTTGAGGCTCTCCGTGTTCCAGTCCTGGTAGAGCAGGAAGTTGAAGCGCCGCACCTTGTAAGGGCAGTTGTTCGAGCAGTACCGGGTGCCGATGCAGCGGTTGTAGACCTGCTCGTTCAGGCCCTCGTCGCTGTGCACGGTGGCGGCCACCGGGCAGACCTGCTCGCAGGGTGCGTTCTCGCAGTGCATGCAGGGCAGGGGCTGGAAGTGCGCACGGATCGTCTCCGAGTGCTCGGGGCGGCCCGAGAAGTAGCGGTCCACGCGGATCCAGTGCATCTCGCGGCCCTTCGCCACCTGCTCGCGGCCGACCACCGGGATGTTGTTCTCGGCCACGCAGGCCACGACGCACGCGCTGCAGCCGACGCAGGAGTTGAGGTCGATCGACATGCCCCAGGCGTGGCCCGCGTACTTCACGTTCGGGTACAGGGTCAGGTCCCGCGGGGGGTCCTCCGCCTGCTCCTTGATGGCTTCCGGCTCTTTCGCGTACTCGTCGACGGTGACGGAGCGGATGAGATGACGGGGCTCGGCATTCTGGTCGATCGACCAGTGGTCCTGCGCGCAGGCCAGCGCCCTCGTCTCGCTCGTCTTGGCCAGCTCGAGGCCGCCGCCGGACCACGGCGCATCGGAGGTGCGAATGAGGTTGGCGTCGAAGCCGGCTCCGTTGCCCACGCGTCCGGCGCCCGTCCGCCCGTAGCCCAGGTGCACGGTGACGGTGTCGTCGGCCTGGCCGGGTAGCGTCCAGACCGGCGCCTTCACCGTCCGCCCGCGATAGCGCAGCTCGACGACCTGGCTGTTCTCGAGGCCGAGTCTCTGCGCGGTGGCGGGAGAGATGAGGGCCGCGTTGTCCCAGGTCAGCTTCGTGATGGGCTTGGGCAGCTCCTGCAGCCAGCCCAGGTTGCAGTAGCGGCCGTCCTGGATGGTCGGATCCGGCCGGAACACGATCTCGAGCGCGCCCGCCGCGGGCGGCCGCGCGGGGGAGGCGGCCGTGGGTGGAGGCGCCAGGGCGGGCGCCGGCGCGGCGGCCGGCGCCGCTCCGACGGCGCCGGTCCAGCCCGTCACCAGTCCGTCGTGCAGCGAGCGCCTCCAGCGGGGCTCGAAGTCGCCGCCCAGCTGTGTCCGCCAGAAGTCCTTCACGATGTCGTGGCCCTTGCGGTCGGGGCGGCTGCTCAGCGCGGCGAGCACCTCGTGAGCGGATCGCGCCGGGTCGTACAGCGGCGCGATGAGCGGCTGCATGATGGTGGCGGTGCCGTCGTAGGCGCGGGCGTCGCTCCAGGCTTCGAGCGCGTGCGCCTGCGGGATGTGCCAGTGGCTTCGCACCGCCGTCTCGTCCTGGTAGAGGCCGAGGTGCACGCGCAGCTTCACCCGGTCCATGGCCGACGCGAAGTCGAGGTCGGCGGGCGCGGAGTAGACGGGATTGCTGCCCAGCACCACGAGCACTTCGACACGCCCCGCCTTCATGTCCGCGGCCAGCTCCGCCAGCGAAGCCATCGTGTCGACGGGCTGCGCCTCGACGGGCGCGCCGTAGACGACGGTCTGACCGACGTTGCCCAGCCACTGGTTGATCTCGTGCGCGAGCGCGTGCACGGCCGGCGATTGGTAGTCGCCGGCAATGACGAGCGACCGGCCGGCATGGGCCTTCAGGTCCTTGGCCACCGAAGCGACCCAGGCCCCCGCCGTGCCCTCGGGACCCGGACGCGCGGCTCCCCCGCCCACCGCGCCCGCGACCGCACGCGCGAAGCCCTCGATCTCGGAGGGACGCAGCGGCAGGCGGTGGTCCGCGATGGCGCCAGTGAGAGAGGGCGTGCTCTCCACCGCGTACAGCCGGTTCATGGGCTGCTCGCCCGGCCGCTTCCGGCGCGCGGTGTACTCGCGCGCGTAGCGGAGGCTGGCCGGACCATCCACCACAAAGTCCGCTTCGAGGGAGAGGATCACGTCGGCCCGGTCGAAGTGGTACTGCACGGACGCGGGGCGGCCGATCGCCTGCCCCACCGCGGCCACCGCGCCGCCCGTGGGCTCCCACTGGTGCCACTTCGCGGCGGGCAGGTCCGCGAGGAGCTCCCGCAACTGCGCGGCCAGGGTCGGCGAGGTGACCGTCTCCGTGAGGATGCGGAGGCCGACCCCTTGCCGCGGGCGCTGCACGCCCAGCGCGTCGCGCATCGCGGTCATGAAATCGGACCAGGCGCGGATCTCGCCGCGGTAGGTCAGGGTCTGCGAGCGGTCCGGGTCGTACAGGCCGAGCACCCAGGCCTGGCCGGATGCGTCCGTCGCCCCGAGGCTCGCGGGATGGTCCGGGTTGCCCTCGATCTTGGTCGGACGCCCGAGATGGCTCTCCACGAGGATGCCCTTCGCGTAGCCGCCGTCGAGCACGGCCGTGGCGAAGAAGAGCGGCTTGCCCGGTACCACCTGCTCGGGAGCCTGCACGTAGGGGACGATCTTCTCCTCCGGCTGCTTCGTGCAGCCGGTGAGGCCGGCCAGGGCCAGGGAGGCTCCCATGAGGGTGAGGAACTCGCGCCGGCCCTTGGGGTCCGTCAGCTCCGAGGCCTGCGAAGGGAACTCGCGGTGCAGGAATTCGAGGAACTCCGGCGTCTGCGCCAGCTCTTCCAGGCTCTTCCAGTAGGTCCGCCCCTGGGTGCCGTCGAGGCGGCGACGCACCCCGGAGAGGTCCACTCTCACGGCACTGCGGCCACCATCGGGGTGGGTGGCTGCAGGCATTTCGCGGGGTTCGCTCATCGATGACACGTGGAGCAGGAGGTCCGGGCCTGGATGCCGTAGGCCTGGACGAGGGCGCGGCCCTGCTCGAGCTGATCGGCCGGCGGCTGCCACGACACGCTGAAGACCTCCTCCTTCGGACGGACGTACCTCTCCGGCGCGCGGTGGCAGTCGAGGCACCACTCCATCTGCAGCGACGAGTACTGCCACATCAGCGGCATGCGATCGACGGGGCCGTGGCAGGTCGTGCATCCCACGCCCTTGCTGACGTGCGCGCTGTGGTTGAAGTACGCGAAGTCGGGCAGGTCGTGCACGCGCGTCCACTCGATCGACCGGCCGCTGCGGAAGCTGGCCCGCACCGGCTCCAGGGTCGGGCTCTGGCTCCAGATCTGCGAATGGCAGTTCATGCAGGTCTTGGTGGGCGGGAGTCCCGCCGTGGCGGACGTCTCGACGGTGGTGTGGCAATAGCGGCAGTCGACACCCATGCCCCCGACGTGGTGCTGGTGGCTGAACGGCACCGGCTGCTCGCGGGCGATGCCGGCCTGCGTGACGTATCCCGAGCGGTTGATCTCCGCGATCGCGAAGAGCGATCCCAGCACGAGGAAGAGGGCCCCGAAGATGCTGACCTTCGAGACGGTGTTGGTGCTGCGATGGAACGTCTGTGGCATCGGCCTCCCGGTCGATGACTCAGGGGTGTGCGGCCGGTCGCTCTCCCGCGCGCTCGAACGGGCGCGAGGATACTCAGCCACGTAAAACGCGTCAAGGAGAACGAGGGGCTAGGTACGAAAAAGGCGATCGCCGAAGTCGCCCAGGCCGGGGAGGATGTACTTGCGGTCGTTCAGGGCCCGATCGAGCGCGGCCGTGAAGATGATGGCGTCGGGGACCACCGCGGCCAGATGGGCCACGCCTTCGGGGGC
>WNFN01000805.1_pt1 | contig 10212 bp, 9 predicted proteins | sample 5400161 | NCBI WGS metagenome assembly WNFN01 (sample SAMN13153353, study PRJNA577476) | soil metagenome | isolation source: 80 cm saprolite on Douglas fir-dominated hillslope | place: USA:California | collected 2013-09-17
TTTGTCGTTCAAAGGTTTGATGCCGGTTTTGATAACGACGAAGCCCCTGAATCTGCACACCGCGAGCACACGAAAAAACGCCGCCACGAATGGCGGCGTCGATTTCATTTTATGGGTACTCTTACTGGTTCATCGCCGACCGGCTGGCTCCCGGCGTGACGGTGATCGGTCCCTGCAACTGAAACGCGATGACCGCTTCTGGTTTTAGGATGATCTGCTGGCCCTTAGTGGCTGCGGAAACGCCCGTTCCGGCGCCCGCGCCCGCTGCTGCGCCAATGGCTGCGCCTTTACCGCCGCCAAAGATGCCGCCCAGCACCGCGCCCACGGCTGCGCCACCGCCGACCTTCGCCGCCGTCGACTTACCGCGCCCATTGCCTGACTTCGTCCACTGGCTGGTCTGCAGGCTGTAAGTTTTGCCGTTCATCGTAAGCTTCGTGAGTTCCAGCGTTAGTACGGACTGTCCCGCAAAACGGCCTGCCGACTTCACGTCCACTACGCGGCCTTCAACATCCGCCGTGGTGGGGATGGCCGTCTCTTCGCCAATGGCTACCGGCGCTGAGATCGATCCGTGAAACACATCGCCGACCTGCGCCTTTTCTGAATCCACTTCGTCATTCAAGCGCACGCTTAGCTGAGTTCCAGAAGGTACCGTGATCTTCTGTGGCACCGGCACCGGCGTGGGAGCTGCCGGAGCGGTCGATTGCGAAGAGTCATAGCTGCTGGTGTTTCCGTTGCTGCTGCCCGCTGGAACCGTGGTGCGTAAACCGTTATCTCCGCCATTGCTGGCTGATTTGTTGGAAGACGAACGCGCGCTGCGATAGCGCGTGCTGGGCGAAGGGCGCCGCTCTTCCCTTACCGGAGGCGGAGGGTTCAGGTTCGCCTGGTTTTGCTGCTGCGCCATTTGGTCCGCTGCGGCAGAAGCCGAAGCCACTTCCAGGTTATTCACAACCGTCTTCACGCCTTCAATCTGCGCGGCATCGTTGGCGGCCGCATTGCGCGCGGCATCACTGGCCACGGTGCCTGTGAGCGTCACGACTCCATTATTGGCGTTGATGTTGAGTTGCTTGTCGGGGATACTGCTGTCCCCGTTGATCTTGTTTTGCACGTCGGAGGCGACCTGCGCGTCCGTGCGACTGCCCACGCGCGAGCAGCTCGCGGCCAACAGCGCAATGGCAATCAGGACCACCGAAAGATTTCTCTTCATGACACACTCCTCTAAAATTGTGGTGGCGTATGCCTGATTAGATGCAGAGCAGCTGGAATCGACTGCTCATGAGTGTAAAATTTTGTAAAATCAATCACTTACAGGCATTACGCCAGAGCAGACTTCACTCGGCCAGAGGTCCAGATCTGCTAACCTCCATTTTAACCCCGGGTGCGCCTCACAGTTGCTGAATTCAGCCCTAGGGGTACCCGGTAAATCAGCTTAATTCTCAGCTACGTCCGCACCCTTTGAACCCGCGCGGATTCACCCCAAAAATGCGCTTCATCGGCTCGATATCGCACGTGGATCCCTCTTTCAGCATCCGTAACTGGTCCACCGTGACTGGAGGATTTTTCAGCAGTTTCTGCGCGACCGTCGCCCCGGCGACCATTAACGGCATGGGGATATGCACCGCTGGCTTGCGCATTCCAGCGCATCGTGCGATCTCGGCCAGCACTTCGTTCAGAGTCAGCTCGTCAGCCCCGCCAAGATCGATCGTCTGGTTTGTCGCGGCTTCATAGGTCAGCGCGCGCGCAAAGCAGGTCGTAACATCTTCAACAGCAATGGGCCGGAATTTTGGTGTGCCATCGCCCGGCACCGGACGAAAGAGCGGAGCCGAGCGCATCGTCGCCATCATCTGGGTCACAAAACCGTCGCCTTCGCCGAAGATCAGCGACGGCCGCAGAATGCAAAACGGAATTCCACTGTGCCGGACTTCTTCTTCGCCCTTCCACTTGGTGGTTTGATACGCAGCCGCGCCATCGGCACGCACTCCCAATGCCGACATCTGGATAAAGCGCTTGATTCCCGTCCGCTTCGCCGCTTCCACCACATTGCGCGTCCCCAGGTGATGCACACGCTCAAAAGTATTTGTTCCCTTCTCTATGATGATTCCGACCAGATGAATTACGGCGTCGCAGCCCTGCATGCCCAGATCAAGCCGGGTTCCTTCGACTACATCCCCCTGCACATATTGAAAGTCTCCTTTTTCCAGCATATGCTTGCCGACAAAGCCGGTCGCGCCCGTAAGAAAGACTTTCATGGGTTAATTGTAGTCGGCGTGATTTCTAAACGGTTAGCCTGGGCGATACTGCCAAACCTTGTCATGCTGAGCGCCGCTCGAGCAGAGCCTCGCGATGCAAGAGCAAGTCGAAGCATTTGCAAGTGGCCCAATTCTCTCCAATATGATAAAAGTTCCGTTCCCTTATGTCTCTTCGCGTCGCGCGTGGCGTCTACAACCCGGAGAAAGAACGCTTCCACTATTACGTCTCTTTTAAGCCCACGCTTGATCCCACAGACGAAGAGCGCGGCGTGGAAAGTAGCCACTCCGTGGCAGTTGCCATTTCCGTCACGGAGACAGGAGAACTCGCGGATCTCGCCTTCAGCCTGCCGGAACCCTGCCGCAGCCGCAGGTCTCTTGAGTATCTCAACCGCACCCACTCTACCACCCTGGTGGACGAGAAAGTATTTATCACCGTCCCCGGTTTGAACGGCGACTCAGTGCTTCAGGGAAAGGGAACTCTGGAACTCGACGCGGTGGGCCGCATCATGGGGCTGGAAATCAACTAGATCATCCACCGCGACAACCCACCGCCCCTGCAATAAGGCCTCCCCTTAAGTTTTTCTCTCGAAACCAGAGTCTCTGCCTCGCAAATCCAGAGTCTCTGCCTTAATTTTCCCTCTGAGTACCCGAAATTTCCTTATCGCCTTAGTTCGCCCTAATACCCTCCTCTTCGTCCCGATATCCCTCTCTCTTTACAATGTCTTAACTCTAAAAATCCCTCTGAATCCAGCTACTCTGCTTGGTTTGTATCGGGTAAGCCTCTCACACACCTTAAGAGTCCTGACTGATTTCTTGCGCAGCCGGCTTCCCTCATATTGCCTGCATGATGAACCGATCAAGACTCACAACCATCGCAGGAAAGATGTCTGTCGCGCTGGCGCTATTTATCGGCGTGTCCGCATTCGCTCAAGTTCCCCGCTCGAACCATGTGTACATTGTGGCGGAAGAAAACCGCAGCTACGAACATATCGTTGGCAGCGCCTCCATGCCCTACCTGAACAGCCTGCTGGCCAAAGGCGCGCTGGCAACCCAGTTTTACGCCAACCAGCATGGATCGCTGGAAAACTATCTCATCGTGACCTCCGGCCAGTACATCACCCACAACAACGACACTCTATCGGTTTTCAATGTGGACAACATTGAGCGTCACCTGCTGACCAACGGCAAGACTTTCAAGTCCTATGCGCAGACGCTCCCTCATGCCGGCTACACCGGGCTTTATTACAACGCCTATATGAAACGCCATGCCCCACTGCCCTACTTTACTGACATGGCCAACAGCAGCCTGATCATGCACCACGTTTCCACCACAGAGATGGCCAAGGACATTGCCAACGGCACTCTGCCCAATTTTGCTTTCATCACACCGGACGGCAACAATGACATGCATAATTGCGGCACGAACCTGGGCGCCTGTCTCTGGACCGCCGACCAGTGGCTGAAGAACAACATCGGGCCGCTCCTTGCCACCGCGCCGTTCCAGCCGGGCGGCGACGGCGTGCTCATTATCTGGGCAGATGAAGCCGATCTGAGCACCGACAATCGCTGCAGCGCCACGGTTTTGACCGGCTGCGGCGGACACATCGTGGTGGCAATGATCGGACCGCAGGTGAAAGCCGGATACAAGTCCGTAACCACCTACCATCATCCCAGCGTTCTGCGCACCATGCTGGAAGCTCTGGGAACCACGGCAAATTTCCCTGCCGCTGCCAATACCGCGCCTGACATGCGTGAATTCTTCAAGAACAACGGTACCGGCACCCCTCCAGCGGCCGCAGGCTTGGTCCAGATTTCTTCTCCCACAGGCAGCACGGTCACCGGGCCGAGCGTAAGCCTGGCGGCAAGCGCCATTGCGCCCAATCCGATTACCTTCATGCGCATCTACGTTGACAGCGTCAGTGTCGCTTCCGCTTCCACCAATAAGATTGCGGCCACAGTAAGCATGTCCAAGGGGACTCATTCGACAGTCTTCCAGGCCTGGGACAGCAAAGGCGCAGTTTACAAAGCAACAAAGACCATTACCGTGCAGTAGCTTCCCGTCGAGGCAAACGCACACCACCATGGACTTGAGGACCGCAGAGGAAGCAAGAATATTTCTCTGCGCGCTTCAAGTCCCTGGTTTTTCTATTTTTAGCGGCCGCAGGCTAAAATCATCGCGATGGTCCACTCCCAGCTCTCCGGCTTTGTGCTTGCAGGCGGCAAGAGCACGCGCATGGGCCAGGACAAAGCTTCTCTTACCCTGAATGGTCTTACCCTGCTGCAGCATGCGCTGACGGCTTTGCGCGAAGTATGCCGTGAGGTTGCCATCCTCGGCAAACACGAGCTATATGGCACGCTGGCTCCGGTCTATGAAGATATCTTTCCCGGATGCGGACCGCTGGGCGGTATCCATGCCGCACTCTCAAGCTCACAGACACAGTTCAACCTGATCATTGCCGTGGACACGCCTTTTCTGGTCCCGAAGTTCCTGTCTTATCTGGCCGAAAAGGCAATTGCCTCGGGCGCGGTTGTCACCACGCCGGAGATTGACGACTATACCCAGCCGCTGTGCACGGTTTACTCTCTCGACTTCTGTTCCATCGCGGAACACGCCTTGCGCCTGGGCAATTACAAAATTGTGCCGCTCTTTCCCCAAGGCCGGACGCTGATAATCAAAGAAGCCGAGCTGCGCCAGTTTGCCTTCGCCGCTGATATGTTTGAAAATCTAAACACGCCTGAGGACCTGGCCCGTGCGCGGCGCCGCTTCTCCGGTCAGGACACATGAGCCATCTTCCTCAAAATCCTAATCCGGAACAGAAGCCGTACGTTGAGTTTCAGCACGTGTACAAGGCGTTCGGCGATAACAGGGTCCTGGAAGACGTAAGCTTTCAGGTCTTTCCCGGCGAAACACTCTGCATCCTGGGCCGCAGCGGCGTGGGCAAGTCCGTTTCACTCCATCACATCATGGGCTTTCTCAAGCCGGACTCTGGCCGGGTGATAGTTGCTTTTGAGGACATCACCGAAGCCACCGAAGCGCAACTGGAGCGTATCCGCAAGAAAGTAACCATGGTTTTCCAGAACGGCGCGCTCTTCGATTCGCTCAGCGTCGGTGAAAACGTGGCCTTTCCGCTGCGCGAGCGCCATGACCTGGACGAACAGCAGATTTATCAGATCGTAGACGGCCTGCTGGACATGGTAGGCGTGAAAGCCATGCGCGACCTTCTCCCCTCCGACCTTTCTACCGGGATGAAGCGCAGCGTGGCCATTGCCCGCGCGCTTTCGGCCCAGCCTGAATGCATTCTTTATGACGAACCCACTACCATGGTCGATCCCCTCATGGCGCAGCTTTTGGGCGACCTCATTCAGAAACTGAAGCACCAGCTCAAGCTCACCAGCATCGTGGTTACGCATGACATGCGCCTGGCCAAGAAGCTGGCTGACCGCATTGTCTTTCTGCATGAGGCGCGCGCTATCTTTGTAGGTTCCGTGCATGAAATGGAACGCGCCAGCGAGGAAGTGGTGCAGGAATTTTTGAAGCTCGATGAACTGATCGTGCCCGGAAGGGATGATGGATATTCCGCGTACACCTGAAAACCTTTGAAACACAGAGGAACAGAGGTAGCAGAGGTAGCAGAGGAAATTAAATGATCTGCCTCTCGGGTCGCGATACGGGCCTAGCCGGGAAACCAGACCGTTAAAAATCTGTCATGCTGAGCGCCGGTCGAGCTGAGCCTCCGCGATTCCTCTGCTGCCTCTGTTCCTCTGTGTTTCAAAGGTTTTTCATGCCTGCGCGCTTCTCCAGCACCGCCAGCAAACTATTCTTCGCTTGCAGATTCAGCCTGCCGCTCCGCAACACATCCTTAATCACGTTGATGGGAAGCTCCGCGGCCAGATGGATCAACCTGCCTGACGGCGTGTTCTTGTTGCCCAGCAGCGCGGCCTTCACATCGTTGCGGTAAGACCATTTCTGATGACGCGAAATCGCTGGCGCCAGCAGTTCCGTCCCATGTTCGACTTTCAATGCCTTCACAATCGACACTTCCGTCATCTGCGGATTGGTCAGCGCGGCCTGCATGATTCGCTCTTCCTTATCGCGCAGCAGCGCTGCCGCCACGCGGCCTGAACTGCGCCGTGCCAGCGTAATTCGTTCCCCCGACGAGATACTCGCCAGCTTGCTGATGAGCACTTCTTCCGCTGCCCGTTTCACGTCCGGCTGGACCGAAGGAAGCAGCGCCACCTGCATCAGCTCAAACGTATAAAGATGGCGAATCGCGGGAACCGACACATGCCGCGGCGTGCGTGGATGCATCACGACCGCCATGCGCACTTTACGCTGCCGCATCAGTGGACCGTTCTTGCTCAGCGCTTCCAGTGCTTCGCGCGGCAGGTCGCGATGGTTGAGCAATGCCAGCGCCAGGTCTTCTGTCAGGCGCGCATCGGCGGCAACAGCAGTAAGAATTTCGGGAGAAGAGTCGTGCACCAGCCGTTCCAGATCGGCATCCGGCGGCAGGGTTATTCTTCTTGTTTCACTTCGAACGCGAGGCGGTTCCGCCTGCTCCGGCGCTTCCTGCCAGCCTTCGTTTTCGTGCCCAGGGGTTTCCCCTGCAGAAGATTCGCTCATTCAAAAGCCTCATTCATCGTCTCACTCCGCGTTGCGCGGCAATCTCCAGCGCTCCCAGCACCGGACGCACAAAAGCAAAACTGACTGCAGCTTGAGGCTGCTCAACCTTCATGGCTTCTTTGAACGCCTGGCGCACCAGTGGCGATCCCTGAAGCACGCCGCCCGCCAGAGCCACCGGCACCACGCCACCGTCTGGCCACAACCGGTTGATGACTGCACTTGCCAGTCCCGCAAGCGCTTTGCCTGCGCGATCTGTAATGGCTCGCGCGCTGGCGTCACCCTGCTCAGCCGCGTTTACTACTGGTCCAGCCAGTTCCGGGAACCGCGGCTCTGATGCGTTCGCCAGCCGGATCACCTCTTCCGGCGCGACCTTCCAGCAATCGGCTATTGTGGCCAGCAAGCCGTTGCTTTTGCCGAAATCAAAGGCATGCAGTGCCGCGGTCACGGCTTCCCTTCCCACCCAGAACGCTGAGCCCTCGTCGGAGACGTTCGGTCCCCAGCCGCCGGCACGCGCGGTCTCTCCGCCCTGGTTGCGTCCGAAGGCAATCGATCCCGTGCCGGAAATCACCAGCACGCCCGGAGACGTGCCAAACGCGGCTCGGTGAGCGATGACGTGATCGCCGGCAACGTAGATCGTGGATTCAGGCATGAGTTCGCGGATGGTCTGTTGCGCCCAGTGCACCGCTTCCGCCAGTGACGCCCCGGCCATACCGATGCAAACATGTTGAATCGTTGCCGCATCCACGTGCGCGGACTCCGTGGCATGGCGAATCACTGCCTGAAGATTTTCCCGGCCGCGCTCCTTGCCCACACGTGCCAGTTTGCAGCTTGCACCCGTAGCCTGCCCCAGCAGCTCCGCGCCGTTGCTCACGGCGCAGTCTGTCTTGGTGCCTCCGGCATCGATACCCAGGTACAGTGGCATGCTTGGACTTTAATTCATCTTCCCACAACTTTTACTTTTGCTTTCAACCATTTTTCCCGAATAATGGCTTGGCAGACAAAACTATTCATGCGACTGCAAATTGTTGACCTGGCCATTATCGCCGTTTATCTGATTAGTATTACTTTTTTTGGACTCAGGTTCCGTAAGTCCCAAAGGTCACTACGCGATTATTTTTTGGCCGACCGCAACATTCCCTGGTGGGCCATTGCTCTCTCGATTGTTGGCGCTGAAACCAGCACCCTCACGGTCATTGGCACGCCGGGGATTGCCTATGGCGGCAACTTTGGCTTCCTTCAGCTTATTTTCGGCTATCTGCTTGGCCGCATCGTCGTCAGCCTGATCTTTATCCCGCAATATTTTCGTGGTGAGATGTTCACCGCCTACCAGCTGATCGACCGCCGCTTTGGAAAGAAGCTGCATCGCATCACCGCCGGTATTTTTCTCGTCACGCGAGCCGCTGCCGAAGGCGTCCGCGTGTGGGCCGTCGCCATCGTAATCAGCATCGCTCTGGGAACGGGCGGCGTTACTTCGGTCGCCATCGTAATGGCCCTCACGCTGATTTATACGTTTGAAGGCGGCATGGCCGCGGTGATCTGGACGGACGTCGTCCAGCTCGGCATTTACATTGGGGGCACCATCATTGGCTTCATCACGCTGCTGCACCTGGTTCCCGGAGGCTGGCCCGCCATTCACGCCATTGCATCCGACGCCGGCAAAATGCAGGTATTCGATTTCTCCCTCAACTTCTTCAAGACTTACACATTCTGGGCCGGACTGATCGGCGGCATGTTCCTCAATACTGCCACGCACGGGACGGACCAGCTCATGGTCCAGCGCCTGCTCGTAGCGCGCAACCAGCGCGATTCCACGGCCGCCCTGCTCTCGAGCGGCATCGTCATCCTTTTTCAGTTCACGCTCTTTTTGCTCCTCGGCGCCGGCCTCTGGGTCTTCTATCGCATGTTTCCGCCCATCGGCCACTTCGCCACCAATGACTACGTTTTCCCCACGTTCATCGTGGAGCACATGCCGCGCGGCATCGCCGGACTGCTGATTGCCGCCATCCTGGCTGCAGCCATGTCCAACCTGAGCGCGGCGTTGAACTCGCTTTCTTCCACTACGATGATCGATTTTTACCTCCGCCGGAAGCCTGAAACCTCTGACGGCAAGCGCCTTGCGCTTTCCCGCATTGCGACGGTCGTCTGGGGCGTTGCGCTCTTCGGACTAGCGCTGGCTTCGCGCTACGGTGGCAATGTCCTGGAAAAAGGCCTCACCATCGCTTCACTGGCTTATGGCGGACTGCTCGGCGTGTTTCTGCTGGGGCTGCTGACGCGCCGCGCCAAACAGAACGGCGCAATTGCTGGTATGCTCTGCGGACTGGTATTGAATATTTATATCTGGGGATGGACCCACATCGCCTGGACCTGGTACGTAACGTTTGGCTCGATCACGACGTTTGTTGTGGGATATCTCGCAAGTCTTCTGGAGGCCGATACGGATGCAAACCGCGCCCAAACCAGCGCCTGAGCTGCTGCGCGAGTTAAATGTCTGGCACGCGACCGCGATCGTCGTGGGCACGATCATCGGCAGCGGAATCTTTCTTGTTCCCTCGGAGATGATGCAGGCCGTAGGCTCGGCGCGCCTGGTCTATCTTGCCTGGATTGTTGGGGGCCTGCTCTCATTCTTTGGCGCTCTTACTTACGCCGAACTCGGCGCTCTGCGGCCCTGGGCCGGCGGCGAATACGTTTACATCCGTGACGCTTACGGTCCATTGCCATCGTTTCTTTACGCCTGGACCTGGTTCCTTATCGCCAAGCCCGCGTCGATTGCCAGCGTAACCAGCGGACTGGTACGTGTACTCGGAAATTTTTCCGCGTTCAGCTTTCTTCCCCATCCGATTTTCACGTTGCACGGCGCCAGCGGCTACCAGATCACTTACGGACATCTGCTGGCGATTGCCGCAACCATCCTGATCTCTGCCCTGAACTACGTCGGTGTGCGTAAGGCCGGCAACTTTCAACTGGTAATGACGACGCTGAAAATTGTGATGATTGTCGTGATCATTGCAGCAGGCTTTAGTGCCGCCACCGGAAGCTGGAGCAATTTCGGCACCACGTTTCTTGGCGCCAAAGGCGGCATGGCGGGCTTTATGGCCGCGCTGGTCGCCGCGCTCTGGGCTTATGACGGCTGGAATGATCTCAACATGGTGAGCGGTGAAATCCGCAATCCTGAGCGGAGCATTCCACTGGCGTTGATTGCAGGCGTGGCGATTGTGGCCGTGCTCTATATAGGCGTGAACGGCGCGGTGCAGTATGTAATGCCGGCATCGGCCGTGGCGGCTTCACCCGTGCCCGCTTCAGCGGCAACGCAGATTGCCATCGGTCATCTGGGCGCGCTGCTGGTAT
>WNFN01258136.1_pt1 | contig 10212 bp, 10 predicted proteins | sample 5400161 | NCBI WGS metagenome assembly WNFN01 (sample SAMN13153353, study PRJNA577476) | soil metagenome | isolation source: 80 cm saprolite on Douglas fir-dominated hillslope | place: USA:California | collected 2013-09-17
CGCGAAGTCGCCGCTGCTGAAGCCGAGCGTCTCGAAAAGGTAGTAGCGCTAGCCCGCGCCCGCCACTTGCTGAAGCGGACGCAGCCGGCGTAACGAATTTGTGGGGACATAGCGACGAGGGCCGTAGCTAAGGTCCGCCGTTTGGACCTGAGGCTTTCCGCTCGGTGGCAACAATCGAACCGAGGCTGAGCGAGATTTTCGAGCGAATGGTCCAGATAACACGAGGCACATCATGACCGAACCCGAACGCCCCGCCACGAAACGCTACCGCATGCTCCTCCGCTTGCTGCCCGCGGAATTCCGCGGCGACTTCGGCCCCGAAATGGAGCAAGTTTTCGTCGAGCAGCGCGAAGAAGCCGCGCGCGAAGGGGGCAAAATGGGCATCTGGCGTCTCTGGTGGGAAACCGCAAAAGGAATTTTCACCACCGCTCCGCGCGAGCACCTCTCCATGCTGCGCCAAGATTCATTCTTCGCCCTGCGCATGATGCGCAAAAATCTCGGCTTCACCATCGCCGCCATCATCGTGCTCGGCCTCGGCATCGGCGCCAACACCGCCATCTTCAGCGTCGTCAACGCCGTCCTCCTCAAGCCGCTCCCCTACCAACACGGCGAGCGCCTGCTGATGCTTCGCCAAGCCACCACCGGCGCCGGGATCATGGGGCGCAGCGTTTCCGTCCCGGAATTGATGGACTACCGCCGACGGAATCGCAGCCTCGACGCCATCGTTGAGTACCACAACATGCAGTTCATCCTCCTCGGCCGCGCCGAACCTGAGCAGGTGGAAACCGGCGTTGTCTCCTGGAATTATTTCGACATCTTCGGCGCCAAGCCGCTGGTCGGCCGAAATTTTTCCCCCGACGACGAAAAAGCGGGCGCCCCTGCCGTCCTTCTCCTCAGCTACGAATACTGGTTGCGCAGCTTCGGCGGCGATCCCACCGTGATCGGCAAAGTGTTCCGCATGAACGACAAACCGCACACCGTGATCGGCGTGCTCCCTCCGTTCCCGCAATATCCGCAGGAAAATGACGTCTACATGCCTGCGACCGCGTGCCCCTTCCGCATGGATCCCATGATGATGGCCAGCCGCACAGACCGCATGGTGCGCATGTTCGGCCGCATGAAGCCCGGCGTCCGCCCCGCGCAAGCTGAGGCCGACCTATCGGCCGTCGCCGCAAACATGCAAAAGGAATTCCCCGACGCCTATCCCCAGGACTCCGCACTCAAAGTGCACGCCGCTCCCCTGAAATCCGAATTAACGCGCGACGCCAAGCCCACCATGTTGTTCCTGCTCGCCGCCGCGGGCTTCGTTCTTCTCATCGCTTGTGCCAACGTCGCCAATCTCAATCTCGCCCGGATGGTCCGCCGCGAACGCGAACTCGGCGTGCGCACCGCCATGGGCGCCAGCCGCGTCCGGCTTTTCCGCCAACTGCTGACGGAAAGCTCGCTACTCGCCCTTCTCGGCGGCGCGCTCGGACTTCTTCTCGCCACGGGTGGCTTGCAGCTTCTTTCCGCCTATGTCGCGCGCTTCACGCCGCGTGCTCGCGAAGTCCACATCTCCCGCCGTCGCCCGCCGCGAGAATCTCATCACCACGCTAAAGGAAGGCAGCACCCAGTCCACACTCGGCTCCGCGCGCGGCAAACTCCGCGGCGCCCTCATCGTCGCGCAAGTCGCCGTCTCCTTCCTGCTCCTCATCGGCGCCGGCCTGACCGTGCGCAGCCTCATCAATCTTCAGCGCGTCGACCCCGGCTTCCGCCCCGAAAATGTTCTCACCGTCCAATTCAGCCTCGATTTCTCGCGCTACACCAGCGACGATAAAACCCTTGGCTTCTTCGATTCTCTCCTCGAGAAAGTCCAGGCCCTTCCAGGTGTCACTTCCGCCGCGGCCGCCGGTGTCTTCCCGCTCGACAAATCTCCCGCCTTCAACAACCAATTCCTCATCGAAGGCCAGCAGGGCAACGCCACGGAAAAGCCCATCGCTGAACTGAACGTTATTACTCCCGGCTATCTCCAGGTCCTCGGCATTCCACTTCTCAGCGGCCGCAATTTCGATCCGCACGATCAACCGAAAGGCGCCAGGGTCGCGCTTATCAATCAGTCCCTAGCGCAGCGCTACTGGCCTAACCAAGATCCCCTTGGCCGCCGCATCTCGATCGACAAAGGCAAAAATTGGGCACAAATTATCGGTGTCCTGGGCGACGTCCACGAACATGGCCTGGACAAGCCCGCCACCGATTTCATCTACCTTCCCTTCACGCAGTATCCGCAAACCGGTCCCGCGCTCATGGCCCGCACCCAGGGCGACCCCATGGCTATCGCGCGCACCGTGGTGCAGCGCCTCTACGAAGTCGATCCCAACCAGCCCGCTGGGCGCATTCAGTCGCTCGAGCAATATCGCGCCGACTCCATCGCCGCACCGCGCCTCACTGCCAATCTCCTCGGCCTCTTCGCGCTTCTCGCGTTAGCGATCGCCGCCGCTGGCATCGGTGGGGTCATGTCTCTCGCGGTCAGCCAGCGTGTCCACGAGATTGGAGTGCGCATGGCCATCGGCGCGCGTCCCGCCGAAATCGTGCGTATGATCCTCAGCCAAGGCATGGGGCTCGCGCTCGCCGGCGTCATCATCGGCGTAGCCACAGCCTTCGCCCTAACCGGCGCCGTAAAAAGCTTCCTGTTCGGCGTTACGCCCAACGACCCCGCCACGTTCCTAGTCGTGGCCACAGTGCTAGCCGCAGCAGCTTTAGCCGCGTGCTATCTCCCAGCCCGCCGCGCCGCGCGCGTGGACCCGCTTCGCGCGCTCCGCACCGAATGAGCGCGCGCGTTTTCCCTTGTAGTGGCGTAGCGTGCTGCGCCATCTGATATGGAGTGCGGCGGACTTGTTTATCCTGAGCTTCGAAGGGCCGCCGCTTTCACGATCTAGCGCGTTCACAGACTTCAGCCGAAAGATCGCAATCGACCATTGCCGGTAGCCCGGGTTGGGTCTTCTCTTCGCCGAAACAAAACCAACAACCAAAACTTCACCTTCCGGCAAGCAGCTCCGCCAAATACTCCTTCCACACCGCCGCCCAAGTATGTGTCCCATGCCCATGCGTAGTATCGCTAATCGGAATCACCACAAATTTCGCGCCCTTCACGCGCTTAATCTCCCGCTCCGCAATCCCCAGCTCGGCCGGATTGATAAAATCGTCCGCCGAATTCACATACATCACGCGCGCGCGAATTTTCTCCAGGGACGGCAGCGGATCGTAATTCCGCGAAGCATTCACCTGTTTCTGCATCTGCAGCGGCGCGCTCCCCGCGATCAGCAGCAAATCCAGCGCCGTGCGCAGCCCCTGCTTAGGTTCCGCCGAATACTCGCCGCCCTTCCACTCTGGATCGTTCCGTATCGCGTCCATCACCATCTTGCGCCACACGCGATTCCGCCCAGCAATCTGCACCGGCTGACAAGCCAGCGGCATCAGCGCGTCCATAAATTCCGGATACGTTTCACTCCACACAAACGAGTGCATGCACCCCATCGACGTCCCCAGAATCAGCCGCAAATGCTCCACGCCCAGGTGCTGCAACAGCGCATGATGCGCCGCCACCATATCGTCGTAGTCGTACCGCGGAAATTTCGCGTGCAGCCCGTCGCTCGGCTTCGACGATTTCCCGTGCCCAATCCCATCTGGCAAAATGATGTAGTACTTCGCCGTATCCAGCAGTTGTCCCGGACCAAACAATTCCCCCGCAAACTGCGGCGCCAGAAATTGCGCCCCCGACCCACCAGTCCCATGCAGCAACATCACCGCATTCGAAACGTGCCCCGCTGAATCACGCCGCGGCGAACCCAAAGTAGCGTAGTGTAACCGCAACTCCGCCAACGTTTCGCCATCGTGAAACTTGAAATCCTTAACAACAAACTCCCCCTCCGTCGCCGCAGCGTGCCCTTGTGGCGCAGCCATTTCTGGCTGTGCGCCGTTAGTCCGCGCGCCCTCGTACAAACCCACCGCCGCAACCAAAACCGCCGCCAGCCCAATCGTCCGCCTTCTCATCTATTTCTCCTCTCCAATTTTTCCCGCACGTCGCACCCCCGACCGGAGCGGTCGCCTTTTTCGCGCGCTCAACACTACAGCGATCTCCCCACTTGAGCTACAGCTAGCTGCTGATCGACATCCGTTGGCTACCTGATAACGTACTACCACCGCGTCGCGAACCACAGCCGTGGGAATGGCTTCGTCGCGTGGTGAGAATACGGGGTGCTTTTCATCACCAGGGCTTGTCTCCTCTTCCTGAATGCTTGAACAGCAGCTTTCCTGCTCCCAGCGTTCACCTCGCTCGACGTCCCCAAGCCCCGCTCGCCGCGGCCGCTTTTCTCTTCGCAGCCGGCGCGCAGGCGCAGCAGCCAATCGATCGCAGCGTTGCCTCGAACAAAGTCGCGCTGAAGAAGTTCGTCGACGCCACCAACAAACTTTCTCCCGACGTCAGGCAGCATCTCTCGCGCGGCATGCAGAATTACCTGCGCTACGCCAACGCCATCGTGAACGGCACCACCGAGTCGACCACAAACGCAGCCGCCGCCAGCCTCTTGCTGCCCCCTAAGCACAGGCTGTTGAACGATCCAGGCCCGGGCGGCACGATTCTTGTCTCCGATCCCGCGCTCGATCCGGCCGCGCAAGGCTACACGCAGAGCACCACCTCCAGCGCCTGGTGCGGCAACGCCGTCGTAGTCGGCTATGAAGACACCGGAGCCTTTTTCCGCACCGACCCCAGCGCCGTCTTCGGAGTCGCCAACAGTCTCGATGGCGTTTCTTTTTCCACAAACGCCGGCAAGAATTTCACCGATTTGGGATTTCTGACTCCTGGAACTTTTTCCGCCAACATACTGCTCGGCGATCCAGCCGTCACGTGCTCGAGCCCGACGCATTTTCAATACGCCTCCATCTTGAACACCACCACACCCGACGGGCTTAGTCCAATCATCGGGCCTTCCATTTCGTTCTCCACGGACGCTGGCCAAACCTGGAGCAACCCGCGGCAAGTAGTTTCTCTCGATGGAAATACGGAATTGGCGGACAAGCCGTCGCTAGCGGTCGACCCCACAAATCCGCACCGCATGTATTTGACCTACACGCACTTCTCTTTTCAATTCTGCACCAATGTCGAGATGGTGCGCTCAACCGACGCCGGGAAAACGTGGAGCGCGCCCGTCTCCATCAATTCCGATTGTTCCAATCCGCACATTGTGATGGACACCGGCTCCAACGTGGTGGTTTCCCCGGGCGGCAAAATTTATGTCGTGTACGAATCGTTTCCCCAGCCCCCGGTAGGCTCCAGTTTTGGCAACAACGCCATCTATTTCGCGCGCTCGCTTAACGAAGGCGCAAGCTTCAGCGCGCCTGTCAAAATTTCCGATGTGGTTCCCGGCGGCGATGGCATCCAGCTAAACGGTCCGATCGATGCCAATGACTTTCCGCAGCTTGCCGTCGATCGCACCAACCGACCATCGTGCGGCACCGTCTACATCGCCTGGCCCGATGGCCGCAATCACATCGTGCCCGACAGAAACGCGCCCAGCGGCACTTACGCCTATCCCGACATCTTCGTCGCGAAATCAACCAACTTGGGTGCGTCGTTCAAGGTTCTTGGTGCCGTCAGCCCCACTCCCAAGGATTTCCGCGGCATTGGCCGCGATCAGTTCTTGCCCGCCATCGCCGTCGATAATGATGGCGAAGTCGCCGTCTGCTATCGACTTCCGCGAATCAAGGCAAGGTCTGGAAAGACCTGCAAGTTTCCAACCTGGACTGGCTCCCCATTCCCAATCTCGATCCGCTCATCCCCGGACAAAGGGCCGATATCAGCGAATATGACGGCCTCACCTCCGAATTTCTCATGCATAGTGATGGCTTCTTCGGCGCCTTCATGATCGAACTAAGTGGCAAACAACACGTAGTAGCCACAAAATTCCAAGGAGCACAGCCATTACCGAGCGCAGCGATCGAAGATTCCGACCATGTCGGAAGGGATCCGCTGTTCGCCGGTTCATGTAGCTCAGGTTCCTTACCCCGAGCTTCGAGGGGAGCCTCGAATGGGTCCGCTTTTCTGAGACCTGATGCCTTTGCCTTTCTCCGAACCGGGTGCCTCATCCGAGATCATGTAACGGCGTCCCTTTAGGGCGCCATCTTGGGGGTCGGACCTTCAGGTCCGACAGTAAGCAACTCTTTTTATTATTTGTAGAGGCCGGGCTTTAGCCCGGCTCCCGAGCGTAGCGAGGGATCTTCCGTTCGTCGCCCCTATAGCTCCGCGCACCTCCGCGTATGCAGCGCCTCCGAAACTGAAAACCAACAACTAACCACTAAAAACCTCCGCCGCCGTCTAAATAGGGGGCAATCCCGAATACAACAAGACGGGGGTGACCAATGTGGATGGAAGCAGACTACTGCGCCTAAATCCCAGAATTCGGCGAACTCTCCCGAGTGGGTTTACATCGTCGCTATTCCGGTCAGACCGACGACCAAATCCGTCGCCTGCCTCCTCGAAAAACTAGAAGCGGCCAGACTCTTGCGGCACACGCGGTTTCAAAGACGATGTTCCGAAAACGCTAGGCCAAAATATCTTCCAGTGCGGTTGAAGAGCTTATAAAGAGAAGGCGAGAGATTTCGGCACGGGCACTCGGGCCTGGGTTCGCAGGGCCATTTCTGAATTTGGCTGAGCGCCCCACCAAAATCAACGCACGCGTAGTTGGGTACTTGAGGATAGCCAGGTATGTGTAGCCGCACAAGCTCAGCAAAAACTAACAATCCAGCAAAGACAGACAAGAATGGCAGCGCGGCGTCCACTCTCTCGCCACGTGCTAAGACCTCGCCCATCGAGCAAGTTAGGGCTGCTTCGCCAGTGTTAGATGGAAAGCGGTCCATCAAGCAATCGTCCACGCCAGCTATGTGGCGCCCGTGGTTCGCGCCCCAATTTGAGTTGGTCGCGGCATGAACAAGCATAGGTGGAACATTGCGCTGCATAGACCCACGGACACCGTTTTCATTGGCCAGTGGCAGCCAGACGTCATAATCACTGGGCCTCCCGAAAGCTTGGATGAATTCGTCCCATGTCCCTGGGAACGCACGAGCCACAGTGCGCTTTGCATCGAGCTCCAGGCTTACCGCCTCCGCTTTATTCAACGCGAAATTTGTTCTGCCAAAAATGGGGGACCGGTTAAAGTTCTCAACTTTAATGAGATCTTGGTCAACCAGCATTGCTTGACAAATGGCTCGACTGAGCTTTAGGCAATGCACGAACGAAGAGCCGACGGAGCCGAGACCGACAACGAGGATATTTCCCAGGTCGAGATTGCTTAGCCGCGGCCCGCGATCGAAGATACCATCCTCCGGAACCCTCTCCAGCCGAAACAGATCGAAGAGTCCGTCGGCAATCAAAGAGTTTTCAGAAACTCCGATGGCATGCTTAAAGACATTCGCTACGCCCAGACAGGCTGCGCCAACTGCTCCGATGATGTTCGCATCCCGAAATCTCGCAGGAATCCGACCGTTGGAGGAGCCGAGGGAAGCTGTCCACCCGCCCGAATCAATTACAACAGTTGGGCGGGTTTTGGGTGGGACCGGTCCGATATGCAGTGAAATGGGCTGTTCGAGGGTCGCGGAATCCGAGATGCAGAAATTTCCGAACGGGTCCGCATCGCACATCGTTTGAATAACGACATCCTTCAGCAGGCCACGACCCGAATACGATGGAATGTCAGCGGCGGCAGCAGGACAGACCACCTCCACCCGCCGGCACCACCGACTGAGAAGATTGCAGGTCGTCAGCATCATTGCCTGACCACTAATGGTACGGGCGACGTCCGAATCGATAGAAACAGATGTTCTGATGGACTGGTAGCCGCGGTTTGCGACACAGCGATTCGTACGGTCATCCCGGAGTCGATAAAATTCCTCCGGATTACGAGGAAAAATCAGATCTTGCGGAGGTCGCATGATGTTGGAAGAACTCGAAAATCTTTTGCGACTTCAGCATTATGCAGGCGGTGAAATACTCCGTGCCGGAAGCGGTGAACACCGCACGTACCCAGGGGCCAAACGCCGTCCCGAGCATATGAAGGCACGACAATTGATACAAAATGCTCGTACGGCATAAAGGCGCCGCCGTCATCCCCATCAGAATGGTCAACCCAAGCGCCCGGATGCGTGTGAAGTTGCGCCAGCAAAACCAACTCCAATTCGTTTAACAGTATGATCACACGCGCGTTGCTCTCCGCCGACACTTCGAAGGATCCAGCGGTGGTCGTCGCTCGCGGTGCAATACACGTGCTGACAATCCAGCTCGGGCCGAGATCCTTCCCAGCCCAATAGACCACGCGCTCGTGGCCCCGGTTAGAAAATGTCCTACCGCGAAGGAAGCGAGCAGTTTCAGGAAGGACCGCTTCCTGAATAAGCACTCGTGGCCCTCGGGCCGCCTCGACGACGGACTTCACTGCATCCGACCTTTGTAGAGATCGGGTGTGGCGAGCCGCGTCTGGATCATGAGCAGCATGTCCCCGAGAGTATTCGCACGCGACCAGTCGTAGTTGTTCGCGCGTGACGTCATCCAATCGCCGAAGCTCCAGTCCGGGTGAGGCCCTGTAGCAACAACGTGCCGGTAGGCCTTCCGATTGAATGGAGCGCAGATGCAAGGTCCGGAGCCGTGAAAGAAGCTATCAGTTGACGACGGATACGCCCGACGTGCCCCCCTCTGCCCAGAATCAGGATCAGCGAACTCGAAAAAAGGCGGCCACTCCTTGTAGTTTTCAAAGTCGATCTCGAGGATGAAGAGATCGGAATTGTGAGCACGCATTTTTATGGAAAGCTTCAGGTCCGGTAAATCCGGAGCCAACTCCCAGTTATACCAGGCGCCGATCGAACCCATGGCCGTGAGCTCCTCGCTCAATATCGCACGTGTAACCGCGCGGTCAACCGCCACCTCACACCCCGCTGCCGACGTCCGTCAAAACTAAAACGGTCCCATCGGAGAGGTGATATGAGACGAGTGTTCGTTCCGCCTGAAGCGGTTGGCCCGGGTTCGCGGCGGGCACGATGCGAAAAGTATCACTCGCTGAAAACCCAAACGTTTTAGCCGCAGTGGCAATGACGTCCGCGATTTTTGCCTCTCTCAAGAACGTAAACTCCTTCGAACCGCGACTGCTTTGTACGATCAGCTCCAGGTCCTTTTCGTTGTGCACCGTAGCTCACCAACTGTGGTACCCTTTGGTATGACGTCGACGCAATTCCCACCTCCCGCCACCAGCTATCCCCTTTGCCTTCATTCTCTTGCGGACTCTTGGTCGTCGCCAAGAAAGTCAAGTCCTTTAGAATCAGGTAAATCCAATTTACTCGCCGCGAGGGACTCTTGTTTACCCCGAGCATCGAGGGGCTTGCCAGCTTGCCCAGAGCCTCGAGGGGCCTGCCCAGAACGCATTTTGCGAAGGTCGCAAAACACCGCAACAACTACCTTTAGAATCAACACTTGCAAAAGTGTGTGAAAACAAATGACTTTAACTTCCTCTAGAATCAACACTTATGGAAAACAGGGGGGAGGGTAGGGGAGGGGGTAGATCTCTACACCGTTTCGAGGCCGGCTTCGCCTTGCTGCTTGGTGCCGGGTTTGCCGACCCATACGACGCTGCAGCGCACGGCGCTCAGTGGATCCTCGTCCAAGACGAGCTCGACCACTTGTCCGCGCCTCAGGTGAAAATGCCCGTGGAGCCGGAATCCCTTTTCCGTGGAGTCGACCACCAGGCAGGGAATTCGTGTCTGGTTTCGTTGGAGATTGATGACCAGGCTGGCAGGCTTCTTCGCCACGATCCGCTTTGATCGGCGGCCTTCCGGGACGGGAGAGGTGGTGGGCATCGAGCAGCCCTTCAAGGCCAAAGACTTAGGACTATGGATACGCCTATTGCTATGAGAAGACAAGTTATATCCGCGCTACGTGACGACGGCATAAGGAATTCCTAAGGATTTCGTAAGGGAACCGTGCCCCAGCAGGCCGTCGTGATGAGGTGAAAGAACAGATTGGAAATCGCAAAGATTTCCTAAGTTGTGGAAAATAAAAATGTTGGCAGTTTGTATCGTGCGCCCAGCCCTCGGCATCAGATTCCTTGTGGACGTGGATCCCAAGGAGGCGAATCCCATGGAACGGCGATACCCGGAAGTAGTCGGCGTGCGCCGCACCGGCTGGGCCGCTCTGGACCG
>WNFN01244362.1_pt1 | contig 10211 bp, 10 predicted proteins | sample 5400161 | NCBI WGS metagenome assembly WNFN01 (sample SAMN13153353, study PRJNA577476) | soil metagenome | isolation source: 80 cm saprolite on Douglas fir-dominated hillslope | place: USA:California | collected 2013-09-17
CGCATCGCGGAGGTGCGTTCGGAGGGCCTGCCCGGCGACGTCGCCTACTCCCTCGCCGTTCGGGGCACGGACGTCTGGGTGGGACGCAAGAGCGGGGCGCTGACACGGATCTCGAAGGAGGGGGTGCATACGTATCGCTCCGCAGGTGGGCGAGAGGCCCCGCCGATCTACGCCGTGCACGTCGGCGCCGACGGCGCGGTCTGGGCGGGCACGCTGGGCGGCGGCCTCGAGCGGCTCCAGGACGGCGGCTTCGCCACCTACACCACGAAGGACGGGCTCCCCTCGGACACGATCAACTCCATCGCGGACCGCGCGGACGGATCGGTCTGGATCGGCACACCGGCCGGGCTCGGCGCGCTCTCCGGTGGATCGTGGCGCACGTACACCACGCGCGACGGGCTGCCTTCCGACGACGTGAACTGCCTGCTCGAGGACTCCGCGCGCACGCTCTGGATCGGCACCGCTGACGGCCTCGCCCTCCTCGACGGCGGGCGCGTGCGGGTTCCCCTGGGACACGTGCCCGCCCTGCGCGCGCAGATCCTCGGGCTGGCCGAGGACCGATTGGGATGGCTCTGGGTGGCGACGGCCCGGGGCGTCGTGCGCGCGCGGCGCGAGGCGCTGCGCGACCGCGTGCTCGCCCAGGGGGACGTGACCGCCTACGGCGCCGGGGAGGGGCTCTCCGGCACCTCCTTGGCCAAGCGGCACCGCACCGTGGTCGCGGACGTGGCCGGCCGCATCTGGTTCTCCACCGATCGTGGCCTCTTCGCGGTGGATCCGGCGCGGGCGGCGGACGCCGTGACCCCGGTGGTGTCCCGCATCGAGTCGCTGTCCGCGGACGGCAAGTCGGTCGAGATCTCGGAGCCGACGCGCGTACCCGCGGGCCCGCACCGCGTGACCTTCGCCTTCTCGGGGGTGAGCCTCTCCGCGCCCGAGAGCATCCGCTATCGTTTCCGCCTCGACGGCTTCGATCGTGGCTGGAGCGAGCCCGTCACCACGCGCGAGGCCGCCTACACGAACCTCGGGGCAGGGGCCTACCGCTTCCGTGTCATGGCGTCCGGCCGCGAGGGCGTCTGGCGCGGCTCCGAGGCCTCGGTGGGCCTGGAGATCCAGCCCACGCTGTCGCAGATGGCCCCCGTACGCGCCGCCGCGGCCGCCGCCGCCCTGTTCGTCCTCGGTGTCCTCTACCACCTGCGCCTGCGCCGCCTGACCCGCGAGATGACGGTCCGCTTCCAGGAGCGGCTGGACGAGCGGACCCGCATCGCGCAGGACCTCCACGACACGCTGCTGCAGGGCTTCCTGAGCGCATCCATGCAGCTCCACGTCGCCGTCGAGGACGTGCCCTCGCCCTCGCCGGCCCGCCAGCGCCTCGACGGCGTGCTCGCGCTGATGGCGCGCGTCATCGACGAGGGGCGCAACGCGGTGCGCGGCCTCCGCTCGGTGGAGGAGGAGTTCGACCTCGAGCAGGCCTTCGCCCGCGTCCGGGACGACCTGCGCCTGGACGACCACGTGGAGTTCCGGGTCCTGCGCGAGGGACCGGCGCGTCCGTTGCACCCGATGATCCGTGACGACGCCTATCGCATCGGACGCGAGGCCCTGGTCAACGCCATCCGCCACTCCGGAGCGAAGCGGATCGAGGTCGCGGTGGAGTGCGCGCCCCACCAGCTCCGCGTCCTCGTCCGCGACGACGGCCGCGGGATCGACCCCGAGGTGCTGCGCGCCGGGCGCGAAGGCCATTGGGGGCTCTCCGGCATGCGCGAGCGCGCGGAGCGGGTGGGCGGCCACCTGCGGGTCTGGAGCCGTCCCGGCGCCGGCACCGAGGTCGAGCTGTCCGTGCCCGGCCACGTGGCCTTCCGCTCCTGGGCCCCGCCCGGCTTTCGCGCGCGCTTGGCCGCCCTCGCCCGCCGGTGGCGGCCCCGAGCACGCTGACGGGTGGGCGCGGCTAGGCCGCCAATCGAACCTCCTTTGCGGCGCGGGCGATGAGCGCGGCGACCGCCTCGGGCTGCGAGACGTAGATCGCGTGGCTGCCGGCGTGCTCGATGACCGTCGCGCCCGCCCGCTTGGACATGAGGCGCTGGGCCGGCGGCGGAATCATCCTGTCGTCGGTGGCCACCAGGTACCAGCTCGGCTTGCGCTTCCAGGCCGGCTCGCTGATCGCGCCGGCGAGGGCGTCCACTCCCCACGGGACCTGGGAGTCGGCCATGAAGGCGGCCTTCGCGGGCTCGACGTCGGCGGCGAAGGACGCGGCGAACTTCGCCCGGTCCAGGAGCAGGTATCCCTCGCGCGGCGGAAGGATCGGGGGAACGGATGCGCCCGGCGGCGGATCCTTGATGAGCGTCGCGACGGATTCACCCTTGTCGGGCGCGAAGGCGGCGATGTAGACGAGCCCCTCGACCTTGGGATCGTTGCCGGCCTCCGTGATCACCGCGCCCCCGTAGGAGTGGCCGACGAGGATGGCGGGCCCATCCAGCGCGGCGAGGACGCGTCGCGTCACCGCGACGTCGTCGGCCAGCGAAACCGTCTGATTCTGGACGACGCTGACGCGGTATCCGTCCCTCTTCAGGATTCCGTAGACGCCTTCCCAGCCGGATGCGTCCACGAACCCGCCGTGCACGAGAACGACATCGACGCCCTTGGGTGCGGCCATCGCTCCTCCTTGTCTGCGGTGCGACCCCGGGTCGCAGCCGGACCGATTGTCACGATCACGGCCGGAGCGCGAATCCCGAGATGGAGGTGTTTTTCGATATCCCTCCCGGTGGTGCCCTCGAATACCGCGATCTGGGGATTCACGCGCGGACGGAAACCGCTAGGGTCGGCTCGCTCGTCGAAGCCCTTCGAGGAGGATGCGCGTGCAGCGGCTGTTCACGACCTTTCCGGGCGGCGCACCCGGCTTCGGCCTTCTGCTGCTGAGGCTCGCGGTGGCGGCGGTGCTCGCCGAGCACGCCGGGGCCTGCCTGTTCGACGCCGGCGCGAGCAGCGGCGCTTGGACCGTCGGAGTCCTGGCGGCGGCGGCGGCCGTGCTGCTCGCCCTCGGCTTCTTGACCCCGCTGAGTGCAGCGTCGGCGGTGGTCATCGCCGCCGGCCTCGCCCTGCGCGTCCTCCCTTCGCCATCCCGGAGCGCCTTTGGAGTCGGCGCGGCCACGTTCGCGCTGACCCTGGCCGCGGCGGCGCTGGCCCTCCTCGGCCCGGGGGGCTTCTCCGTCGATGCCGTACTGTTCGGACGCCGCGAGATCACGATCCCGCCCCACCCGCACGAGCGCTGAGCGGTCGTCACCGGGACGGCGACGCGCCCGCGGCTCCGCGCGCCGCGCCCGCGTCGTCGGCGGGACGCACGGGCAACCCCGTGATCCACGCCAGCTCGCGCTCGAGGTCGGTCCCCGCGGTCTCCGCGGTCTTCTCGCGCGTGAGCACGGAGTGGACGGCGCGGAAGTAGGACCGCGAGACCTCCGCGTACTTGTCGCCTGCCACCGCGGACGGCCGGGAGACGATCCCGGCCTGGAACACCTCGCGCAAGCGCGAGTAGTACGGATGGGCGGCGAGCACTCCGGGGTCGTCGTAGACGGCGGCAATGGTCGGCGGGACCGAGGTCACGCGCGAGCGGGCGCGCTGGATGTCGGCGCGGGAGAGGTACCTCACCAGCGCGACCGCTTCCGTGGGGTGGGCCGAGTACCGCGAGACGGCCAGCGCGTTCTCGCCGAGGGTACCCGCGCGTCCCCCCGTGCCACCGGGCAAGGGTGCGATGTCGAAGCGGCCGCGCAGGGGTCCTTCGTTCCAGGTCGCGAGGGCGCTGCCGGGCCAGCTCCGCAGGAACGCCGCGCGTCCGCCCAGCCACGCGTCTTCGGCCTCGACCTCGCGGAACCCGATGACCTCGGGCGGCGAGATCGTGCCGATCCACGACGCGGCCCGTGCCCAGGCTCGCCGCGCGCGCGGGTTGTTCACGGAGATGGCCCCGTCGTCCTCGAGGATGCGGCCTCCACCTTCCGAGGCCTGCCATTCGAGCGCATTGCAGGTGAGGCCCTCATAGGGAGCGCCCTGCCAGACGTACCCCCAGAAGTCGGTGCGCCCCCGCCGACGCTCGCCCGCCTGGATCGCGGCCGCCATCGAGGCCAGCTCGTCCCAGCTCGCGGGCGGATGCGTGAACCCGTAGGTACGGAGGAGATCGGTCCGGTACAGAAGGATGCCCACGTTGGCGTGGTAGGGGATCGCTACCAGGCGGCCGCGCACGACGTTATTGGCCACGAGCCCGGGGAAGTGCCGGCCTCGCTCGCGCTCGAAGTGGGGCGAGAGGTCCAGGAGGTGATCGGCGAGCGTCCCCGGCGCGATCGCGTCGACGACGAAGACGTCGGGCGTCGTCCCGCGGCCCTCGAGGATGCGGCGTTCCAGGGCGAGCTGCTCGTCGGTGAACTGCGGCGGGAGCTGGCGCTCCACGGCGATCCCCGTCTCGCGCGTGAAGTCCTCGAGGGCCCGCCGCGCCCACTCCGTGTACGCTCGGTTCTCGACGGGGACGATGTCGAGCAGCACCAGCGAGGCCGGCGCCGGGCGCCGTGCGCACGCCGGCGCCAGGGCGAGCGTCAGCATCGGGAGGGCGGTCAGGCGGCGCACCGCCTGACGCTACCACCTTCTGACGGACCAGGGCCTCCACCACGGCGCGCTGTCGCTCCAGGGCCTGGTTCCGCGTCCAGGTCTCCAGGACGCGACGGTGCTCGAGCATCCCCGTGACTCGTATCGCCGTCCGTCGCACCCATGCGCCTCGAGCCTCAGCGAACACTCGCGCGAACGCTTTCTGCGCCCGCTCGCGTTCAGTCGGCATTCAGACCGTTCGAGAACGACGCTTCTCCCCGCAACCCCGTGACGCTGATGCAGCTCGATGCCAAACCGGATGGCTTTCGCGCTTTCCTGCTGGCGCTGCGCGCCGAGGTGATCGCGTTCGGACGGCCGGTGGTGTATGTCCACGGGGATACGCACACGTTCCGCATCGACAAGCCGCTCTTCGACGCCCAGACCGCGTCGCTGTCCCCGCGCCATAGGTCCGCTGGGTCGAACCTCGGGAAGATGAGGGGCCTGGCGTCACGCACGGGAAGGCGCCAGGCTCCACCCTTCTCCGCGTCAAACGTTCAAGGCCGGTTCCTCCGCTGCCATGCCCCGGGCGTCACGCCCACCATCTCCTTGAATACTCGAGCGAAGTGGCTCTGTTCCGCGAATCCAGTAGCGAGAGCCACTTCCGCCAGCGAGCGCGCTCCCTCCCTGAGCATGATCTGAGCGGCCTGGATCCTCTCGCTCAACTGCCACTTGTGCGGGGATGTCGACATCGACACCTTGAACGCCCGCGAGAAGCTCGATGCCGACAGACCGACCAGTCTCGCCAGATGACTCACGCGCACCCGCTCGGACAGATGCGTCCTCATGTACTCGGTCACCTTCCTGACTTGCCAAGGCGCGAGTCCACGGCGGGCATCCGTGGAACTCCGCCGCAAGCCCTCGGCCCGCCGCCCGAGCTTCTTGAGCCCCAGCAAGAGGGCTTCGACATCGGATGAGGAGAGGCCGGCCATGACCGCCTCGATGTCCCGTTGATGTTTTTCGTAGAGAGTGGCGGCGAAGCGAAGCCCGGTGGGACTCAATGCGTGCAACTCATCCCTCGCGCGACGGTCTCGGCGCGCCAGGGCCAGGCCCCGTCGCGTCAGGGAATCGAGGACTCGCGACACTCCGGTGCTGGTCACCGGGACCTTGGAGGCGATCGATGAGGTCTCCAGCGGTCCCTTGTGCAGGAGGGCTTCCAAGACGACGAACTCCTCCCAGGACACGCTCTTCTCCACGAGGGCGTTCGCGAGGAAATCGGCGAGGGACCGATGAGCCCGCGTGAGCACGATCATGAGCTTCGGCCCACCAGGGGCGAGGGCCGTCCCCGTCGAAAGGAACGCCGTTGCTACGGCCGTGGCCGCAGCATCGCCTTGAGCGGATTCGCTCGTTTTCTTCAATAGGCGCTCGTAACCGTCAAGACTGCGGCCGCCGCGCGGCCGAATATCGAGAGTGACGCCGATGCCTGGGCGCCGCAAGCGGGCGCGTGTGCGACGTTCACGAGCCCTTCAGCGGCCCACTCTACGCCAGAGTCGCCGATGGCTTCTACGTGCGGGCAAGGCTCGCGTCTTGAAAGGGGAGGATCGATGGTTCCGAAGATCGCCTATTGGACCACCACCATCATCGCCGCGGCGATGTTGCTGATGGCCGTCACCTACCTGACCGGCAGTGCGCAGATCGTCGCCGCCATCAACCACCTTGGCTACCCGCAGCATCTCAGAGTGGTTCTCGGCGTCGCCAAACCGGCCGCCGGCGTCGTCTTGCTCGTGCCCGGGCTCCGTGTGTTGAAGGAGTGGGCCTACGCGGGAGTGAGCTTCGCGTGGTCCATGGCATTCCTCGCGCACTGGCTGGCCGGCGACGGAGCCATGGCGTTCCTTCCGCTCGTGCTCCTGAGCCTGTTGATCGTCTCCTATCTGACCAGGCCGGCGAGCCGCCGTCTGGCTCCAACGACGGCGCCGGTCGGCCAGACCGCCGGTTGAGCGGGCGACCCCACGATCTGATGAGGTTTCAGCCATGACGAGCGACCGAACGATTCTCATCACCGGAGTGACCGGCAATCAGGGCGGCGCGGTTGCGCAGGCCCTGCAGGGTACCGGGTTCCATCTGCGCGGCCTGACGCGCACGCCGGACGGCGAGCGGGCAGCGGCGGTGGCGCGCCGCGGCGTCGACGTCGTCAAGGGCGATCTCGACGACGAGGCGACGCTGCGCCGTGCATTGGCCGGCGCGTGGGGCGTCTTCGGCGTGCAGACCGCGTCGGAGGCGGGCGTCGAGCGGGAAGAGGCGCAGGGCAAGCGTCTGGCGACGCTGGCGCGCGAGGCCGGCGTCGAACACTTCGTCTACACGTCCGTGGGATCGGCGCACAAGCGGACGGGCATCCCGCATTTCGACAACAAGTGGCGCATCGAGGAGACGGTGCGCGCCCTCCGCTTCCCCTCGTACGTGATCCTGCGGCCGGTTTTCTTCATGGAGAACCTGCTCGCGCCCTTCAGTCTCCAGGGCTCCACGCTGGCCTGGGCGCTCGGGGCCGGCACGAAACTGCAGATGATTGCCGTGGACGACATCGGCTGGTTCGGCGCGCGCGCGTTCACCGACGCCACCGCCTTGAACCGCCGCGAGATCGATCTCGCCGGTGACGTACGAACGCTGCCGGAAGCGGCGGAGATCCTGACGGAGGCGCTGGGTCGGCCGATCGTTTTCGCGCAGACGCCGATCGAACAGGTCCGGCAGGACAGTAAGGAAATGGCGGCGATGCTGCAGTGGTTCGATCGCGTCGGCTACAGCGCTGACATCGCCGGCCTGGAACGCGAGTTCGGCCGCGCGCTCACGAAGCTCCCCGACTGGGCACGCCGCCACGCGCGACCAGATGGGCGCTGAAACGCCCACGGGGCAGACTCGAGGAGACCTGGCATGAAAGCGGTCAGATTATTGGAATACGGCGGGCAGTTGATGTTCACCGATGTACCGACGCCGACGATCGCACGGGACGAGATCCTGGTGAAGATCAAGAGTACCGCCGTCAACCATCTGGATCTCGTCAAGGCCTCCGGAGCGGCAAGGCAGATACTCCCGATCGACCTGCCGTGGATACCTGGTCATGAGTTCTCAGGTGTCGTCGAACAGATTGGCAGTGACGTTGCGGGGTATGCGCCAGGTGATGCCGTGTTCGCTGCCAACGGAATCGGCGGCGGCTACGCGGAGTATGTGGCGGTCAAGCCGGCGGTCATGGCAAGGAAACCATCCAACCTCTCCTTCGAGGAGGCGGCATCAGTGCCGGTGGCCGCCCAAACGGCGTGGCAGGGACTCTTCACCCACGGTCACCTGGAAAAGGGACAAACGATCCTCATCCATGGTGGTGCCGGCGCGGTGGGCGCCTATGCGGTGCAACTAGCATCGCATGCAGGGGCCACCGTCATTGCCACGGCCAGCGGCGGCGACGAGGCGTACCTCAACTCCATCGGAGCCAGCCGGGTCATCGATCATCGAGAGGCGCAATTCGAGAAGGTCCTGCGAGAGACGGTCGACGTCGTCTTCGACCTGGTCGGTGGCGATGTACAGAAGCGGTCGTTCCTCGTCTTGAAGGAAGGCGGCCATCTCGTCTCGGCCACCCAGCCCGTGTCGCCGGAAGAGGCCGCGAGGCACCGTGTGTCGGGCGAGATGATGAGGCTCGCGCCGTCAGCGGACGTGCTGGGCGGAATCGCGCGACTGCTGGAAGAGGGGACGATCCGACCAGACGTCGCGACCGTGTACGCGCTCCCGGATGCGGCCCAGGCCTGGAAGGACATCGCCGGGAACCTGCCAGGGGTTCATGGGACGTCGCCGAGTGGGCCGGGAGCGGCAAGACGCAGGTCACACGGCAAGATCGTGCTTCGTGTGGCCTAGACATCTCCAACGAGTGACATACCTCCGCGGTCTTTCCTGATCGGAAGCCCATCGGCGAAGTCGCGAAGCTGAAGGCCGACGTTGGTGTCAGCGAGGTCGAGAAGCAAGCCAGGGAGCATGCCTGATGTCAGGCAGGCTATCGGGCAAGGTGTGCATCATCACCGGGACGGGTGGGAGTGTGGGCCGCGGGGCCGCCTTGGCATTCGCTCGAGAGGGTGCGTCCGTCGTCGGTTGCGACGTGAACATCGCCGCGGCTGAAGCCACGGGCGAAATGGTCCGCGCCCAGGGCGGAACGATGATCTCCCTTCAGCCATGCCACCTGACCGAGCCGTCCGAATGTCAGGCGCTGGTCGATTTCGCCGTGCGCGCGCACGGGCGGATCGACGTGTTGTTCAACAATGCCGCGATGGCGTACTTCAACTGGCTCGAAAACATCACGGACGAGGAGTGGAACCGCGACCTGCGGGAAGAGGTTGATCTGGTGTTCTTCCTCACGCGCGCGGCCTGGCCGCATCTGAAGGCCAGCCACGGCGTCGTCGTGAACACGGCGTCCCTGAACGGCCTCATGAGCTTCAAGACGCTTGGCTCGCTGGCGCATACGACGGCCAAGGCGGGGATCATCGGTATGACGCGGCAGCTCGCGATGGAGGGGCGGGAACACAGTATTCGCGCGAATTCCATCTCCCCTGGCTTGATCGAAACCAATCAGACTCGAGAACAGCTCAAGGATCCCGAATGGGCGAGCGCGATGCTCGGCAAGACCCTGCTTGGGCGTCTCGGCCGACCGGAGGAGGTGGCGAACGTCGCGCTATTCCTGGCCTCGGACGAGAGTTCGTACGTGACGGGCGTCGACATCGTGGTCGATGGCGGCATGAAGGTCTGGTGACCTCCTATGCGCGGCCTTGAGGGGTCCGGTGCGTCAGCGCCAGTATCCCTTCTGAGGTCAAGGCGGGGATTACGGGGTCGACGAACGCACCGACCCATGTGATTGCGGGGCGAGCCTCCAAGCTGATTCTCGGAGGGGACGCATAATAAGAGTCGTTGCGGACGTGCGGCGACTCGTCGAAACGCGGGCGCTGACCGGTACCGCGAAGAGGGTGCCGATTCGATCTCGTAGCTCGCGCCGCGCGTACTAAACGACCGGCGGGGGATTGGTTCAGTCAGGCCTGGTCCGCTCCGGCCAGAGCCCGCACCTCGGACAGTTGCCGCACCTCAGCCACGAATCTCGCCAGCAACGGCGAGGCATTGTCCTTCCGCCAGACGAGAGAGAATGCGATCGGCAGGTGCATGTCCACGACCGGCCGCAGCGCCACGTCTTTCGGGCACCGCCAGCGCGTCGCATCGCTGACGAACGCGACTCCGAGACCGAAGGCAACCAAGCTCAGCAAAGTGGCCGGATCCACCGCCTCTTGCACGATTCGTGGCGTCTTCAGGCCGCCGCGGGAGCACGCCTGCATGAGCCGGTTGTAGTAGGCGGGGCTTTGGCGCCGTGGAAACCAGAGGAAGTCGGCATCGGTCAAGTCGCGCAGGTGGAGGCTCTTCGACTTCGTCAAAGGATGCCGTTTGTGCACGGGGATGCGATCCGGGGCCGAAGGTCCGGGTTGGCTCCCCGACCCTCGGCGCGTCGCGATTGACCCTGTGGGCTTCCGCGCCTATACTTTCCTACATGGTGAAGTAACAGAGCAATGAACACTCAAGAGCGGCTCGGCCGCACCTTCTCGGCCCTCGTCGATCCGACGCGGCGCGCGATACTGGCCCGG
>WNFN01183117.1_pt1 | contig 10209 bp, 9 predicted proteins | sample 5400161 | NCBI WGS metagenome assembly WNFN01 (sample SAMN13153353, study PRJNA577476) | soil metagenome | isolation source: 80 cm saprolite on Douglas fir-dominated hillslope | place: USA:California | collected 2013-09-17
TTCGGCATGTTTAATGCACTGGTGATGAGCTCCTCCCGCCTGCCGTTGGCGATGGCGCAGGATGGCATGCTTCCCGCAGTTTTCGGCAAGCTGCAGCCCCGTTCGCGCGCTCCTTGGGTAGCGATCGTTGCATTGGCCATCGGATGGGCAATGTGCCTGGGCCTCGGTTTTGCCCGGCTGGTCACGCTCGACATTCTTCTCTACGGCGCGAGCTTGGTGCTGGAGTTTGTGGCTCTGGCGGTCTTGCGCTTCCGGGAGCCGGAATTGGCGCGTCCGTTCCGCGTTCCTGGGGGCTGGTTTGGTGCCATAGCAATCGGCATCCCCCCAGCGCTATTGCTGGGCTTCTCCATCGTGCGTAGCGAGCATGAGTCCGTACTGGGGATGAGTTCGTTCGCTTTCGGCATGATCCTGATCGCGGCGGGCGTGGTAGCATATGCCATCAACCATGTGCTGAAGCCGGCGGGCTGGACGGCGCCGGAAGAGAAGCCGCAGCCGGCAGTATAGAGATATTGGGCCACGGATTTGCACGGATCGACACGGACTTGGCTTTCTTGGTCCGTGGGAATCCGTGATGATCCGTGGCTGATTTCGTCTTGGGATAAACTTGTCGCGATGACCAAAAGAAAATCCAAGGGTGCCTACATGATCTCGGCGGTGGCTGAGATGTACGGCATTCATCCACAGACTTTGCGGCTTTACGAGCGCGAGGGGCTTCTGAAACCGTCGCGCACCGAGGGCAACACCCGCCTCTACACTGACGAAGACCTGCAGCGGCTGGAATTCATCTTATCGTTGGCCCGCGATCTGGGCGTGAACATCAGCGGTATGGCCATCATCCTGCAAATGCGGGAACGTATGGAGGAGATGCAGCACCAGATTCAGGAGTTCGTGCAGTACATCCAGCAGGAAGTGCTCACCCGCGCCAACGCCGCGGCGGATCCCTCGAAGGGCGCGATTGTGCCGGTGCGAAGGCCGATGGTAGCGCCAGCGGTGAACCCCACCAAGAAGCGATAGTTCCGTTTCTTCGCCTGCTCTTTTATGGCTGTCATCCTTAGCGAAGTTGTCATTCGCGAAGCGAAGGACAGCGCAGTCGAAGGATCCCTTGCCCGCGACAATCGAGTCGAAGCCAGAAGGGCGTTTTCTCGGCGACAGTCACCCTTCTAGAGTCCGGACGGTCTCGGTAAGAACTCCCTGCGACGTCGTTTCCAAGATCGAGAGACATGGGGTGCTTCGACTACGCGAGATGGTTCGCTCTGCGAACTATCTCACTTCGCTCATCATGACAGGCGCATTGGGTACCACGAACTTCAGCAAGCACGCAGCAGTATCATGGAAGCGCACCCCATGCTCCTCTTCAAGCTCATCTACAGCAACGGCTACTACCTGCCCATCGGGGCTCACGTCTTCCCTGCCGAGAAGTACAGGCTCATCCACGACCGTTTGCTCGCAAGCGGCGTTGCCGAGGCCACGGACTTCCTGGAACCCGAGCCTGCTACCGACCAAGACATCCTGCTCGTACACACCCCGGAATATGTGCACAAGCTTCGGACCGGGACGCTCAGCCCTCTTGAAGAGATGGAACTTGAGATCCCTTACTCGCCCGAGTTGGTCGAGGCTTTCTGGCTGGCTGCCGGAGGATCGATTCTGGCTGCGCGCCAAGCTTTGACTGACCGTGTTTCCATCAACATTGGTGGAGGCTTCCACCATGCGTTTCCCGATCATGGCGAGGGATTCTGCATGATCCACGATGTGGCCGTGGCCATTCGCCGCATGCAGCGAGACGGCAGGATTCGCACTGCGATGACTGTCGATTGCGACGTGCATCACGGCAACGGCACGGCAGCAATTTTCGCCGGCACGCGCACCCGTAGCGAGCCGTTGCCGTCGGTTTCCACCTCCCCGCTAAATCGAGAGCAACCGACAGCGAACACCATGCGCAGGACACACGAGGGCGACGTCTTCACGATTTCCCTGCACCAGCACAACAACTATCCGGCCGTGAAGCCGCCGTCGTCGATTGATGTCGACTTGCCCGATGGCGTGGGAGACGACGACTACCTTGCCTGGCTCGACAATGCCCTGAGCTCCGGATTGCGGCAGTTCGAGCCAGATCTGTTGTGCTACATCGCGGGCGCCGACCCCTACCGTGAAGATCAACTCGGCGGGCTATCTCTCACGATGGAAGGGTTGAAGAAGCGCGACGAACTCGTCTTTCGCGTGGCTCGTGCACGTGATATTCCTGTGATGGTGACCTTCGCGGGTGGGTATGCACGGAACGTGGAGGATACGGTGGCCATTCAGTGCATACCCACCCGCGAAGGTCACCATCACAGGAATATCACGTGCACGAGCCAGATCCCTAAGCCATTTGCGCAAACTCGGATCGTCGCAGGAAGTTTCGGGCCCCGCTGTCGGCGTTATGCCGGCTCGGTAGTAGAACTCCCTGACGCGCCGATGCCGTACCGAGCAGGCATGAGGTCCTTCGAGAACGCAGTCGCTCGCTTCGCGACTGACTACTCCGCTCAGGATGACAATTCAAGAGGCCAACGTCACATAGTCTCATGACTGATAAAATAATCGATTAACCCTTATGTTCGAGAACCTTCAGGAAAAACTGCAGCGCGCGTTCAAGAGTCTTCGTGGCCAAGCCAAGCTGACCGAGGAGAACATTGACGAGGCGCTGCGTGAAATTCGGCTGGCGCTGCTCGAAGCTGACGTCAATTTCAAAGTGGTCAAGGAACTCATCGACCGCATCCGGGCCAAGGCCGTCGGTCAGGAGGTCTTGACCGCGCTTTCTCCCGGCGAACAGGTCATCAAGATCGTGCGCGATGAACTGGTCGAAACGCTCGGTCACGACACGGCGCGGATGAAGTTTGCCTCGCAGCCACCGACGGTCATTTTGATGGCCGGATTGCAGGGTTCCGGCAAGACCACCACCTCGGGCAAGCTGGCAAACTGGCTGAAGAATGGCGGACACCGTCCGCTGCTGGTTTCGGTGGACGTGTATCGTCCCGCTGCGCGTGAACAGTTGAAAGTTGTGGCGCAGGCGATCAAGGCGAACATTTACGAAGGCGAAATCGGCGAGGCCAACACGGCCACGCAGCTCACACAAGCGGTGGAGCGGTTGGTGAAAGAAGCGCGTCGCGAAGCCATCGTTTCCGGCTGTGACGTGCTCATCGTGGACACTGCCGCTCCGCCGACGAGTTCCATAAGAAGCTTTCGCTCACCGGCGTGGTGCTCACGAAAATGGACGGCGACGCCCGCGGTGGCGCTGCGCTTTCCATCCGGCAGGTGACCGGCCAGCCTATCAAGTTCATTGGCGTGGGCGAAAAATACGATGCCCTGGAACCGTTCCATCCTGACCGCATCGTCTCGCGCATTCTTGGGATGGGCGACATCCTCTCGCTGATCGAGCGCGCCGAATCGCAGATCGACAAGAAGAAGGCGCAGGAGATGGCCACCAAGGCCCTTACGGGAGATGGCTTCTCTCTGGAAGATTTTCGCGATCAGTTGCGCCAGGTGAAGAAGATGGGATCGATGAAGAGCCTGATGGGAATGCTGCCCTCGATCGGGCCGTTCTCCGGCCTGCAGAAGGCCGCCGACAACGTGGACGAGAAGCAGATCAATCGCGTCGAGGCCATTATCAACTCGATGACGACGTACGAACGCAATCATCACGAAGTCATCAACGGTAATCGCCGCAAGCGCATCGCCCGCGGGTCGGGCACCAGCGTGCAGGAAGTAAATAATCTGCTTCGCCAGTATGCGCAGATGAAGAAAATGTTAAAGCAGATGGGCAAGCCCAGCTTCGCGCGGCGACTGGCGGGGATGAAGCTGCCGGGAATGTGAAAACCCGACCGCGGACCTTGGACTTCGGACATCAGCCCCGCCGCCCCATAGGTCCGACGCCCGAGGTCTGATTCTATGAAATGGCGCTCCCTCGAAGAATCTGATACGACGGAGGACACCCGTCCGCTGCGAAAAATTTTTGCCGAGCGCAAAGAGCTGATCGCGAAATACGTTCCGACCGAGACGCAGGCGATCCACACACGAGCCATTGCCGAACTCAAAGAGCGGAATCTCGCGCAGAACATTCTTTCTGTGGGTGCGAAAGCTCCGGAGTTCGAACTACAAGATCATGATGGCAAGATTCTCTCTTCGGTTGACTTGCTCACTAAAGGACGCCTCGTGCTCTGTGTCATCCGCGGCCGCTGGTGCCCGTTTTGCGTCGGACAAATGGAGGCCATGAATCTTGTGCTGCCGGAGATCGAGCAGGCGGGAGCGACGCTTGTAGCCATTTCCCCGCAGACGGTGAAGCACTCGTTCTTCATGCACGATCAGCATAAGCTGCGCTTCCGGTTGCTCTCCGATGCGGGCAACCAAGTCGCGCGGGGATTTGGTCTAACCTATCGTGCGCCGGAGTTTCAGCAGGTAATCTTTCGCCGTGCCTTTGTCAATCTACCTTTTGCCAATGGAGATGAAAGCTGGGAGCTTCCTATCCCGGCGACTTTCATTCTCGAGCGCGACGGGACGGTGCTTTACGCGTCGGCGAACGAGGACTACACCGAGCGGCCGGAACCGGCTGACATTGTTGACGCGTTGCGGCGGCAGGCGTAGTCGAGGTCTCCGAATCATTGGGCTTCCTTGAACAGTGTTGCTCAGGGGCTAAAGCCCGGCTTTTTCTCTCGAAACGCTGTCAACCCCCGGGCTTTGGAAAATTCCCGACTCCTCTACTTTCGGTACACTGAATATTCCATGAACTACATCTATGGCATCAACGCGGTCACGGAGTCGCTCAAGGCCCGGGGGCGGGCGTTTCAGTGGGTTGCTATGGCTAAAGAGCGCCACGATATTCGCCTCCAGCGTCTGATTGAAGACTGCCGGCGCCTCTCGGTGCCGGTGCGCTTCCTGCAACGAACGGAATTGGACCGCATGGCGGGGAACGCTGCGCACCAAGGCGTGGTGGCGGTTACATCGGCCAAGCAATACAGCGATCTCGATGACGTGATCGGCGCCAAGCGGGGACAGTACTCATTGGTGGTAGTGCTCGATGGCGTAGAAGATCCGCACAACCTGGGCGCAATCTTGCGCACGGCCGACGCCGCTGGCGCCGACGGCGTGATTATTCCGGAGCGCCGCTCTGCGGCCGTTACTGGAACGGTGACCAAGACTTCAGCCGGTGCAAGCGAGTACTTGCCGATCGCCAAGGTGACCAACATTGCGCGTACCGTGGAAGAACTCAAGGGCCGCAACTTGTGGACTGTTGGCCTTGACGAGCACGGACCTCAGACCTATGACGCCCTTGATTACAACATGGATTGCGCGCTGGTCCTGGGCGCAGAGGGTAAGGGCCTGCACGACCTGGTGAAGAAGAAGTGCGATTTCTTGGTCTCAATTCCGATGCTGGGCAATGTTCCGTCGCTGAACGTTTCCGTCGCTGCTGCGGTCGTTCTCTATGAAATTGTGCGGCAGAGGCGAGGCGGGAAAGCTTCTCCGGATAAGCAATGAAGTCCTGTTTCAAGCACCTGGGTTTTCTCTGCATTCTCTGTGCCTCTGTTGCGAACGCGATTACTCTCGATCGCGAGGCCTTCACCTTCATCAGTTACGATTTGAGTGTGCGGGTTGAACCTGAGCAGCAGCGGCTTGGGGTGCGGGGAAAAATCATTCTGCGCAACGACTCGCAAACACCGCAGAAGATCGCGGTGTTGCAGATCTCGTCGTCACTCGACTGGCGTTCCATCAAAGCCGACGACAAGGCACTGCAGTTTGTCTCGCAGCCCTACACTTCCGATATCGATCATACGGGTGGTCTCTCAGAGGCCATCGTAACCCTGCCGGAGGCCGTCTCCCCCAAGGCCACAATCGAGTTGGAGGTCGCCTACGAAGGCGTCATCGTTCTTGATGCGACCAGGCTCACACGGATTGGCACGCCCGAGGCTGCGGCAAATAGCTCGGACTGGGACCAGATCAGCGCGAAATTTACCGCGGTACGGGGCGCGGGATATGTGGCGTGGTATCCCATTACGACCGAAGTGGCGAATCTGTCGGAGGGGAACAGCCTGTTTGAGGTTCTAGGCAGATGGAAAGCTCGCGAAGCAGGCTCGAAGATGCACTTGCAGATCATCATCTCTAGAGACGATGGGAGTCCGCCAGAACTTCTGGTGAATGACGCGTCTTGCCGGATTATGTACGAAGCAAACGGACGGGCGCAGCAAACCGACGCGGAGTGCAACTACCAATCTATGGGCCATGCGGGACCAGCCTTTGCAATTGGCGAATACCAGTTCGTGTTGCGGCCAATAATCGAGGTCCATTACTTGCCTGGCCACGAAGTGGCCGCTGCGAATTACGCGGATGCGGCAGAAAGCGTCTTACCACTTGTATCAGAATGGTTTGGAGCGCCCCGCGACAAGGCGAAAACCGCGGACTTGAACAATTCCAATGCGGCTCCTTTTGAGAGCGGCGCTTTGCTGCTGACGCCGCTGACGAATACGGACGCCAAGGTGGCGGGGCTGGTCGCAGCCCATCAACTTACACACGCTGCATTTTCCTCACCGCGTCCCTGGATCGACGAGGGACTGGCACACTTTGCACAGGCTCTTTACCTCGAACAACAGAAAGGGCGGCAGGCCGCGCTGGACTACACGGGACTGCACCGCGCGGCGTTTGTAGAAGCAGCGAAGCAGACCGCCGCTCCGAGATCCGAAGATGAGGTGAACCAGGCGCTGGTGAATACGACCAGTGAGGAACTGTACCGCAGCAAGGCGATGTGCGTGTGGTGGATGCTTCGGGATATGGTCGGCGAGCCGGCGCTCAAAAAGGCTCTGGCTGCGTATCATCCGGAGCAGGATAAGGAGCCATCCTACATGCCACGTTTGATTGCGGCGCAGACTCAGCGCGATCTGGAATGGTTTTTCGATGACTGGGTCTACCGCGATCGTGGCCTGCCCGACTTTCATGTTGCGTCGGTGTTTCCGCGAAAATTATTGACGGAAGGCTACATGGTTACGATCACCGTTGAAAATTTGGGTGGCGCTGGCGCCGAGGTTCCTGTCACGGTGAGATTCAAGGGGGGAGAAGTCACGAAGCGGCTCGAAGTGCGGGCAAAGAGCAAGGGAGTAATTCGTGTGGAAGTCCCGACACTCGCGGAAGAGATCGTAGTCAACGACGGCAGCGTGCCGGAGAGCGACATGAGCAACAACACGTTTAAGATCGACGCAGGCGACGCCTCGAAGTGATTGTTAATTTACGACTGCCGCTTTTCGATTGCGATTCGGGCCTCGTTAACTCGACAATTGGCCATTGATTCATTCGAGGGAGACCATGACGGAGATCGAACTGAAAAAACATCTCGAGGCAGCAGAGAAGAGTCCGAAACAGATTGCGGTCGCGGTGTCCGGTCTGCCGGATAAAGTTATGCGCTACAAACCTGCGCCTGACAAATGGTGCATTCTGGAGATTCTGGGGCACCTGACAGACATTGAGATTGTCTACGCGTACCGCATTGCGCTGTACGGATTGAACCGCCACCACAACTTACGGTTGCTGCGGCGCACGAAACCAACTGATCTGGCAAAGTCTGCTTATCACCCAGAACTCAAGAGGGACGTCACGGTTGCGGAGATGGTGGAGCAAATGGCAGGCCATGGGCCCAATCACTTGGAGCAGATCGAGCGGCTGAAGAAGCAAGCAGCGGCGGCATAGACTTGCATGAGAATCGGTGTCGCGCTCCGGGCGGCCCGGAGTGAGGTTAGTTGTGCGCGGTCGTGAACCGCGCCATCGCTTCCAGCTTTCCCGCCGCTGCTCTTGAGTCAATTGACTGAACGGCTAGCGGCAACGCTTCAATGAGATGGTCGGCTTTGCCAGCCGCCACCAGCGCTGCGGCCGAGTTCAGCAGAACTACGTCTCGACGCGGCGATTTCTCCCCCCTTAATACCGCTCGAATGATCTCTGCATTTTCTATCGCGTCGCCGCCGGAGATGTCGGCGAGGCTGGCTCGACCCATGCCAAACTCCTCAGGCGTGATCTCGTAGGTGCGCACCGATCCTTCCCGAGCCTCGGCCACGCGCGTGGGACCAGTAATGGTTATCTCGTCGAGGCCATCGAGGCCGTGCACTACCAGAGCCCGGTGCAGGCCAAGCATACTCAGGGCCTCCGCCAATTTCTCGACTAGATCCAACGAATAAACTCCCACAACCTGCCCGGACGCCCGGGCGGGGTTCGTCAGAGGTCCTAGCAGATTGAACATCGTACGCATTCGCAGTTCCCGCCGCACTGTCTGCACTTGCTTCATGGCCGAATGTAAGTTGGGTGCGTATAGGAAACAGATACCGATTTCGCGCAGGCATTGGGCAGCTACTTCGGGCGACAACTGGACGTTCACGCCCAAAGCTTCCATCACATCGGCGGAGCCGCATTTTGAGCTGATGCTACGGTTGCCGTGCTTGGCTACGCGAACGCCAGCTCCGGCCGCCACGAACGCCGTGGCCGTCGAGATGTTAAATGTGCCGCTGGCGTCGCCGCCAGTTCCGCTGGTGTCAACCAGAGATGACTCGACCAGAGACGACTCAACCAACGCGTCTCGGCCGGTGCCGCTGACATCGAGCGCGTTCGAGGCGAGGTTGGCTTTGGTCAGAGGGTCAATCGGCAAAGGCGCTGCGGCGGCGCGGATCGCTTCGGCGAAACCCACGATCTCCTCGACAGTCTCACCTTTCATGTGCAAGGCGACGAGCAAGGCAGAGATCTGCGCATCGGTGCATTTTGCGGAGAGCACTTCTGTCATTACGTCGCGTGCTTCCTGGCGGCCAAGCGACTGGCCGTGATTGGCGATGCGATGGAGGGCGTCGAGGATCATTCGTCTGCGGCATTGTAAGGCATAAGTGCGCCGCTGATGACGCGGAGATTGACTAGCTCTGCCAGCGACACAGGAACAGAGTTTGCTCTAATCCGCCGGCCTCTATAAAATTGAAAGTTTGCTGCCGCAATTCTAAGCCGCAAGCGCGTTCCTGCCGATCATAAAGCTGACGAGCATCATTATGAAAATCCATGAGTACCAGGGAAAAGCAATCCTCAAGAAGTATGGTGTGACCGTGCCTCGGGGCGCGATGGCCGCGACGGACGAAGAGGCCGAAGCTGCTGCCAGAGAATTATTCAGCGCGGGTGCGACAGGAGTGGTGGTTAAGGCGCAGATCCACGCCGGAGGCCGCGGCAAGGGCGGTGGCGTAAAGATCGCGAAGTCGGTGCCTGAAGCCGGTGAACTCGCAGCGAAGATGCTGGGCATGAAACTGGTAACGCACCAGACCGGCCCTGAGGGACGCATCGTTCGGCGCTTGCTGATCGAAGAGACATTGCCCAACGATAAAGAACTGTACCTGGGCATTCTGGTGGACCGCGCCGAGGGTAAACCAGTATTCATGGCGTCGGCTGCAGGCGGCATGGAAATCGAGCAGGTTGCGGAAGAGAATCCTGACGCCATTCTGAAGGAGTACATCGATCCTGGCATGGGGCTTGAGGCGTTCCAGGCCAGGAAGATCGCGTTCAAACTCGGCCTGAAGCCACAGCAAATCAATCCTGCCGTACAGTTCTTGACCAGCCTTTACAAGGCCTTTCTCGACACCGACGCCTCCCTGATCGAGATCAACCCGTTCATCACGACTACGGACGGGCGTCTGTTCGCGCTCGACGCTAAGGTCACCTTCGACGACAACGCGATGTTCCGCCATCCCGATCTGCGCGAACTGCGAGACAGCACCGAGGAAGACCCCCTCGAAGTTGAGGCCTCGAAATACAGTCTCAACTACATCAAGCTAGACGGCAACGTCGGCTGCATGGTCAATGGCGCAGGTTTGGCGATGGCCACCATGGACATTATCAAGTACGCCGGGGGCATGCCTGCGAATTTTCTCGACGTGGGCGGCGGCGCAAGCTCTGAGCAGGTTGCGCACGCGTTCGAAATTTTGCTCAGCGACAAGAATGTGAAAGCGGTCCTGATCAACATTTTCGGGGGCATTTTGCGTGTGGATACGCTGGCCACGGGCGTGGTCGAAGCCGCGAAAAAGACGAACATTAAGCTGCCGGTCGTCCTGCGGCTTGAAGGAACAAATGTGGACGAAGGTAAGAAGATCCTGATGAATTCTGGGTTCAACTTCATTGTTACCGACACCATGAAGGATGCGGCCGACAAGGTTGTCGCGGAGGCTAGAGGAATCC
>WNFN01198896.1_pt1 | contig 10209 bp, 10 predicted proteins | sample 5400161 | NCBI WGS metagenome assembly WNFN01 (sample SAMN13153353, study PRJNA577476) | soil metagenome | isolation source: 80 cm saprolite on Douglas fir-dominated hillslope | place: USA:California | collected 2013-09-17
GGGCACGCCCGCGATCTCCACCTCGATCGTGCCGCTCGAGAAGTCGGGGCCCTCGATCACCGCGAGCTGCTCGAGATCGTTCTGCGCGCGCTGCTCGGGCGTCATCCGCTCCACCTGGGCGACCCCGTCTTCGGAGATCGTGACCTGGAGCCCCTTGTTGCCGGAGAGCGTGGCCGGCTGCGCCTTGACGTTGTACAGCCGGAGATGGTCGACGGATTCGAGCGGGTAGTGTCGATCCTCCGACGAGGCGGGTCGGGCCGCCATCAACGTCGCAAAGATCGTCAAGGCGAGGAGCGTGGATTCAGGTCGTCTCATGTGCAGGCCTCATGATGCCCCCGTCGTCACCCCCATCATCTGACACCTGCGCGTGCTCAGGGCGAGCCCCAAGGGTGACGGAGAACGTCGGCGGGCGCTGGCCTATTCCCGCGCGGCGGTGACCCATGATCGTGTCACGGGAGACACGTTTTCGTTCCGGAACGACGGAGCGGCGAGGTCAGGCCTCGAGGAGCGCGAACGCCTTCTTCATCGCCAGCGCGGTCGCGGCGACCGCTTCCTCCGGCGGCAGGCGACGCACCGCCTCGTTGAACGGCTCCGCGCGCACCGGGCCGTCGTAGCCGATCGCGGCCAGCGCCTTCAGGAAGGCCGCCGCGTCGATCACGCCCGTGGCCAGGGGCAGCTCGCGCACGTTGTCCCGCTGCTGGTCCTTCGGCACGTCCGCCGGCGCGTCGTTGAGGTCGACAGCCACCACGTCCTCGTTGCGTAACGCCTGCACGTCCGCCGCGCCGTCGCCCGCGTGGTACCAGTGCCAGCTGTCGAGCACGAGGCCGACGCTCGCGACGCCGATCTCTGCGATCAGCTCCCGCGTCTCGGCCAGCGTGTGCAGGAAGGGATAACGGCGCGCGGCCCAGGCCGTCTTGGGGGCGACGTATTCGAGGCCGAGCCGCACGTCGTGATCCCCGAGGACGCGCGCCACGTCGCGGGCAGCTCGCCGAGACCGCGCGCGAACGTCTCTTCGTCCTTGCGGAAGTCGACGGCAAGGAAAGCGGCGCCGAAGACGAGGCCGCTGGCCTTGAGATCGGCCCGCAACGTCGCGAGGTCTGGGTCGGAGAGGCGGGCCAGCTCTCCCGCGTCCGGGAACACCGACTCGAAGCCGTGGCGCCGGGCCAGGTCGATGGCCTCGCGCTGCGTCGCCTTCACCCCGAGGTTCCCGCAGATGAGGTCGATCGTCATGCGTCGGCGGACGGGCGGTTCGGCGGCACTCGTCCACGCCGGGCGCCCGAGCGCGGCCACGACCCCGCCCGTCAGCATGCCGGCCAGGAGGTCCCGCCGGCGGTGATGACCCATCTCGGCGCGCATTGTGTCACGGGCTTGCGGGCAGCCTCATCCAGGACTAACTAACGGACCTCGGCCGGCGCGTCCGCATGGCATTCTGATGGGCCCAGGGTTCGGGGCCTCATGCAGGTCATCGGCGGCCAGCCCGTCTTCTCGGCCACGGATCTCGTCGGCTTCCTCGCCTGCGAGCATCTGACCGCGCTCGAGCTCGCGGCCGCGGCGCGCCTGGTGCAGCGGCCGATGCGCGAGGACCCGGAGCTGGACGTCCTGCAGCAGCGCGGAATGGCCCACGAGCAGCGCTATCTGGCCGACCTGGAGGCCGCGGGCCGTCGGGTCACGCGGATCGAGCGGGACGAGACCATCGCGGATCGCGGCGCCAAGCTTCGCCGCGCCGCCGCCGACACCGAGGCCGCCATCCGCCGCGGGGACGACGTCATCTACCAGGCCACGTTCTTCGACGGCCGCTGGCTCGGGTACGCCGACTTCCTCGTGCGTGTCGAGACGGCGAGCGCCCTCGGTCCCTGGAGCTACGAGATCGTGGACACCAAGCTCGCGCGCCACACCAAGGCGAGCGCCCTCCTCCAGATCTGCTCGTACGTGGATCAGCTCGCGCGGATCCAGGGGCTCGAGCCCGAGTGGATGCACGTCGCCCTCGGCGGGAGCGCGCGAAAGGTCGAGCGTCACCGCGTCGCGGACTACATGGCCTACTTCCGGGTCGCCCGGCGCCGCTTCGAAGACAAGATCGCCGCAGCCGCCCCCGCCTACCCGCCGGTGGCGACCTACCCGGAGCCCGTCGAGCACTGCGACGTCTGCCGCTGGGACGAGGTCTGCACCGCGCGCCGGCGCCAGGACGACGACCTCTCGCTCGTGGCCGGGATCGCGTCGCGCCAGCGCCAGGCCCTGAAGGCGCGCGGGATCTCCACTCGCCGCGGCCTGGCCGGCCTCACGCTTCCGCTCGCCCCGCCCCTCGACGACACCCGTATCGATCCGAGCCGCCTCAAGGACGCAGCGCTGGAGCCCAGTCGCGGCCTGCTCGCATTGCCGGAGCCGCGTCCGGGCGATCTCTTCTTCGACATCGAGGGCGACCCCTATGCGCTCGACGACGGGGTCGACTACCTCTTCGGCGTCCTCGAGCCCGGCCTGCCGGGCGCCGACGGCAAGCCCACCTTCCACGCCTTCTGGGCCCGCGACGCGGAGGGCAAGGTCACCCTCGCCGCGGAGAAGAGCGCGTTCGAGCGGCTGATGGACCTCTTCATGGACCGGCTCGCCAAGGACCCGACGATCCACATCTACCACTACGCGCCTTACGAGCCGACCGCGCTGGGCCGGCTCATGGGCCGGCATGGGATCCGCGAGGACGACGTGGATCGGCTGCTGCGCGGCGACGTGCTCGTCGACCTCTACCGTGTCGTCCGTCAGGGCGTCCGCGCGTCGGTCGAGAGCTACTCGATCAAGCGGCTCGAGCCCCTCTATCGCTATACGCGCGAGATCGGCCTGCGCGATGTCGGTCCCGTCATCGCCGCCTACGAAGCCTGCGAGGGCCGCCGGTTGGAACTCGCAGGGCAGATCGGCGAGACGCTGCCGCGTCCCCTGCCCAGGTCGGGAGAGGCCACGGAGGAGCTCTCCGAGACCCTCGCCCGCGTGCAGGCGCTTGCCGATCGCCTGACCGACGCGGTCGCCGCCGACGAGAAGGAGCGCACCGCGGAGCAGCACGGCCGCTGGCTGCTGGCCCAGCTCCTGTCCTGGCACCGCCGCGAGGAGAAGGCGTTCTGGTGGCGCTACTTCTTCTTGATGGACGACCTCACGGACGACGAGCGGATCGCCGAGCGGGAACCCATCGGTGGGCTCTCGTATGTCGGAGTGGTCGAGCAGGTCAAGAAGTCGCTGATCCATCGGTATCGCTTCCCGCCGCAGGAGCACGGGATCCACGAGGGTGGCGCGGTCTCGGATCCGGCGACGGGGGAATCGCCCGGCCGCGTCGTCGCCGTCGATGACGCCGCGGGCACCATCGACCTGAGCCGGGGTGTCCACAACGACGCGCCCCACCCGACGTCCCTGGTGCCGAAGGACCTGATCCCGACGAAGGAGCTGCGGTCCAGCCTCATGCGGATGGGGGAGTGGGTGGCGGATCACGGGATCGATGCGACCGCCGGGCCGTATCGCGCGGCGCGCGATCTCCTCTTGCGCCGGCCGCCGCGGGCCGGCCGGGTCCCGGGCGCGCCCTTACGAGAAGATGGTGAGGATCCGACTGCGGTTGCCGTCCGTATGGCGCTGGCCCTCGACGAGAGCACGCTGCCGATCCAGGGTCCGCCCGGGTCGGGCAAGACCTACACGGGCGCGCAGATGGTCCTGGCCCTCGTCGCGGCCGGCCGCAAGGTCGGCGTCACCGCGAACAGCCACAAGGTGATCGGCCACCTGCTCGACAAGATCGCGGAGCTCGCCGGCGAGCGGGGGATGACGGTTCGGATCGGGCAGAAGCCCGAGACGGACGGCGACCCGACCTGCGCGGTGGCGCGCTGCTTCAAGACGAACGGCGAGCTGCTGGCGGCCCTCCGGGGCGGCGAGCTCGACGTCGTGGGCGGGACGGCGTGGGTCTGGTCGCGCGAGGATTTCGCGGGCACGCTCGACGTGCTCGTCGTGGACGAGGCGGGCCAGATCGCGCTGGCCAACGCCCTCGCCGTGTCGGGGGCGGAGCGATCCGCCCTCGCGCATCTGCTTGGCGAAGCGGCCACCATGCCGGCGGAGAAGGGCCTCTTCCTGGCCAAGACCTGGCGGCTCCATCCCGGCGTCTGCGCGTTCACGTCGGAGGCGTTCTACGCCGGCCGACTCGAGCCGCAGGCCGGGCTCGAGCGCCAGTCGTTGGAGGGAACGGCGCCTCTGACGGGCACAGGCATGCGCTATGTGGCCGTCGCCCACACCGGCAACCAGAGCGAATCACCGGAGGAGGCGGACGCGATCGCGGCGCTCGTCCGGTCCCTGGTCAATGGCGAGGCGTCCTGGACGGACCGGCACGGCCAGCGCGGCCTGCTCCTTCTCGGCGATGTGCTCATCGTCGCCGCCTACAACGCGCAGGTGGCGGAGCTCGCGCGCCGGCTGCCGAAGGGCGCGCGCGTGGGGACGGTCGACAAGTTCCAGGGCCAGGAGGCGGCGGTCTCGATCTACTCGATGGCGAGCTCGTCACCCGCCGACGCTCCCCGCGGGATGGAGTTCCTCTACAGCCTCAACCGGCTCAACGTGGCCACGTCGCGCGCCCGATGCCTGGCCGCGGTGGTGGCGAGCCCGGAGCTGTTTCGGGTCCGCTGTCGCACGCCGCGACAGATGCAGCTCGCGAACGGACTCTGCCGGCTGCTGGAGATGGCGACCGCGTCACCACCAGCGTGTCAGGCATGACTCGTTTTCGTTCCGGAACGAAAGCCGCCGGGTGCTACGATCGGCTCGCGGCCGCTGCGCGGAGACTTCAATGACCACTGCCGACCCGTCCGCCGTCACCACCATTCGTTCCCAGGTCAGCGACGCCGAATGGCAGCAGCGCGTGGACCTCGCCGCCTGCTACCGGTTGGTGGCGTTGTACGGATGGGACGATCTGGTGTTCACGCACATCTCCGCGCGGGTGCCGGGACCGGAGCACCACTTCCTCATCAATCCCTATGGCATGTTGTTCGACGAGATCACCGCTTCCAGCCTGATCAAGATCGACCTGGCCGGAAACAAGGTGATGGACAGCCCCTACGACATCAACCCGGCCGGGTTTACCATCCACAGCGCGATCCACGCCGCGCGCGAGGACGCGAGGTGCGTGCTCCACCTGCACACCCTGAACGGAGTCGCGGTGTCGGCGCAGAAGGACGGCGTCCTCCCCGTCTCGCAGCAGTCGATCGTGGTCCTGGCCTCGCTGGCCTACCACGACTACGAAGGCATCGCGCTCAACGAGGACGAGAAGCCGCGGCTCATGCGCGACCTCGGAGACAAGACCTTCCTCATGCTCCGCAACCACGGGCTGCTGACCGCGGCGGAGACGGTCGCGGACGCCTTCGTGTTCATGTACGTATTCGAGGCCGCCTGCACGATACAGGTGCGGGCGCAGGCCGGCGGCGGTGAATTGATTCCGGTGGATCCACGCATCATCGCCGGCGCGCGGGCGGCGGTGAAGCAGGTCACGCGCGGCGCGGGCGGGGGGATCGCCTGGCCGGGACTCCTGCGCAAGCTCGACCGGCTCGATCCGAGCTACCGATCCTAGGAATCCCTCGGCGAAGCGGCGGCCGTCGATCTCGGCTACACTGGATCTGCTCAAGATCTGGCCGCCCTCCTCTTGTTCCGCTCGCTGACCATCCCTCGGCGGAACTGGAGGGTGTCATGCCGAAGCGCCTGCTTCAGGCTCTCGCCGTTCTCGTCGTCTCCTCTTCCTCAGCCGCCGCGCAGACCCTGAGCATCGATCACTCCGCGGTGGCCTGCGTGGTGGCCGAGAAGTTCCCGCGGCTGGAAGCCCGCTTCGTGCCCGGCGACGCCGTCGCCAAGGCGCGCGTCTTCTTCCAGACGGGCAACGCCAAGCACTGGTACGCGGTGGCCATGAAGCCGGAGGTCGGTGGCTTCTCCGGCGTCCTGCCCAAGCCGAAGAAGAGCCTCAATGCCTACCGGTACTACATCGAGGCCACCGACAAGTCCCTGGGCACCAGTCGGACGGCGGAGTACACGACGAGCGTCGTTACCGGCCCGGGAGGGTGCAAGGGCAAGATGATGGGGGGAGGCCTGGGCTCGGCCGCGGTGACGCTCGAAGTCCCCGCGGGCGCGCCCGCGGTTCCCGCCGGCTTCAGCTCGAGCGGATTGACGGCGGCCGGTGTCGCCGGTGCGGCGGCGGTGGCCACGGGCGCCGCGGTCGCGGGGACGGCGGCGGGAGGCGGGATTTCGACGGGGGTCATCGTCGCGGTCGCGGGAGTGGCGGCCGCCGGCGCGGGCGCCGCGGTCGCGGTCGGCGCCGCCAAGGGGGGAGACGGGAATGGTCCGGCACGTACGACATACACCGGGACGTTCTCCAAACCGTGGCAACGCTCCCAGACCACCTCCAGCTCGACCAGCAGCAGCACGTGCGTCTTCGACAACATCTTGAGCGGATCGCTGACCATCACGCTCGAACAATCCGGTGGCAGCACGGACGCAAAGGTGCAAATCACGATCGGGGAGACCGAGTCGGGGCGGACGGCCGGGTCGCTGTGCACGGGCGGCACTCCCGGTCCCCCGGCCGGGGGCAGCTACCCGGTGGCCGTGAACGGAGGCAGCGTCACGTTCAAGGTCCCGAACAACAACGGCAGCAGCTTCTCCGTTCCGTACGATTTCGACGGCGTCCTCTCCAGCGGCGTCATCATGGGAAAGATGGCCTTCACCGCCGTCGGCGCCTCCCCAGGCTCGGGGGGGTTCGGGAACATCGTCACCCAAAGCGGTTCGACGGAGATCCCCGTCACCCTGCGTTGAGACCGGGGGCGCTACGGGCCGCGCCGCGACCGCAGGAAGCGCAGCAGCGACGCCTCGAGGTCGGCGGGCATCGTGACCGCCGAGGCCTCGCGCACGATGCGCGGCGTCTCGCGGTACGAGGCCACGAACGCGCTGCAGCGCGGGCATCCGGCCACGTGGGATTCCAGGCCCCGGCGGACGTCCGCGGGCAGCGCGTCCTCGAGGTAGTCCATCAGCAGGGAGACGCCCGAGGCGCAGACGACGTCGGCGTTCATGGCTTCACCTCCGCGAGCGCGCCCAGGTAGCCGCGCAGCATGAGCCGGGCGCGGTGCACGCGCTGCCGCACCGCCGCCGGCTCCAGGCCGAGCACCTCCGCCACCTCGGACGTCGGCAGCTCTTCCAGGTCGCGCAGGACGAAGGCCTCGCGATAGAGATCGGGCAGGCGCTCGATCCCCGCGCGCGCCTTCTCGGCCAGGAGCCGTCGATCCAGGACCTCCTCCACGCGGCAGGGCGCCTGCAGCGCCGCGGGCGTGGCCGCGTGCGCGCCTTCGGCGTCGAAGCGAGGCAGGTACTCCTCGAGGGACTCGGCGGGACGCCGCTGTCGGGCGCGCCGTTGCATGAGCGCGGCGTTGGTCGCGATGCGATAGAGCCAGGTCGAGAAACGCGCATCGCCGCGGAACGCACCGAGGCCCCGGTAGGCCTGGAGGAACGTCTCCTGCAGCGCGTCCTGCGCATCGCCGTCCTCGCCGGTGAGGCGGCGGGCCAGGCGGAAGACGCGTGCCTGGTAGCGGGTCACCAGGTCCTCGAAGGCAGGCCCGTCCCCGGCCGCGGCCCGTGCGACCAGGGCCTCGTCGCTCGTCTGCGCGCCGGGGACGGCCATGCGCAACGAAGTCTAACGGGTCTGGATGGCGGCCTTGACCTTCGCCGCCAGCTCCGGCGTCACTTCCTTCACGCCGTGCGCCTGGGCGGCGTGCTGTGCCACCTGCTTGAGGAGCGCCTCCTCGGTGGCCGCGCTGGCCATGAACTCGCAACCCTCGACGATCTGTCCACAGGCGATGTGCTTGGTCATGCAATCTCCTCCTCGTTGGTGATTCGATGCCGCGGCGGCGCCTCCTGTGACAGGGGCGGATTGGCAGGTGAGTACTCCATGAGTCGGAAGCGCAGCGGGCTGGCCGCGCGGGTCTCGCGCGCTTCCTCGATGAAGAAGATGACGGAACGGTCGTCTTCGAGGCGTGCCGTCCCCGTGAGCTGAAGCACGTCGCCGCGCGTGAAGTCCACGAACAGGAGGCCGGCCCGCGGATACTCGACCAGGTTGCCCAGCGTGTTGAACATCGCGTTACCGGGATAGTCAGGGAAGGCGAGGCGATCGGAACGCAGGACGCGAACGAAGCCGGGCCGGCCGCCCCGGTGGGACGCGTCCGCGCCGCCCTCGGGATGGAAGCTCGCGATGAACAGGGTGTCCGCGGCCGCGATCCATCCGCGCTGGCGGGCGTCGAGGCTGGTCGCGACCCGCGGCGCGCTCGGCGCGGGCGGGACGTCGGCTTCGCTCTCGCGGAGCTGGATGTACTTCGGGCAGTTGCCGTAGACCTGTCTGATATCGATCTGCACTCCGTGGTCGTCGAGCCGCCCGATGCCGTTGACTCGCATCCGCTGGCGCGTGCGCGGGTCGAGCACGACCAGGCTCAGCTCCCGCCGTCCACCCGCGCCCAGGTTCTCTCCGAGCGGGTCGACGGCGATCGGCGCGGCCGCGATGCGCAGGCGCTGGGGGCCGGCGGGTGAGAGGAAGCCCGGGGGGCCGGTCAGCAGCGAAGCCCAGACGCGGCCGCCGGCATCGAGGCTCGCGGCCACGGCCAGGCGCTGGCGGGCCAGGAATCGGGCGATCGCGGGGCTGAGGTCGCGAGAGATGATCCCCCCTACGCTGCTCGCTTCCTCCGTCAGGCCGGCCCGGCGCTGGACCTCGCGCTCGCCGGGATGAAAAGGACTCGACATGGCCTTGAGATGCCGGGCGGGGCCCGAGTGTGACCGCCGACGGCGAGGGACGTGTCAGGCCTGACGCGTTTTCGTTCCGGAACGAAAGTCGCCGTCTGCTATAGCCGGGCCGCAGCTACTTCGTCAGCAGCTCCGCGAAGCCCCGCCACGCGCCCGTCCCCGAGATGAGCAGCCTTAGCGGCACCGAGGCCACCATCAGGCCTCCGCCCCAGAGATAGGCCTTGTGCACCCGCCGGCGCGACACGAAGTCGTAGATCGCGGCGAGAACCACGAAGAGGTATCCAAGGCCGAAGAACGCGGGTGGTCCCAGGGGCAGCACGCCGGGGAGACGCGCCACCGCCGCGACGATGAGGCTGATGTAGGCGAGCAGCATCAGCCGCTTGTGCGTCTCCTTGTCGCGCCGCATCACGAGGGCGGTGGTGACGAAGGTCGCGAAGAGCACCATGTCGAAGAAGGGGATGGCGAGGAAGGCCATCGGATCCATTCCGGGCGGCGCCGAGCCCCCTCTTGCCGCGGCAATGGCCACGGACGTTCCGGCCAGGATCATGGCCGCCGCCAGCACCGCGCCCGCCACGCCCAGCCGCCGGTGCACCGCCACGCGGTGACTCGCGACGAGCGCGGTCTGGACGATGAACAGCAGCACCCATCCGGTGAAGAGCGCGCCGTGCAGGTGAACGAGGGCGGTGAACGGCGCGCCGCTCACCGTGGCCCTCGGCCCGTCTCCGAAGAAGCGCAGGTAGTAGGTCGGCGCGAACCCGGTGAGGACGGTCAGCGCCAGCGCGATGGCCATGCCCCCGTAGAACACGCGATCGTACGCCCCGACCGGAGCCGTCGCCGGCGCTTGCGGTGAGGGTCGCGCGGCCGCGGCAGTTGCCATGATGCGGGAGCCTAACACCGTCGAAAGAAATATGTCCGGGAGCCGTCGGCTCGAACGTCGAACAACTGAAGGACCGGGAGCCGCTACTCTGGGAGAGGAGGGAGCGCGATGAGTGAGTTCGTCTATCTCTTTCGGGCCAGCCTGGCCGGACGGCGCGAGGCCATGGGAACGCCGGAGCGGGCGCAGCGGAGCCTACAGGCGTGGCTGGCCTGGATACGCGAGCTGGAAGCGAAGGGCCATCTGAAGGACCCGGGGCAGCCGCTGGAGCCCGAGGGTCAGGTGGTCCGCGGCCCGGAGAAGGTGGTCACGGACGGCCCGTATGTTGAAGCCAAGGACGTAATCCTGGGCTTCATCGTCGTCCAGGCGCGTGACCTGGCGCAGGCCGTGGAGCTCGCGAACGGTTGCCCCATGCTGCAGGGCAGCGGATCGGTGGAAGTCCGCCCGGTGGGCAAGCTCGACATCTCGTAAGGAGGGTCTTCATGCGAAGAATCATGGCGTTCGACCGGGTGACGGCGGACGGTTACTTCACATCACCGGACGGGAAGCTGGACTGGGTGGTGCCGGAG
>WNFN01107253.1_pt2 | contig 10208 bp, 13 predicted proteins | sample 5400161 | NCBI WGS metagenome assembly WNFN01 (sample SAMN13153353, study PRJNA577476) | soil metagenome | isolation source: 80 cm saprolite on Douglas fir-dominated hillslope | place: USA:California | collected 2013-09-17
CCCGCCGTGACCGGGACCTCGCCGCCCTCCGCGGCAGCGGGCGGCTCGAGGCCATGCTCACCGCGTGACCGCGGCGGCGCGATAATCGCCTCATGACCGGGTCCCCCCTCGAGGCCACCGTGACGGCGGCGCTGCCTGGCTCGCCCGAGGGACGCGCCGTGCTCACGGCCTACTTCCGCGACCTCGTCAGCCGCGATCACGGACGGCAGGCGACCCCCGACGAGGTCGACTCCGCGATGCGCGAGGACCCCAGCCATGACTTGTGTCCTCCGAACGGGCTGTTCCTGGTCGCGCGCCAGGGCGCAGCGGTCATCGGCTGCGTTGGCCTGCTCCTGCTGCCCGCGAGCCTCGGCGAGGTCAGGCGGGTCTTCGTGGATCCGGCCGCCCGTGGCCGCGGCTTGGGAACCCAGCTTCTGCGCGCGGCAGAGGACGAGGCGCGCAGCCGCGCGCTAACCAGGCTGCGGCTGGATACACGCAGTGATCTCATGGAGGCCCGACGGCTGTACGCCAGGCAGGGCTATCACGAAGTGGCCCCGTTCAACAATGGCTGGGCTGACCTCTGGCTTGAGAAATCCCTCACCTGACCCGGGCGGGCTTCCCGGAATCCGCCCGCTGTCCGACCGCCCAGTTCGCCCGCGCGCCGGTGTCTTCACCGTCACAGGCACTACGGCCGGCGCCGAGCCGGCCGGACAGGAGGAGCCGACCGATGCCGACCTACCTGATCACCAACCGCCTCCCCGAGGACTTCACGGGCTCCGCCGAGGCGTTCGCCGCGTGGAGCGCCTGGTTTGCTGAGCTGGGTCCCAACCTCGAGGACCGCGGCAACCCGGCTTTCGCAAGGAGCACCGTAGGGAACTGCGGGACCGGTACCGTTCTGGGCGGTTACACGCTGATCAGCGCGGACAGCCTCGCGGCGGCGGTCGCGCTGGCCGGGAGACATCCGCTCATAGCGCGCGGCGGCGGCGTCGAGGTCGGCGAGCTGACCCTGCTGAACAAGGGCCGTCACCTGATGCCGGAGAGGGACCGCTCATGACCGGGCAGCAGATCCCCGAGGTGTCCGTGCACGTCGCGGCCACGCCCGAGACCGTCTTCCCGTACTTCACCGATCCGGCTCGTTACGTCGAGTGGATGGGCAGCCAGGCGGTGCTGGAGCCGGTACCGGGCGGCGTGTACCGCATACGGATGAACGACGGTTTCGCGGCCGCCGGCACGTTTCTCGAGGTCGAGCCGCCAGAACGGATCGTCTTCACCTGGGGGTGGGCCGACGGCGAGGCAGCGGAGCATGTGCTGCACGAGCGGTCCGACCCGGACGGCGGGACCTTGCCGGCCGGAAGCACGCGCGTCGTGGTGACGCTCGAGGAGGAAGACGGCGGCACCCGGGTCACGGTGCGCCACCAGGACCTCCCGACGGACGAGCTCCGCGACGCGCACCGGGTTGCCTGGCAGACCTACCTGTCCCGGCTCCCGGTCCGGATCGCAGGCGGCGACCCCGGCCCGGACCCGCACGCCTAACAAGAGGCCCCGCCCGCCTCCCCATCCCCCCTTCACTGCTGCGCTCAGAAGCCGGGGAAGACCTGCCGCAGCTCGTCGAGGTCGACCCGGCGGGTTTCCACGGGTGGCGTGTGCGCGGGGTCAAGGCGCCCGTAGACGAGGCGGATGAACGCCTCGGCCGGCAGCCCCAGCTCGGGCAGGCCCTCGCTGTACTCCGAGGGCACGAGCGTGACCTTCTCGCCGGTCTCCAGGGCGAAGTGGCGTACGGGGCTGCTCGTGGACACGTGCAGCCGCCGCTGGACCTCGCCGGGCTTGCCCGCCCTGGCCACCAGCTGGCCGAGCGTGTCGACGAGCAGGCCGACGGCATCGGGGGCCACCGTGGCCGCCGGGTCCAGGGCAACCGCGATGTCCCAGGTGTGAATGGCGTGCTCGCCCAGGCGCATCCGGGCCACCCCGGCGACATCGAGGTCCATCCCGAACGCGTTCAGCCGGAACCGCTTCCGCTGATCGTCGTCCATCGACTCGAACCGCGCGGTCACCGTCTCGTCGGCGCGCAGGGCGTCGGCCGCCTGGTCCTCGGGGCTCTTGGCGTTCCAGGTCGCCCAGATCGGCCCGAACGCCTCCGGCCCGGGCGGGTCCTGCCCGCTGAGGCCGGCGTCGAGGAACAGGCCGAAGATCTCGGCCTGGGAGCCAATGTGGGACAACACCTGGGCGATCGACCATTCCGACGCGTAGGACGGTCGTTGCAGCTGGTCGGCGTCGAGCGGTCCGGCCGTCGTCTGGAGTCTGTCGTGCGAGTGCCGCAGGGCGTCGATCCATGGGGCGGGGCTGGTCTCCATGGTGGCTCACCCTAGCAGGCTCCGGAGGATATCCTCCACATCGCCGGCGGGCCTGGTGACGCGGACGCACTCGCCCGGCGGGCCCGCGGGCGAGCGGGAGGCACAGTGAGGCTAAGATGCTCGTGGTCTTCACCGAGACGTCATCTGCGCGCAACGGATTCTCCAGCCTGGGGTCCGGTCCCGGCGGCAACGATGTGGTGCCAGCCGGATCGGCGATGTGGCAGCGAGGTGACGGCGGCCAGCGGCCACCCGAGGGGAGCAGCAGGAAAGCACGGCGATGCCACGGTCGAAGAGCAGGAAGACCAATCGGCGCAGCGCGACAGCGGCCAAGACGGCCTCGTCGCGCGCGCGGCCCGACGGCCAGCAAGCCGTGCGGGCGGACCCGCAGATCGCTGCCGCCATATCACGTGCTGACGGCGAGCCTGGCGCCGCCGGGCAGGCTCCGGCCAAGACCGGCCCCGCCAAGACCGGCCCCGCCAAGCCCGGCCCCGCCAAGCCCGGGCCCGCCGACCGAGCCACGCTGACCCCGGCCAGGAAGCTGCCGCCCGGCCTGGCACCCGGCCCGCAGCGGGCCAAGGCGGCCGCCGCGAAGACGGCACCCGCGAAGGCCGAAGCGACGGCGTCCGGCGAAACGCCGGAGGAGCTGCCCGCCTGGGTCGCGAAGGCCACCGAGAAGGTGCTGACCGTGACCTACTGGCTCGATCCCGGTGAGCAGGGCGACTCTTTCAGTGCCACGATCTACTTCTCCGGCCGGCGGGCCGGGGTGACCGGGAAACCCCGGCCGGGCGACACGTTCTCGCAGGAGGAGACCGTCGATCCGATCGTGCCGGGAAGCGGGCCGGTGGCGATCACCGCCGAGGTCCGCGGGGTCAACCCCGGCGAGTGGACGGTCACGGCGCGGCCGGTCGCGCGGCCCGGCGGCAGTCCGGTCCGGCCCTACCCGCCGCCCGGCGCGAACGCGAGCGGCGCCCGCCGGGTGCTGTGGCCGCGCCGGGTCGTGGTCCCGGCTGGCCCCATAGCGACGGTCCGGACGGCCATGCTGCCGTTCACGAAGGTGCCGGGGATCGTCCGCTTCGCCTACGCGAGCCTGATCTCCCTCGGCGTCCTGACCGCGCTGGGGCTCGAGGCGCTGCTCCTGATCGCGCACCACTACTCCGCGTTCGGGCCCGTCGGGTTCTCGGTCGCCGCGGTCGCGGCGGGCGCCGTCGGCGCGAAGGCCTGGTACATCGCGGTGCACCGCGGCCGGAAGTTCGACGGCTGGTGCATCCAGGGACTCGTGGCCGGGGTCGCCGCCGTTATCGTCGCGGCCGCCCTCGCAGGCACGGGCGTCCCGGCCAGGTCCTACCTGAGCGCGGCCGGGCCCGCCCTGCTGATCGGGATGGGTATCGGCCGGCTGGGGTGTTTCTGGGCTGGCTGCTGCACCGGTCGGCCCACCGCGTCGCGCTGGGGGATCTGGTCGTCGGACCGCCGGGTCGGGTGCCGACGGGAGCCCGCCCAGCTGCTGGAGGCGCTGACGGCGCTGGTCGCCGGGCTGGTGGTGCTGGCCGTCGTGCTGGTCGCGGGCCCGCAGCGTTCGGCGCCTGCCGCCGCCGCCGGACTGGCGGCCTACACCCTGGGCAGGCAGTTCATCATCGGCCTGCGGGCCGAGCCACGGCAGTGGCGGTACGGGCGCCGGGTGGCCGCGGCGGTCGCGGCCGTGGTGCTGATCGCGAGCGTAGCCCTGCTCGCGCGAGGCTAAGGGCTCCCGGCATAACCGTGCCGAAGGCAGAATGACTGAGTTCACCTCACCTACCGCGACGCCAACGCCCGGAATATGAGACATGCTCGATCTGCCAGGCAGCTACATGATCGGCGCGCTAGGCGCCGTTGCCGCGGGTCGAGATCACGGCGAGCTGCTCGTCCACCCAGCGGTGCACGTCATGCGTGCGGACGCGCCGGGCCATGGCGGCGATCGCGGCGCGGCCGGCGCTGGCCGGAAGGCCGACGGCGTGCTCGATGCGCTGGGACAGCCCCTCGACGTCAAAGGGGTTGCACATGACGGCCTCGCGAAGCTCGACGGCGGCGCCGGTGAACTCGCTCAGGACAAGTTTCCCGCTGCCGTGGCGGGCCTGCTGGACGGTGACGTACTCCTTGGCGACGAGGTTCATGCCGTCGATGAGCGGCGTGACCACCATGACGTCGGCGATCGCGTAGTACGCGGCGAGCTGCTGCTGGGCAAGCCCGCGATACAGGTAATGGACCGGCACGTCCTGCCCGGGCTCGGTGAACCGGCCGTTGATCCTGCCGACGTGCCGCTCCACATCGGCGCGCAGGTTACGGTACTCCCGGACGTTGTCGCGGCTGGGCATGGCGACCTGCAAGAACGCCGTGCTGTTCCGCATGGGGCCGCCGCGCTCGAGGAGCATCTCGAAGGCGAGCAGCCGCTCGACGATGCCCTTGGTGTAATCGAGCCGGTCAACGCCGAGCAGCAGGGTCCGGCCCTTGAACTGCCGGACCAGCTCGTCGATGTCGCGCTCGGTATCGCGCTCGGTGGCACGCCGGCTGAACTCGGCCGCGTCTATCGAGATCGGTGCCGCGGTCGTCGACACCGTCCGCGCGTCGGGCAGGGCGACCGCCGTCCGCCGGACCGTGACCCCGGTATCGCCCAGCAGCCGCTCGCAGGCGCGCAGGAAATTCCTCCGGTAAAGCTCGGTGTGGAACGACACGACGTCGGCGCCGAGCAGGCCGAGCAGGATTTCCCGGCGCCACGGGAGGCGCGCGTAGATGTCCGGCGACGGCCACGGCACGTGCAGGAAGAACCCCACCGGCTGACCGGGCCGCCGCTGCCGGATCAGCTGCGGGACGAGCATGAGGTGGTAATCGTGTACCCACGCCAGCGCGCCGGGGTTCTTGCCGAGCTCGGCCAGGGCCGCGTCGGCGAAGGCGGCGTTCACCTGCCGGTAAGCGTCCCACCAGGAACGCTCGAAACGTGGCTTCTCGATCGCGTCGTGCAGCAGCGGCCAGAGGGTCGCGTTGGCGAAGCCGTGGTAGTAGTTGCGGACCTGCGACGCCGAGAGCCTGACCGGCCGGAGCTCGGCGCTGAAGTCGGGCAAGGTCGGAGGAATGCCCTTGGCGCCGCCGTCCCATCCCACCCAGGCCCCGCTGCGGCCGATCATGACCGGCCGCAGCGCGGTCACCAGCCCGCCGGGCGACAGCTGCCACCCGCCGTCGACGCTCTGGACCGGCAGCCGATTGGCCACGGCCACGACCGGCGGCTGACCCTGACCCGAAGGCGCCGGCCCGCCGTCCGCGCCGGAAACGGTCATTGCGGCTCCGGAATCGGTCCGGCCCGTTGTTCGAGCGCGAGGCATACCATGATCCACACCCAGGTTCCCTGCCCGCCTCCGGGCCGGGAACACCTGGATCGCGCAAGTTTCACCACCTGGTCAACGGCGGCCAGGCTCAGCCGCGGCGGTCAAGAATTGTCTGCCAGTTACAGTGGCTGGATGCTGCCGGCGCCGCGGGGAACCCAGCAGGTCCAGCCGAGCGTGATCCTGGCGGTGGTGTCGCTCGCGGCCCTGGCGTACGCGGTGCTGAGCTCGGCGGTGATCCCGGCGCTGCCGACGTTCCAGCGCGGCCTGCACGCCAGCGAGACCGGTGTCACCTGGCTGCTGACGGGGTTCCTGCTGTCGGCCTCGGTCGGCACGGCGATCATCGGCAAGCTGGGCGACATGTACGGCAAGCAGCGGCTGCTGGTGTGGACCCTGGTGACGCTCTCCGCCGGAACCCTGCTCGCAGGCCTGTCCGGCTCGCTGGCCGTGCTGATAGCGGCTCGCATCGTCCAGGGCGTGGCGGGCGGCATCTTCCCGCTGTCGCTCGGGCTGGTGGTCGGCGGCCTCATCGACGAGCATCTGAGCTGGCACTGGCTGTTCTGGATCCCGCTGCCGCCCATGGTTCTCGCCGCGGCCTGCACCTGGCGCTACATCCCGGAATCACAGGTGCGCTCGCCGGGCCGGGTCAACTGGGCCGCCGCGGCGCTGATGGCCACCGGCATGTCCTGCCTGCTGATCGCGATCGCCCAGACCCCGGTCTGGGGCTGGACCGGCCCGCTCACGCTGGCGCTGGTGGCTTCCGGCCTGGCGGTCAGCGGCTTGTGGATCCTGGTGGAGCTGCGCAGCCGCAATCCTCTGGTGGACATGACCATGATGCGGCTCCGCGGGGTGTGGGCGGCCAACCTGGCCGCCTTTCTCCTCGGCGGCGGGCTGTACGCATGCTTCCTGCTGTTTCCGCAGTTCGCCCAGCTCCCGAGGAGCACCGGCTTTGGCTACGGCGCATCGGTCGTGGCCGCGGGCCTGTACCTGCTGCCGTGCGCGCTGTGCATGGGCGTGCTGGGCTCGGTGGCGGGCCGGGTCCAGCGGCGCTTCAGCGCTCGCAGCGCGGTGATCGCCGGCGCGGCCGTGAGCGCCGCCGCCTGCGGCTGGCTGACCATCACCAGCCGCCATCCCTACGACATGCTGCTCAGCTCGACGCTGCTGGGCATCGGGATCGGACTGGCGTTCGCGGCGCTCGGAAACCTGATCATCCAGGCCGTCCCGGCCGGCCAGACCGGGGTCGCCACCGGGATGAACACGGTCCTCCGCACGCTCGGCGGAGCGCTGGGCGGCCAGATCGCGGCGACGTTTGTCGCCGCGCACATGGTGCACGGCCTGCCGACGGCGACGGGGTTCACCAGGACGTTCGCGATGTCGGCGCTGTTCCTGGTCGGCTGCGTGGTCGCCGGGCTGCTGGTCCCCGTCCGGGCCCTGGCCGTCCCCTCGCTGCAGCCAGCGGCCGCCTCGGAACTCGGCTGACTCGCCCAGGCCGCACCTGAATCCCGCCGACCAGCTTCCGTCCGCAGCCCGGCCGGCGTGAACCCGCGTCGGTCGGCCGCTCGCCCGGCCCGGCCGGCTGGCGTGAACCCGCATCGGGCCGGCGGGGGATAAGGAGTAACGCGGTCATGCGCCTGGCATGACGCACCAGCTGAACGGAGCCACGGTGACTGGGCTTGCCCTAGGCCAAGAGGGGACGACCCCCCTTCAAAGTCGGCTTGCGGAGCAAGCTCCGCGAACACCAGCGACGCGACTGCACGCGGATGACGCCGCGCTGATCGAGCGGTCCTGGCATGAGCCCGAGGCGTTCGCCGGGCTTTATGACCGGCACGCCGCCCGCATCCACCGCTATGTCACCCGACGGCTGGGCAGCCAGGTCGCCGACGACGTGGTCGGCGAGACATTCCTCTGCGCGTTCCGGCGACGCCGACGCTATGACCTCAGCCGGCCCGATGCCGGGCCGTGGCTGTACGACATCGCGGCCAACCTGATCGGCAAGCACCGCCGGGCCGAGGTGCGGCTGCTGCGGGCGCTTGCGCGGACCGGGGCCGACCTGGTCGCGGAGAGCTACGCCGACCGGGTCGATGCGCGGGTGTCCGCCGCCGCGGCGCGGCGGGACCTGGCCGACGCGCTGGCCTGCCTGGCGGCGGGTGACCGGGAGGTGCTGCTGCTCATCGCCTGGGCCGAACTGGCCTACGACGAGGTCGCCGTGGCGCTGGGCATCCCGGTCGGGACCGTGCGCTCGCGATTGCACCGGGCTCGACGAAAGGTCCGCGAGGCGCTCGGCGGCGAAGACCCAGCTACGATCAGCGAGGAGTCCTCAGCATGAATGATCTTGACATGGTGCGCGCGCTGCGCGCCGATGCTCCCCGGCCGTCCAGTGACCGGCTCGCCGAAGGCCGGGCCCGGCTACGCACGGCGATGGTCCCGGACCATCGCAGGCGCCGCCGCCCAGCGATGGTCGTCACCGCCAGTGTCGCTGTCGCGGCGACGGTCGCCGCCGGAATCATCCTGCGGCCCACGGGCGGAACCGTTATCCCTCCCGCGCATACGGCTACCTCCGGCACGCATTCCGTGCAACTGCTCAGCGCGACGGTGGTGCTGCGCCACGCCGCTGCGGCAGCAGAACGGCGGCCTGCCGTCCTGCCGGGCCCGCACCAGTGGGTGTACACCAAGGGGGTCAAGGCAGGACCCGATCGCCGCTGGATTACGGAGGGCTGGACCAGGTTCGACGGCGAGCAAAGCGCCGACATCGAGCATGGCAGGCTCGTCATTCTTCCTTATACCGGAGGGCGGAGGCTGAGCCCCGGGACCAGTGGGCGGTTCCCGGGGATCTCAACACCGAGGCGTTCTCCATCCTCATGATCCTGTTGAACAACGCGCCGGCCGGCGTGCCGCCCGCCGTCCAGGCCAGCGTGTTCCGCGCGGTGGCCCTTATCCCTGGCGTGCACGTCAGCAAGGCCCCGGACGCGCTCGGGCGGCCCGCCCTGGCGCTCTCCGGCGCGGGTCTGAACGGGAGCTTCCTCCTCGACCCGAGGACCTACGCCCTGATCGGGCTCCGCGACGGGAAAGCCGTCGGCACGCGGATCACCGTCGCTGTCGTCGACAGGCCCGGCCAGCGGTAGCCCGGTCCGGTGGCGCGGCCGCCCGGTGCTGCCGGCCGGCCGCGCCGTCATGGATTGTCGCCTCGCTATGGACAGGCGTCCGGCTGACCCTGCGGGAGCCGCTTAAGCACGGAAGAATGGGGAGCATCCGTCCGCGTTCGGAACCAGGGAAAGAGCTTCCAGTGACCGACAGCTCGAGCGCCCCAGCCGCGCAGCCCGCGCCCAAGATAGACACCAACGTCCCGCACTCGGCGCGGATCTGGAACTACTGGCTGGGAGGCAAGGACAACTACGCGGTCGATCGCGAGGCCGGCGACCAGTTCCTGAACACCTTCCCGGACATAGCCGTCGTCGCCCGCGCTACCCGGGCCTTCCAGGGCCGCGCGGTCCGGTACCTGGCTAGTGAGGCGCAGATCCGGCAATTCCTCGATATCGGTACGGGCATGCCGACCGCCGACAGCACGCACGAGGTCGCCCAGCGGGTGGCGCCGGAGTCTCGGATCGTCTACGTGGACAACGACCCCGTCGTTCTGCTGCATGCCCAAACGCTGCTCGTCGGAACCCGCAGGGTGCCACCGACTACATCGACGCCGACCTGCGGGAACCGGAAATGATCGTGGGGCAAGCCACCCGGACGCTGGATTTCGCCCAGCCGATCGCGGTCATGCTGCTAGGCGTCCTTGGTCACATAACCGATGACGGCGAGGCGGAGTCGATCGTGCGCGGGCTGCTCGACCCCATGCCCTCTGGCAGCTACCTGGTGCTCAGCGACGGTACCAACGTCATCCACGGGCAGCAGGGCGAAGCGGCCCAGCAGGACTACAACGAGAGCGGCGCTGAGCCGTACGCCCTGCGCAGCCCCGAGCAACTTGGCCGCTTTTTCGAAGGCCTGGAACTCGTGAAGCCCGGCCTGGTCTCGTGTCCCCGGTGGCGCCCCGAGGCCAGCTCCCCCGGCCTTCCCGCTGAGGTGGACGCGTTCTGCGCGGTGGGACGCAAACCCTAGCGGGATGCAGGTCCCGTTCATCTACACCAACGACAACGTGCTGCGCATGCTCGACGTTCTCGTGGCGGGCAGTGGCGAGGCCTGCCGGGGTGAGTTCTTCGCTGACCGCTCCAAGGACGGGCTGGGGCCTTGCTTCGGCGAGGACTTCCTGTGCGCACTGCTGGCCACGAAGGAACGCTCTGAGGAGGAGGCGTGACCGTCATTGTCGAGGCGCGGGAGGACTTCCCGCTCGAGGCGTACCGGCGGGTGAGCGTGGACGGGGAGGACGTCGTCATCGGTCCCGCCGCGCTCCGGGTTATAGGTGAGGCCCGCGCAGGGTTCGAGGACCTCTTGCGCTCGAACCGCGGCGGGTTCATCTACGGGGTGACAACGCGGCCGGGCGTCGAGGTCGGGACCACGATCCCGCCCGAGGAACAGCGCGACT
>WNFN01219493.1_pt1 | contig 10204 bp, 8 predicted proteins | sample 5400161 | NCBI WGS metagenome assembly WNFN01 (sample SAMN13153353, study PRJNA577476) | soil metagenome | isolation source: 80 cm saprolite on Douglas fir-dominated hillslope | place: USA:California | collected 2013-09-17
CCACGGCACCGCCTTCGACCGCGCCTGGAAGGGCATCGCCAATCCGGAGAGCATGCTCGAGGCCATCGACGTCGCGGTGCGCATGCTCACGACCAAGGCTTGAGCCACTACAAGATCGCGCAGATCGGCGGCGACGGCATCGGGCCCGATGTCATCGCGGAAGCGGGGCGCGTGCTCGAAGCCGCGCAGAGCGACGGGGTGTGCTTCTCGTTCGAGGAGGCCGAGGTCGGCGCCGCGCTCTATCACCGCACCGGCGAGGACCTGCCGCGGGAGACCGTGGATCTCTGCCGGGCGGTCGACGCCATCCTCTTCGGGGCGGCCGGGCTGCCCGACATCCGCCACGCCGACGGCACCGAGCTCACGCCCCAGATCACCCTCCGGATGCTCCTCGACCTCTACGCGGGCATGCGGCCGGTCAAGCTCTACCCGGGAGTGCCCAGCCCGCTCCGCCTGCCACCGGACGGCCGCATCGACTACGTGATCCTCCGCGAGAACACGGAAGGCCTCTTCGCCTCGCTCGGCGGCGGCTCGAAGGTGGGCGAGGAGCTCGCGGTGGACACCCTGGTGATCACCCGCAAGGGGACCGAGCGCGTGGTGCGCCGCGCCTTCGAGACCGCGCGCGCCCGCGGCCGCGGGGCCCCGGCCGATGGGGTGAGGCGCGTGACGTGCGTGGACAAGGCCAACGTGTTCCGCTCCTACGCGTTCTTCCGCCAGGTGTTCCAGGAGACCGCGTGCGACTACCCCGACGTGCGCGCCGACTTCGCCTACGTGGACGCGATGAGCATGTACGTGGTGCAGGCGCCGTGGCGCTACGACGTGATCGTGCTCGAGAACATGTTCGGCGACATCCTGTCCGATCTGGGCGCCGCCACCGTGGGCGGGCTCGGCCTGGCCCCCTCGGCCGACGTGGGCGACCGCTACGCGCTCTTCCAGCCCTGTCACGGCAGCGCGCCCGACATCGCGGGCAAGGGCGTCGCCAACCCGGTCGCGGCCATCCTCTCGGCCGCGCTCCTCTGCCGCTGGCTCGGTCTCCAGCAACGCGACCCCGCGGCCACCGCCGCCGCCGACCGCATCGACGCGGCGGTGGCCCGCGCCCTCACCGATCCCCGTGCCCACACCCGCGACATCGGCGGGTCCGCCTCGACGCGAGAGTGCGCCGACGCGGTGATCGCGGCCCTCTAACGGAGACGAGGACCCCACGATGGACCATCACGCACTCCACGAGCTGATCGCCCAGGTCCGGGCGGGCCGCCTCGGCCGCCGCGCCTTCGTGCAGACCATGGTCGGGCTGGGCCTCACCGCCCCGCTCGCCGCGCAGATGCTGGCCTCCGCCGGGGTGGCACAGGCCCAGCCGAAGGCGCCCGCGTTCAACCCGACGAAGCGCGGCGGCGGCGGGCTGCTCAAGACCCTGTGGTGGCAGGCGCCCACCCTGCTGAACCCGCACTTCGCCACCGGGACCAAGGACCAGGACGCCTCGCGCATCTTCTACGAGCCGCTGGCCGGCTTCGATCCGGACGGGAACGTAGTCCCCATCCTCGCCACCGAGGTGCCGAGCGTCTCGGCGGGCACGCTCTCCAAGGATCTCACGTGGGTGACCTGGCGGCTGAAGCGTGGCGTGACCTGGCACGACGGCAAGCCGTTCACCGCGGACGACGTCGTGTTCACCTGGGAGTACGTGTCCGACCCGGCCACCTCCGCGATCACCAGCGGCTCGTTCCGCGAGATCGCGAAGATCGAGACCCCCGATCCCTACACGGTGAAGCTCTTCTTCACCAAGCCCCAGCCCTTCTGGGCCGACGCCTTCTGCGGCGTCCGCGGCCTGGTCGTGCCCAAGCACCACTTCGACGCCTTCCGCGGCGCCAAGTCCCGCGAGGCGCCCGCGAACCTCAAGCCGGTCGGCACCGGGCCCTTCCGCTTCGTCGACTTCAAGCCCGGTGACGTGGTGCGCGCCGAGATCAACCCGAGCTACCACGTCCCGAACCGGCCCTACTTCGACACGCTCGAGATGAAGGGCGGCGGAGACGCGGTGTCGGCGGCGCGAGCCGTGCTCCAGACCGGCGAGTACGACTACGCGTGGAACATGCAGGTCGAGGACGACATCCTGGTGCGGCTCGAGCAGGGCAGCAAGGGCCGGGTCAACATCTGGGCCACCGGCAACGTCGAGCACATCCAGCTCAACACCACCGACCCGTGGACCGAGGTCGACGGCGAGCGCTCGAGCTCCAAGACCACCCACCCGCTCCTGTCCGACCCCGCGGTGCGCCAGGCCCTGAGCCTCCTGGTGGATCGCTCCGCGGTGCAGGAGCAGATCTACGGGCGCCAGGGGCAGACCAGCGCGAACTACCTCAACGCGCCGCCGCGCGTGCGCTCGTCCAGCATGCGGTGGGAGTTCAATGTGGAGAAAGCCGCCCAGATCCTGGATGCGGCGGGCTGGAAGCGCGGCGGCGACGGCATCCGCGCCAAGGACGGCAAGCGCCTCAAGCTCGTGTACCAGACCTCGATCAACGCGCCCCGGCAGAAGACCCAGCAGATCGTCAAGCAGGCCGCGGCCAAGGCGGGCATCGAAATCGAGATCAAGTCGGTCACCGCGTCGGTGTTCTTCTCGTCGGACGCGGCCAACCCCGACACCTACCCCCACTTCTACAGCGACCTCCAGATGTACACGAACGGGCCCAACGCGCCCGACCCGCAGTACTTCATGAACCAGTTCGTCTCCTGGGAGCTGGCCTCGAAGGCCAACAAGTGGCAGGGGCGCAACGTCACGCGCTGGCGCAGCGAGGAGTACGACCGCGCCTACTCCGCCGCCGACACCGAGCTCGACCCGGTCAAGCGGGCCGCGCTCTTCGTCAAGATGAACGACCTGATCATCCAGGGGACGGTGGTGATCCCGGTGCTGTGGCGCAACGGCGCCTCGGTGTCGGTCGCCAACCTGCGGGGGATGGATCTGTCCGGCTGGGAGTCCACCTTCTGGCGGCTGTCGCACTGGTCCCGGCAGGGGTAGCGGAACCTAGCGCCCATCTTGACAGTTTCGGCGCCGAGGCCGTATAAGAGGCCATCCAACCGGTCGCCGAAGACCAGACCCACCGAGGGAGGACCATCGATGCAAGAGCGTGAACTGAGGCACATGATCGGCCAGGTCAAGGCCGGAATCCTGAGTCGCCGAGAGTTCGTCCAGGCCATGCTGGCGGTCGGGGTGACCGCTCCGCTGGCCGCTCAGATGCTGGCATCCGCCGGGGTCGCTCAGGCCCAGACCAAGGGCATCATGTTCAACCCCACCAAGCGCGGCGGGGGCGGGCAGCTCAAGGTCCTCTGGTGGCAGGCGCCGACCCTGCTGAACCCGCACTTCGCGACCGGCACCAAAGACCAGGACGGCTCGCGCATCTTCTACGAGCCGCTGGCCTCCTACGATCCGGAGGGCAATCTCTTCCCGGTGCTGGCCGCCGAGGTGCCGTCGGTCCAGAACGGCGGCGTGAGCAAGGACGGCCGGTCGGTCACGTGGAAGCTCAAGAAGGGCGTCACCTGGCACGACGGCAAGCCGTTCACCTCGGCCGACGTGGTCTTCAACTGGGAGTTCGTGAAGGATCCGAAGACCGCGGCGCGGACCATCGGCTCCTACACCGACATCGATAAGATCGACGTGCTGGACAGCCACACGGTCCGGCTCGTGTTCAAGAAGCCGGTGCCGTTCTGGGCCAACGCGTTCTGCGGCGTCAACGGCATGGTCATCCCCAAGCACCTCTTCGAGCCCTACATGGGCGAGAAGTCGCGGGAGGCGCCGAACAACCTGAAGCCGGTCGGCACCGGCGCCTTCAAGTTCGTGGACTTCAAGCCGGGCGACATCGTCCGCGGCGAGCTGAACCCGAACTACCACGTCCCCAACCGGCCCTTCTTCGACTCGATCGAGATGAAGGGCGGCGGCGACGCGGTCTCGGCGGCGCGCGCGGTCATGCAGACCGGCGAGTACGACTACGCCTGGAACATGCAGGTGGAGGACGAGATCCTCAAGCGCTTCGAGCAGGGCGGCCGCGGCAGGGCCGACATCGTCACCACCGGCAGCGTCGAGCACATCCAGTGCAACCAGACCGACCCGTGGACCGAGGTCGACGGCGAGCGCTCCAGCATCAAGACCAAGCATCCCTTCCTGACCGACCCGGCGGTGCGCCAGGCCCTGAGCGTGCTGGTCGACCGCGCCTCGGTGCAGGAGCAGATCTACGGGCGCACCGCCCTCACGACCGCCAACTTCCTGAACGCCCCGGCGCCGTTCGTGTCCAAGAACAACCGCTGGGAGTTCAACGTGGACAAGGCGAACCAGATCCTGGAGGCGGCGGGCTGGAAGAAGGGCGCCGACGGCATCCGCGCCAAGGATGGCAAGAAGCTCAAGATGGTGTACCAGACCTCGATCAACGCCCCTCGGCAGAAGACCCAGCAGATCGTGAAGCAGGCGTGCGCCAAGGCCGGCATCGAGATCGAGATCAAGTCGGTCACCGCGTCGGTGTACTTCTCGTCGGACCCGGCCAACCTCGACACGTACCCGCACTTCGCCACCGATCTCCAGATGTACACGGTCACCGAGACCATGCCCGATCCCCAGGACTTCATGCTGCAATTCACCCCCTGGGAGATCGCGTCCAAGGAGAACAAGTGGCAGGGTCGCAACATCACGCGCTGGCAGAGCGAGGAGTACGGCAAGCTCCACAAGGCGGCCGAGGCCGAGGTGGATCCGGTCAAGCGCGCGGCGTTGTTCATCCAGATGAACGACATGGTGATCAAGAACGTGGTGGTGATCCCGGTGGCCTGGCGGCCGCGCGTCTCCGCGGTCAGCAACAAGCTCAAGCTCGCCCAGAGCGGCTGGGACTCGGACTTCTGGCAGCTCCCGTTCTGGTACAAGGAGGCCTAGCCCCGACGCCGAGAGGGGGCCATCTGCTTCGTTGGCGCCCGCCGGCCGCACGCTCGACGTACAGAGAGTACGCCTCGCGTGCGACCGACGGGCGCCGCCTCGCATATGACCTCCTCTCGGCGCCGGGCAGACTGACACCATGTCAAAGTATTTGCTGAGGCGGGTGCTGATCATGATTCCCGTGCTCGCGGGGATCAGCCTCGTGCTGTTCACGGTGCTGGCCTTGGCCCCCGGCGACCCCTTCGAGGAGCTCGCGACCAACCCCAACGTGCCGCCCGAGGTCCGTGCCAACCTCCGCCATCAGTTCGGCCTCGACGATCCGATCCCGATCCGTTACGCGCGCTGGTTCACCTCGATGCTGAAGGGCGACTGGGGCTTCTCGTTCGTGAGCCGCATCAACGTGGGCACCCTGATCATGCAGCGGCTGCCCACCACTCTCTGGGTGCTCGGGCTGGCCCAGTCCCTCGGTCTCCTGGTGGCCCTGCCGGTCGGGATCTACGCCGCGCTGCGCCCGTACTCGCTCTTCGACCAGATCGCGACGACCTTCGCCTTCGTCGGCTTCTCGCTGCCCACCTTCTTCACCGGTATCCTGTTCATCCTGTTCTTCAGCATCTACCTCGACTGGCTCCCCTTCATCTACCGCGCCGACATCAGCGCGACCGGCTGGCGCTGGTACTGGGAGAACGCCCGCCAGGCGGCCATGCCGGTGATCAACACCGCGCGGGCCAAGGGCCTCACCGAGAAGGTGACGATCCTCAAGCACGCGGTGCGAAACGCCCTGATCCCGGTGGTCACCCTGGTGGCCCTCCAGATCCCCGGCATCTTCACCGGCGCGGTCATCACCGAGCAGATCTTCCGGGTGCCCGGAATCGGCGCGCTGCTCATCACCTCGATCCTCGCCAACGACACCCCGGTGATCATGGCGATCACCTTCGTGTTCTCCTGCCTGGTGGTGCTCTTCAACCTGGTGGCGGACCTGCTCTACGGCTGGCTCGATCCGCGCATCTCCTTCCGCTAGCCCATGACCCCACCCAACGGCGTCGCGTCGGAGGCGGTCTCCCCCGCGGTGGCCCGCGCGCGCGTCCGCGGGACGACATCGATGCGGAGCGAGGCGTGGCGGCGCTTCCGCAAGCATCGCCTCGCGAGCGTCGGGGCCGCGATCCTGGTGGTGATGGTGATCGCGGTGGTGGCCGGCCCCTTCGTCTACCGGGTCCCGATCGACGAGATCGACTTCAAGGCCAAGCTGAAGGCGCCCTCGTGGGCCCACCCGCTCGGCACCGACGACCTCGGGCAGGATCTCCTCGCCCGGATGCTCTACGGCGGGCGCATCTCCCTCGCAGTGGGAGTGGTGGCGATGCTCATCGCGATCACCGCCGGGACGATGATCGGGGCCATCGCGGGACAGATGGGCGGCAGCGTCGACCACGTCCTGATGCGCTTCACCGATCTCTTCCTGTCCCTGCCCCAGCTCCCGCTGCTCCTGCTGCTGGCCTACCTCTTCCGCGACGCGCTGAAGAAAGCCCTGGGGCCCGAGATGGGCGTCTTCATGCTGATGGTGGTCGTCATCGGCGGCCTGCGCTGGATGCCGGTGGCCCGGCTGGTGCGCGCCCAGTTCCTGTCGCTCCGCGAGAAGGAGTTCGTGGAGGCGGCGCGCGGGCTGGGGGGCTTCCCGCCCGACATCCCGACCTGGGGGCGGATCCTCTTCGACGCCAAGGACAACCTCGACTTCGCGCCCCACTGGGCGATCTTCCCCGGCACCGCGATCTTCCTCACCGTGCTCAGCATCAACTACATCGGCGACGGCCTCCGGGACGCCCTCGACCCGCGCAAGGTCCTGTCATAGCCGAGGGTTGCGCCCGGCGCATCCTCGTCTCGCTCGCCCTGCTCGGCCTCATCGCGGGGGCGACGGCCGCGGCCGACCGGCTGATCGATCCGACCCGCGCCTTCGTCGAGGGATACGACCCCGCGGGGAACGACTTCTTCGCGAACGTGCCGGAGCGCACCGTCCTGCTCCGCATCCGCGCCGATTTCGACAACGACGGCATCGACGATCTCGCGCTCTCGGAGAGCTCGACGTGGGGCAACGCCGGCGGTCAGTGGCTGCTCTTCCGCGGGCAGCCGGATGGCAGCTTCGTCTACTGGGAGACCCTCTTCTTCAGCCCCGGCTCCGCCGCGCTCCGCCCGACCGCGCCCGGGACCGGCGAGCTCGCCCTCTACGTGCGGTCCAGCGCCGCCCGCGGCGCCGCGCTGACCTACCGGATCACCGCTTCCGCCATCGAGCGAGTCGTCCAGGAGGAGCTGGATCTCGAGCGGGCGCCGGATCGCGCGCGCCACGAGCGGCTCCTCGGAAGCGGGCGCGCGCTGCCGGTCGAGTACTGCAAGCTCCCCGAGTACCGGCGGGCCGGCGACGGCTGCTGGCGCCCCGGTCTCGGACTACGCTGATGACGGCTTCCCCGGGCGCGCGTCAGGCGACGCCCGACGGGCCCCGTCGCAGCACCCGTCCCGGCCGCGCCCCGGTGTGACGCCCGTCCTCCACGACCACCACCCCGTTGACGATCGTGGTCGAGATGCCCGCCGGATACTGGTGGGGCTCCTCGAAGGTGGCCCGATCGATGATCGTCGCGGGATCGAAGACGGTGACGTCGGCCCGGTAGCCCTCGCGCAGGAGCCCCCGATCGGCCAGCCCGAGTGCGGCGGCGGGCCCGCCGGTCATCTTGAACACCGCGGTGGCGAGCGACATCAGGCCGAGGTCGCGGGCGTAGTGACCGATCACCCGCGGAAACGTTCCGTAGAAGCGCGGGTGAGGCCGGCCCTGTCCGGCCACGCTGTCGCGCGAGACCGCCCGGCCGTCCGAGCCGACGAGGGCCGCGGGCGATCGGAGCAGCGCCCGCACGTCGGCCTCGTCGATGGAGAAGACCGCGACGTAGGTCGCGCCCTCGTCGGCGGCGAGGAGATCGCACACCAGGTCGATGGGCGCGACCCCGGCCGCCCTCGCCAGCTCGCCGACGCTCTGTCCCGCGTCCCGCGACCGGGTCCGAGAGGTGCCGATGCTGACCGCGTCCCACGAGGGTACCCGGCCGAAGCTGGTGAGGCCGCGCTCCTCGATCTCGCGAGCGATGCGCCGGCGAATCACTGGCTCGCGGAGCCGTCCCAGCATGGGCGCGAGGCCGCCTTCCTGCACCCACAGGGGCAGCAGGTTGCGCAGCGGGTTGGACGCGAAGGTGTACGGGTACACGTCGCAGTCGACCCGTACGCCGCGCGCCCGCGCGGCCGCGATCTCCTCGATCAACCGGCCGGCCTGTCCCCAGTTGTCGGTGCCCGACAGCTTGAGGTGGACGATCTGGACGTGGACCTGCGCCGCCTCGGCGGCCGCGATCGCCTCGCGGACGCCCTCGAAGACCCCGCCCGCCTCGTCGCGAATGTGGGTGGCGTACGTCCCGCCGTGGCGCCGCACGATCCCGAGCAGTCCGATCAGCTCCTCCGGCCGGGCGAAGGAGCCGGGCGCGGTGAAGAGCCCCGACGACAGGCCGGGGGCGCCCGCCGCGAGCCCTTCCTCGAGGAGGCGGCCCATCGCGGTCAGCTCGTCGCCGGTCGGGGCGCGATCCTCCATCCCGACCGTCATCAGGCGCAGCGTGTTGTGGCCGACCTGCATGATCGTGTTCACCGCGGTCGGCGGGAAGCGATCCAGGTAGCCGGCGAAGCTCGTCTCCTCGATCTCGATCCAGGGGGCGAAGCCGGCCAGGTACTCCTGGAGCAGCCGCGCGCGGCCCGGCAATGCCGGCGCCACCGACAGCCCGCAATGGCCGATCACCTCGGTGGTCACGCCCTGGAACACCTTGCTCTCGGCTCCGGGCGCGTAGGGCAGCGTGAAGTCAGAGTGCGTCTTGATGTCGATGAACCCGGGCGCCACCACCAGGCCGCGGGCGTCGATCGTGCCGCGCGCCGTCCCGGAGTAGCGCGGCGAGATCGAGGAGATCCAGCCGTCTCGGATCGCGACGTCGCCCCGGACCGCGTCGGAGCCGCTACCATCCAGCACCTCACCGCCGCGGATGACCAGATCGTCCAAGTCGGGCTCCCGTCCCAGGAGTGCGCTGCACCGGAGGCCCGTGGAGGGTACCACGGCTGCCCGAAATCCCGTCGGGCCTCCCGGGATCTGTGCTAGTTAGGTAGCAACCCGCACCGCCGAAGGAGATCCTCCGTGACCGACCTCGATCTGTGCTTCGTCCCCGCCACCGCCCTGCAGCGCCTCTACCGCTCTCGCAAGGCGTCTCCCCTCGAGGTCATGCAGGCGGTCCTGGCCCGCATCGACGCGGTCAACCCGCGGGTGAACGCCTACGTCACGGTGGCCCGCGAGACCGCGCTCGCCGCCGCCCGGAAGGCGACCGCCGCGCTCGGGCGCAAGGGCGCCGCGCTCGGGCCCCTCCACGGCGTCCCGGTCTCGATCAAGGACCTGACCCCCACCAAGGGCATCCGCACCACGTGGGGCTCGAAGGTCTTCGAGCACCACGTGCCGGACGAGGACGCGCTCTACGTGACCCGGCTCAAGGACGCGGGGGCCATCGTGGTGGGCAAGACCAACACGCCGGAGTTCGGGGCCGGCGGCAACACGTTCAACGCGGTCTTCGGCGCCACCCGCAACCCGTGGAACCTCGCGCTCACCTGCGGCGGCCGCCGGGCCTGATCCCGGTGTATCCCGCCGACCTCGGGTGGGACTCGCTCAGCGTGACCGGCCCCATGGCCCGCACCGTCGGCGACGTGGCCCTGATGCTCTCCGCCATGGCGGGCCCCGACGACCGCGCCCCGCTCTCCTACGACGTCGACCCGCGGCGCTTCCCGGCCGCGGTGAAGCAGCCGTCGATCAAGAGCTGGCGGGCGGCCTGGACCCGGGATCTGAACGGCCTGATCCCGGTGGACGACGAGGTGGCCGCGGTGGCCGAGCGGGCCACGTCGGTGTTCCGCTCCCTCGGGGTTCGCGTCGAGGAGGCGTGTCCCGACTTCGGCGAGGTCAACGACATCGTGCTGGCGAGCCGGGGGCTCAGCATGGTCGCGCGCCACGCCGACAAGCTCGGTCAGTGGGAACCGCTCATGCAGAAGGGCCTGATCTGGAACATCAAGCAGGGGCTCGCGCTGACCTCGGAGCAGATCGGCCGGGGCGAGATCCTGCGCACCCAGCTCTGGCACCGCGTGCGCGAGTTCATGGCCACCCGCGACCTCCTGCTCCTGCCCACCGTCGCGGTGCCGCCGTTTCCGGTCGAGCAGCCCTATCCCACCGAGATCAACGGCAAGCCGCTCGACAACTACACCCAG
>WNFN01096349.1_pt1 | contig 10202 bp, 11 predicted proteins | sample 5400161 | NCBI WGS metagenome assembly WNFN01 (sample SAMN13153353, study PRJNA577476) | soil metagenome | isolation source: 80 cm saprolite on Douglas fir-dominated hillslope | place: USA:California | collected 2013-09-17
CGTTGAACATCTGGTCAGTGATCTGCACCGTAAACCTTTTTTCGACTGCCTGCTCTGCTGTCACCAATAGAGTGTGTTCTGCCTTCCGTTTTATTCCAATACCCTTTACTTTTTCTCGCAAATATTCTTCTCAAACGCCTAAATCCATGATTTCACAATGGGTTGAATCGGCCTAAATCAGGAAATGAGTTAAACACCCCAAAGGCTTCGTAAAGAAAAGCGAAAAGTTGCCGGCGCTGAGGGAATAAAGCGGCGCTCACTTGACACTTCATTGACAGCAAAGACGAGTCGGATGGAGATGGTCACGACACGGATAGAAGGAGTAACTCAATGAAACTTAAATGGACGCTACCCGTTCTACTGGTTACTTTGACAGCGGCTGCGCAAATGCCCTCTGCCATGGATCAGTTCATGCAGGTGATGGAAACGAGCATGACAAAGATGGATAAAGGCATGGCTGCCGCACCCATGACCGGAGACGTCGATCACGATTTCGCCACGATGATGATGCCCCATCATGAGGGCGCCATCGATATGGCCAAGGCGGAACTGAGCTACGGAAAAGACCCCGTGATGCGCCGGCTCGCAGAAGAGATCATCGTCGACCAGCAATCCGAGATCGATGCGATGAACCTTTGGCTCAGCAAGAAACACTAACCCTTACGATCACCCTTACCTACGAAAGAGAGACAAATGATGCGCTTCTTATTGATTCCCGCACTCCTGACCGCTTGTGCGGTGTCCGGTCTTGCCCAAACCGCAGACCGCGTCTACACAGCCGACCAGACCTCGAATACGGTCTCGGTCATCGATCCTGGGACAAACAAATTCCTCGGCTCCATTCATCTCGGCGATGATGTGCCGGCTGCTCTGAGCCCCCTGTATCGCGGCCAGCTTCTGGTCCATGGCCTCGGCTTCTCCCCCGACCATAAGACCCTGGACGTGATCTCCATCGGCTCGAACTCCGTGACGTTGATCGACACGCAAACCAACCTGGTCAAAGGCACGATCTATGTCGGGCGTTCGCCCCACGAAGGCTTCTTTCGTCCTGACGGTAAGGAGTTGTGGGTCGCGGTACGCGGAGAGAACTACGTCAGCGTGATCGACCCGGTGAAGATGAAGGAAGTGCGCCGCATCGAGACCGCGAACGGTCCAGGGATGGTGCTCTTTCGGCCTGATGGCAAGTACGCATTCGTACCTTCCAGCTTCGCGCCTGAGATGGACATCATCGACACTGCCACCTACCAGGTCATTGCAAGAGTCCCGCAGGCAAGCCCGTTTTCGCCGAACCTGGCGGTCGATCAGGACGAAGTTTGGTTCACGCTGAAAGACTCAGGCAAGACGCAGGTTGTGAGCGCGAAGCCGCCCTTCAAGACGCTCGCAACTCTCGCAACAGGGCCGATCAGCAACCATGTCACATTCGCCAACAACGCTGCCGGCCGGTTCGCCTATGTGTCAGTCGGCGGAACCGATCAGGTACTGGCCTACCGTCGTGAGTCCGGCGTTGCCCCCAGGCTGATTGCAACCATCAAGACTGGCGATCTGCCGCACGGCATCTGGGGTTCCGGCGATGGAAGCAAGGTCTACGTCGGTTTGGAGAATGGGGATTCGGTGCAGGCTATCGACACGATGACGAATCGCATTGTGGCCACGATCCTTGTCGGCCAGCTGCCCCAAGCACTCGTTTACGTCCCCGGGGCAGTCTCCTCCGATGCGGGCACCGCCAATCTGAAACCTCTCGGCATTTCGAGCGATGCGCTCCACCTCGAACTGGTCCCACCAACCTCTGGCGATTCACAAGCACACGCGAGTGTGTCGATCAACTCGCTCGGACCTATCGACAACCTGCAGATCGCGGCAACGGGCCTTACCCCTGGGAAGAAGTATGACCTGATCCTGACTGGCGGTTCCGAACCTCAGAAACTGGCAACGTTCAGCGCCGGCATTGGCGGCGTCGCGATCGAACGACGGAAACGGGGGTCAACTGGTGCTGAAGCAGACAATGTAGCCGTCGATGCGGCGGTGTTTTTTCATCCTGGGAAGAGACGCAAAAGAGGTGGTCGGGATCGATCACCTCTTTTGTTTTTCGCTGGTTCCGGGCAGCGCTCGAAGACCCACAGATGAAGTTCAGGAACTTCACCGAGCCGATGAAGGCAATTCGCTGAGATGAGCGGAGGAACTGCGGCGGTATGGAAATGGATTGGACGTCGGCCGTCTGAACTGCCGCTACTGCTCGTCTTCCCCGACAGCCTGATCAGGCGCGCCTATCCGTTGGAAGAGCTTCGCCCTGTAATCCCAGAGGCAGCTTGGAAGAACTCACAGATATGAGCACGTGCCCGGCGCAAACGGTATCAAGCTTCACGACGAATGTGTCTTTGGGTCGGTCGGTTACCGACTGGAATACCCTCTTCCGCATTCCCGTGCTGAAAGATGGCTCTCCAGGGCCGCTCGGTTTAGTTGCTGAGAACCTGCGCGCGGATGACTTTGTATTCGGAGCATCAGGAGCAATGTATATTCCACGCATCCGGCGAATACTGTCCTGAAGCTCGAACCGGACGGCACGCGCATTTCCATTGCCGGCCCGGCTTGGCGTGCGCTAGCCGACCGCAGAGCTAGGGGCCACCTCGCGAAGTTTTCGGGGGATCCAGATTTTTGGTGCCATTTCCGTAGTACCCTGACCACCCTTTCCCAGCTGGATCAATTCAAGCCTATAACGCCGCTATCAAGAAAGGATCTGCCATGTGCGCGAAAGAGTTTGGTGTCCGCCCTAGGGCACGTGTCAGGATTTCGACTGGACGGTGGTTGGCCGAACTCGCGCCATCACTCGTTTTTATTGGTTCTTAAAGCCTAGAAGAGTGGCACACCAAATGCTCCGCGCTGGAAATATAGCGCTGTCACTTTCGGGTGCACGCTGGTTGTCGTAGGCTAGCGGCATCTTTCTGACGATTTGAACCGGGTGATTCTTTTTGGGTGTATGCCCTAAGGGCCCTACTCGACCACCCGCTTTTTCCAAACAACTGAACTGTTGAAACGAAGGGGAGGGAGCCGTCTTCGCGGGGGTGTGCCACCGCGCCTCCCCAGAGCGAAGGAGCCCGTGTCTCTCATAGCAGAGGAGGAGGACCTATGCGTCTGAAAAAAACACTCTTGGTAGCTTCCACGGTTTGCTTGATCGCCCTCGGATACGCCGTGATTACTTACGGTCAACAAAATTCATCGCCAGCGGTTTACAACCCGTACCCACCTGGGATCCTTCCCGCCAATTTGGATTCGGAGGTAGCCAGGGTCCTCCGGGAGATCGACGTCATTGAAGGGAGAGCTATTGAAAGGTGGCACTCCCTACCGCCGCCAACACGAGTGCCTATTCGCCCGGGCCCGAATCCGCCCGTCCTGAAGGGTACCGGAACTGAATCAATCGAAACACTCGGCGAGCTTATGCTTTTCGACAAGAATATGTCGCCCGGCCGAAATCAAGCGTGCACGTCTTGCCACATGCCATACGCCGGTTGGAGCGGACCGATTCCGTCAGTGAACCTGACGATGATCGCCTACCCCGGAACGGTTCACTTTCGGGCTGGCAAGCGGACGCCGCAGCGACACACGTATTCACCGTTCTTCCCTGCGCTGCAATACAACGCAGAACAGCAACTATTCTTTGGTGGGAATTTCTGGGATTCACGCGCGACTGGATACAGGCTGCGAAATCCCGACGCCGAACAGGCACAGGGCCCGCCCGTTGATACTCAAGAAATGGGCTTCCCTGACACTGCTTGCGTGGCGTTTCGGCTCCAGCGGGCCGTGTACAGACCTCTGTTCGAACGGATGTGGGGTAAACACTCGCTCAATATCAAGTTCCCACACGACACTGAGGAGATCTGCGCAACTCCAGGAGGGGCTGCGGTGTTCCACGGAGACCCCGAACCGATCAGGTTGACACCGGAAGAGCGCACAGATGCAAACACGGTCTATGACCAGTGGGGTCTATCGATTGACGCATACGAGCAGTCCGTGCAGGTCAGCAATTTCACGTCGAAATTCGACGCGTTCCTGAAGACCAAGTACACGATGACACCAGACGAGATGGCTGGCTTCAACCTGTTCAACGGAAAAGGCAACTGCAACTCATGTCATGTCGACGGAAGAGGGACGACTCTGCAGCCAGGTCAGGTGGACACCAGCACAACCGCGACGGCGAACCCTCCTGTGTTTACCTGCTTCGGCTCGGCAAATGAAGGGTTGCCTCTCAATCCGAGGAATGCTTTCTATTATCAGACCACGCCGGATTCCTTTGGATTCATCGGGAATCCTTACGGTTTCGGCTATAGAGATTTGGGAATGGGAACTTTCCTCCGAAGTGGTTTCGGCTCCGGCCCCAACCCAAACCGGACCTGGATACAATTTGCACCAGGTGTTGACGGCCAATTCCAAGTGCCCACGGTGCGCAATGTGGCAATGACACCACCGCAGTGTCCCACCACCGAAGCTGGCACCGGGAAACCTTACTTCCAGAAGGGGTTCTTTCACAACGGCTACATCAAGAGCTTGAAGCAGCTCGTACATTTCTACAACACACGCGACACCAGCTTTGCCTACCCGGTCACTTCTGGACACTGCCCGGAAGGAACGATCGAGAAGGTGACCTGCTGGCCGATGAAAGAGGTGCTGAACAATATCGACAACACGACGGGGATGCTCGGCTTGACGGATAAGGAGGAAGACCAGATCGTCGCCTTTTTGGAAACACTTACCGACGGTTTCACGGCGCCTTACCCCAACCGTGATACCTTCACCGGCAGTTGTATGAGGTGCAACCCCGCCACAGATCCCAATTGTTCGCCGTCGCGGCAAGGGAATGGCGAACTTATCCCGACTCCGCCTCTGCCGCCCTGCGCATCGGCGATCTGCGACGTGCCGCCGGTCCCGAACCCGCCGATTCCTTAGCGCAATAGGCTATACGGAGCCGCGACATCAGCTTTCCTGGCTTGTCCGTCTCGCAAAACCTGATCTTAAAGCAAAAGAGGAGCTTATGGACGTTCAGAATATCAACGCGGTCGGCACCGAATACGGAGGGATGCTTAGGTCCGCCGTCGCCGGTGCCCCGGAAGCACTCGGGCGGCCCTGCACATCCGGCGTGCATTGACCCATAACCTGAATCCAGCAAAAAGGAGAAAAGCTATGAAGTCACAAACACCGTCTCTAGCCAACGCCGCGCGAGTGGCTTGGCGGCGTTCGTTCCGCTTCTTGATGGCGTTAGCCATGGTCATCGCAGCTCGCACTCCAGCGTGGTGTGCCGACGTGATCTACCTGGAGAGTAACAGCACCACCGGCAATTCCGTTTTTGCTTTCAAGTTTGATTTCACCAAGGCCCCGACCCTGATTAGCATCACGCCTGCCGGTGGCATCGGCGTGTTCGATAAAACGTTTGCCCTCGGTCCGTTCGATTCCGACCAAAACCTTATTGAAAATCCTGAGGGCACGCTGCTCTTTGCCGTAAACTCGGGCTCGAATTCTATAGCGGTGTTCCTCATCAATTCCGACGGGAGCCTTACTGCAGTCGACGGTTCGCCCTTCCCCTCAGGCGGGAGCGACCCTGTGAGCCTGGGCCTGAACGGCACTATCCTTACAGTGGTCAATAAGGACCAGGATCCCGCTCAGAATGACAACTTGGTTTTGCCGAACTATACGACGTTCAGCGTATCGCCCAGAAATGGCGCGCTAACTCCGATCCCGGGGTCCACAGTGTCTGTGGCTTATGGCAGTTCGCCCTCTCAGGCGCTCATAGCCTCTCGTGGGTCCGTCGTGTTCGGAGCGGATTTTCTAGGTGGGCTGCTGCAATCGTTCCGGCTCGATGAAGATGGCCGTTTGCGCCAGAGTCCGCCCCAAGCGCTGCCGGATTCTGTCTTTACCGGACAGACCGCCCCCCATGGGCCGCTGGGAATGCGAACCCATCCGAATCTGCCCATCCTCTATGTGGACGTCACGCTGATCAGCGAAGTAGCAGTGTATACCTATGACAGGAGAGGAAACCTCTCGTTCGTCCGAGCCGTGGCGGACTCGGGAGCCGCGCCTTGCTGGGCCGTCGTTAACCACGCGGGAACGCGGCTTTACGCCACCAATACTGGCGATAATTCCATCGAGGTTTACGACTTGACGGATCCGTTCAATCCTGTGGACATTCAGCATTTCGTCATGGAGGGCACAACGGGTGCCCCATTTTCGACGGTGATCGACGAATCTGACCAGTGGCTTTTTGTTTCAAGCGAGCAGTCCACCGCAACCGCCACCACCGCAGCGAACGCCTTCCACACTCTGAAGGTAGGTGCGGATGGGATGCTGACCGAACCTTTTCCGCCCACCGTCCTTCCCATCGGCGGAAGCGTACCGGTGCAAGCCCAGGGAATCACAGTGGTGGGAGCACACTAGTTAGGTCCGCCGTCGCCGGTGACCCGGAAGCACTCGGGCGGCTGTTATCACGTCTCACAGACCAGCTCTATTACGCTGCGTTCAGAGTGCTCGAACTCTCATGGAGAAGCTGAAGACGCAGTGCAGGACGGCCTGCTAGCCGCGACCAGAAAATTAAAGACGTTCGAAGGCCGCGCCCAGTTTTCCACCTGGTTAACTCGAGCTGATACGAGTTGCGTACCGGACAACGAGAAACATGGACGAGGCTGAGGACGTTGTGCAGGAAGCTTTCATGAAGGCATTCATTTGTCTGCATCAGTTTCGCGGGGAGTCTCGCGTGGAGATCTGGCTCCGGACCATCGTTGTGAATACTGCATAAAAGCGTTCTCTGCTGATATGCGAGCGGATGAGCCGGAGCTAAAGATGGTCGATGACTGTTGACCTCAGTATTTCGTTCTTAATCATCTTGAGATTAGTCGAGGTGTGAACATGAATAAAGCTCTTCTGGCATTGTCAATCACGATCTTGAGCGGCAGTCTGCTTGCTCAAGAAAGTCCAATCACTCCAAGGACCGAGCGGGTACAGATCAGCGAGGGGCCAGAAGTCCCGTTGGTAGGTGGCTATTTGACGGTTATCCGATGGACGGTAAACAATCCCGGTGGCTTGCCCGTGCACTACGGGGTTGTACATTATGGTACGGATCCAAAACATTTGAGCCAAACCGCCAAAAATTCGATCAGGTTAAACCCTTACCATTCATCGACGGTATTCCGCGTAAACCTGTACGATCTCCCGTCGAAGACAACCTACTACTACACCGTGGAATCGATGGATTCTAGCGGCAAGAGCGACGGAGTAAGCAGTCCAATAAAAACCTTCACTACACAATAGCCGAGGACTTATACATCCGGGCGGCTATTGGAGATTGATTTGAGCCGGGGACTGTACTCTTCAACGTGGGGGCAACGTCAATGACATCAACCAGTGAGATAAGAAGATCAGGAATCAGCGTAGTGGGAGACCGGCCTTGGGGAACGCATTTTTGCAACTTTTACGAGAGCAGAAAGGACTTGCTCGACATGCTGTTGTCGTATTTCAAAGCCGGACTGGAAGACAACGAGTTCTGCGTGTGGGTTGTCTCCGAGCCCCTGTCCGAGCGGGACGCCTGGGATGGATTGCGGGAGGCGGTACCTGACTTTGATCAGTATCTGTCCAAGCGAAGCATCGAAGTATTCGATGGCCACGACTGGTACTTGAAGGGTGGAACTTTCGATTCAAGCCGAGTCATGACGGCGTGGAATGAGAAACTCGATCGAGAGTTGGACAGGGGCTATTCGGGACTCAGAGGCACAGGAAACACGGCTTGGTTGCAGAAGAAGGACTGGAAGGCTTTTTCGGAATACGAAAAACTGGTCAATGACAGCGTAGGCGGACGATTAATGATTTTGTTGTGCACCTATGCGCTGAATTCATGCGGAGCGAATGAGCTCTTGGATGTAGTGGCGACCCATCAGTTTGCCACAGCGAGGCGCCGTGGCGACTGGGAACTGATCGAGACTCCTGAGCTGAAACAGGCCAAGGCAGAAATCAAGAAAATGAATGACGAGCTCGAATCGCGCGTGCTTCAGCGCACCACAGAGCTTGAGGCCGCCAATCACCAACTGAGCCAAGCGCAATCCGAACTGGCGCATATCAATCGGGTGACCACAATGGGCGAGTTTGCAGCCTCGATCACGCACGAAATCAAGCAGCCGATTTCCGCGGCAAGTATAAACGCCGGAACCTGCTTGAAGTGCCTGCAGCGCGATGTCCCCGATTTGCTACAGGCAAGCGAAGCTGCAACGAGAGTCGTTCAGGCCGTAACGCGCGCGGTCGACGTCATTAGTAAAATCAGCTCGTTCTTCAAGAAGGGTGTTCTGCAGCGGGAGTTGCTGGACGTAAATGAACTCGTCAGAGAAATGATTGTCTTGCTGCGCAGCGAGGCGATCCGGTACTCCATTTCCATTCGCACCGAGCTCGCTGAGAATGTGCCTAAGGTGTTGGCAGACCGTGTGCAACTGCAGCAGGTTTTCATGAATCTGATGCTGAACGGCTTCGATGCGATGAAGGAATCGACCCGCGGCCGTGAGCTGACGATCTAGTCGGAAGTTTGCGATCGTCAACTGCTGATCTCGGTCCGCGATACCGGCTTGGGATTGCCGCCGGACCAGGCCGAACACGTCTTTGAACCCATTCTTTACAACGAAGGGAAACGGGACTGGCATGGGGTTGCCGATCAGCCGGTCAATCATTGAGTCGCACGGCGGGCGATTGTGGGCCACAGGCAGCGGAGGACTCGGTGCAATGTTTCATTTCACATTGCCAGCAGAAACTGCAGTAGCGCAAGCACCGAGCTCAACGTAAGGGCACACTATTTGGTCTGGCAAGCGATTCCCACCGAGACCGGAACCAAAACATCGCGCCTGTCTGCTTGGTAATGCAATGGCAATCCCATACTCGGCCCGGCAACTGTGTCAAAATCCCTTTCGTTCAGGGCGCTGGAGATTTGCTTGAGCGAAGAGCAGACTCCCCAAGTTATTGTTTCTTCGAGAAGTCGTCAGAACTAGGAGAGGGTTTAGAGCGGGCTTTTGTGCGCCCAAGGCAGGCGCGTCCCTTCGAGAGCCAGTGAGCTATCATGTAGTCGTTCTCACGATGTATTGTGGAGAACATGCGAGTTGCTTCCGTGCGGGCAGCAAGGAGGAAACTCATGAAGCTTTTCAGGAAACCAAACTCTAGGTTCTACTGGTACGATTTCACGGTGCGAGGTCGTCGCTACCGTGGGTCAACACAGGAAACGAAGTCAGTGAGGGCGGTTAAGGCGGCAAGCTTGAAACTGGCCTCAGTGATCGAAGGCACCGATTCGAACGGAAAATCTTTCACGGATAATCGGCCGTTAACCGAGTGCCCGCCCTTCCGCAGCATACCGTCTTACCAGAATCTGGTAATGGGAAAGAGCCCGTCCCTGTAAGTGGACAATACAGCGGAGGCGACGTAAAGTCTGCGTGTGATGAGCCGCACAAATCGGGTTGGACTAATTGCTCACGCCCACCGGCATAACGCACGCACAGCTGTCGTTGATTCGCAGGGGTCCTTCACCTATTCGGATTTGCTGGAGGCGTCGTCGCGCGTGGCGACAGGCCTACTCGCTGGCCACGAGGACCTTCAAGAAGAGCGCGTGGCGTTTCTGGTGACGCCCGGATTTCCGTGGGTAGCGACACAGTGGGGCATCTGGCGGGCAGGTGGCGTTGCCGTCCCGTTGCCGCTCAGATCTCCAAGACCTGAGCTGGAATACTTTATCGACAATACCGAGGCATCGACATTGGTGTTCGATACTCTGGCGGCCCCGCTGGTGTCGCCGATTGCCGCAGCGCGTGGTATCCGCGCGTTGTCGTATGACCAGTTCCCCGCTCGCCAGCGTGCAGAATTCCCGGACATCACGAGTGAGCGGCGCGCCATGATTCTCTACACGAGCGGCACGACCAGCCAGCCGAAGGGCGTGGTCACAACCCATGCCAACATTGGGGCGCAAGTCATGAGCCTGATGGAGGCTTGGGAGTGGTCGGCCAGCGATCGCATTCTTCTGTGTTTGCCACTGCACCACGTGCATGGAATCATCAACGTTGTTTCCTGTGCCCTGTGGTCGGGCGCCACTTGTCAAATGCTGGCGCGCTTCGACGCGAATGCCACATGGGACGCTATCGCCGGCGGCGGCGTAACTCTGTTCATGGCGGTGCCGACTGTTTACGCGAAGCTCATCTCCGCGT
>WNFN01194919.1_pt1 | contig 10195 bp, 9 predicted proteins | sample 5400161 | NCBI WGS metagenome assembly WNFN01 (sample SAMN13153353, study PRJNA577476) | soil metagenome | isolation source: 80 cm saprolite on Douglas fir-dominated hillslope | place: USA:California | collected 2013-09-17
TGATCTGCTGCGGCACGTCGATCGGCGTCGGAGTGATGAAAGAGCCGGTCAATACGGTCACCGTCGCAATCGACGGTATTGGCGAACTGCACAACGAGTTTCGGCAGTAGACCCCACGCGCGATGTTGCCGACCTGCAAATCGCCCCCCATGATCAGCGATTTCCGCATGGAACAGCCGTGGACATTTCCAGGGCGTGACGGCATCCTGCCCCTCCTGAAAAACCATAGCGCGCGCGTATTCCGCAAAACTGGACGCCGGTTTTGCGATCAGAATACGCGCAAATCTTAAGGTGGAGCATGTTCCTGTTGGAAAATGCTCGATCTTAAGGTGGAGCATTTTCCTGTTGGAAAATGCTCATGGAAACAATTAAGAGGGCGCAGAATGATCAAGACGCGATTTACCGAACTGGTCGGCGTCGAGCACCCGATCGTACAGGGCGGCATGCAATGGGTCGGCCGCGCCGAGCTGGTCGCCGCCGTCGCCAATGCCGGTGCGCTCGGCTTCATCACCGCGCTGACGCAGCCGACGCCTGAGGACCTGACCAGGGAAATCGCACGCTGCCGCGGCCTGACCGACAAGCAGTTCGGCGTCAATCTGACCATCCTGCCGTCGATCAAGCCGCCGCCTTATGCGGAATATCGCCAGGCCATCATCGAGAGCGGCGTCAAAATCGTCGAGACCGCCGGCAACAAGCCGCAGGAACACGTCACCGAATTCAAGAAGCACGGCATCGTGGTCGTGCACAAATGCACCAGTGTCCGCCATGCGCTGTCGGCCGAGCGCATGGGGGTCGACGCGATCTCGATCGACGGTTTTGAGTGCGCGGGCCATCCCGGCGAGGACGACACGCCCGGCCTCATCCTGATTCCGGTCGCCGCCGATAAAATAAAAATTCTGTGCACCAAGGAGAGCCCGATCCATCAACTGATCAAGGAAAAGATCGTCGCCAATGACGAACGCGAGACCGAGCTGATTTTCCGCACCATGCGCAACACCTCGCGGGTTGCCAAAAATGCCGTCAGCACCAAGGTCGTCGCCATGGAAAAGGAGGGTGCGACCTTCGAGCAGGTCCGCGACCTCGTGGCCGGCGCGCGCGGCAAGATGGTCTACGCGACAGGCGATGCCGACGAAGGCATCTGGTCCGCGGGCCAAGTGCAGGGATTGATCCACGACATTCCGAGCTGCGCCGAACTGGTGTCGCGCATCATGCGTGACGCCGAAGCCATCATTCAAAGCCGGCTCGAAGGCATGATGTCCGGCGCTCGCCGTCAAGCCGCGGAATAACCAGCTTCGCTTTCCCCCCAACCCGAGAATGATCCCATGAAGGCCTATGTCTACGGCGCCAACGGCGCTGAAATCACCGAAGTCGCCAAGCCCGCTCCGAAAGGCCCACAGGTGCTGGTTCGCGTCCGCGCCTGCGGGCTCAATCGCGCCGACCTCGGCATGACCAAGGGCCATGTACATGGCAGCGCCGGCGGCGCCGGCACGGTGCTCGGGATGGAATGGGCCGGTGAAATCGCCGATGTCGGGCCTGAGGCCAAGGGCGTCAAGGTTGGCGACAGGGTGATGGGATCAGGCAGCGCCGCGTTTGCGGAATATACGCTGGCCGATCACGGCCGGCTGTTTCACATTCCTGCCAGTGCCAATATGAGCTACGAGGACGCGGCCACCCTGCCCGTCGCGCTGGCCACCATGCACAATGCGGTCGTGACCAACGGCGCGTTGCAGCCCGGCCAGTCCGTCTTGATTCAAGGCGCGAGTTCCGGCGTCGGCCTGATGGCGCTGCAGATCGCAAAACTCAAGGGCGCCAAGATCGTGATCGGATCTTCGACCGATGCGACGCGCCGCGGCCGGTTGAAGGAATTCGGCGCCGACCTTGCGGTGGATTCCAGCGATCCCGGCTGGGTCGATCAGGTGCTGGAAGCCACCGGCGGCGAAGGTGTCGACCTGATCGTCGATCAGGTCTCGGGCAAGGTCGCGAGCCAGAATCTGGCGGCCACCAGGATCAAGGGCCGCATCGTCAATGTCGGCAGGCTCGGCGGCACCCATGCCGATTTCAATTTCGACCTGCATGCGGCGCGCCGCATCACCTATATCGGCGTCACCTTCCGCACCCGCTCGATCGAGGAAATCCGCGAGATCTTTGGCGAAGTCAAGAAGGATATCTGGGGAGCGGTGGAGCAGCGCAGACTGCAATTGCCGATCGACAAGGTGTTCGCATTCGACGAGATCGGCAAGGCGTTCGAGCACATGGAAGCCAACAAGCATCTCGGCAAGATCGTCGTGACGCTATGACGCCGCGCCGGCCAATGCCAAGTGGAGTGCTCGACGGGGGACGCTATTTCGAGGGGCCACGCTGGCACTTGGGCCGGCTCTGGTTCGTCGACTGCATGGAGCGGACACTCCTCAGTCTCGACGCCTCCGGCGCGTGCGAACAGCACGCGAAGTTCGAGGACGACACGCCCTGCGGCCTCGGCGTCTTGCCGGATGGAAAGCTCGTCGTGCTGACGATGTTCCGCAAGCGTCTGATGAGCTACGCCGACGGCGAGCTTTCGCTCTATGCCGACCTGTCGGGGATCGCGACAGGCACGATCGACGACATGATCGTCGACGGGCTGGGGCGCGCTTATGTCGGAGATCTCGGCTTCGATTTGCCACCGCCGCCCGATCGCGGCCCTGTCGGCCGCATCATTCTGGTGATGCCTGGCGGCGAGAGGCGCGTCGTGGCCGATGGATTGCGGTTTCCCAACGGCATTGCGGTCTCGGCCGATAACAAACGGCTCGTCGTGGCCGAAATGGATGGCGAATGCCTGGCCGAGTATGACATCGAGGCCGACGGCGGTTTGAATTTCTGTCGCCGATTCGGAAACATGAAAGCTCGAGACGGCATTTGCCTCGATCACGAGGGGGCCGTCTGGGTCGCATCCTTCGGCGAGGACGCCTTCATTCGGGTCAACCGCGACGGCCGCGAGTTGCAGCGAATCGAACTGCCCGGCCGCCGCGCCATTGCCTGTGTTCTCGGCGGCCCGGAGCGGCGGACACTGTTCTGCCTGAGTGCCGCGACCTCGCCCGAACAGCTCCGGCAACGCCAATCGTCTGCCCGCATCGACGTGGCCGAGGTCGAAATTCCCGGTGCCGGCTATCCCTGAGCGTTGGTGGACTTCCGCCAAGGGTCAAACTCGGCAAATTCCGCGGCGTCGAGAATTGGTGTAGTCTTGACTGCGGGTGCGGGAAATCTCGCAACACAGCCAGGGCCGCTGCAGACAAGGCAATTCGATGGCAACGGCACTCCTTGTCAAAGATCTCCGCAGCGCGTTCGCCGGCCCGTTCGAACTGAACCTCGGCACCGGCGCGTGCGCCGCCATTACCGGTCCGTCGGGATCCGGCAAGAGCCTTTTTCTTCGCATGATTGCCGACCTCGATCCCAACGAAGGCAAGGTCTGGCTGAACGGGAGAGAACGCGGCTCGATGCCCGCCCCGCAATGGCGAAGACGGGCAGCCTACGTATCCGCGGAATCCGGTTGGTGGGCGGACAGGGTGATCGAACATTTCGACGTAAGCCGGCGAAGCGAGGTCGCAGCCTTGGCAGCCCGCCTCGGGCTTCGCGCCGATCTTCTGGACGCACCGGTCGCGCAACTGTCCACCGGCGAGAAGCAGCGCTTCTCGCTTGTCAGGGCCCTGCTGCCGTCTCCACCCGTCCTGCTTCTGGATGAACCGACCGGCCCCCTGGACGAGGAGTCGGTCGCCAAGGTGGAAGCGCTGCTGCGGGAGCGAAAGGCAACGGGGACATCCATCCTGCTGGTGACTCACGATCCAAACCAGGCCGAACGCCTGGGGGATTTGCGCTATCGCATGGTGGCGGGACAGCTGCAGACGCCATGAACCCTATCCTGCTGAGCCCGTTTGACATCTCCATCGCCGCCTCCCTGATCATTCTCGATGCGGCGCTGTCAATTTTGCTCAAGCTTCGGCTGCATCGGCAAATCGCCATCGCCGCGGCAAGAATGGTCGTGCAGCTGGTCGCAATCGGCTATGTGCTGCGTTTCATCTTTACGCTGAACAACCCGGCGGCCACACTGCTCCTCATTCTCGTCATGGTGCTGGTGGCCGCGCGCGAGGTGGCGGCCCGGCCGGAACGCCGGTTCAAGGACTATTCAAATCTCGTCATCGGGTTTGTCAGCGTCGGCTTTGCCACGTTTGTCACGTCGATCCTTGCATTGACCACGGCGATCCGGCCGCAGCCCTGGTTCGATCCGCATTATGCGATCCCGCTGGCGGGCATCATTCTCGGCAATGTTCTGAATTCCGCCAGCCTGTCGCTGGATAGCTTTTTGGGGTCGGTCCGGCGCGAGCGACAAGCCATCGAAGCGCGACTGTCGCTCGGCGATAGCTATCGCGAGGCCATCGCGCCGCTGGTGCGCGAGGCCATCCGGCGCGGCCTGTTGCCCATCATCAACCAAATGTCGGCCGCCGGGATCGTGACGTTGCCGGGCATCATGACGGGACAGATTCTCGCAGGCCTCGATCCGCTGGAGGCCGTCAAATATCAGATCCTCCTGATGTTCCTGTTGTCGGGCGGCAGCGGATTATCGGCATTGGCCGCATCCTATCTCGCGGCGTGGCGTCTGACGGACGATCGTCAGCGACTTCGTCTGGATCGGCTGCAATAGTCTGGCGATGAAGCCTCACGCCTTGGCGGCGTACGGGGTCTGACCGAGCACGGGAAGATTTTAAAATCGGAATAGTTCACAACAAAGTCGTTGCTGCAAGTGATTGGCGTTTGCGCACTTGATCAACACTTTAATGTTGCATGACGGGCTGCTAAACCCCGCCTATGATTCATCCCGATCACAGCGTCAAATCCCGCGTCGCGGCGATTTCGATTTTCGCCAGCTCCGGCATGGCGGCGGCGAAATTCGTGGTCGGTATCGCCATCGGCAGTCTGGCGCTGATTTCCGAAGCGCTGCACTCTTCGGTCGACGTGGTTGCGACCGTCGTCACCTGGCTCGTGGTGCGGGTTTCCGATCGCCCCGCGGACCACGAACATCATTACGGCCATGGCAAATTTGAGAGCCTGTCGGCGCTCGGCGTCATCGCGATGCTTTATGTGCTGGCGGGCGGCATTCTGGTCGAATCCTACAGCCGGTTGCGCGAAGGTGCGCCACCGCCGACGATCTCGGCCATCCCGTTCATCGTCCTGCTGATCGACATCGCCGTCAATTTCTGGCGCGCCCGGGCGCTGCATCGCACCGCGCGCGACACCAAGAGCCAGGCGCTGGCCGCCGATGCGCTGCATTTTGCATCCGACGTGCTTGGCTCGATTGCCGTCATGGTCGGACTTGCATTGTCGGGACTGGGCTATGCCTGGGGGGACGCCACCGCCGCGATCGCCGTGGCGGTCGTGATCTCGTCGCTGGGCCTGCGGCTGGCGCGCTCCACCGTGGAAACCCTGCTCGACCGCGCGCCCGAAGGCGCGTCGGAGAAAGCCATCGCCGCGATCCGGGCGGTGTCCGGCGTGGTCGATGTCGAACGCCTGAGGATGCGGATGGTCGGCTCGACGCACTTCATTGACGCCATCGTGCAGGTGCCGCGCACCTTTCCGATCGACCGGGTCGAGGAAATCAAGCGAAAGGCCCAGGAGGCGGTCAGCAAAGTACTCGACGACGCCGATCTGACGTTCACCGCCGTGCCGGTGGCGCGTAACAACGAGAGCATACGTGAACGCATCATGGTGATCGCCCGCAATTCCGGGCTCGCCATCCACCATGTCACGGTGCACAATCTCGGCGGCAAGCTGACCGTCAGCATCGACCTTGAAGTCGACGCGGAAATGGCGCTTAACCAGGCCCACGAGATCGCCCATGAGCTGGAGCGCAACATCCGCGACGAATTCGGTGAGGACGTCGAGGTCGACACCCACATCGAGCCGCTGGAGCCGGAATTACCGCTCGGCGCCGACGCCGCGCCCGACCGCGTCGATACCATCAAGACCGCGTTGTCACGCTTTGCCGCCGATGGCGCGATCCATGACATCCACAGCGTGCGGGTGCGCAATACCGACGCCGGCGAGATCGTAAACTTCCATTGTCGCGCCGCGCCGTCGATGAGCGTGATCAAGGTTCACGAGAACGTCGATGCGATCGAGCGCGCGTTGCGCCGCGCGTTCCCGACCGTGAAACGAGTGATCAGCCACGCCGAGCCGCCGGACGCGCAGTAAAATCTGAAATCGCCGGCGCGTTCCCCTTTCGGACTCACTTTGCACCGCATTTCGGAGTTCCAATTCTGCAGTGGACAAGATTTATTTGCATTAACGATTCGTTGACTCTCGACAGCCCGCCAAAACTGGATTCAAATCGCCTTGATTCGAAAGTGACTGGGGTTGTTTCGAAGAAGGTGCAAAGAGATCTCCGAGGGGCCTACGGCATGGCGCGCGCGCACGCGGCGACCGGGTGCGTTCAATCCGATTCAATCAAGGGGTTGGCGCAGTCGATCGCGAAACCGGCCTATCATCGGCTGTTGATAGCGGAGCCTGCACTTCGCCGCGCTGTGCCAACGCTGATCATAGCGTTCCTGATCACCATCTGTCTTGGCGCCTTCGTGCAGGTGGTCGATCAGAACCGGCAACAGCGCGCGTCCATGAAGCGGGACCTCGCCGCGCTGGCCGACTTGCTGGCCGAGCGCCTTGACCGCATTGCGTCTGCCCGGGAGGATCGCACAGCGACCGTCGAGCGCCTGCAGGGCCTGGTGCCCGGCCTCATTCCGTCGTGGGGCATCGCGGCCGGCCGGCACGTCATCGTCACCGGCGCGGACCAGCGCATTCTTGCCCGCGTTCCCGTCGAAACAAGCCTCGGCGACCCCGACCGGATTCTCGACGCCATCAGCACGGCGCAATTGCTGGCAGCACCTGCTCACCAGGGTGCCATCACCGACATGATCCTGCCGAGCGGCGGCGTCGCGCTGGCGGTCCAGCACGTCGTCAAATCGCTGCCCGGTCACGTCATCATCGTCCAGGAAAAGGTCGACTCGCTGTGGCGGTCGGACGCGGCCCTGTCGGTGACGCTTTCCGCCACCACCGGCTTTGTCGTGCTGATCCTGGGCTTTGCATTCCACTGGCAATCGACCCGTGCGCGCGAAGGCGATCTCATCAATGACGCAATCGCGGGCGCTGCGGGTTGTGGGACTGGGACCTGTCGCGCGGCAGAATCTTCTGGTCGCAATCGATGTTCACGCTGCTCGGCCTCGACACCCGCAGCGACCTTTTGACTTTCGGCGAGGTCAACGCGCTGGTGAAATCCGACGACATCGATCTGTTCGCGATCGCCGACCAGCTCATCTCCTCGAAAATCAACCATATCGACCAGACCTTCCGCATGCAGCACACCGACGGCCACTGGATCTGGCTGCGGGTCCGCTGTGAGCTCAGCCAGGGCGAGGCCGATGCCGGCCTGCATCTGATCGGCATCGCCGTCGACATCACCGAGCAAAAAAGCCTCGCCGAGAAAACCGTGGAGGCCGACCTGCGGCTGCGCGATGCGATCGAGACCATCCCGGAAGCTTTCGTGCTGTCGGACGCGGAAGACCGCCTGGTGCTCTGCAACTCCCACTTCCAGCGGCTCCACAAGCTGCCGGATTCGGCCGTGACGCCGGGCACGTCCTATGAAACCGTGATCGAAGTCGGCAGCATGCCGGAGGTCCGCACCAGGCTGCATGAAGCCGGCACCCAGCCGCCGGGCGCGCGCACCTTCGAGGCGCAACTCGACAACGGCAGCTGGCTGCATATCAGCGAGCGGCGCACCAAGGACGGCGGCTATGTCTCGGTGGGTACCGACATTACCCGCATCAAGGAACATGAACAGAAACTGGTCGACAACGACCTTCGCCTGCGCGCCACCGTGATCGATCTGAAACGTTCGCAGACCGCGCTCGAACAGCAAGCCCTCGAGCTCGCCGACCTCGCCGAAAAATACTCCGAAGAGAAAAACCGCGCCGAGGAAGCCAACCAGACCAAGTCAAAATTCCTCGCCAATATGAGTCACGAGTTGCGCACGCCGCTCAACGCCATCATCGGATTTTCCGAGATCATGGAAAGCGGCATGTTCGGAACGCTGGGATCGGAAAAATACCAGGAATACTGCCACGACATCCTCACCAGCGGGCATTACCTGCTCGAAGTGATCAACGACATCCTGGATATGTCGAAGATCGAGGCTGGCCGGATGAAGCTCGACATGGAATCGCTTGATCTGTCGAAGACGCTGGCGGAATCGCTGCGGGTGGTGTCGGGGCGCGCCGACGACAAGAATCTGGTGCTCGATGCGGACATCGAGGGACCCATTTCCGTGGTGGCGGACCGTCGCGCCATCAAGCAGATCATCGTCAACCTGCTGTCCAACGCGGTCAAGTTCACGCCCGAGGGCGGCAAGGTGATCGTCCGCAGCCGAGTGCTCAGCGATTCCATCCTGCTGATGATTGCCGATACCGGCATCGGCATCGCGCCGCATTCGCTCGCGCGGCTCGGCCGGCCGTTCGAGCAGGTCGAGAGTCAGCTCACCAAGACCTATCACGGCTCGGGGCTGGGCCTTGCCATCGCAAGGTCGCTCGCCAACCTGCATGGCGGATCGATGCGGCTGCGCTCGAAACTCGGCGCCGGCACCGTGGTCTGCGTGTCGCTGCCGCGCGACGCCGGCAAGGCCAGAGCGAAGATGTCCGTGGCGGCTTGATTCAGGATTCCAGCGTCGGGGCGACTTCGCGGACGGTGTGGACAAGGGCCGCAATCAGCGGCGTCATCGGGTCGCGCTGCGGAATCACCAGCCCGACACTGTAGGTGACGACCGGATCGACAATCGGAATGCTCCGGACGGTGTCCGCCAAGCCGAGCGTTTCCGCGAGCTTCGCCGGCATCACGCTGGCCCAGCGCCCGGTCTTCACATGGGTGTAAAGCACCAGCAGAGAGTTCGAGGTCAGCGTCGGCGTCGCCTCGGCGCCGACCGAACGCAGCGCGCGGTCGATAATGCGCCGGTTTTGCATGTCCGGCGTCAGCAGGCACAGCGGCACCTGCCCGACCTCCTTCCAGGTGACGGTATCGCGATCGCCGAACATGGCGTCGGGCGCGGTCAGCAGGCGATAGCTCTCGTCATAGAGCGGTATGGTGCGAACCTTGCCGATCGGTTCGTTCTCGATGTAGGTCAACCCGGCATCGACCTCCAGATTTTCCAGCAGGCCCAACACGTCGGCCGACGTGCACGACACGATGCGGAACAGCACATCCGGGTAGCGGGCGCGAAACGGCGTCGTCAACGACGCCACCATGCCCAGAACGGTCGGGATCGCCGCGATCCTGATCTCGCCGGATAGCTTGTCCTTGAGCCCGTTGATTTCCTGCCGCATCGCGCGGGCGTCGCCGACAATGCGCCGCGCCCAGTCGAGCGTGCGTTCGCCTTCGGGCGTAAAGCCCTGAAACCGCGAGCCGCGCTGCACCAGCATCACGCCTAGGATTTCCTCGAGCTGCTTGAGGCTGGTCGACATCGTCGGCTGGGTCACGCCGCAGGCTTCCGCGGCGCGTCCGAAGTGACGCTCCTTTGCCAGCGCGAGCAGAAGTTCGAGCTTGTCGATCAAGAGAGCCTCACCGTTCCAGCGCTACGAATATCACGATCTCAAACGACAAAGATGCAAAAAGTCGCGACAAATGAGCACCGCTGCCACGCTCACATGGACTCATTCCATTTTCCTATGGCCTGATCTTATAACCCTATCGATCGCATTTCCCTATCGCAGCATGAGACAGCTTTATTGATTTCTTGATCAATTCCAATTCTCATTGGCCGCCAACAAGCAGCTCACAGAGAACGTGGATGATGCCGGTTTACGAACCATGGAATGCCGCGCGCGGCGCTGAAATCATCGCCGAGCACAACCGCCTTGAAGGCGCGACGCTGGTGATCCTGCACGCCCTGCAGGAGGCGTTCGGCTACGTGCCGGAGCCGGCGGTGCCGATGATCGCATCGGCATTGAACCTGTCCCGCGCCGAGGTCCACGGCGTCTTCACCTTCTATCATGATTTCCGGCGCGGGCCGGCCGGGAAGCACGTCCTGAAGCTGTGCCGCGCCGAAGCCTGTCAGGCCGCAGGCGGCGATGCGCTGGCGGCGCGCGCGGAAGCGAGGCTCGGCATCACCCTTGGAAACACCACGGCGGAC
>WNFN01059808.1_pt1 | contig 10193 bp, 13 predicted proteins | sample 5400161 | NCBI WGS metagenome assembly WNFN01 (sample SAMN13153353, study PRJNA577476) | soil metagenome | isolation source: 80 cm saprolite on Douglas fir-dominated hillslope | place: USA:California | collected 2013-09-17
CCCGATCCTGGTCATCTACCGGAGGTACTACGGCACCAGGATGATGCTGGTCATCCTCGGGATCTTCTACGCCACCATGGTCATCGCCGGGTACATCGTGGAGTTCCTGTTCGGCGCGCTCGGGCTCGTCCCCGCAGAGCGGAACGCAAAGGTAAGCGCCGCGGGCATCCAGTGGAACTACACGACCGTGCTCAACATCATCTTCCTGCTGCTCGCGGCGGCCCTGCTGCTGAGGTTTTTCCGGTCGGGCGGCCCGGCGATGCTCAAGATGATGGGCGGCGGGCCAGACCAGCACGCCGGTAACGCACACGGCGATCCCGAGCATCACGTTCACCACGCCGCCCAGCCCGCTCCAGTTCCTGGCACTGCCGAATGATGATGGACGCTTGGCACCCAGGCGTGCGCGTCGCTGTGGACGCTGCTGGCAGACGGGACGGGGAGGCTGCGGCCCATCCAGCGGCCCCGCACGGTGGCTGACTGCACGCCATCAATTGCGCTGGCGGCCTTCTCCGCTGCGGCCAGCTCGTCGGGGTCGATGCTGTCCATCAGGCGGTGGATCATGTCCTTGGTGACCTCGTAGCCGACGTGGCAGATGAACGCGGTGATCGCGAACCCGGCGACCGGATCGCCCCACCGGTACCCGGCGGCGACGAGTGCCAGCCCGGCCAGGGCGCCAAGCGAGGAGATCGCGTCCAGCAGCGACCTCGCCGCCGCAGCGGGGATGGAGCAGTCGGCGGTCTCTCACCAGCTCCGGATGCTTCGGCACCTCGGCCTGGTCACCGGGCAGCGCACCGGACGCATGGTGGTGTATGCGCTCTTCGACAACCACGTCGCGATGCTGCTGGATGAGGCGGTCTACCACGCAGAGCATCTCCGCCTCGGAGTTCGCGACACCCCCGCGACCGGTGCGGAAACGGGTTAAGGAGTCCGCCGGCTTCCTCGAGTGCCCGGCTGACAGTCACTAGTTACGTCGATGTCGTGATCGCAGGCCCTTGCGAGTTCTCGTTGGCTTCAGGACCGGACCAGCCGTGCGATCGCGTCGGAGGCCTCCTGGATCTTGGCGGTCGCGGTGTCACCGCCCTCGGCGACGGCTTCGACGACGCAGTGGCCCAGGTGCCCCTCGAGCAGGCCGATGGCCACCGACTGCAGTGCCTTGGTCGCCGCCGCGACCTGGGTGAGAATGTCGATGCAGTACTTGTCGTCCTCGACCATCCGCTGCAGGCCGCGGACCTGCCCCTCGATGCGGCGGAGCCGCTTGATGTAGCCGTCCTTGTTCTGCGCGTACCCGTACATGCCGCCCTCCGGCCCGACCCACGCCCGCCGACGTCCGTTAATCCAGGGTGCCAGCGTATGGCGCGTGCCCGGGCGAACGGCGGGCCGGGTCGCGGCGCTGGCCTCAGCCTGATGATCCGAACTGGATGGGGACGTTGATGGACTGTACCTGGGCCCATCTGGCACTGCCGGGTGCGAGCTGCCAGATTGTGAGCCTGGTGCGGTGGACGGCCAGGGCGTCGATCCCGCCGCCGGGACCGGGGGCCAGCGTCGCGGTGCCGGGCGGCAGCGGGGGCAGCGCGTGCCACGAGTTTCCGGCCCGGGTGATGGTCAAGCCGCGGTTCTCGGCGAGCACGATCGCGGCGGTGCCACCCGGCCCGAACGACGCTGAGGTAACTGCGGCGGGCTGGCGGCCGACCCGGTGCCTGCCTGCAGGAGCGCTATCGTGCCGCTGGCCATCGAGGACAGCCGGAGGACCGTGATGGGCTGGCCCGCCACCGAGGCGGGCAGCGCGGGCCCGGCCGGGCGCCATGCCCCGCCGGCGTCGGCGAAGACGCCTGCGGTCCCGGGATGGGCGCAGCTGCCTGCCAGCAGCGGGGTCCCGGAAGGGCTGAACGCCGCCGAGGTCAGATCCCGCAGGCCGCATCGGGTGCCCGCGGCGGACGTGGCGACGGACCTGCGGGCGGCCAGGGTTGTCCAGCTCGCGCCACCAGGTCCGGATAGCTCTGCGGTGCCGTTGGCCAGCAGCGCGAGCAGCCGGCCGCTGCCCGGGTCGGCGGCCAGCGCGTCGGGGACGTCGGCCAGCGCCGCGTCCAGGACACCCGGCGACCACGCCGAGCCGTCGTCGCTGGTGGTCGCGAGCGGGGTGAAGACCAGCTCCTGGCTGGGCCGGAACCCGGCGACCAGGGACCGCCCGGCCAGCGGCGCGACGACCAGGCCGCCGTTGCTGGCCACCCCGGGCGGGGTGACCAGGCGCCAGCTGGCACTGCCGGCCGGGCGGGCGAACAGCTGCCAGAAGTTGTTGTGCTGGGCGGCCGGGCCGCCCATGACCGTGACCGCCCACGTCCCCCCGGCGGTGTCCACCGCAGTGGCCAGGGACGGCGGCGCGGGAGCTGCCGACGGGGCGCTGGCCTGCCGGGCGGCGGAGCCGCAGCCGCTGAGCACCGCGCCGGCCAGCAGCAGGAGGGAAACCGCGCTTCGGGGCCGGTTCACGGCGACCTCAGTGCCTGCCGCGCGGCGTCGGCCAGCAGCACGGCGAACGACGACTTGGTAGCGGCGGTTCCCGGCCCGGGGTCGGTGCTGTACTCCCGGCGGACGTGGCCGGCCGGGTCGATGACGTAGGCCTGGTCGTTGTGCAGGGTCATCGACCCGGCGGGCACGTCCTGCGCGATCATCCCGTAGGCGTGCCAGACCTGCTGGAGCTGCGGCAGCGTGCCGGTCAGGTACAGCCAGCCGGGCACGTTCTGGAAGCCTTCCTGGCGGTCGAACGCCTGGACCACCGCGACGGAGTCGTAGGTGGGGCTGAGCACGATCGCGACCAGGTCCACCCGGCGGGAGTCCGCGCCGAGCAGCTGGGCCGCCTGGCGGAACTCCTGCCCGATCAGCGGGCAGTCGCTCGTGCACACCGGGTCGAGGAAGGTGAGCAGTACGGCCTTGCCGCGCAGGCTGGCTAGCGTCACCGTGCGGCCGTTCTGGTCGGTGAGCCGGAACCCGGCCGCGGGGAAGTCGAGGGCACCGGCCGTGCCGGTGATGGACTGGGCCAGGATCGGGTCGGCGTTGGGGCTGGCCTGCGCGATCGCCATCGGCGCCGCGCCGAGAATGATCACGCCCACGGCTCCGGCGGCCGCAACTGACCCCATGCTGGCGGAGGCGATCAGCTGGCGGACGGCGGCCGGGCGGGCCCGCTCCCGCCACCGCGCCCAGGCGCCGCCCGGCGGCCCCGCCGCCACCGCGGGCGCGGTGGCGGCAGCGGGAACGGCGTCCGGCAAGGGGGCCCGGGTCAGGCAGCACCCAGTCCGCCAGGCAGAGGATGGTGAACGCGATGACCGCAGGGCGGATCAGCCGCGGGCGGCCGCTGACGAAGGCCGCGCCGATGACGGCGAGGGCCACGACCGCGAACAGGTTCACCGCGAACCCGTGCGCCTGGTCGAACGCCGAGAAGCTGGACACCCAGGGGGACAGGAAACCGGGCTGCGGTGTCCGGGCCATCGTCTGGATCATGCCGGCCAGGGTGCCCGGCTGGCCGTGGGAGATCCCCTGCCAGAACCCGCGCCCCGGCCAGGCCTGCAGCACCGCCATGCCGGCCAGGAAGAGCCCCAGCCCGGCCAGGATCAGCCGGCCCAGCCGCGGGGTGTGCCACATCCGCTCGGGCAGCGCGATCAGAACGCCGGCCGCCGAGTAGACCAGCACCGCGCCGGGGGCGCCGAACAGCCAGGTCAGGCCCGGGGCGAAGATCCCGCCAAAGGACTCGCCGAACACCCAGACCACCAGCCCCCACCCGGCGCCGACCAGGCCGGCCAGCCGGGACCAGGGGCCCCGCGCCGCCGCCAGCATCCAGAGGCCGATCCCGGCCTGGATCCATACCGTTGCGGCGCTGGCCTGGATCGGGTGATACGACCAGGTCGTCCCGGCCCAGTTCACCACGTGTTGCACCCAGCTGGGCGAGTTCGTCGCGGTCGGCTCGATGACCTGCGATGGCATCCCGAGCGCCATTTTCGGCTGGGCCTGCAAGATCCCGTCGAGCAGCCACAGGACGCCGAAGCCGATCCGCAGCAGCTGCCGCCCGGCGGGCTCGACCGGGTTGGCGGGGGGCTCGGCTCGACCAGGGGTGAGCTCGGCCCCCCCGGGGGTGAGCTCGGCCTCCCCGGGGGTGAGCTCGGCCTCCCCGGGGGTGAGCTCGGCCTCCCCGGGGGTGAGCTCGGCCTCCCCGGGGGTGAGCTCGGCCGCGATGAGCGCCTGGTGCGTTAGCGCGGCCTTGAACGCGGCGACCACCATGGGGTTGCCGATGTTGATCCCGGTGTTCATCCCTGGCATCACGTCACCTGCCCCTCTGGTGCCTCGCCCGCCGCCGCCGTGAGCTGCCGCGACGCGGCCGCCGCAAGCCCGGACGGCCCGCTGGCTCGGTTCCGAATCGCCGCAGGCGCACGCTGTTGCCGACCACGAACGCCGAGGAAGCCGACCGGCTAGCCAGCCGCCGACTCGACGTGAGCCAGCGGTAGCCGCGCGCAGCACCCGGCGCTGGCCAACCCAAATCTGCGGCGGACGCCGCCGCACTCGGAAATTTACACATCGCCGAAAGCAGCGGCAACACAAAGGGGCATGGCGGGGCGTTATTACTGCCGCCGCTATACCCGCCTAGGGGTTCCTGAATACCCGGGCAGGGTTTCCTGAATACCCCCGAAGGGTATTACGGCGGGCGGGCGGAACTTCGTCGGCGCGCTTTCGCCGCGTTAACGCTTGCGGTAACTGCGAGCAGCGAAATAGCCTTTTACCGTCATGCGAAGCCGAAACGCCCGGGTCCCGGCCAGCAGGCCTGCTGGTGCCGTCGGCCGGGTGCGAGGCGCTCCGGCTGCCGCGGCGCCATCACCAGCTGCGTCCAGTGACTTCCGGGCCAGGCCCGGGCTCTGTCCAGCGGAGGGATGCTGAGGTGGGCGGGCCGGCCTGGGTAACCGGCGGCCTCGCGGCGCTCATGATCGTGATCGCCGCTCATAGCGCGGGCCGCCTGGCCTTCTCGCGCCTGCGGCGACGGGAAACCGAGTCGGACGCCGACGTGCTGCACGTTTTCATGGGCGTCGCCATGGCCGGCATGCTCGTCCCCTGGCTCAGCCTGCTGCCCGCCGCCGTCTGGCAGGTCATGTTCGCTGTCGCGGCGGCGTGGTTCGGATGGCAGGCCCTCCGCGCCCTCCGGGGCAGTCGGGAGAGCGCCAGTCGGCGCGCTTACTCGGCGGCCCATCTCGTCGAATGCTCCGCCATGATCTACATGCTCCGGTCGGCGGGCAGCCCCGGCCCGCCCGGCATCAGGCCCGCCATGGCGATGCCCGGCATGAGCGGGCCACCCGGCGCCGCGGCGAGTTTCCCGGCGCTCGCGCTGCTCCTGGCCCTGTTCATGCTCGGCTACACCTTCTGGACCGCCGACCGGCTCACGTCCCTGTCACGAGCCACGGCCGCCCAGGCCGCCCTCAGCGCAGCACCAGGGCGCCAGCCCCCGCCAGCCCGCCCCGCGGCCGCGGCGGCCCCCCGGGGCCCCTCGAACTCCCCGGGCTCGCCCGGCGAAGACAGCAACGGTCGCGCCGACCTCAGGGGGCGGCCGATACTCGCGCCACGGCTCGCGGCCTGCTGCAAGATCGCGATGAGCATCGGCATGAGCTACATGCTCATTCTGATGCTCTGAACCACGGCCAGGCAGCCGCCGATGCAGCGCTGAGCCAAGGCCACCTCCCGCTGGCCGCCCGGCTCGACACGCCAGACCTGGCGACCGCGGGACCCTACAACTAAGCATCCCCGAGGTGTTGCCACGCCCTGGCGAGGTACTAGCATGCGTCCCTGGCCGTGGCCCCGGTGCCTAGCGTGGCGTAGAAGACCAGCAGCGCGAACAGCACGAACGTGATGGCGTGCACGCTGGTGCACCACAGGCAGATGTTGCCGATCTGGATGATCTCCGCGTAGAGCAGGTACAGCACGAAGCCCATACCGGCGACGATCCCGGCGAGCCGCGCCCACCAGATGAGGGGGAGCCGCGACCGCCACGCCCACGGCGTGTTGATCGCGACCATGAAGACGTAGAAGGCGAGACCAAGCACCGCGACCGGGAAGACCCCGAACACCATCGACTCGGGGCTCGTGACGACCTTCTCGCAGTTGAAGGCCCCGCTGGCTGAGCAGACCAGCAGGGTCGTCGACCCGTAGTGCACGACCGTGAGATAGATCGATACTCCGAGGCCGGCCAGCGAGAGGGCCAGCGTGGTCAGCTGGAACCAGCGCGGCGCACTGGGCCGCGTTGCTACTCCAGCGGCCAGCGGCTCGGCGGTCGCGGGGCCGGAACGGGCCTGGCTGCCCCTCCGCCGGCCCGCTCCCGGTCGGCCACCTTGTCCGCGGCCGTCATCTCCCCGCCCGCTCGGCCCTCGCCCGCCCGGCCCTCGGCCACCCTGACCGCCGCCGCCAGGCCCCGGCTTGCCCGCACGGACGGCTTCGGCCGACGTCCGGCTCTGGGTCGTACGGTCGGCGGCGCGCTTGGAGTTAGCCGAGCCGGGCCGCGTGGCGGTATCGACTCGCGCGGCCGCCATCAGAGCGAGCCGCTCGCCTTGGTGACTCCGGGCGCGGTGCAGACACTGCCCGGCTGGCCGCTGGTCGTCTTGCAGATGCCCGCGGTGATCAGGTTCGCGGCCCCGTCGGCGGCCTGAGCGACCTTGCTCGACGGGTTGTGCAGCGCCGCGGCCACCTGGGACCAGCTCATGCCGGCCAGTACGGCCGGGTCGAACAGGGGTCCCGTGATCACGTACTTGTTGCCGATATCGATGAACGGGTAACCGAGGCCATTTGCGGTTGCGCCGTACTTCTGCCAGAGAGCTTGCTGCGCGGGAGTGGTGGGCTGCAGCTGCGCATGCGTGACCGTCTCGTTCTCCACGGGGGTGAAGGCCAGGTAGTTGCTGCTGTAGCTGGACTTGTAGAACGTGGGCGTGGCGGTGTGCGGGTCGACTTCGCCGCTGGCGGAGGAGGAGTAGATGCCGTGCAGCGGGGAGAGCGTGCCGAACCGGCTCAGCGCGACGGCCATGGACCACCGCATGGCGGCGCAGTACGGGCAGAACTCGGCGCCGATGTACAGCATTTCGGGCTTGCCGCCGCTGGTCAGCCGGGTGCCCGAGATCGCCTTGATCGGGAGGCCGCCGGAGAGCGAGCCGATGCCCACCGTGTTCAGGGTGCCGGGGGGAACGCCGGTGACGTTGTTGACCACGCTGGCCGGCAGGGCCGTGCCCGTGGTCGAGCTCGCCGACCCGCCGCTGGACGAATTGTTGCCCAGCTTGATGAAGACGAAGGTCAGCACGATGGCGATCACGACGGCGACGCTGCCGCCCGCGAGCAGGACCTGTCTGCGGATCTCGGCGCTCCGGGCCGCGGCCCGTTGTGCCGCGACTTTCTCCCTGGCGTTCTGCTGCTTGATCCTGGTTGCCTTGCTCATGCCAGCCTGCCCTTACCCGTCCGGATTCCTCTGGCCCAACAACGGCCCACGCCGCGGTTTGGTTCGCTGCCGCCGCACCGCCCCGGCCGAGCCTAGGCATACGACCGGGCCGCCGCCCAAGACTATTTCGTCATGGAGTGGGCCGCCGCCATCCGGGACATCGTCCTCGGCCTGCTGATCGCTGACGCGGTCGGCGCCTGGGTCCCGGATGCGTTCTGGCGGCACCTGTTCCTGACTGGCCACCCGCTGGGCGCCCGGCTGGATGACTCGATTGATGCTTACTTCTGAAGCGGGGTGCCGACGCCACCGGTGCAGGGAGCTCCGTACTCCGGTGTGTACTGCCGGGCGACACGGAACTTGTTGACGAACTGCTGAAGCCGGGGGTCGCTTGGGGAGGTGACGTGAAGCTGGAATCCCCACGACGACGCGACGATGGGAGCCGGGAGCCCAGGGTAAGGGGTCACGTCGATGTATCGCGAGCCGCCGACCAGCACCGACTGGCGACTCTCGAAAGCCCGCAGCGCGTCAACTTCGGCTCGCGGCAGTGACGGCTGGTAGGTGATCCAGACGGCGCCGTGCTCGAGATTGTGCACCGCCCGCTCGGTCGGTACCGGCTGGGCGTATACGCCGCAGTTCATCCAGGTGCCATTGTGGTCGCCACCGACCGGGGGGGTCACTGAATACGTCACAGGCCCAGGAACATGGTTATGCGGCAGGGCCTGCTCCGCGGGGCCGTTGTGGCTGGTGCTGGGCCATCCGGTGGTGTCGTAGGCGACAACCCCGCTGATGCCGGTCGTGTTCGGCAGGACGAGCGCGGGACGCTGGATATCGGGTGCGCCACCGCCGACGCCGGGCGGAATGACCTCGGTACCGCCGGCGCCTCCGCCAGAGCCTGCCGGGAGCGAGACGACGACGATCACGGCGACGATGGCGGCGGCGGCCAGCCCGGCCCCGGACCAGATCAAGCGCTTCCGCCGCTGCTTGGCACGCTGCTGGCGCTGCACCTCCGCCAGCCTTCGCTGGATCCGGCTCTGCTCCCTAGCGCGCTTGGACACGCCAAACCTCCCTTGGCCGGTGCGGAAGTACAGCCCGCACCGCATTCTGTTCCCGACCCGCTTGGACTACCTGGGCGCCAGATGAGCCGACGACGTTGCGCGCGCCGCTGCCCCCACCGGCGCGCAGCGCGTCGCCGGAAACAATGCTATGGCGGGCCGGGCCACGGGGTTGCCGGTCCGATATAAGCGCATCTTCCTGAGCGTCGGCTGAGCGCCGCGTCTCACCGGGCTGGATGCCGACCTCGTGGTCGCCATCGCGGCGAGAAAGCCAGGCCGCCCGATATGGGCCTGTCCCACCGCCTCTCGCCTGATGTCGTGTCTTCTTGCGTTGCGCAAGTAACGGTAGCTATGGTCGGACGATGGTGGCTCTCACAAGGAAGAACCGCGGCGCGGGCGTTGCCGCGCTGATGATCATGACATTCATCGGGCTCGCCGCGGCAGGCTGCAGCAGCTCCTCGAGTTCCTCAAGTTCCTCGACCACGTCGAGCCCGTCGAGCAGCTCGGCGTCGGGCGCCACGAAACATACGGGCACCGTGAACGTCGCGTACGCGTCCTCGATCCAGTACCTGAACGAGAAGATCGTCGGCCCGGCCTTCACCACGGGCCAGGGCTACACCTACTCGGGCCGGGGCGGTGCCTCGGGCGAGCTGGAGTCGGAGATCGCGGCCGGCGTGATCACCCCCAACGTGTTCGAGAGCGTCGGCGGCGACAACATCACGCCGCTGGAGCCCAAGTTCACGACGTGGTACATCCAGTACGCGTCGACGCAGATCGTCGTGGCCTACAACCCCAAGAGCAAGTACGCGAGCGACTTCAAGGCCTACGCCAACGGGTCGAAGCCGCTCAGCAGCCTGTTCACGCTGATGCAGACGCCCGGCTTCAAGCTCGGCCGGACCGACCCGAACATCGACCCGCAGGGCCGGGCCTTCATCTTCATGCTCGAGCTGGCCCAGACCCACTACAACCTCCCGGCGGACACGGTCAGCAAGATCCTGGGCACCTCGGATTTCGGCACCGCGAACTCCTCGCAGATCTTCGCCGAGTCCTCCCTGGACGCGACGCTGCAGTCCGGTCAGCTCGACGCGTCGAGTGCCTACCTCAACCAGGCCATCCAGCTGCACCTGCCCTACATCACCTTGCCGGCGGTGATCAACCTCGGCAGCCCCGCGGACAAGGCTCTCTACAAGAAGGCGTCGGTCACGATCACGACCAAGGGCAAGAAGTCGACCAAGCACGGCTCGCCGCTGGCCATCGACATCACGACCATCGGCAGTCCCACCGCGGCCGGCACGGCCTTCGTCGCCTATACGCTGTCCAGCATGGGCAAGGCCCAGTACACGCAGGGGGGATACACGTTGATCACGCCGAAGATATTCGGTGATGCCAGCGCGGTCCCCGCGTCGGTGAAGAGCGAGATTGGCAGCTAGTCCGGCCGCGGCCGCAGGCGGCGCCTTCCGGGGGAATCACCCCCCCGGAAGGCGCGGCCCGGGGCGACCGGGCGGGGCCGCCCTGCCCCGCACCATTCGTTCTGTCTCCGGGTTTGTGTCCGTGGTCGGTGCCGCGGTGATCTGGATCGCGCTGCTCGGCCCCGTGATCGCCTTGCTCACGCACCTGTCCGGCAGCGCGATCGCGAGCGCGCTGACCGCGCCGGGCGCCTGGGACCCGATCGTGGTCTCGCTCGCGGCGGGGGG
>WNFN01188136.1_pt1 | contig 10193 bp, 7 predicted proteins | sample 5400161 | NCBI WGS metagenome assembly WNFN01 (sample SAMN13153353, study PRJNA577476) | soil metagenome | isolation source: 80 cm saprolite on Douglas fir-dominated hillslope | place: USA:California | collected 2013-09-17
CTCTGATCGAGCTGGTTAAGGACTGCACCTATACGGGCTCCGGCGCTGACTGGTACCTCGAGCCCGTCCATGTGGTGGTCAGCTAGCCGTGACACGCCAGTGCAGGATCCTGATCCCAACGTGTCTCTCCCTGCTCACAGCGGTTGAGACACGAGCCACCGAACCTGACTTTACGCAGTGGATCAACGATCAAGTCCATGCCGCGGTGACTCAGCGGTTCTCGCAGCGGTCGCCATCCAAGCAGACGGAAACACCCTCGCAGGACGTGGGGTCGTCCACACTCGTCGACCAGAGCTCCGCGGCTGACTTGATGGGCGTCGCGCTCGACCTCGGCAAGCTCGCCCTTGATCGCGACAAGGCGCCCGACTCGGGGGCCGCAAGCGTAACCGCGTACGCGATCTATGCAGCCGTTAAGGGGGTCGATCCCCTGAATCCCCAGTTCTATGCCGGCCATCGGGGATGGCGTCAGCTCTCCACGTCACTAGGGTTCAGCAAAGGGAAGCCAGCCTCCGGTGAGATCCCAGCGACGAAAGACTCGATCTCTGTCGGGCTGAAGTACCTCGTCATCGATAAGCGTGATCCCAACGACGAAACGAACCGCTCCTCTCTCGCCGCGGTCGACAGGGCGATGCAGGACGCGGTTGGCCCAACCGCAGCCGCGATCTTGGCCGTCAGGCACGTGTTACGAGCGCGCCTGGGGCTTGAGGAAAGCGAATTGAACAGTGTGCTCGATTCAGGACCGCAGTTCGCGGCAGCCCGACAGAAGTTAACCCCACAGGATCTCGAAGCCATCGACGCGGCATTGAAGCCGGCGGTCACGGCACTGACCCTACAGGAGGGCGCGCTCCAAGCCGCATTCGACGAGATCCGCAAGCGCCCGCAGCTTTCCGTTGGCGTGCTCTCCAGATTCGAGAAGGACGCGGCGGCCGTCCACGATGCGGGATTGATTTTCCAGTACGGGTTGGCTAAGCGCCTTGACCTTACCCTCAACGGAGGGGTGGAATTGCGGCGCAAGGACGGACGCACCCTCTGGACCGAGCGTGTCGCAGGTCAGCTCCAGCTGACGGTAATACCTGAAGGTCTCTTTAGTCTGAAGAAACCAACTCTGCTCCACCTGAGTGCCGACGGGAAATGGCCCCATGGCGAGAAGTCGATGATCAGAGGACAGCTGAAGCTAACGGTGCCTGTCAAGGAGGGCGTCGAGCTGCCGTTATCGTTCACGATCGCCAACCGCGGGGAGCACACGCCGGGCCGCGACCTGGGCGGTCAGATGAGCTTGGCGGTCGACATCGCGCGCTTGTTGGCCCAATCGCGATAAGGGCACTTCGTCGCAGCGAGCCGGGTGATCACCCGCGAAATTGGGGGGATGTCCTGCCGTCCGACTCGCCCGCGCGGATCCGCGGCCACGCCCTCGGCAACGGCCGCGTCGTCGTCCGTCCCAGTCGCGCACCCGATCGGTCAGACCTCGAACCCGGCTCTTACAGCGCCGTGGGGACACCGCCCCTACCCAATTTCGCGGGTTGTGCCCATGACGCCGGCTGCTGCCGTTCGCGCATCGCTCTTTCCTGGGCGGTACGGAACCCGAGGTCTAAATAAGCTCGATGATCTGAGGCTGAAGGCCGTCCCCGTGTTGGGTCGTGAAGTGGTGCTTCTTCTGGAGACTTTTGGTTTCCCAAGAGTCGTTGAACTTCGTCCGGTAGTTGAAGTACAGACGTGGCTCGGTGGCAGAGACGATGACGCGAGCCACAGCCTCGTCGTCGGGATGCCGAAAGATCGCGCCCGAAGTGGAGAAGACCCACGATTCGCCATCAATCCGCTCGACCAACTCGCGACTGGTGTTGCCTCTGCTGCCGTGGTGTGCGAGCTTGACGACGTCCGCCTTGAACCTGCCGGTGGGCTGGAGTGCCCGCAACCCCTTCAAGACCACTGAAGGATAGGCATCGCCGAGAAGTACCAAGCACTTCTTCTCGAACTCGAATACCAAACCGATACTGGATCCATTTGGCGGTGCGGTGTCTTCCGTAAAGGTGGATTCGGCCAGGGCATCGACGTCCGGGATTCCCATGCGTTCGAAGCCGGGCGGCACGTTTTCACGTGGCCGACGATGCTTGGGATCGAGTCCAGCCTTTCGGCAGTCCTCCTTCCAGTTCTTCTCCACGCGAACCAGCTGTCCCTCGTCGGCGGATACCACGACCAAGGAAGCACCAGTCTTCAGCTGAGCTTTCTGGTTCTTGCCATCGTGGGTGAGGCGAACAGCCTTGTTCTGGAAGGCGCCGTTCCAAGCCTGATTCTTTCGCTTTAGCAGCAGCGTAGTGAGCTTCTCGCCCTGAACACCCCCAAATGCATCTACCGCATCCGGCTTGAGATGGACATATCCGTTGAACCAGATGTCGCCGAATGTGACGCCGGCATTAGCGAGGAGGGGCAAGGCGCCGCCGATGTGGTCGGCGTCGATGTGTGTCACTACGAAGAGATCGAAGTGAACCTTGCCGTGATGCTGATCGACGATGTACTTGAGGAGACGTTTCCCGGTGCGATCCGTCCCGGCATCTATCAGGACGTGGTGCAAGTCATTGTTGGTCCCGTGTTCGATCCACAGGCAATCGCCATGGTCGGCCGGGAAGACCTTGAGCCGGAAGACCGGCTTGTCAGAGGGCATTGCATCACCTGCTTCGCGGTTACAGCTTCAGAACGGTGAACACTTCGCGGGTGTCCGTGCGCAGGGACAGCCAACGGGCAGCGTTCCGTGCGGCGGCCGTCCTGGCGGCTAAGGCTAACTCCGGAGGCTTTTCGGCATCGCTTTCAGTGATGACATTGAGACCGTCTAAGAGGAGGCGGATCCCCTGAGGGTAGAACGGGATGCCTCGGTCAACCGCCTGCAGTAGCCGCTGGCGTGCCTTTTCGAGTGGCCTTCCGGGACTTTCCGATGACGACACACCTTGGAGGTCCAACCAGCCTCGTTGGATAGCCCCGTCTGGAATGTCTGAGTACCACTGGCTCAGATTTGAGATCCAGCGGTGCCACTCGGGCCCCTGCTCGCTAGCGGCTGGATCGTAAGACTGGAGCAATATGTAGCCGGCGGCGGCCGCAGCGAATGGGTTCGTGACCTTGTCGAAGAGCGTTTCTTCTGCCTGGACGAGCAGCGCGGAGGTGCCCTCAACGTTGCCACTCTTCAGGTAACCGAGCATGGCCAAGACGTTCGGATCATCGACGCTCAAACCCACCTGTAGCTCGCCACGCGCGGACGTATCCTCTGCGCCGCGGAAACGCGCCCCGCGGCGAAACTGAATGAGGAGTTCGGCGCGCGCCGGACTGCCGTAACGGTCGCCGCCGGTGACGATAGTCCACGGCATCGGAAGGACACCGAGTCGACGCAGGTGACCTTGCTCCAAGACCGCAAAATACCGGCGCTGCGGCACCGTGGCATCAACGTTGGCGAAAACCGCGCGAAGCGCGGCGGGCGGCTCGGTGGTCGAGGTGGTAAGTGGATCCACCTGCGCCTTGAGGTGAAAATCATCGCCCACACTCACGGAAAGCTTGTTTGCACTCAGGAGGGCACCGGCCCAGAACTGCAGCATCTGCACCGCGTCGAGTCGGGTGCCGTCGATCACGACTTGCTGTGGGCTTTCCGGCCGCGAGATCCTGGAAGGACGACCATTCCTGGTGCGCTGACTCGGCCAGTAGGCGCCGGCGGCGAAGATCGGCGGCTCTTGGCGGCGCCTGGCGACGCACGTTTGTCGCAGACCGACCCCCGGCGTTGGGGCTCCTGGGTCGTGGTTGTTGCCGCCGCGGCGATGCCGATGGCCGGGCGCTCTCAGCCACTGGGCGCGCCTCTGCAATGCGCGAGGCAGCAGCGGCCTCCGCATCCTTGAGACTGCGCACAACCTCACCCAGCTGTTCTAAGGATGCTGGCGGCGCTTGGAGCGCGGTGCGACCGATGTAACGGTCCGGCGACAACCAGTCGCCCTGTTCGGAGCTCGTCTCAAATACTAGTGGCAGGTCTTGGACGTCGTGCGAGACCTGGATGTTCTCGCTGAGCTCCTCGCCATTCGGCATTCGGACGCGAACCAGGTAGTCGCCCGGATCGAGAGAAACAGCGGCATGCCGACTCCCTTGCGGACCGACAGGTACGGCTACCGGGCCGACGAGTAGTTTTGTGCCCCGATCGCTGGAAGGCGCACTGCGAGGCGGAAGAGAGTACACGTAGCCTAGGGCGCCGCTGGGCGCATCGCCACCGGCGAGAGCAGTGTTGACCCTTAGGTTCAGAATCGCGATGGCTGCCTCCTAGACGGGAGTCGGAATCGCTACCCGGGCGATCGGTGGTTGGACACTCCGTCCCGCCACGGAACCGTCCTGGAACGGTTTAGGGTTGGATGGGAACAGCGCGCGGAAGTCGTACTGGTCCGCCAGTAGTTCCGTCTGCCACACCGGAAGGGTTCCGGCGCCGCCCTTCGCAACCTCTTTCTGACCGCGCAGCAGGCACCTAAAGTCAGCGTGGGGTGTGGCGGCCGGCGGATCGCAACGCACTAACACCGGAACGCGCGGTATGCCGTTCAACTGATGCAGCGGGATAGTTCGGGCGACGCCGTCCGGGACGCACATCTGCTCCGGCAGAGTGGTCACGAGTTGAGTGAGGGCGTGTGCGTTGACCGCTTCAGCGAGACGATTGGTGCCGACCGCCCACGCGCCGAACTCGTCCTCGGATGCGCCCAAGCCGTTGAGCGCTGCAAGTAGTCCCTGCGTGAAAATGCTGGCCTTGCCGTGCACACCATATGCTGCTGTGCCTAACTCGCTGGCAAAGAACGCTTGGCTCTGGGTACCTGGAATCGCGCTGGTTGGACCTCCCGAGATCATAGGCAAGCCCGTGAAATCCGCCCCGTAGGTGAGCAGGTACTCTTCCGAGACGCTCCGGCAAGCATCAATAAAGAAGCACTGCCGCTTCACGGCCCGACGTCGCATCCCAGTACGAAACTTCGCAAAGGCGATAGCGTCTTGGAAGGGGCTGTTTACGTCGCTACCGAAGTCCTGCAGCAACAACGACTGCTCTTGGCCAGAAGCCACGCCGTGTCCGCAGAAATAGAAGAGGGCGAGGTTGTCGGCGTTCCGGTCGCAGCGATCCGCCCACCCGCCGATCGCAGCCTTCGCGTTGGCGGTCGTCGCCGGTTCAAGTGTGTGCTTCGTAGCGCCGATTAAGTACTCTCGGCGGCCTCCTGAAACGAGCATAGCCAGCGACCCCAACGGGAGCGAATTCCGGAACTCGTTGGCGAACCAATCAGCGAGCCGGCGCGCGGAGTGGGGGGGTGAATCGAGCTGGCCCATGTTCTCGTGGTGGGCGAAGAGCTTCTTCTTCTGCGTTCCGCCCTTGAGGTAGGGATAGCTGCCGATCCCGATAAGGAGAACGTGCGTGTGTGGACTGCTTGACTTGTTGTCGATGAGAAGCGTCATTCTGGCATGTTCCGTCTACGCGTCCTGTGCCTCAGCGTGGCTTCCAACGTCCTAGTGTGGTGCGCTTCGGATGTCTTCTTCGCTCTTGTTAGGTGAACTCCAATCCGGAAAGGGCGGCACTAGCGGCGGAGTTGTCGTGGGTAGTAGAGCCGCTGCGTGCGCTTTGATCGCCGTGTCCGCAAGGAAGTATCCGTGGTTCTGCAGCACAGCGGCCTCCGGATCGGAGAAGGAATCGAGGTCCGTGCGTATCTCGGCGATCACTTCCCGAGCGAGCGCCTTCGAGTAGCCGATGGTGCTCCCGGGATCGTAGCTCGAGGCCGCACTGCTTACGGCCCAGTAGACGGCATGGAGGAATCCCGCCGCGTCGCTCGCCATGAGCCAGCGCCTCCTCAGATAGCGGGACTGCGTCTCCTGAGCTGCCTGATAGCGCTTGATCCTCCAAATCAGATCCTTGCCGGAGTCTCGCCGTTTGCGTATCCGGTGAGGCACGAAGACTAGCACTTTGCCTGTACCTGGATGCTCCTGGGCGTGAGGAGATTGGTTCCGGAGACGCTTAACTTGGCGCCGCATGTGGTGCCCACGGCTGCTCCTGCGGGCGGCGTGAACTTGATGTCGACTGATCGCGACTGACCCGGGCCAAGATCTCCGCCACCGGTAACCTTGTCATTTGCCGCAACCAGCTCAAGCGTATTGGGAGGGACACTGGTGCTCAGAGTGGCCACAGGAGCAACCAACGGCACACTGCCGTTGTTCTTGACGTTCACCACGGTAACAGACGAGGCGCCTGCGGCCGGTGTTGGCGGTGCCACAATCGATACGCTAGCTCCGCCGACTTCGAAGCTCACCGATGGAGTGGCAGATGGCTGTGCACCTGGCTTGAGGATCAGGTCGGTCGCACGCTTGATGAGCTCTCGGAACGTCTCTTCTCGGTAGCCAACGAGAAAGGCTACGACGTAATAGATAATGTAGTCCTTGCCTGGCGCACTGTTCGATCCATCGAGGATCTTCGGCAGTGTCCCTGATGCCGCCATAAGAACCACGAAGATGAAGTACGCAATAATTCCGAGAACGGCGCCGAAGAGTGGCCGCGCCAGGTGCCAGTAGTTATACTTGGTGTCCCATTGAGCGTTCCACAGAAACACTCCTTCCAGGCTGATCGTAACTGCTCCGAGCGCGCCAAACCACGGCACGGCGATAGGCATGATACCGCCCCACATCCACACCTTACCGTCCGGATCGTGCACGTTATATATTGCAGCCATGAGCAGCAGGATCCCGGCGTAGATCAGGCTGAGCCAGAAGAAGAATGGAGGTCCAAGCGACGGAATGAGTGCATTGCCAGTCGCGTTCGCTGCTCGGGAGGCGAGAACCGCCCCCGCAGAGACAACAACGGCGGCAAGGATCATCAAGAACGCGATCCAGAACGTCTGGTCGGTATCTGAGGCCTTCTGTGGCGGAGTCGTCGGCGACGCTGACGCGCTCTTCCCTGGAGATGCCACCGCCGCCGTGGAGGCTACCGGCGCGGGACGCATACTTTCGGGCCCAGCACTCTGCGACGCGGAAGCCGTCGGCTGCTCCTGCTCAAGAGTGGCTTCCACGGCGATTGGGCCGAGTGAGATTGCTGCGCCAAGCAGGAGTGACGGGAGGACGCCGAGGAGTGAACGGCAGCGAAGGGAAGGATGCATTGTTTCCTCTATGGCATCGAGACGCAGATACCTGTACGTACGAAATGAGGACATCCAGTCGCGAGGCGGACCGACGTGATACCTGGCATCGTCATCTGGGTCTATAGCGCCGGCGTGATGCCTGAGAACACACGCAAACTCGAACTCCTACTGAGGAAGGCTCAGCGCGACTTTCCGCGACAGCTGAAAGCGTGACACGCTGGAGGGCGGGAGGCTCAGTGAATCGTCCTTCATGGCCACGACGGTTCCGAGGCCAGCTCCGAGCACGGCACCATTCTTCCCATCCAACCTTCCGCCCACCACCGCCCCAACGACGGCTCCGCCGACGCCTCTGAGAAGCTTCTTGGCCTTCGACTGCCTCTTACCCTCGATGGTGAGCGGGACGGTAGTGAGCGACACGGGGCCGTTGGCGCCATCCAGAGAATCGAGTTCAAGCGTGATTGTCGGGTTTTCCGAGCGCGAACCCCGACGCAGGTCGGTGATCCGTCCGCGGACCTCGGTCTGCGCTCGGGCGATGACATGCCCGTCGCTCATGAGATCGTCTATGAGTACCGCCCTGAAGCCATCGCCCGTACTGTTTCGGTCAGTGGCGATCTCCTCAACCAGCGCTACCGTAATAGCGGTGCCCTCCGGAATCGAGACCAGCACCGTACGAGGCGACGGCGCAACGGGTGTCGGCATCGCAAGCGTCGACTCCAGTTCTCGTGGGGCAACGCGGCGGCGCGGTGCGAGGGTTGACGCAGCCGCCGATGGCATCACAGCCGATATGGCCGGCGGCGGAGCGATGCGATTGTCCGGAAAACCAACGGGTATCTGCTGATTCGCGGATACTACCGGCGGCGTCTGCCGGGATTCCTCACGCCGTTGCGTCGGGGGGGCAGTAAGCCTTTGCCCTATCCAGCGACCCGCTGGCGGAACGACCAGCACGATCACGACGAGAGCGGTGATACGGGCGGCCCAAATCGCCAGACGCTTCGCCTTTGGCGCAACCTGCCGGACAACGAAGGCGAGGTAGGTATCCTGGGGCCTGGGATCCTCGTCCACTGTTTGCACCGGCTCGTGCGTATCAGTGCGCCTCGCCGTGAGGGCCCTTTCCTGATGACCCGAGGCGGGTCAGCGCATCGAGCACCGTCTTGGCGATCGTGCGCGTCGGCGACTCTCCGAGCCGCGCGGAACCTGACTTGACCCGCACTCGATAGCCTCGCGTCACTGTTTCCTTGACGATGGGAGCACCGAGTCGATCCAGGGCGGCCTCGATATCATCGGGCGGAATCACGAGAACACGTTCCTGTTCCGCTGGCGTGAGGCCCTCAAGGAGATCAGCAATCTTCTTGCGGGTGCGGGGCTCGGTCGCGACGAGCACGACCCGCTCGAACCCTGCAGCCAGGCACTTCTGGATCGCCTCCATTTCGTAGTCGGGCCCAGTCGTGACGGAGATCTGGACGGCGATTCGCCGCTCGTCGCGCTCGAGCACCACATCGATGCTGCCCGCTCCGTTCGCGGCCTCGATCGTGGCCTTCCAGCCCCGTTGCTGGGCAAGGTTCGCCACCAGGTGCTGGAGGTATTTGTGCTGGCGGCCGCCGCGGCCGGGCGTTGAAGCGTGGCGAACGGTCGGCAGAGGTGTCTCCGGCAGTTGCGCGAGAGAACGAGGCAACACTGTCGGTCTTTCGTCTGGCCCTGGTTCTCCGCTCGGAGACTTTCGAGGTTTCGGATGCGGCGGCTCCATGACGAAGTGCGACGCGGGGTCGTACGGCTGACCGCCGTATCGCGCGTGAGAGCCGGCGACAACCTGTCCTCGGCAAGCTTGAGCGGTCTCGGCATCCACGGATTCCAGCGGCAGGGTCCGCAGATTGCAGCTCCAGTCCGGCCGCTCGATCCGACAGATGGCTTCACCCGTTGCGAGGTTCCTGAGGTCATCGGCCGTGAACTCGCCAAGTCCTTCGGCGAGGTGCTTGGCGTCTTCGTCGCCAACACGGAAACACACGCGGACGCCGGCGTTGGCGAGCACAGCCGCGGCTACATCGCGGTCCTGATTCCAGAGCTGGCGTAGCTCTTGGTGAGCGAGGACGAGCCCCAAGCCGAACTTGCGGGCGCCGGTCAGCAGCGACGCCATGGATGGCGTCACGAAATGCCCAAACTCGTCGACGTACAGCGTGAACAGGTGTCTTTCATCTGGCCGGTGGTCATGCCGCCCCAAGGCGAGCTGGTGGAATTTCGTCACGAAGAGGCTGCCGAGAAGGGTCGCATTCTCCTCGCCGATGGCACCTTGGGCGAGCTTGATGAGGATGACCTTGCGGTCGTTCATGAGCGAACCCAGGTCAATGCCCTGGGTCTGTGTCACCATGCCGCGGATGAGCTTAGGCCGGAGGAAGGTGTCTAGGCGCGTCAGGAGCGATGCATGCGGCCGCCCCGTTAGGAGCGGGAACTCCTTGGTCCAGTAGTAGACGATCTCGGGGTCACGGACGGTGCTCAGGAAACCGCGGCGGAAGTCCGCTTCGACCAAGAAGCGTCGCAGGTCGGCCAGCGTTCCGCCGGTTTCGCTCTCCAGAACGGCCGCAATCGCGTTCGCCAGTACCGAGTGCATCTGGTCGCCCCAGGTCGTCGAGAGCCGACGGAACACGGCGACCAAGTCGGACAGCAGCAGCGTTCGTTCGTGCTCCGAATGCGCCTGCAGCGGATTGAACCCTACGGGCCGCGCCACGTCCGCCGGATCGATGAGAACTACATCGTCTACGCGGGACGTGGGCACACGTCCGAGGATCTCTTCGACGACGTCGCCATGCGGGTCCAACACCGCCAGGCCGCGTCCAGCGGCGAGATCCTGGAGAATGAGATTCAGGAGCAGCGTGGACTTACCGGTACCGGTGGCGCCGACGAGGTGCAGGTGTCGCCGTCGGAGCTCGTCACTCACCGTGACTGATCGGATCTCGCCTGAGTGAGCGTTCTCGCCCAGGACGAAATCATGACCAACGGCAATCTGAGGCACCGCTCTCGTACGCCGAATCTGGCGAACGAGCTTGGGATTGCGCACAGCCGGCGAGGGCACGTGGACCAGCGACACGA
>WNFN01005153.1_pt1 | contig 10192 bp, 9 predicted proteins | sample 5400161 | NCBI WGS metagenome assembly WNFN01 (sample SAMN13153353, study PRJNA577476) | soil metagenome | isolation source: 80 cm saprolite on Douglas fir-dominated hillslope | place: USA:California | collected 2013-09-17
TCGCGATAAGACCCGATCCGTCGACGAGAACTTCGATGTCTTTGCTCGCGTCTGGCCGGACCTTGTCCATTTCGCCGGTGATCACGGAATTAAAATAGCCATCGAAAACTGCCCGATGATTTTCTCTGCCGATGAATGGCCGGGCGGAAACAACCTCGCTTACAATCCGGCAAACTGGCGTCGCATGTTCGACATCATTCCCGATGAGAACTTCGGTCTGAACTTCGACCCATCGCATCTCGTGTGGCAGTTCATCGATATCCCGCGCGCCGTGCGCGACTTCGGCAAGCGCATCTTCCATGTCCACGCCAAAGACCTCGAAATCCGTACGGACGGTCTTTATGAACATGGGATCATGAGCGCCGGTGTAGGTTGGCAAGTGCCGCGTCTCTGCGGTCTTGGCGAAGTGAATTGGGGCGCCTGTTTCGGTGCACTCTATTCGGTTGGCTACGACTATGTCGCCTCGATTGAACATGAGGATCGGGCGTTTGAGGGTGCGGTCGAGAAGGTGAAGCGCGGGTTCGAAATCGCGCGAGATAATCTTCGTCCCTTCATTCACTGATGGCCAGCCGGCGAACGAGGTCGCTGTACGGCTGGAGCGCCAGAGCTCGGCATCGGCGGCTTCTCTACCAACCTGTTTCCCGTCAAAGATTCGTCGTCGAAAACTACCGCTTTACACCAATTGAACTGACCGACTGACTCTATGAAAGAAATAACTGGTATTGGGCATGTTGCCCTCAAGGTAAAGGACCTGGACAGGTCGCTTGCCTTTTATACAGAAAAAATTGGGTTCCCGGAAATGTTCCGGCTTAATCACGATGACGGACGCCCCTGGCTCATCTATTTGAGGATCACTGACCATCAATACCTTGAGATCTTTCCAGGCGCTGTGCAGGAGTCGGCGCCGGGTCCCGAGACCAACGGAATTAACCACTTTTGCTTAATCGTGGAGGATATCGAGAAGGTTATCGGCCAGTTAAACGAGAAAGGCGTGCCTCTTCATATGCCGCTTAAGACCGGCGCCGATAACAATCGCCAAGCCTGGGTTCGGGACCCAGACGGCAATCGAATCGAGTTTATGGAAATCGGGGCGGAAGCGCTGCAATTGAAGGCGATTTCGCTCCTACGGAGCGTGTCCTCGCTTGACACCTCGACTTAGAAGTTAAGCTTATTGCTAACTCGCTGACCGAAATCTGCGTATCTTAACCCCGGAGAAGTTCCCCCGAAAGCTTTCGGGGTTCGGGGCAACGGATCACCTCAGCAACGACATGAAAATCGGCATTCTAGGCTCCGGATTGATGGGCGGGAAACTCGGGACGCTCTTCGCGCGGGCCGGTCATGAGGTGGTATTCAGCTATGCGCGCAGCGAGCAGAAGCTCAAGACGCTGGCACGAGAGGCACAGGGTAAAGCACAGTCGGGCACTCCGCGAGAGGCCGCGCACCAGGCAGACGCATTGTTGCTCGCCGTGCACTGGTCACGAATGAAAGACGTGCTCAATGAGACCGGCGATTTGTCGGGCAAGGTACTCGTAACCTGCTCGCTTCCGATGAACGAAGACAACACCGAACTCGTCATAGCCCACACTTCGTCAGGCGCTGAGGCGCTTGCGAAAATGATTCCAGAGGCCCGCGTCGTCTGCGCATTCAATACCATCCCGAGCGAAGTGCTTTTCGGCGTGTATGAAGCCAAGGGTAAGGCTACTCCCCCGAGCTTAGTTTACTGTGGTGACGACGAGAGTAGCAAACAAGTCGCCGCTCAGCTGATTCGTGACGTGGGTTTCGATCCCGTTGATGCCGGTCCCTTATGGATGGCTCGCTACACCGAGCCGTTCGCGTTACTCGTCGCCGAGCTCGCGTACGAGCGAGAAGGCGGCCCCGAAGTCGCTTACAGATTTGAGCGATTCGGAAAATAAAACCGGTAGGGATGAGCTCTCGACTACGCCAAGCCTACGTCGCAGCCGGCTCCGCTCATCCGAGTCTTTGCGCTCTTTGTGCCCCTGTCGTGCGAGTTTCTAAAACGACGAACTTGAGTAGTGGACACCACAAGAAGCAGTGTCTATCACTGAAAAGGCCACTGTAATCGCAACACTCCAGCTCTCCAGTACTGCGCTACTCCATTACTCCACACCCCTTTCACCCCATGGACATCAAACGAAGTGGCTCACAGCCTTCTGGCAAAGGACCAGCCCAATATTTTACTGGCGCGGTACGCATTGATCCCCTGTTCGAACCACACAATCCAGGACGCGTGTTTGGAGCCAGCGTCACGTTCGATCCCGGCGCTCGCACCGCATGGCACACTCATCCGCTCGGGCAGACACTGATCGTGACGGCCGGCTGCGGCCTGGCGCAATGTTGGGGCGGTCCAATCGAAGAAATTCGGCCAGGGGACGTGGTCTGGTTTTCACCGGGCGAAAAACATTGGCACGGCGCCACAGCCACCACAGCTGTGACGCACATCGCCATTGTAGAACAACTCGACGGTAAGTCAGCCGACTGGATGGAACACGTCAGTGACGAACAATATCAAGGCTAACCTACTTTAAGTTCTGCGGTAGGACGGCCTGCGTCGCATTGAGCATAAAACTTGCCCCACCGCCATCTGCCCTACCAGCAAATGAAAACAAGCAGAAAGAGATTCTGGACAAGCCTGATTGCTTTTGCCGCTGTAGGCTGCAAACGATAGCACTTCTCAGATATGTTTCGCCTGCCCAACAGTATGTTGCCTTGGGAGTTTTTGGCATCTTGTTTGCCTTTGTCACAGCGATGGTTGTAACCCTTCCGGTTGATCACTTCCGGGCGCGCTACCGCGAGGGTGCCCGACTCGCAAAAATAATATCAGTCAGCCTTTTGACGTTAACTGCCGCACTGTTCCTATTCTTTTTCTTCTTTGTATTGCTCGTCCGAAGCGGGGTGCAACGCCAACTCCTAAATTAATCTACTCACCATCCGACTTTTCGGCCTTCGCTTCCTGCCAAGACTCGCCAATTTCGAGCATCGACTTAAGGCTATTGATGAATTTCCACCATCCGCAGGTGTAATCATCCGTGGAACGATCTTTACCAAATCCGGAATGGACCAGGGTAAGACGGGTACCGCCCTCTGAATCTTCTAGCACCCAGGTAACAACGGTTTCTTCTTGGAAAAGCCACGAATAACTTAGTTTATGATCGGGTTCCAGTTCCAGGATCTTGATCGGTCCGTGACAGCCCCCTTTCGCCCGCCCTTGGCCTCCTTCCCAACCGAAGTCAATTTTCCCGCCAACTCGCGGTTCTACCGTCGCCTTGTCGGCAAGGTAGCGTTCGAGTTGCTGCGGGTCGATTAAACCGGTGAAGACTTCCTTCGGTGGCTCAGATCAACCGCGAATGGACGCGAATAATACAAAAATTTCACCATAGAGACACAGAGTTCGCAGAGTCTGAAAACCAAATTCAAATGGGATTCTCCGTGCTCTCTGTGTCTCTGTGGTAAAAACTGGGTTTCCTTCGCGTCTATTCGCGTCCATTCGCGGTTGTTCTGTGTAATCTGCGGATATTTCCCCCCTTCTATTGGTCGTAGTTATCGTGAAAACGCACCCAAGCCATCGCCCAAGGGAGCTGGTCTTCATCGCGTCCCTTGGGAACTAAATCGAGATAATGATAGGCCGTATTCAGAATGTCGATGCCGCGAGCGTAAGCCGAATAGGTGTGATAGACGTTCCCTTTCCCGTCTTGGTAGAAGACACTGACCCCCGGTAAATCCGATGTTTCGGTTTCGAACTTCCCGTAGTTGTAGTCAACTTCCACCGTGGTAGGCGGCCGATTTAGAGGAGGCAATTTGGCGTCATGGTCAATGGCAGTTTGGATGTCCAACGCTTCAGGACTAAACGAAACGTGATGGTCATAGTTGAAATCGTTGTTGGCGGAGGAGTACCACTTGAAAGTCCAACCCATTCGCCGCTTAAATGCTTCTAACTTCTCCGACGGCGCTCGCGACATGGCGATCATGGTGACATCTCGCTGCTTTAGGTGAACACCGATCCCGTTGAAACTATCAGCCCAGAACGAACAGGCACGGCACGGCCGTTCCCAGGCCGGCCCAAACATGAAGTGATAGACGACCAGCTGGCTTTTGCCTTCAAATAGTCCCGCTAGAGTCTTCTTTCCATCCACCCCATCAAAGACATAATTCTTCTCGACTTTGACCCAGGGTAATTCCCGGCGTTGCCGGCTTAATTGATCGCGGAGACGAGTGAACTCTTTCTCTTCGCGCAGAAGCTGTTTTCGCGCCTCGAGCCATTCGTTACTTGAAACGACCTTGTGATTATTGACGTCAGTCTTGCTCATATCCTCTGATTGCTTCCATCTTAGAAGGCTTTTGCAGGCGGTGGGAGTGACAAATGTGGCGCGATACAAACGTAATCCTAACGGTTTGCAGAGCCGGTCTTATGGTCATACTATAACACCAGTATGCCCATAATGACGGTCCGCACAACTGTTGCCTTCGATCCTGCCACCGCCCAACGTCTCGAGCGCCTGGCGAAAATTTGGGGAATATCGAAGTCCGAGACCCTGCGACGGGCTTTAGAAGCTGCCGAGAAAAGTCTTTCGAATGAGGCAGGATCTGATTTCTCTAAAATGACGCCGAAGGAGGCCCTGAAATGGCTTCATGCTAACGCCGTGCACCCGCCCGGAACCGGAAATCAGTGGAGCAACGAAATCCGCAGACAACGTATTGCGGATGCGTCTTCTGAACAAAGACAACGAAAGCGTGTCCACAGACACTCATGATCCACGTTGATACCAATTTGTTGATCGCAAGTATCGATCCTTCGCACGAAGACGCGCCTGTTTGGACGCGGTTAGTAATGGTCGACGAACCGATCGCTGCGTCAGCGGTTGCTTGGACTGAATTCCGATCCTATTCGATCTCCTCAAACCAACTTTTGGCTCTCGAACAACTGCTGCTCGGCGGAATCGTGGCATACGAACGCGCGCATGCTGATTTAGCTGGCGAGTTGTTTCGGAACACGAAGACTAAACGGAAAAACCGTCTGGACTCCATGATCGCCGCAACGGCGATTTTGGCCGGCGCGAAACTAGCGACGGTAGACCAAAAGGACTTCCAGCCGTTCGTGTCGCTCGGGCTCGAATTGCACCAATTCTGACCTTCCGCGATTGTGAAGTATCTCTCGGTAAGAGCAGGGTCACACACTGATATCGGCCGGCGTCAAGTGAGCCTAGCGTACCGTTCGAGTCACTCGTTGATCGGCCACGTCTCGAGCTTGTGAGATCGCGGAGAAGGCAGATGCATTGGGTCAGTTATGCCAAATGGCGGACAAAATTGTCCGCTTAAGCCAACGTGGTACGTTTTAGCGTCTATGCCGATCCGCAAATCCGTCAGTGCCGCCGGCCAGCGTGTAGCCCGACAATCCGCCCTGAAACTCTTTACCGATCGAACCCATGAACGGGAGCTTCTGGGCCACTTCTTCGAAGGATTGGCTACGGTCCACCGGGTGCACGACGTACGGCTCGAAAAACCAATCCTGAGTATTTGGGGAGTCGGTGGGATCGGCAAAACTAAACTGCTAGAAAAGGCCACAGAAGAACTTGGCCAGAGGCTGGCCGGGCTACGGCTGATTTCTCTCGATCTGGATCATGACCGGTGGACATCATCTTCTTCTGTGGCCGAGTTCTTCTGGCATTTGCGTTCCAGGCTATGGGAGGCAAAACCGCGCGGCACAGGAGGCGGAGCCGGCATTGAAACACCGCTTTTCGATTATCTCTATTTCGCTCTCTGGCGAGCGCAACATCCAGGCGAGAATTTTGCTTTGAGTGACAGTGTGTTAAAGGATCTACTAAACACCTCCACCCTAGGCACCACGATCCTCGCGGAAGCATCCGGGAAGCTTGCCGCGGGAGTTTACGATGTCGCTACTGCAGGTTCTGCCGTGGGTGGTCTGTTTCAGTTGCTCGGCAAAGCCCTGACTTACTTGCGCAACCGAGATCGCAAGGGCTTGTTGAATAAACGCGGAATAAACCCTGAGTCCATGACCGAGAAGGACATGGAGGCGGAGTTGGCGCCCGTGTTAGCCGCGGATGTGGAGCAATGGCTGGAGGACCATCCCAATGACGCGCTTTGCGTCGCGATCGATGGTTTTGAACGCATTCAATCAACCACTCTAAATAAGAACCGCTGGGATGAGCTTTACGACAAGGAATGGCAGGCGCGGATCAGTGAACATCGCGTTGGCGGACTCGGAAAAGAAGACGCGCTGAGATTTCTAGAATCGGCAGCGACTTATCATAAAGAACACGGAGACCTGACGACAGCCGGCAATTTGCGAAAACATGCGGACGCGATCCTTGCGGTCACTCGCGAGCAGCGTAGCCAGGACAAACAGTCGTCATTCCACCCTTATTACCTCGACCTCGCCTATGGCATTGTCTATGAGCAGGGAGTCCGCTTTCAACCCGCTGACTTAGGCCGAACCCCGGCTGAACTGCAAATCCGCTTTCTTCGCTATTTACAAACAGGGCAGCGCGGGGTGTTCGAAACCTTTCGTTGTCTGGCACTCGCTGGCAGCTTCGATGCAGCGCTTTTCGATCATCTGGTTGAGATACGTTTAATTCCAGCCGGCTTCCATTTCGCGGCCCTCACCGGAGAGGATCACTCTTACGTGGAGGAAATTCGCGATCTTCCCGGAACTTTTCGGTTCCATCGACTGCCTGGACTATTTCAAAAAAAACGCCGAGTTTTCGAAACTCGCCGAGTGTTCTCCGCGGCATCTCAGGGCATACCAGAAAGGGATGACGATAGCGTTCGACCGGCATCATGACCGTTTATTAGACTTTCCGTCTTTGGATGCGTTCTTCCTCGTACTGGAAGAGCCCTTTGATTTCACGGCTTTCGTCAGTGCGCGAATCGATTGGTGGCACAAGCTGGCTGATCTGTGGAAGCGCCATCAGCCAGAGGGTGAGCGGTCGCTAGACACCTTGTCTGGTCTTGCCGCGATGCTCCATGCCCAAGGCCGGTATGGAGAAGCGGAAGAAGTGGAACGTGAGATCCTTCAAAGCACTGAGCGCGTGCTTGGGTCCGACCACCCGGAAACTCTTTCGGCGATGAACAACCTAGCCCAGACGCTGTACGCACAAGGGGATCTGGCCAGGGCATACGAACTCCAAGAGCCGGTGGTCGAGGCCATGGCTCGGCTGCAGGGTAAGGAGCACCCGGACACACTGACGTCGATGAACAACCTGGCCCAGACGTTCAAAGCTCAAGGAGACCTGGCCAGGGCACACGAGCTCGAGGAGCAGGTGCTCGAGGCCAGAGCTCGGCTGCAGGGTAAGGAGCACCCGGACACGCTGACGTCGATGAACAACCTGGCACAGACATTCAAAGCTCAAGGAGATCTGGCCAGGGCACACGAGCTCCACGAGCAGGTACTCGAGGCCAGGGCTCGGCTGCAGGGTAAGGAGCACCCGGACACGCTGACGTCGATGAACAACCTGGCACAGACGCTGAGAGCTCAAAGGAGATCTGGCCAGGGCGCACGAGCTCCAGGAGCAGGTGCTAGAGGCCATGGCTCGGCTGTTGGGTAAGGAGCACCCGAACACACTGACGTCGATGAACAACCTGGCACAGACGCTGTACGCCCAAGGAGATCTGGCCGGTGCACGCAAGCTCCAGGAGCAGGTGCTCGAGGCCAGGGCCCGGCTGCTGGGTAAGGAGCACCCGAACACACTGACGTCGATGAACAACCTGGCACAGACGTTGTACGCCCAAGGAGATCTGGCCGGCGCACGCAAGCTCAGATGCTGCAAGCGGAAGGAGATTCTGCCGGGGCCGAGCGCCTCCACCGCCTGGCGCTCGAATGTCGCAAACGCGTGTCGACGCGATGAAAGCCCAAATCACCGATAACTGCTGACGTTTCGCCTCGGCACTAGATTGCATTTCCCGCGCTTAAAGTGCATTTTGGGGGCGCTTTATCATGCCGGACGCCGAACGTTACCAACAGTACGAAGTACTTCGGCGCGAGGACGGCAGCCTTTGGGAGTTGGGCCGTGGAGCCATGGGGATCACCTACAAGGCTTACGACACCAACCTGCATTGCGCAGTCGCCCTGAAGATCATTAACTCCACCTATCTCGGAAACGATATCGCCAGGCAAAGGTTTCTGCGCGAAGCGCGCGCGGCGGCAGCGCTCCGGCACCCGAACGTCGCCACTGTCTTCAATCTCAGCACCGATCAAGACAACTATTTCTATGTCATGGAGTTCATCGACGGGGAAACCGCCGAGGCTTACGTGAAGGGGAAAGGGCGCTTGGAACCCATGGAGGCGCTGCACATCGCAATTCAGGTGGCGCGGGCGTTGGCTGCTGCAGAAAGACAAGGATTAGTGCATCGCGACCTGAAACCTTCCAATTTGATGCTAGTCGATCAGGAAGGCGAATCGGTGGTTAAAGTAATCGATTTCGGACTAGCTAAGAGCGCAAAAGGAGGAGCTGAAGAAGGTTCGCTCACGATAGAAGGCTTTGTTGGTACTCCCCATTTCGCCAGTCCTGAACAGGTTGAAGAAACCGATCTGGACGTGCGTTCGGACATCTACTCACTGGGCGCCACCCTCTATTACCTGATCGTGGGCAAACCGCCATTCTCCGGTTCGGTTGGCCAGGTCATGAGCCAGCATTTGTATAAGCCGATCGCGGTCGAGCCGCTGACAGATGTGCCCGCGTGCGTGGTTTCGTTGCTTCAAAGGATGTTAGAAAAGGATCGCACTAAGCGGCCCCAGACGGCTCGGGAACTCCAAAGCGCTATTACGGAGTGCCTGGACGAACTCCAGGGCGCAAAAACGGCCACTCTGATCCCTGCTTCTGACGCAACCACGGCGCCGGCCTCAGGCGCCGGTCAGCCGGTTCTTCCGGGACCGCCGACCGAAGCGCCGATCCCGGAGACAAAGGAGGCAGCGACGGCTGTTCCACCCAGACCTCCCTCCCGGGTAAAGGCGTTACCCCTAGTTGTCGCCATAGCCCTCATCGCATGCGTTGGCGTCGGCGTTTACCTCTATTGGCAACCAAACCGTGGGCAGCAAGTCGCTACCACCCAAACGATCTCTCAACCTAGCCCCACGACTACTCCTATCCCCACGCCTACTCCAATACAGGAGATGGCGGCGCTCTCGGTACTAACCGAGCCTTCGAACGCCTCGATTCTATTGGATAACAAAGCGCCCGACTCCGCTCCCAACACGTTCACGCATGTCCCTTTTGGAAAACATCAGCTGGTTGCGACTCAGGAGGAGTATGAACCTCTAGAACAGGAGATTGACATCGGCAGTGGGACGTCTTCGGAAATCCATCTGACGCTCAAGCAAAAGGCAAATCGAAGAGACCTCCTATTGGCGGACGTTAAGAAGTACGATGAAGGCACTCCGGAACACCTGGCTGCTTACGTGCGATTCGTGCAATTTTTGACGAGTTCGAGCGCCGCTGATGCTCAGGACGAGACGACGAAGTTGACCCATCTGGTCGACCAGCTCAAAAGTCGGACCCCGCCGGTCAGCAAGGACGAATTTAGCCTTTTCTATAAGCAGATCATCTCAGATGCAGCCGACCTTAACATTCTAACAGCGATACTCTGGTTGGCTGATAACGAGAAAGGCATTGAGGCATTTAAACTGTTCCAACGGGCTGCCAACCTGGGCGATTCCTACGCGATGATGAAAGTGGGCCGTTTTTTCCTAAGAAAAGGCACGACGAACGATGATGCCGAGGGTTTTCGCTGGCTGAACGAAGCGTTTAACGCTCCCCACCCTAATCTGGAAGCCGGGGCTTTTATTGGTGATTGCTATCTCAGCGGCAAAGGAACTAAGCAGGACGTCGCCAAAGCCGAAGAAATCATCGTTCCCTTGGCCAACCAAAATGTGGTTCCAGCGATGACCCTAGCTGGGAGGATCTTGCAATATAAGGCCGACCTGCAACGAGCCGAAGCCGAAAAACCCGCGAACCAGCAACAGCGGAAACAGCTCATCGCCCAGGCAAATGACTGGGATCGACAGGCAAAGGATCGGTACGAAAAAGCGGCCGTTAAAGAGGACTGGAACGCAGTGGCTCGTCTAGGCCAATTCTATCAGGAGGGCTGGGGTGGCCTTCAAAAGAACGAGGCAGAAGCAGAGAAACGGTACCAGCAAGGCGCCGAACACGGGAATGTGTTG
>WNFN01217220.1_pt1 | contig 10192 bp, 7 predicted proteins | sample 5400161 | NCBI WGS metagenome assembly WNFN01 (sample SAMN13153353, study PRJNA577476) | soil metagenome | isolation source: 80 cm saprolite on Douglas fir-dominated hillslope | place: USA:California | collected 2013-09-17
TCACGGTTTCTGCGTCGGCCTTAAAATCACTTCGCTCACAAACGCCTGCTTTCTTTGCGTCACCAGCATCTCCACCGCGTGAGCAACATCTTCCGGGATCAGCATTTTGTCCGGATTCTTGCCTTCATGCGCGCCGAACTCCGTATGCGTGGACCCGGGACAGACCACGGCCACGCGGATGTTGTGTCCGCGCAACTCTTCGGCCACGGAATAGGTGAGTCCATTCAGGCCCCATTTTGAAGCCGAGTACGCCGCGCCGTTGGGCACGGCATTTTTGCTGGCAATCGACGAAATATTCACAATGTCGCCACCGCCGCCGGAAATCATCATGGGCACAAACGCGCGGATCATATAAAACACGCCGCGCAAGTTGGTGTTGAACATGGCGTCCCATTTTTCTGTGGGCATGGTGTGCAGCGGGCCGCCAAATGTCCCGATCCCCGCATTGTTCACCAGTACGTCGAGTCGGCCAAAAGTTTTTTGCACCCGCTCCGCCAGGGCCGCCACTGAGCTCCAGTCGGCAACGTCGCAGGCCATAGCTTCGCTCTGTCCTCCCGCCGAGCGAATCAGGCCGGCTGTGTGTTGCAAGCGGGCCAGCGTGCGTCCGCAGACGATGGTAGTGGCGCCCAGGCCGGCCAGTTTGAGCGCGATAGCTGCGCCAATCCCGCGGCCGCCGCCGGTGACCAGTGCAGTCTTGCCGTTCAAAGTGTGGTTCATGTGCTTTCTATCCTTAAGTTAGTCCCGATATTCTCAAAAAGGGCTTTTCTTTTTTGCAGCTCTTCAGGAACGTTTTATCTGGGCTGGTGTCTAATCTGGCAGGATACCGCGTTCTGACCGGGTATAACGCAAATTGATTTCATTCAACTTTAATGATCGACTGTCGAGTATCGCGTATAAAAGCGATTTGACCCGAACGCACAAAAACGCATTGCGGGGACGGAAAGTGCAGGATTGCAGCGGGTGGAGGGCTTGCGGATAACTATCAGCAGCAACTCTGCATCTGAACAGTAAATCTGCCATTTTACATAGCAGCTTGCCTAAACGTGGGGTGTGTCTTTTATAATCCGTGACTCTAAGTTTTTCACGGAAAAGACCGGCCTGTACGGGAGATGCCTTGGAGCATCGGGCCAAATCTGGCAGAGATGGATTGAAGGAGCAAAACTCAATGAAAAGAGTGCTTGTCACGTTTGTGCTTGCGCTAACCACAGCAGCCTGGGGTCAGGGAAGTTCACCTTCGCAACAGCCACCGGCCGCCCAACCGCCAGCCGGTCAGCAGTCCGCGGCGGGTGATCAACAGGCCAACGTCCCCACCAGCCAAAAGGTGATTAAGGACCCGGCTGAATACAACGCTTACATCACTGCGCTTAATACCACGGATGCGGCCGCCAAGGGCCAGGCCATGGAAGCGTTCGTCGCCCAGTACCCGAACAGCATCGTCAAGACAGAAGCGTTGGAGCAGGCCATGGGAGCGTATCAGCAGGCCGGTAACCAGCAAAAGGTGGAACAGCTTGCCAGGACGATCCTTCAGGCTGATCCCAACAATGTGCGAGCCCTTGCCATCGCTGTTTTTCTGGAGCGCAACCAGATCAAGGATCCTGCCACCGGACAAAAAGCGCGCGGCGATGCCGAACGGTGTCTTCAGGAATTGCCGAACTTCAAGAAGTCTGAAGGCATGAGCGATGCCGACTATGAAAAGATGCGCAACCAGATCACAGGGATCTGCGCGGGCACCGCGGCCTTTGGCGCTTTGCAGCAGCAGGACTATGCCAATGCGCAAAAATATTACGAGCAGGCTCTGAAACTTGATCCTAGCGATCTCGCCAACAACTACCAGATGGCCATCTCCCTTTTACAGGCGAACCCCATGAATCCGCTTGGTTTCTGGTATGGTGCCAAGGCGCTGGGAATCGCCCAGAAAACGAACCCACAGGCCTTCCAGGCATGGTCGCCCTATTTCCTTTCTAAGTACAAGAAGTATCACGGCAACACCGATGACTGGAACCAGCGCATTGCCGCGGCCGCAACGCAGACCGCGCCTCCGCCTGATTTTGTCGCCAGCATTCCGCTCGCTCCCACGCCATGCGACCTGGCGGCCCAGGCGGTCCAGCAGAATGATCCAGGCACGCTTTCTTTCAGCGACTATGAACTGGTGCTCTCCTGCCGTGACAAGACTCCGGCCAACAAGGATGCAGCCGAGAAGGTGTGGACATTCATCCAGACGAAAGAGAAGAACGGCGAAGCCAAGTTGAGAATGAACGGAGTGAAGGTGATTGCTGCCACCAGCGAGACTATGGATGCGGCTCTCACCGAGGACAATCAGGCAGCCAACAAGGCCGACCTGCACGTAGTGTTCGAGAAGCCAGTGTCGAAACCCCCGGCTCCCGGCGTTATGACCGATATCATCGGCGTGATAAAGCAATACACGCCAGATCCATTCATGTTTACGATGGAAAAAGGTGAGCTTCCACCGGCCAAACCAGCATCCAGGGCGCCCGCGAAGAAAGGCGCAGCCAAGAAGGGTGCGAAAAAGAAATAAGTAGAATGGTTCGATAAGGCAGCCCGCGCAGGGCTGCCTTTTTTCTTTGCCTACTCGCCCAGCATCAACCGCTGCACCGAATGTGCTCGGCCTGTGGCGCCATCGCACCCGATGAGCACTGCGCAGAAGCGCGGGTCACCCTTGGCGGCTTCAAAACGTCCGGGCAGCCCCGTAAGGAAGCGTTGCAGCACCTGCTCTTTCTGCACGCCAATCACGCTGTCATACGGTCCGGTCATGCCAACGTCGGTCTGATAAGCGGTCCCGCCCGGCAGAACTCGCGTGTCCGCCGTGGGTACATGGGTATGCGTTCCCAGGACAGCCGTCACACGTCCGTCAAGGTACCAGCCAAGCGCGATTTTTTCTGAAGTAGCTTCGGCGTGAAAATCCACGATCACAACCTTGCTGCTAATCTTCGCCAGCAGGGCATCGGCTTTGCGGAAAGGATCGTCAGAATCGTGCATGAAGACGCGGCCTTGCAGGTTGATGACGGCATAGCTTTGGCCCTGCGGCGTGGCCCCTTCATAGACGCCAACACCAGGAACGCCTTCTGCGTAGTTTGCCGGACGCAGCACCTTCCGCGCCCGACCGCTGGGATCGCCATTGGCCGAGTTGAAGTAGTCAACAATCTCACGTTTGTCCCAGACGTGGTTGCCGGTGGTGAGCACGTGGCATCCAAGGTCAAAAAGCTCGTCGGCAATGGCCGGTGTAAGTCCAAAACCGCCGGCTGAATTCTCCGCGTTGGCGATCACCAGATCGACTTTGTTGGTTTCCACCACATGACCCAGATGGTCACGCACGATCTTGCGCCCCGGGCTGCCGAATATGTCGCCAATGAAGAGTATCTGCATGAGTTCGAATCTTTGATACTAACATCCGCACATGGTGCGATTGCAGGAGCTGCCAGGCTGGATGGCGTCGGCTGTTATTGCGCCAGATGCACTGAAGTCAGGAAGTCGTAATTTCCCGCAGGATTCACGTGCAAATTTCGCACGCGCGCGGAGTGCACCACAACATTGTCGAAGTACCAGAGATCGATGTAAGGCAGGTCACGCGCCAGGATCTGCTGCACCTGGGCATAAATCTGTTTGCGCTTTTCCTGGTCCACGGTGCTGCGTCCGGCATCGATGAGCCGGTCCATTTCAGGATTCACATAATAACTGCGGTTTGCATGCTTGGGCGGAAAGCTGGATGAGTGAAAGGCGTAGTAAAAAATGTCGGGATCTTCATTGCCGCCGACCCAGCGCAGGGAGTAAAGCTGGAACGCGCCTTTTGTCACGTCGGCATAAAACGTGGCGAACTCAAAGCTGCGGATATCCAGAGCAATGCCGGCCTGTCTTAGCTGCTGTTGCATGACGGCCGCAAGCAAGCGCGTGGTTTCTTCCGTCGATGTCTTCATGGTCAGGTGAAACCGCACGCCATCCGCGCCGCGCTTGTAGCCTGCCGCGTCCAGCACCGCATTCGCCTTTACCGGATCATAGGGATAGTGTGCCACATCACCGTTATAAGCCCAATGCTGCGGCGGAAGTACGCTGTCCGCCAGCCGGCCTTCGTCGCCGAACAAATAGTGCAGCACGGCCCCGCGATCAATCGCATAAGCCAGCGCCCGGCGCACCCTGACATCTTTCAAAATCGGGTCGCGCAGATTGAAGGCAAGATAAGCCATCACCGTGCCCGGTTGCTGTTCGATCTCAAGACTGCGATAGCGACGGAGCGTGCCCACCATGTCCGCACTGAGCGATCCGCCCGGAGAGATGTCGGCACTGCCTTTGCGCAGTTCCAACGCGCGCGTGGTGGCGTCCGGCACAATGGTTAGCCGGACGCGCTCAACTTGAGCCTTCTGGCCCCAGTAGCCGTTATTGCGCCGGAGAACAACCTCGGTATCCGGGTCCTGTGACACAAAAGTGAATGGCCCTGAGCCAATGGGATTGCGGTTGAACGGCTTGCCGCTGCCGTAGGGCACAATGCCGAAAGCGCCGTCGGAAACGTTGTAAAGCAGCGTACCGTCGGGCTCGGAAAGATGGATGATCACTGTAGCGTCGTCTGGAGCCTCAACACGTTCCACTAGTTTGTAAGTTGTGGTTTTCAGGGTGGTCAGCGATCCATCCCGTACGCTGTCCAGCGTCCACTTCACGTCGCGCGAAGTCAGCGGTGTGCCATCATGAAAATGAATTCCCTGGCGCAAGTGAAAAATATAAGTCTTTGGATCTGGAATCTCCCACTTCTCCGCCACCCAGGGGACCATGTTGAAATGCTCATCGCGATGGACAAGGGGATCGAAGATCAGTTCATCGATCCGTTCTGATTGAGCGTCTGTCCCTACTCGCGGATCAAGGTTGGTAGGACTGCTTTCAATGATCATCACCACAGTGTTGGCGTCGGGACGGCGGGCGCAGGAGAGGATGCTCGCGCACAGCAACAAAGAAAAACCCTTCAACCACAAAGGACACGAAGGAACACGAAGGCGATTGGTTTCTGATTGAGAAATTCTTCGTGAACCTTCGTGTCCTTTGTGGTTAAGCATAGGAAATCTTACCCAGCACCGCAGCGCGTTTCGCTCCTGTAGCCGACGGCACATTGCCGGGCAACCCGTTAAATGTCTGATACGCCAGCAACGCAAAAGCCACAGCTTCCTTGGCCTGGCTGGGAATGCCGAAATCATCGGAATGCCTGAGCCAAAGGCCCAGGTTCTCGGCTTCTTTCTTGAGCATGTCCATCAGCGCGGTATTTTTTGTGCCGCCGCCGGACACCACCCATTCGCGATAGTTGCCCTGCTCCAACACAAAGCGTTTCAGCGCCTGCGCCATGGACGCCGCAGTCAGCGCTGTTGCCGTGGCGATCACGTCTGCTTTGGCGGCCCGGCCACAGCGGCGCAGGAAGTCCTTGGCGTATTCGCTTCCGAATTCTTCGTGGCCTGCGGTCTTTGGCGGCTTAAGCTTGAAATAAGGAGCGTCCAGTGACTTCTCCAGCACGGATTGCAGTATTGTTCCTTTACGCGCAATATTGCCGTCACGATCGTAATCTTTCTTGAACAGCATTTGTATCAGCCGGTCGATCACCATATTTCCTGGACCGGTATCAAACGCCATGATGTCGGAAGGCATTCCGTCGGCGTGAATGGCCGTGAGATTCGCAATCCCGCCGATGTCAGCCGGTCGAAAATCCGACACTACCGGCACTCCCAGCCGTGCGGCAACCACGGATCCTTCGCCTGTCTGCCATGTGCAGGCGATCTTTTTTCCCAGATAAAGAGCGGCTGTGCCCTGATGATAGAGAGTCTGGCCGTGGCATCCCACAAGGTCCAACTTGGCGGGGGCGGCTTTCTTTTGCGCTTTGCTCACGGCTTCGGCATAAAATTCGCCCAGCCGGAAATTCAGCCGCGAGAGTTCAGCCACGCTGATCTTGTTTGCGTTCATCGCGGCGAGAACAGCCTTGCGCATCGCCTGCGGGTAATCAGAGTGGTCGTGAAGCAGCAGATTGAAGCTCAAATAAGATCCGCGGCCCTGAATGCTCACCACAGCCACGTCAACACCATCGGCGGATGTTCCGCTCATGACTCCGGCGACGATCAAACGTTGATCTCCCGCGTGGTGTGCACCCGGTCGTCAATCACTTCGCCACCGACGATGCGTGAAAAATCGGTAACAATCTTCTTGAGCTTGTCCACCACTTTAGCTTTGGGTTCGGCGGAAAATCCGCGCAGCTCACGGCAACGTTTCTTGTATCCGAGCACCCGTTGCGCTGCCTGCGCCACGTGCGCGGCAAATTTGCGATCGCGCTCGGCGGCGCGCAACACGGCCTCAAAGCCGCGCCAGACCAACTCCTGGTTGTGACACACCAGGAACATGTCGGCGCCCGCGCGTAGTGTTTCCACCGCCACGTCTTCAATGTCGCCAGTGGAAAGCACGCCGCCCATTTCCAGATCGTCAGAAATGATCAGGCCTTTGTATCCAATCTTCTTGCGCAGCACGTCCCGCATCCACTTACTTGAAAGCGAGGCGGGCACCTTGTTATTGGTGACCTCAGGGTAGGAAGCGTGGGCCACCATCACGAAAGGAATTTGTGCACGCAACTCGCGGTAGGGCAGCAGGTCTTCCGCCCACATGGCTTTCCAACCCTTCTGCACCACCGGCATGTCATGGTGGCTATCCAGATTGCCCTCGCCCAGGCCGGGGAAGTGCTTGCCGCAGCCAAGGACCTTGGAATCTTTCAGTCCGCGCAAAAACGCGCGCGCGTACGCAATCGTCTCTCTGGGATCAGCCGATGCCGTTCGGCTGGTCAGCACGGAACGCGATGCCTCAAATCCCAGATCAAAAACAGGCGCAAAGTCCGTGTTGAACCCCAATGCGCGCGCTTCCAGGCCCAGTATTTTTCCATGCATGCGAAAGAGCTTGCGATTGCCCGTGGCAAAGACCTGTTCCACCGAGGGCGCAGGCGCAATCACTTTCTTCAGGCGATCGACCGTGCCGCCTTCGAGATCAACGCAAAGAAACATGGGTATAGGCGTGGTGGACTGCGAATCGCGCAGCAAACGCCATGTCTGCCTGGGTTCTTCAATGTTGCGGGCGAACAGGATCACGCCGCTGGGCTGGAGCGTGGTCAACGTGGTCCGCAGCTTGCTGTCGACGGCGAGCCCGTCATAGCCGAGGATCAGTAACTGCCCGACCTGCTGGCGGAGGTCTTGTGTGGTGGTTTTTGCCATGCCAGACGATTATACGAACTTCGGCGCCAACTCAGCTTCTGATGTGCTGAGAAAACCTCCGCCCTGGCCAGCGAAAAATTGCCGACTATTACCGACACATAGTTGGGCTGTTATCCGGAAAATCCTGCCGCGGATTTCCCTGGAGATCGCGATTTTGAAAGCGGCAATTGGTATTGAAGTTTGGGTCCTGGGAAAAGTTCATCACCACCGCTCTATCGACGCGATTGTCTTCAAAAACATTATTACGGTTGGACACCCCGCTCACCGCCGGATAGCTCCAGATGGCGGTCAGGCTCCGCCCGCTCCCGGTGGCGAGAATCGTGTTTCCTGAAAACGTGGAATTTTCCACCTGCCCGCGCAGGACCAATGCAATAGAGCCAGGATTGCTGAGTTGGATGGTATTGTTCAACAGGTTCCAGTTGGAAAAGGACACATCGGGACTGCCTCCCCCAATCACCACGCCATAGGAAGACGGGGCAATGAACTGATTGGACTGAAGTACCACTCCGCTGCTGGTAAAGCTGTCATCATTGAATCCGTACGCGATATTCCGAGCGATATTGTCGTGGAATTTGACCGGGCCCATTGCCCAACCGCCGTATGCGACCTGGTATCCATCCACCACATTCTTGCGGATTTCTGCAACGGCATTGTTCACCACTATGCCGTCCATGGCTCCCCCGGCAGGTGAACCGCTGACCGTCAGCGGGTCTGCCATGCCCCATAGTTGAACGGCGAACGTCTCAAATAGCACGCTGATAAAGCCAACATCGCCCGAACCTCCGATGACGTTGACATCGTGGATCCAATGACCGCCATTCTGCGTGCGCAAAACAATTCCTTCCAGGTTTAACGGAAGGCTTCCGGGAACGGTCAGTTGATCATGGTTTGCGTCGACCGTGAGATCGGATATTTCAATGCCGGACGAATTCTCGGAATGGGTGCCGATCACTACATTGCGGCCCCCGCTGATGGGCGCTCCGTTGGGGACTACGAACTGGTCCGCCAGATACGATACGAGCTGCAATTTGGTCTGGCCTACGCCACGTCCGTGTATTTTCCAGTCTTTTCCCAGGGTAAAACCGCGTGAACTCCCTTGAGAATGGCCCACGCCGATGGTCCAGTCATACTGACCTTCGGTTTGAAAAGTGCCGCTGTCAAGACAAACGACCAGGTTTTCCGAAGCAATGTTACTTTGAGCGCCCCACGTCGGATTCTGGCCTTCAGCAATGGAACGCAGGATTGTGTCAAACTTCTCCGCAGTGCTACCGTCCAGTGGATCATCAAAGCTGGTGCCAGACCCCTGGCCTCCGTGCGCCGGCATTCCAATGTAGATGCGCGTAAATTTCGCGGGCGCCGCCGCACGGCAGTCTTGTGACGTGACCTTGGTAGACAGAGGTTTGCAGGAGACCACAGAGAAAACCAGCGAGACAGAAAAAACTGTGAGGGCAGACTTCATGGTAACGTCACTTGGTTTGGATGCGCGAAGCCGGAATGAGTGTGGCTCCAGCCGAAGACGTCTTGGGCAAGAAGGAAGAGCCAGGTTTACTATTGGGGAGCAGTTTGAGTTTCGAACATGAATCCGAGGGTTCTATCTATTTTGCCTGAAAGACGCGTTGTCGGCAGTATAGCAATGCGGATATAGCATTGCAGATAACAAGAAATAAAAAAAGCAGGCAACCCGCGGACTCTAAGTGGCCTAGATCTGCCTCTTCAACTCCCACAAGAGATTCATGGCTTCCATGGGCGTCAGGTTGTTCAGGTCAGCTTCTTTTAACCTGTCCACAATCTTTTGCGAGAGCGGCGTGAACATGGTCAGCTGCATTTGCGGCTCAGGCTGCTGCGCGCCGGGAGAAAGATGCGCGGTGGTTTGCTGTTCGGCATTTTCATGCTCGTGCAGCACTTCACGGGCGCGGACAACTACTTCAGGCGGCAGCCCCGCCAGTTTACCCACTTCAATGCCATAGCTACGGTCCGCCGCGCCTGGCTCGACTTTGCGCAAAAAAACGATGCCGCCGGCGTTTTCCTTTACTGAAACATGAAAGTTCTTCACGCCTGGAAGTCGCTCGAGTTCTGTCAATTCGTGATAGTGCGTAGCAAAGAGCGTCTTGGCCCGGCTGGTGGAATGGATGTACTCGACCACCGCCCAGGCAATGGCCAGGCCGTCATAAGTTGAAGTGCCACGGCCAATTTCGTCGAGCAGGATCAGTGAACGCCGAGTGGCCGTGTTCAGAATCGCCGCTGTCTCGGTCATCTCCACCATAAACGTGGAGCGGCCGCGCGCCAGATTGTCGCTGGCTCCGATGCGGGTAAATATACGATCAACCACCGGCAGCCGCGTAGAGCGTGCTGGCACAAATCCGCCCATTTGCGCCATCAGAACTGTCAACGCCGTTTGCCGCAGATAGGTTGACTTGCCGCCCATGTTGGGACCGGTGATCAGCAGAATGCTGTGGCTGCTGGAATTCAGGTAAAGATCGTTGGGAACAAAACGATCATTGCTGCCGGTAAGCTCCAATTGCTCGAGCACGGGATGGCGTCCGGCAATGATTTCCAGTTCCTCTGATTCGGCAGCGAATTTGGGCCGGCAATAACCCCGGTTCTGCGCGATGAATGCCAGCGATGCCAGCACATCGACTTCAGCCAGCGCCAGTGACGTCTGCCGGATGCGCCGCGCCTCGGCGGCAATGGCCGTGCGCAGCTCAGTAAACAAGCGGCGCTCGATCTCTACGATCTTCTCCTGTGCGTCCAGCACTTTGGTTTCGTACTCTTTCAACTCTGGCGTGGTGTAACGCTCGGCGTTGACCAGTGTCTGCTTGCGTTCATAGTCCGGAGGCGCATGATGCAGGTTCGACTTGCTGATTTCAATGTAGTAGCCCAAGACCGAATTAAATTTAACCTTGAGCGAATTGATGCCGGTGCGTTTGCGCTCTCGCTCTTCAATCTGCGCAATGAAC
>WNFN01232384.1_pt1 | contig 10187 bp, 9 predicted proteins | sample 5400161 | NCBI WGS metagenome assembly WNFN01 (sample SAMN13153353, study PRJNA577476) | soil metagenome | isolation source: 80 cm saprolite on Douglas fir-dominated hillslope | place: USA:California | collected 2013-09-17
CCCGCGACAACCACAGGCTGTCCGTCGCTGGTGCGGGCGACAACCAGGGCGAAGGGAGCGGCCAGCCCGCGACCCGCCAGCGTTGAACTGACGCGTGAGAACGTATCGGAGGGAAGGGGCGTACCGTTTTTGCCGGCCACGATAATGTTGGCGCCGTAGTTGCGGAATTCGCGCCGTAGTTTAGCTTGCACATCGACATAAAGATTTAACATCGCGGTGGCGACTGCAGCGGCTACGACCATAGCCAACAGAGCCGAGGCGGCGCGTCCGCGGCGAAGCACGGCAGCGCGCACCAGCATCCGCACAAACATCGACGTGTGCGGGACGTTCGCACGTCTGGCGGCGAGGTCACGAGCGACATAGGGCGCGGGCGCGCTCACAGTTCACCTCGCAAAGCGAATACCGGATCGAGCCCCACGGCGCGTCGGATGGCGACAGCGCTTCCCGAAAAGGTCACCAGTACGGCAATCGCCAGAATCACGGGAAGAAGTACAGGTTGAATCGCGATCTGGGAATTGAAGATCGTCTGGCCAATCTCGCGGGCCAGCAGTCCACCGACGACAAAGCCAACCAATCCGCCCAACAAGGCCAGCAGCGCCGCTTCTGCAAAAAAGACCGTCGCCACGGCGAGCCTGCCCGCTCCCAAAGCTTTCATGAGGCCGACTTCCGCACGACGCTCGAAAATGGCCGTGGCCATGGCGGCCGAAACTGCAAGGGCGGAGGCCAACAAGGCCGCCAGAGTAATCAGGAAGATCAGCCCCTCAATACGGGTAAGGATGGCGCCTTCGTTCTGCGCTACCTGGCGAATCTGCTCGACATGCGAGTGCGGGATTGCTTCCTGCAACTGGTAGGCAATCGACTGCGGATAGGGCGAGCAATACCAGCGGTCATAGACCTTGCCCGACATGCTCTTCGGATCGCGGCGGGCAAACGCATCTTCGGGCTTGGTGAGGGCGCTCACGTAGACGCGGCGGACGGCACCGGGCCGGCCGAGAATCTCCTGCGCGAGAGCGAGTGCTCCCGATCCGAGTCGCTAGTCGCTGGCCGAGCAGCACGTCACGGGAGTTATCGTCAGTCCACGCCCCCGAAACCTTCCACCAGGGATGTGTGGTGCGAACGCCAGTGACAAAGCTTTCCTTGCCGAAGGAGACTTGCCGGGCGAAGTAGGTGCCAAACAGCGTGGCATCCTGCGTTTGGCCGGCACGCTGCAGGGTTACATTCGCCGGCAGCATGGGCGCGAAGCCGAGAATATTGTTGCGCCAGTACATGCCCTTGATTTTGGGCAGGTCGGCCTCGTTTAGGAAGGCTCCGTCGGTGGGCGGCCTGAGATTGACGCCGCCGATTTCGACATCGAGCGAGTCTTCCTGAGGAGTGACGATCAGGTTCGCGCCAATTGTGCGCAACTCACGATTGATCTTGTCGCCTACGTCGGTGGCAACGGCGATCATTGCCGTGGCCGCCGTAACTCCCAGGGTGATGGCCGCGCCCGCCAGCAACTTGCTCCGTTTCTGGCGGCGGAACGATTCGTAAACGAGGCGCACGAACATCCGCTACTTTTGCTCGAACATGCGGCTGCCGGCCGCGATGTCCGCCTCCTCGATGATCACCGCATCGGCCGTTTGCGTCGCCTTCAGGGGAATCGGATTGCAACCTCCGGCCGTGCCGACCGATTGCGGATTGATGGGCGCGGCGCAATTTTTGCAGACCACCCCGTTTGCCGTCTTGTAGAAGCCAACCGCACCGCAAATCTGGCATGCATCGAAGACGGTGGCGACTTTGCCGTCGGGCTTCTGGTAAAGCCAGAAGCGGATCGGTGTGCCGTTTTCCTGGGCTTGAAAGCGATGCAGATCGCCGTCGGAGATCTGCGCCAGAGGAATCTTCACCTCGCCGTTCACGAAGCTGACTTCGGTCGCGGGCGAGAGTGCACTGACACTCTTGGTGTAAATGAATTCTGCTGTGACCAGGGCGATGAACACAAAGGAGAAGCCATACACCGAGGCCATCCACAGGCGCTCGCGCCGGGTGCTCCAGGCAGCCTTACGCCGTTCTGCTGCGGATGCCGCTTCGGGCGCGGGTTGGCGGCGCTTGGCATCAAACAGCACCATCAAAGCGGCGAGCGCGAAAATCGTTACGACAAAGAACAGCTCGTTGCGCACGATGGGGCCGACGATGGCCATCTCCCGCTTGGAAGAGGGGAGAACTCCGCTCTCCGACAATTCGTGGAGCCCGGTAACCAGCAGCTGAGCCGCTACCAGGAACAGAATCGCCGTGGTGACGCGGAAGAATTTCTGCAGATTAATGCGTACGCTACCCTTGACGAACATCACGCCGAAAGAAATGGCCGCCAGCACTCCCAGCAGCGTCCCGAGAAAACTCATCAGATCAGTCGAGTTCAGCTTGACCGCAGAGAGCATCAATACGGTCTCGGCGCCTTCCCGCAGCACCATCAGAAAGACGAAAATGAAGAGCCCGAGCCATGCATCGTTGCCGACGAGTAGGCCGACTTTGCCCTCAATCTCGCCCTTGAGCCTGCGGCCCGTCTTCATCATGAAAATCACCATGGTGATGACGAAGAAGGCAGCCGCCAGCATGATCCAGCCTTCGAAGATGTCTTCGTTCAGCTGAGTGCGGGAGATGATGACCGCCACCGCGATGCTGCCGAGGAAAGCCGCGCCCAAGGCGGCGTACACCGCCTTACGCAGGTCGTTGCGGCCGATCTTCGCCAGATAAGCCAGGGTGATGCCGACGATCAGAGCGGCTTCGACGCCCTCGCGAAGCGTAATGATAAAAGCCTGAAGCATTTCAGAAACTTTCTATATTGTGATCACAATTTCGATCACATTTTGCATATGATCTTGAAAACGATCTTGAAAATGAATTTCAATTTCAACTTCAAGGATATGCTTCGGGCGAAGGGACAGTCAATGCGGCGCATCACAATTGCATGCGATTTGCATCACACTGTCGAATTACCCCCTTGAAGTGCGTTCCCCCGCATAGAAGTATGATGCCGTGCTTCAGGCGGACGGTGCGCCCTTCGCCGCTCAAAGCCGCTTCAAAAAAGCATTGGCTTCGGCCAGTTCAGGAAATAGTTTCTCCTCGGCTTGGAATGCGGAGGAGTGAATGCATCTCCGGCTCCCCCGCAACTTGACCGGATGCTTGAGGTGCAGCATCTCGTGATAAACGATATATTCCACGGCACAGCGCGGGACGGAAAAATGGTCAAAGATGCGACTGATGATGATCGCATTGTGCGCGGGATCGTAGTGCCCGAGGATGCGGCGAGTCCTGGTCTGGCTCCAGCTCATGCGTGGGCGGGCCATTAGACCATGGAAAAAACGTGTGTTCAGGTCTTCGAAGACAGCGTCGAGATCGTAGAAATGTCCCTGCGGAGCGCGCAGCCGTTTGCGTCCGCGCATCTGCCGGACCAGGTGGGCTTTGCGGACGATGTCATGGCTGGCCACGTATTTGCGGTAGCGGGCGGCGTGGCCGCGGTCGATGGGCTTGCGATACATCTTCGCCAGCAGGATGTGGGCAATCGCGCGCAGTACGGTCTCAGGCGCGCCTTCGAGCAGATCGGAAAGCCGCACCAGTAGCCGTCCCTCGCGCAGGCGAATGGTGTTGTTAACGTTGGCGAACGCGAAGAATTCAATCCTCATCTCGGGCGGGCAAGAAGACGGACGCAATTCACGGAAGGTTTCCTGGAAAAGTTCGAGCAGGCCGTCACGCACAGTGGGGCCAGATTAGCATGGGATCGACCATTTGCATGGATCGAAATCCAGGTAATGGTGCAAATTGGCCGTCGTTCGGAGGCGTCATCCCGAAAGCCGGCGCACTTCAGCCGGGTGAGGGATCTCCCAAGGAAACGCCCGCACGCGCGGCCGGTCAGCGCGCGAGATCCTTCCCTCCGCCTGAAAAGCGGCTACGGTCAGGATGACGCCCAGAGGAAATGAAAATAGTTGAACCTCAAACTGCAGCATTACCAAATCCCACTCACATCGCGCGACTTCATTCCGGCCTGCCATTGTTCTTCGCGTTCGCATGTGGATTCAACTTTTTCTGCTTGGCCGCTTCTTCCTGCTCGGTGAGAAGTTTGCGATGCTCCTCAGCGGAAGTATCCAGGGTGTCGAGGGCATTGGTCAGGACGAACTCGTACTGTTTGGGCTCTTCGGCCGGAACATCAGCCGCATCCTTCAGCGCTCGAAGCTTGGCCTGGAACTCGGTGTCGGCTTCAATGACAGTCTTCAAAGGCTTGCGAATGTCATCCCTGCGGTCGACGTAAGTGTCAAGGTTGTCGTTGAGTTCGTCGTAAATGAGCAGGAAATCGTCGAGCATGTCATGGGTTTGCTGCGCGCGGTCTTTGCTCTTGGGATCGTTTCGCATCTGCTCCAGCTTTACCAGCCGGGCGCGGGCGAACTTCACGTAGAGGGTGAGGCGTTGCTGAGGCTCCCAACTGGCATCGCGGACCTGGTCAATCTCGGGCTGGGTCAACGGATCGCGGTGCCGCTGTGCGGATGCTGTCACGGCGCACACAGCGAGAAGACTTACGCACGCACAAGAACGAAGGCTGAAACAACGAAGACCACAGGAACGAAGACCGAAATTAAAACCGATCATTTGCCTCCTTTACCCTTCGGGAACATCGCCAGCAGCAAATCATCGCGGACACGCTCCAGGCGATCGATGGCCTTCTGCACCTCTGGCTGCTCGTCGCGAGGCACGGCGTGCTTGAGGTCCCCCAGTTTGCGAACCATCGTGCGGACGGAGATCTCAGTTTGCTTCTGATGTTTGTGCGATTGAATGGAGTAGTCGCGAGCGAGCTCAGAAAACGCGACCACATCCGCCAGTGACGCCCGTGCCTTCTCATTCTCCTCCGCCGCATAGAGCTTGTCGGTCGAAGCGAGTTGCTGTTGGGCGACTTGCAGGCAAAGGTGAGGACGATCGCCGATCGGAGCCGAAGGTATACGCGCCTTCAGTTCTTCGATGGTCGGATCTTTGCCAGCCACTGGCGTTATCAGGCAGCCCACAGCGAGCGCGATCAGCGCCATAGCCTTCGCCCACCGACTCGATGATTTCCCTGCGTCAAGCATCGCTTGTCCGTTGTCCCTGCAAATCTATTTTTTAGGTTCAATGGCAGTCAGCCGATGCTTCGCCTGCCATTCCTGATCAGGATACTTCCCACTGCCGGTATTGAGGAAGAGGTGATAGTTGGCGGCAGCCTGCTTGTAGTCGTGAAGGTGATCCAGGGCGGAGGCACGCAAGAAATAGGTGAAAGGTACCTCAGGCAGGAGTTTTGCGCGCGCATCCAGAGCTTTGATAGTCAAAGCATAATCCTTGTTCTCGCTCGCCGCGAATGCCAGGTCGCCGTAGCCTTCTCCCAGGTCAGGCTTGAGCTTTACAGTGGCAAAGAATTCTTTCTGAGCCTCCTGAAATTTCTTTTGCCGCAGCAGCACCCGACCCAGGTCGTGGTGAAGTTCTGCATCGTTCGGATATGCTGCGAGCAGAGCGCGATAGGCTGCCTCTGCTTCTTCGTTCTTGCCTGCCGCAAAGTAGAGGTCGGCGAGATCGCGTTGGACAGAAGCGTCGGCCGGAGCCGGCTTGGCCACCGTCTGTAGTTCCGCAATGGCTTCGTCGTTCTTGCCTTCGGCAGCGAGCACTCGTCCGAGCTGGACGTGCGCCGCTGCTTCGTCGGGATGTGCCGCGACCAGCTTCCGAAGATACTCCTCTGCTTCTGCGAACCGGCGTCCCCGCATATAAATGTTAGCCAGGCCGGTGAGCGCATCGGATGCCGGATCGAGGGCAAGAGCCTGTTTGTACTCCTGTTCAGCGTCGGCGAACTTGTTGTCCTGCTCGAGAAGATGGCCGGCAGCCAGGCGAGGCTCCGGATCCTTGGGCTGCAGGATCGCGGCTTGATGATAAGCATCCAGCGCTTCTTCCGGCTTCGATTTCTCGAGCACGTTCGCCAGCGAAAGCCAGGCGCGGAATCTGCCTTCGGATATATTGCTCGATGGCTTTAACTGCGTCGCGGCGCGCAGAAAATGTTCGGCCTCAGCATGTCCGGTCTTGGCCAGCTGCAGACCCAAATTCAAATTGGATTCGAAGACGTCGGGCTTCGCGGCCACGGATTTGCGATATGCTGCGATCGAATCGTCGAGCTTTCCCAGGCCGTTCTCGACAAACCCGAGGTCAAACCACGCCACATAATTAACGGGATCATGTTCCACCACCTTCCGCAGCAGGGGTTCCGCCGCGGCGTAATTGTGCTTCTGAATGGCATCTTCTGCCTGCGTCAGTTCCGATGGCGGCGCGCCTTCTTCGGCAACCCGGGTGTGACGAACGGACTGACTGGAATAAGGACCAGTTTTCTGATGCACAGTTTTCTGCTCGACGCTCCGGATGGAAGTCGAGCCGGCAGGCTGCGTCTGCGCAGGTTCTGTCTGAGATTGACCTGCAGGAGGATTCGACGATTGCGATCCAGTCTGCGACGAGGACGGCGGCGAAGAAGTTGGAGCCTGCGGCCGGGCATGAAAACACATCCCGGCAACGAGTGTCAGCACAGCCGAAGCCGCGAATCTACGAGCGCTCATAGGAACGCAGATTGCCATTGCCGTTCAGGATACGCGCAAGATATTTGCCCGTGTAGGAACCAGGCAGTTTAGCAATAGCTTCGGGAGGACCTACGCCAACGATCTTGCCTCCGCGAGCGCCGCCTTCAGGACCCAGATCGATAACCCAGTCCGCAGTCTTGATCACTTCAAGATTGTGCTCGATCACCACGATCGAGCCCCCTGCTTCAATGAGACGGCGAAAGGCGGCGAGGAGTTTGCTGATGTCATCAAAATGGAGCCCAGTGGTAGGCTCGTCAAAAATATAGAGCAGACGGCGCTTGCGTCGCGCCTCAGTCGAACGTCCAATTTCGCGGGCCGCGGGCTGCAGATGCGCGGCCAGCTTCATGCGCTGGGCTTCGCCCCCGGAAAGAGTGGTTGCAGACTGTCCTAAACGCAAATATCCCAGGCCAACTTCCTCCAGGCTGCGCAGTTTCTCGGTTACCTTGGGAGCTTCGGCAAAAAACTTGAGAGCTTCCTTTACCGTCAGGTTCAACACTTCGTGAATATTCTTACCCCGGTAACGAACCTCCAATACTTGCGGCTTATAGCGCGTGCCTTTGCACTCTTCGCAGATGAGTTCAACGTCGGCCAAAAATTGCATTTCGACGGTGACGGTGCCATCGCCTTGGCAGGTCTCGCAGCGGCCGCCCGGAATATTGAACGAGAAATGTCCGGCGCTGAATCCACGCTTCTTCGATTCGGGAAGGGAAGCGAACAGATCCCGGATGGTGTCGAACGCCTTGATATAGGTCACGGGGTTCGACCGAGGTGTTCGTCCAATTGGTGATTGGTCGACGAGTACGACTTCATCAATAAACTGGTCGCCGTCCAGGCTGCTCCATGTGGCGGCAGATGGTCCTACCCCATTGCCTTGCTGTTTCTTGGCCTGCGCCAGAGCCTGATACAGCACTTGGTGAAGAAGCGTTGACTTGCCCGAGCCTGACACGCCGGTAATGCCGACGAGCATGCCCAAAGGAATGTTGATATCCACCCCCTTGAGATTGTTGGCCCGGGCGCCGCGAATTTTAATTTGCTGCGAACCAGGCTTGCGGCGCGCGACGGGCATTTGGATGCGCAAGTCCTCGGATAAATATCGCCCCGTAAGCGACGCTGGATTGTGGAGAATCTCTTCGTAGCTTCCGGCAGCGATCACTTTGCCGCCATTTTCCCCGGCGCCCGGCCCGAGGTCGAGAATACGGTCGGAAGCGCGCATGATATCTGGATCGTGTTCGACGACCAGGATCGTGTTTCCCAAGTCGCGCAGATCATGAAGAATCTTGATCAGCCGGTGCGTATCGCGCGAGTGCAGGCCAATGGAAGGTTCATCGAGCACGTAAAGTGTCCCCACAAGGCGCGAGCCGAGCGATGTTGCCAGTTGGATGCGCTGGGCCTCACCGCCTGAGAGCGTCGAAGAGAGACGATCAAGCGTCAGGTACTCGAGTCCCACGTCATTGAGAAATCCAAGGCGCTCACGGATCTCTTGCAGCAGCTTGTCGGCGATGTCTGCTTCTTGCGCGCTCATCTCGACCTGCTCGAAGAAACGCGCAGCATCTTCGACGGTCATGGCGCAGACGTCGCAAATATTCCGCCCGCCGATCTTGACCTGGCGCGCCTCCAGGCGCAGCCGGCTGCCGTTGCAAGAGGAGCAGAGAGAATATCCACGATAGCGGCTCAGAAAGACTCGCACGTGAAGCTTGTATTTCTTACGCTCCAGGTGGTTGAAAAAGCCCCGCACACCGAGGAAACGACCTTCACCATCAAGCACCAATTTCTGTTGTTGCGGATCAAGCTCCGCCCAGGGGACATCGAGTGGGACGCCCGCCTGCTTCGCATAGCGCTTCAAATCCGTGAAGAGGGGACGGTACTTTGGCTTGGTCCACGGCTCAATTGCGCCTTCGGCCAGAGTCTTGCTCTTGTCCGGGATCACCAGATCAAGATCGAAATCAATCGTGTTGCCGAATCCCTGGCACCGCGGGCAGGCACCGTAAGGATTGTTAAACGAAAAAAGCCGGGGCTCCGGTTCCTCATAACGAACATTGCAAGTCTTGCATTCAAAGCGCTGGGCAAAACGCAATTGCCGCGCCGGTTCGTTGTCATGTGGCGGAATTTCAAAGATCACTTCTCCGGATTCGCGGTAAGCAGTCTCAATAGCATCAACGATCCGCGAGCGAGATTCCGGAGTAACCGTCAACCGGTCGACAAGGATGAAGACAGGTTGGCTGAAGTTGATGTCGAGGAGCGATTCCGGAGTCGAGAATTCGAAAAGCTGGCCGTCCTGATATAGGCGGTTGAACCCCGCTTTACGAAGATCAAAAAGGCGAGTTCTCAAAGCGTCGGTCAGCGGTGATGTTTCAGCGGGTGCCGCTTTTTTCTTCGATCGAGTCGAGCGGGAGGCCTTGTCGCCTTGGTCAGCAATCTCCAGTCGCGGCCGCTGCAAGGGAAATATCACTTGCAGGCGTGTTCCAGGATCGAGGGCGAGAATTGCGTCGGCGACCTCGTCGACCGTGTCTTTTTTCACCTCCCGTCCACATGTAGCGCAGTACGTGCGCCCGACACGGGCAAATAACAGGCGAAGATAGTCGTAAATTTCCGTGGCGGTGGCCACCGTGGAACGCGGATTCCGGGTCGTATTTTTTTGGCGGATCGCCACTGCCGGAGCGATGCCGTCAATAGTATCCGCGTCGGGCTTCTCGATGCGCTCCAGAAACTGCCGGGCGTATGCCGACAGGGACTCGACATAGCGCCGCTGTCCCTCGGCATAGACCGTGTCGAAGGCAAGCGAGGATTTCCCGGAGCCAGAGACCCCGGTCACCACCGTCAGGGTATTGTGAGGGATCTCGAAGTCAATGTTCTTGAGGTTATGGACGCGGGCCCCGCGGACAACAATGCTTTCCGACATCTGTGAGAGGCAACGGCGGGAGCTCAGCATTTCCCTGGGCGGACCACCCCAGTGACCTCCGCGAGAGCTACCGAATCCTCCTATTATAAAGCAGACATGGGATAGGTGGGGCGGCAGGCGTCTGAGGGACTGTTCGACGGCGAGATTGCGCCCGCGGAGCCAGCAGCAGGGCAAGTAGCGACCCCATACCGAGGCCGGCGATCAGAAAAGTAACTGCAGTCGGCAAATCATATTGCGGAAGTGATTGAGTTTTGAATTCAAACATAGTGACGACCTTTCCGTGGCGCGGGGTCGTATGGCCCCGAAAGGAAGTCGCGGAGGGCTGTGCACAGCCTCTCCGCGCACGAAAGCGTCCAATCACGAGCCCGAGCAACCTCACGACATCGGTTCTATGCTGTCGACATGAATCGTGTTGCTGCTCATATCCAGCTTGCCGGTAACCTTGACCTGCTTGCCCATATAAGGTTTGGCCTTGGAGACGTCATCGATCTGATAGCTGGTCTTGGTCACCGGGTCCTTCAGAACGATCTTGCCATTTTCTTTCGTAATCCGGCCGCTGAAGGATTTGGCATCCTGGGTCTGGGCGTCGGTGCCGGCAGCCGGCATCTGGGGCTCATTCTGTTGTGAGTTGGCCGCCGGCTCGTGCGGATCCTGCTGTGGGCGCGCCGTCGGTTCCTGAG
>WNFN01236446.1_pt1 | contig 10186 bp, 7 predicted proteins | sample 5400161 | NCBI WGS metagenome assembly WNFN01 (sample SAMN13153353, study PRJNA577476) | soil metagenome | isolation source: 80 cm saprolite on Douglas fir-dominated hillslope | place: USA:California | collected 2013-09-17
GACTACGCACTGCCTGGCCCTTATTTCGTCACTATTTGCGCGCATGAGAGGCACTGTGTCTTTGGGTGCATTGCGGACGGTAGCCTTGTGCCCAGCGCACTCGGTCATCTGGTTCGAGAATGCTGGGTGGTAATTCCTGAACATTTCCCACGCGCCACCTTGTACGAATTTGTGATCATGCCAAACCATCTACACGGCGTGATTGCACTCGCATCTCATTTACATGGCCTGATTGCTCTCGCACCTCTTGTAGGGGCGCAGCACCGCTGCGCCCTTCCGGGCGGCACAACGGCAAACGGCGTAGCCCCGGGATCGCTCGGCGCAATCATCCGATCGTTCAAAGCCATCGTTGCGAGGCGTGCCCACAAGGAGCTAGGGTGGACGGGCTCAATCTGGCAGCGCAATTATTTCGAGAGGGTGTTGAGGGATGGGAAAGAATTCTCGGATGTGAGCACGTACATCGCGGAAAACCCGAAGAGGTGGGAGATAGATCGCGAAAATCCGGAGTCCAGGTGACCGTCTGGCCTCTCTCCGCTTTGTATCCTTGTAGGGGCGCAGCATCGCTGCGCACTCTTCGATTTACGCAAGCGCACTCTTCAGGAACTTGAGGGTGCGGTCCCAGGCTAGCTTGGCGCTGGCGGCGTCGTAGACTGCGGGGCGGAGTTCGTTCATGAAGGCGTGCTGGGCATCGTAGCGATAGATCTCGAATTGTGATGGAGATTGCTTCAGCGCGGCTTCGAGTTCGTCGACCTTGGCCGGAGTCCAGTGGCCGTCCTGATTCGCAAAATGGCAGGTCAGCGGAATCTTGATCTTCATGAATTCGGCAGCGGGCAGATCAGGGATGCCATAGAAGCACGCGCCAGCGTCCATCTCCGGCACGCGCACGGCAGCCAGAATCGTAAGCGCGCCGCCCATGCAGAATCCGCCCACAGCCACTTTCTTTGAGCTTTGCTTCAGGTATTGCACCGCGCCGCGAATGTCCTGCTCGGCGGCATCGGGAAAGTTCAGGCCCTTCATCATGTGGCTGGCCTCATCGGCAGCCTTGGCAACTTTCCCGCGATAGAGGTCCGGCACCAGCGCGCGGTAACCTGCTTCCGCAAGCCGGTCAGCCGTCTTCTTGATTTGCTCGTTGAGTCCCCACCACTCCTGGATACAGACGAAGCCTGGTGCTCCCGATCCCGTTTTCGGCGTTGCCAAATATCCCAAGCAAGTCCTTCCGTCCGGCCGCCTAAACTGCACCATTTCACCCATAAAGACCTCCGTCGATGTGGCTTGCCAGCACCATGTTATGACAAATGTCTCGGTCTTGCGTGGGCAGAGGATGCAGCATTGCTGCGCCCCTACAATTGCTGGTGTATCGTTGGTCTGCGATAATGCGGGGATTGTTTATCCGCGAAGATCGGGGTCTACGTGACAGGGAACGAGATACGCGAGAAGTTCTGGAGTGGCAACGACATCCGCGAGGCTTTCTTGCGCTTCTTTGAGAGCAAGGGGCACCGACGGGTGCGCAGCTCGTCGCTGGTACCGCATGGGGACGCTACCCTGCTGTTTACGAATGCGGGGATGAACCAGTTCAAGGACGTTTTCCTCGGCCTCGAAAAGCGCGATTACAACCGCGCGACCACCGCGCAGAAATGTGTGCGCGCGGGCGGCAAGCACAATGACCTCGAAAATGTGGGCTTCACCAAGCGCCATCACACCTTCTTCGAAATGATGGGTAATTTTTCCTTTGGCGATTATTTCAAGAAAGAGGCCATTGCCTACGCCTGGGAACTCGTAACTTCGCCCGAGTGGTACGGCATTGCCAAAGACAGGCTTTATGCCACGGTATTCGGTGGCGCCGAAGTTTCTCCGGGCAATACGCTTGGCGTCGACGAAGAAGCGAAGAAGTTTTGGCTGGAACAAAATGTCCCCGCGGGTCGCATCTTTGAAATCCCTGGGCTGAAAGATAACTTCTGGGCCATGGGTGACACCGGGCCGTGCGGGCCGTGCAGCGAAATTTTCTATGACATGGGGCCTGCCGCGTCCGAAGAGGGCCACCCCGACTGCAAATTTCCCTGCGACTGCGGCCGCTACGTCGAAATCTGGAACCTTGTCTTCATGCAATTCAACCGCGACGCCGGCGGCACTCTCGCGGCTCTGCCGAAACCGTGCGTGGACACCGGCATGGGCCTCGAACGCGTTGCCGCCGTTCTTCAAGGCGTCATCTCTAACTACGAAACTGACCTTTTTGTCCCGCTCATTGACAAAGCAACAGAGATAATTTCTGGAAGACCTTTGCAGCAGGGTTTGGAGGTGCTCCAGGTTGCACTTCCAAGCGGCGAAATAGCGCAATTCGATGTATACAACCCCTCGTTGCGTGTCATTGCAGACCATACGCGCGCAGCTACATTTCTCATCAGTGATGGCGTTCACCCTTCCAACGAAGGCCGCGGCTATGTGCTCCGCAAAATCATGCGCCGGGCTATCTATCACGGTCGTCTCCTCGGCCGACAAGAACCCTTTATGTACAAAGTTGCTGAGGCGGTCCAGGAACGGATGGGAAAAGCCTACCCCGAGTTGCCAGAAAGTGCGGAAGGGGTTCGTCAAGCCATACTTATTGAAGAGGAGAAATTCGTCCGCACCATCTCGACCGCCCTACCAAAACTGGAAGGGGAATTTTTGTCAGCTGAATCAATCGCAAAAGTGATTCAGGTTGCCCGGCGACACTTCAAAAAACTTGTGGAACGTGAAGAATCTGAAATTGAACCGGAACAATTTCTTGGGTTTGAATATCACCTGAAAAATCTTGAGTCTGGAATATTTGACAAACTTGATCTTAATTTTGTCCTTTCTCTGACAAAGGACGTCCTGCCGAGGGCCGCATGGCCTCTTTTTCCTGGTCAGACAGCATTTCGACTCTACGACACGTTCGGTTTGCCGAAGGATTTTATTGAGGACGTTTGCCGCGATAACGGTTTTGGAGTTGATTGGAGCAGCTTCGATCAAGCCATGATTGAGCAGCGCACGAAGGCGCGGGCGTCGTGGAAGGGCGGGGCGAAGGAGGGGGCGAATTCCGCTTATGCTAAATTGGCGGAGACGTTCAAGACGGAGCCGGATTTTTACTTTGGGACGACCGCGAAGGATGCCCGGATTGAAGCGATATTTCGTAGCGCCGGCGTCTCGCCGGCAGCAGGTGCGGAGCAGAAAGAGCCGGCTGGAAGCCGGCGCTACGAAAGCGTCAACGAGCTGAAGCCCGGCGAGAGTGGCGAAATCGTTCTGGACCGCACGGTGATTTATGCGGAGTCTGGCGGGCAGGTGGCGGATACCGGCGCGTTCTACGACAACTCGGAGTCGCAACTGCTCGCGGAGGTGACGGGCGCGTTCTATCCGGTCGCGGGGCTGGTGGCGCACAAAGTTGTGGCGAAAGAAACGTTGCGCATAGGCGATCGCGTGGCGGTCGTTGCGGATGCGGAGCGGCGGGCGCGGATTATTCGCAATCACACCGGGACGCATCTGGTGAATGCGGCGCTACGGAATATTCTGGGGACGCATGTGAAGCAATCCGGTTCGCTGAACGCACCGGACCGTCTGCGCTTTGACTTTTCGCACTTTGCCCACGTGGATGCGGAAGAGCTGCGCGACATCGAGCAGCAGGTGAACGACGAGATCCGCCTGAACACGCAAATCGAGACGAACGTGACTTCGCTCGAAGAGGCGCTGGCTTCCGGCGCGCTGGCATTTTTCGGCGACAAGTATCCGGAGCACAACGTTCGCGTGGTAACGATTCCCGATCCGCGCGCCGCTCGCGGCTTCTATTCGAAAGAGCTTTGCGGCGGCACGCACGTCCAGCGCGTCGGAGATATCGGCGTGCTGAAAATCGTCAGTGAAGAATCCGTAGCCGCCGGAGTCCGCCGAATCGAGGCCGTTACCGGCATCGGCGCGCTGGAACATTACCAGCGCCAAGCACTAGTCTTAATTAGACTAGTTGGCCAGCTCAATGTTGGCGAAGACTCAGTGCTGGCCCAGGTCGAAAAACTCTCCCAAACGGTCAAGCATCTGGAAAAGGAGCTGGAAGCACAGAAGCGCAAAGGAGCGCTGAGCCAGATCGATGAGCTAGCGGGACGCGTGCAACTTGTTAAAGGGATTAAGGTTATTGCCGCCGAAGTGCAAAACGTTGACCGCGAAGGACTTAGGCAGTTGGTGGACACCTTGCGCCAGAAGCTGGGCTCCGGGGTCGTAGCGCTGGGCATGCCCGAAGACGGCAAAGTCGCCCTAATTGCTGGTGGCAGGCCGGACCTGGCCGAAGCTGGCGGAAAAGACACAACTGGCCTTAGATTGGCCTTGGAGAGCGTCCCCTCCCTTATCGAGCCCTTGTTATAATGGACTTGGATCAGGCGACTTTGGGTTGAAGGCAGGTCGACCCAAAAGAGCGGTTTTGGGTCGACCAAAGGTGGATCAAGCCAACGGTAAACCCTAGCGGCTCAGCACCCTGAAGCAGCGACAGGACCAGAGCGCATAGTACGGAAGTCGCATTGACCGGACCGGAGCGTTCTCGAATAATGGTGGCGGTGTGGCTGGAACTCGAATATCTTGTGTGCCTTACCGCAGGGGCATAATGAATAGACGCACGACAATCACGACATGGCTACTCTCAGGAACGCTGGCCCTTTGCGCGAATTTCTTCGCGCCAGTCGCTAGCGGCCAGATCGCCAGAGTCGTTAACGACGAAGGACGGCAGTTTTTTGTGAACGCCGAGCCGCCCTTGAAAGTCAATCTGAATGCTTCCAAGTCGCGCGCCAACATCTGGCTGCCCGCCGAGACTTCCTTTCTGGGCCATGGGCGCCCAGCTATGGATATCGGGCGAGATGGCGTGGAAAAACTCGTTCGCGAAGCAGCGGACCGTCATCGAGTGGATCCGGCGCTGGTGCGCGCGGTGATCGAGACGGAATCGAACTGGAACCCAAGGGCGTACTCGCGCAAGGGAGCCGGCGGATTAATGCAACTGATTCCTACCACGGCCCAACAGTATGGCGCCTACGACGTATTTAACCCGCAACAGAATATCGACGCCGGGGTTAAACATCTGAAGAGGTTGCTGGAACGATATAATGGCAACCTGGATCTGGCTTTGGCGGCGTACAATGCGGGGGAGGGCGCGGTTGACCGCGCTCACGGTATCCCGGCGTACCGCGAGACGCAGAATTATGTGCAGAAAGTACAGAATGCCTATTTCCGGCCGGGATCGGGGCGCCTCCCTGATGCTTTTGTCAATCCTCACGCAATCCACCGCGACGTTTCCGCGGATGGCCGCATCGTATTCACTAACGAATAAAAAGAACGTGAGCAGTGGGGAGCGGGTAGTTTTCGAGGAGCTATTGCGGGCCTCGAAAATTGCGAATGTATTTTTGAAGTGAATGCGGGTTTCCGGCTACGATAGAGGCGCGTTTGGGGGTATGCAGTTTGATGTTTGGGGCAAAAAAAATTTTGCACAGGAGCTTCGCCTGTCTTTCGCCGGTTTTTGCGGCCGTGGGCGCCGCGCTGCTAGTGGCCTCGGCAGCACCAGCAAAGATGCATGCGGACGCTTCGGCCACGGCGACCACGGCGTTGCGGCGGCAGTCGGCGTCGTCGCAATTTGCGCGAGCGGAAGAACAGCGCGCGGCGCTGAATAGCAAACCTACCGAGAAACGAACTCTTGCGGATTACAAACAGGTCGTGGCAGGGTACCGACGAGTTGCAATGATTACGCCGCGGGCTCCGGAAGTGCCTAATTCCCTGCTGGCCGTCGCGGAACTTTATACCGAGATGGGCGACCGGTTTGGGCGAAGTTACTACCAATCGGCGGTGGATTCCTACGAATTCCTGGTGCGCGAATATCCGACGAACAAGTATTGCCAGGATGCAATTTTGAGAGTGGCGAAGCTGCAGCGCGAGCAACTGGGAGACTCGTCGCTGGCGACAAAGACTTATGAGGATTTCCTGAAGAAGTATCCGCATTCGCCGCGGAAGCGCGAGGCGCAGGAAGCCCTGGCGGAATTGGCGCTCTTGCAAAACAGCGACGCGCCTACGGCGACGAACAGCGCAGCGGCCAATTCGAATGCTGCCTCACCAGCCACCGAAGAAGTGCAGGCGAGCGCGCGTGTGCACTCGGGCGGAAGGGCGGCCAGCCTGCCGGATGCGGGAGAGATTCCGCGGGTGCGGCGGATTCGTGCGACGGCCAATGGGGATGCGACGCGCGTGACCATCGATCTTGAAGACAGTGTGCAATATGTTTCCGGACGCATCGCGAATCCGGACAGAATCTTTTTTGATTTGCATGCGGCGCGGCTGGCGCCGGAAGTTGCGCGTGGAAATATTCATGTGGACGGCGGCCTGCTGACTGCCGTTCGTGTGGCGCAGAATCATAACGGCGTGGTGCGCGTGGTGCTGGATGTGAACGGAGTGAAGGATTACACCGCTTCGCTGATCAATAATCCACCGCAACTACTGATTGATTTGTATGGAAATTCGACGGAGTCTGCTCCAGTGCGCACCGCCCAGGCGAACAAGACGCAGCAGGTTGCTGAAAATTCGGATGAGAGCGCGCCGGCGAATTCGAAGAGCGCCATCGACAACTCGATGGGCGGGACGGCTGCGAAGAGTAATCCCTCAGCGGCAACGCGCAATTCCCTTCCGAGCGCGACAAACGTGAAATCGAAGTCAGTCAAAGCCGCGGCAACAAACACGAAGCCCGATTTGATCCGGCCGGCAAGCGCGCCGCAGCCGACGCGCGACGGGCAATCCACGCTGACGCGGGCGCTGGGCTTGAAAATTGGAAGGATTGTGATTGACGCGGGCCACGGCGGGCATGACACCGGCACGATTGGCCCGACTGGATTGATGGAAAAGGACCTGTGCCTGGATGTGGCGCTGCGGTTAGGGAAAATTATCGAGCAAAAGTTGCCAGGCGCGGATGTGGTGTACACGCGCTCGGACGACACGTTTGTTCCGTTGGAAGAGCGGACGAACATTGCGAACCAGGCAAAAGCCGATTTGTTTCTTTCCATCCACGCGAATTCGAGCAGGGATCACGCGGCGCGCGGTATCGAGACGTATTATTTGAATCTGAAAGGCTCGGCCGAAGCCATGGAAGTGGCGGCTCGGGAGAACGCTTCCTCTCAAGAAGGCGTTCACGAACTGCAAGACATGGTGATGAAAATTGCCAAGACCGAGAAAATTGACGAGTCCAAAGAACTTGCCGAGGACGTGCAGGATTCCCTGGCGAAGCGGATTCAGAAGACTAACAAGCCGGTGAAGAATCGTGGCGTGCGGAAGGCGCCCTTCGTGGTGTTGATTGGGGCGGACATGCCATCAATCCTGACGGAGATCTCGTTCTTGAGCAATCCGGCGGACGAACAACTGCTAAAGAAGCCCGAGAACCGGCAAAGAGTGGCCGAAGGGCTGTACCAGGGCGTGGCCAGCTACCTGGAAAGCATGAACAGCGTCACTATGAACCAGCCGGCCAAGCCTGGCACCGGGCAGCCCACCCCGCCAGCCGTTCAACAATCTCGCAACCAAAATTAGGTTGTTGGTGTCTAATAGAAGCCGGGATGCGAAGACCTCACCTTATTGCTGCTTTGCTTCTTGCGCTCACCGCAGCGCCCCACTCGTCTGCTCAAAAACAAGTGCTTCCCCTCCAGTTCGGGAGTTGGTCCGGGCAGCCAAGTCCTATGTGGGTGGAAACAGAAGCTCCGTTAAGTCTGGTAAATATTTGGAAGGAAACTGGGCGCACAACGGGCGAATACTGCCAGTACACATCTGGCGGGACGAAGCTCGACGTTAGCTTGGAGAAATATCGGGATCCCAGCAATGCCTATGAAGCCTATACGGCGTTGATTCGTTCGGAGATGCATCCTTCCACTCTGGGCAGGACGTCAGCCGTAGAAGGCGACAAACTGATTGCCCTGCTGGGAGGATTCATTCTCGAACTGCGCCCAACGCCGGCAATCTCCGATGCAGATTTAGCGACGCTGGTTAGATCCGTGAGCGGGCATGCGGACCAGACGCCGCTGCCGCCCATCCGCGCGTACTTGCCGCGGGGGTTCACAGACGGCACGCAGAGATATGCGCGGGGACCGGCGGGGTTCCGGAACGCGGTTGCGGCGCTGAAGCAGGACGAGTTTGCGAACCTGGCCGATGAAGCGGGCTTTAATTTCGATGCGGAGGCGATATTTGCTCACTATCGTGAGGGAAGAGACGAGGCAGTTCTGCTGCTGCTCGATTACCCGACGCCACAACTGGCGGAGCAGCACCTGAGACACCTGGAGCAGGCCATCACGCCGGCCGCAAAGCAAGCGGGGACGACCATCCAGCGCAAAGGCACGCTCCTCTCCGTGGTACTGAAGCCTTCCTCGACCGCGTATGGCGCAGCTCTGCACAGCGCGGTGAACTACGAGACGGTTATAACGCAGAACGAGCCGCACCAGACGATCACCGATCCGCCGATTCTCACCACCGTTGCCAAGATTTTTATCGCCACAGGCGTATTTATGGTCATCGCCGTGGTGCTGGGTGTGGCGTTTGGCGGGGTGCGGCTGCTGGCGAAAATCTTTTTTCCTGGCAAGGTGTTTGACCGTCCAGAGCAGATGGATGTGCTGCAACTCGGGCTTTCCGGAAAACGCATCAATTCCCGCGATTTCTACTAGGTGTCGACTCCGGAAGAATGGGTCCGGCAACCCAGTTGCCGGGCGAGGTACAATTGTCGCCGGGGTCTGACGCGCAAATTGCCGCAAGCTCGCAATCCAACTCGCGAAAAAGTAACGCATTCCCCTCGTTGGCGTCTAATCTAGTCTAGGGTGAGTCTTGCTTTATGAGTGAAACCGGGCCTCACAGACTTCAGAGATACGTGGAAGGCGCGGTGTCGACCATGGCCAGTTGGGCTCGGCCCGAAATATATCCTTGGCTGGTAGCGTACAGACAACAGAGGGGAGGCTAGGAATGAATTTGAAGCTCGGGTCTCTGTATGTGCTACCGCTATTTGCCTTGCAAATCGCAGGGTCTGGTTGTAACCGGGCGAATCCCCAAGCTGCTGGTCCGCAACTGCCGCCTCCACCCCTGGTGAGTGTAGTCAGGGCTGAAGCGCAAGATGTGCCCGTTTACCTCGACGAGATCGGGAAGAGCTTTGCTTCCGAGTCGGTTACTGTAACCCCACAAGTGGGCGGCCGCATTATGCAAAGATGCGCGTCCGTATCAAGCGCAGCTCGATTCGGCAAAGGGCGCTCTGGCCCAGGCAAAAGCGGCGCTGGCACTCGCCAAGGTGGAGTTCGCGCGCACCTCGGAACTATTGGCATCCAAGGTCACCTCCAAACAGGATTACGACAGTAAAAAAAGCACCGTCGAGGTCGATCAGGCGCAGATGGAATCGGCGGAGGCGGCCCTCGAAACCGCTCAACTCAACCTGGAATATTGCTATATCCACTCGCCGATCCAGGGCCGGGCTGGCGCGCGATTGGTCGATATTGGAAACGTTGTGCAGGCCAACACGACCGGATTGTTGCTAATCCAGCGCCTGGATCCGATTTATGCGGACTTCACCATAACCGAGCGCGATCTCCCCAACGTGCAAAAAGAGATGACTCGCGGAACGCTAAAGACCTTGGTGAGGCTGCCCTCCGATGCGGAAGAGCGTTCCCACGGCGGCAAACTCACATTTCTCGACAACAACGTCCAGAACGGCACCGGCACGGTCTTTTTGCGCGCCACCATATCCAACCCCGATCACCATTTCTGGCCCGGACAATTTGTCAACGTCAGGCTGGTCCTGGCAACCCAAAAGGGAGCGGTGCTGATCCCTAACCAAGCCACGCAGATCAGCCAAAAGGGTCCTTTCGTGTACGTGGTAAAACCCGATAACACCGCGGACCTTCGACTCGTGACCTTAGGCCAGCGACAAGGCGAAAACGTGGTGATTACCCAAGGTGTCGCCGCGGGCGAGAGCGTCATCGTGGCCGGCCAGATGACCGTAGCTCCGAACGGCAAGGTGCATGTGGATACGGCCGGCGCTGGGCCTGCGGCGGGCGCGCCAGCAAGCGCAAAGTAATGGGGACGAAGGTCCATGAATCTATCTGAACCCTTTATTCGCCGCCCGGTGATGACCGCGGTGCTTACGATCTCGGCCATCGTTTTTGGTGTACTCGCTTATTTTGCCTTGCCGGTCAATGACCTGCCC
>WNFN01244807.1_pt1 | contig 10186 bp, 7 predicted proteins | sample 5400161 | NCBI WGS metagenome assembly WNFN01 (sample SAMN13153353, study PRJNA577476) | soil metagenome | isolation source: 80 cm saprolite on Douglas fir-dominated hillslope | place: USA:California | collected 2013-09-17
TCTTCGCGAGCACGAATGGAGCCTTTGGGTACCGGTGACGTTCAAGTTCATCCCGGGCTTGGAAAGCATCACCGGGATCTGCCGCTTCTATCTGAAACAAGTCCGGCCTCAGTTCGAGCTCTACGTGAGTCCGATCAACATCGACCCTTCAAATCCGGCACTGCCGCTTTCCACACCCGAAAAATATGCGCGTGAACTCTCGCGCGAGCTCGGTTACTTTTATACGCAGGGAATCGCGGAAGACACCAAGGCCCTCACCAGCGGTTTGCTGAGTGACGACGAGTACCTGGCACAAGCGCGCATCGTGTTCGAGGAGCAGCACCGCCTCTTCGAGCATGAACTGGCGCAATTCCGCACCGGGCTGTTTTTCTTCTACTTCTCGAGCCTTGATCTAAATGGGCACATGTTCTGGCGGGCGACGGATTCGAAGTCTCCCGCCTTCGATCCGGAACTCGCTGCGAAGCACGGAGGAGTGCTCGAAGACTACTACCGCGAGATGGATGGCATCCTGGGTGAGGCGCTGCGGGCAGCGGACGAAAACACTACCGTTCTTGTGGTCTCCGACCATGGCTTCGCACCGTTCCGCCGATCCTTCAACCTGAACGCTTGGCTTTTGGAGAATGGTTATCTAGTGTTGCGCGCGGGAGCGTCTCCGCAAGGCCGCGACATTTTCCGCGACGCAGACTGGTCGAAGACGCGCGCCTACGGGCTGGGTCTTAACGGGCTGTACTTGAATCTGCGCGGACGCGAAAAAAACGGAATTATGAATCCGGGAGCCGAGGCCGAGGCGCTCCAGCGAGAGATTGCGGAGCGGCTCCTAGCCGTGCGCGAGCCGAATGACCAGCAACAATTGGTGACGCGCGTGGACCGTGCTGCCGAGGTCTACTCGGGGCCAGCCGTGTCACTGGCACCGGACCTCATCGTCGGGTACAACCGCGGGTATCGTGTCGGCTGGGACAGCGTGCTGGGCGGCATCTCAGCGAAGGTGATGGAAGACAACACCCAACCCTGGAGCGGCGACCACTGTATAGATTTCACGAAAGTTCCGGGTGTGGTCTTGAGCAATCACAAGATCCACGCGGAACACCCCGCTCTGACGGATATCGCCCCGACGATACTCGCTGAGTTCGGGATCGCCACGCCAAGTACGATGAAAGGCCGCAGCATTTTCGAGCCGTCTGGACAGAAAGTGGATCGTGACACGGCGACGCCGGATCAGGGGGGAACGTCGCATTGAGCCTCTTGCTGATCACTGCCATCGGGCTGGGCGTGGGATTGTTGCTTGGCTTGACGGGAATCGGCAGCGGGTCGGTCCTGACGCCACTTCTCATTCTCGTGGGAGGGCTTACACCCTCGAAATCCGTTGGGACCAGCCTGGCATTCGCTTTCGCCACGAAAATCGTCGCAAGCATCAGCTTCTACCGGAGAGGGCTAATTGATTTCCTCATTCTGAAAACTCTGCTGCCGGGCGCGGCGACGGGCCTGCTGCTGAGCTTTTCCCTGCTCGAAGCTTTGCGCGGGCGATCCCCTCAAATGCAAAGCGTCTTTCTGCAGCGGGCCATTGGGGTGGCGCTGCTGGCCGTGTTTGCGCTGATGGCCGCGCGGCTTTTTCCCAAGACCTCTGGGCATGCCATCGCCGAGCGCGTGATGAGCTTCGCGAAGCGTCACGAGCGCACGCTGGCTTTCGCGGCAGGATTCGCAGTGAGCTTCAGCGTTATGCTCACTTCGATCGGCGCGGGAGCAGCGCTGATTCCGATGCTGTACCTTCTATACCGGCCGGATTCGGGTCGCCTCGTAGGCACGAGCATCTTCTTTGGATCCATTTTGAGCGCGGCGGGTGGCTTGCTCCATGCGGGGCTACAGGACGTGGACGTGCGCGTGGTGGCGGCGCTGCTCCTGGGTTCGGTACCGGCGATCTGGCTGGCGAGCCATCTGCATGGTCGATTGCCGCGGCTGGTTTCCGAGGGAATCATCGCCGCCGTCATGCTGATCCTCGGCGTGCGTCTTGCCTTTTTCTGAATGTCGTCGCTGGCGCAAATGGAAGACTCCGCATTGGTGGACTCGGCTATTTGGGACCTTCGAGCACCAGGGGCATGTCGGCTGTACCGATGACTCCGCTGTGTTGGTCCACAACACCGAGGCGCAGCGTGTAGCGCCCGGGTGGCAATTCCACATCGACGTGATAAGGCAGTCCTTGTTGCTGGATGCGAGTGAACTCAGCAGGCTTAAGCGTAGGTTTTATGGCGACATCTTTTTGTCCCGCCATCTTTCGGTCTGCTCCGTATGCAGCGACATGAAACTCCAAAGCAAGCCGCCTCCCTGCTCCTCCGGCATCTTCTGTACTAATCGTTGTGGAATCCACAATAAACTCGAAACCCACCTTCGCCTTGGCCGCAGGAGGAGGTGGCACTATGCGCGCGTCAAAGGTAACGCCGGTTGCTCCTGGCGATGCCAGCTGCATGGCGATCTCGACCTCGCCCTCGTGCTGCTTCGTGGCCTTGGTGTCGTCCCCCGATGTGACCGCATAGTAGCCGCGCCGCGCCCGAACAGTCACTCCGGGACGGTTCACTTTCACTTCGATCTTGTGGAACTTGCCGTCTGGTTTGCCCCCAGGAGTGTAGGCCAGCAGATAGTACGACGCGCCGTCCGCCACGCTGAGTGCCACTGAATGGTCCAACTCGTTCTGATTGATGAAGAACTTGCCACCCGTGTCTCCCGCCACCTGTTTCATCGTGGCCTGCGTTTCTTGCAATGAGCCACTGGCAAGTTGGAGACTCTGCGCATATTCCGCGCCACCCACCAGCGTACCACGGGCGCTAAGACCGGTGGTTTCCGCGCCCCCAAGCAACTCCCCGATCAGCCCGCGAGCATCCACTGGGTACACGGCAAGCCGTGCGTCGGTAAGCACCGAGGTTGTTTCACGAATCCTGTCCTCGTACAGCTCATTGAACGCCACACGATTCGGATCATTGTCTCCATCGGCGCTGTGCTTAATGATTCGAGTATAGGTTGCGATGGGGAACGATCCTGAAACCCAGATCAAACTTTTCCGGCCCGGGAGGCCCGACACGGCCTGCGCGACCGCACGGAAAGCCGTCAGCGTCATTCCCACGCGCATATCAATCGCCAGGCTGGCTTGGTCATTGTAAAAATCCGCCATTCGATCAATGAAGATCCCCGCGTCGCGATTGGTGCGCTGCACATCTGGCACCGCACCAGACAGCCGCGGCAGCCTCTGATCCACATCGGACAGTTGCAGCTCCAGTGAGACTGTAGGATTAAAGCTTTGAACAGCGGCTTTGACCAGAGCAGGGTCATCCGTGAAGTCCTGCAATAGTCGCAGGGAGCGCGTCAGGGTGTAGACCGCAATCGGCTGCCCAGGCTGGAGTTGCGTGTCCAGATACTTCAACATCTCCATCCGCACCCGGCCCTGGTCGCGGATGGGTGTGTTCAGCGCGTCGAGCAACACTACCACCGGAGCTCCTGGCGGCATGCGGTATTCCGGACGACTGGTTGTGACGTTTGGCGGCAAGTTGCCACGCCGCGTGCGCAACGCTTGTGCCAGCTCGGCAGCTTGCTCAAACGAAACAGTGGTCACTTTTTGAGGCTTGCCGTCCTCTAGCAAGGTAAAATCCTGCGTGCCGAGGCCTGTTACCACCTTCCCATCCTTGTCCGTCACCACTGCGTCGGCAATGACAAGGCGCACGGAAACACGAATCGCTGGCGAGGGCACTTCCGGTTTCTGCTCCTGCGCCCAACCCGCGGGGCCCAGAGCGAATGTCAGTCCAGCTAATGAGATCGTCGCGACCAACGCGAGGATGTTTTGCCACCACGATCTTGAGTACTTCATTTCGCACCTCACAACATCTCTTCCCCTACAGGAAGACAACTCCTCGGCCGCAGTCGAAAGCCCTCTGGCGATCGAGAATTCGAATGATTGCAGAAGGCCGCGGCGAAACCGAGGGCCTTTTTTTCCGCCCGCTCGCAGTCTTCCCTTCTTCTATCATTCTTTGCTTTGGCGCGCATCCTTATTCATTATTCCGTGGAAAGGCGATTCACGCGAGCGGAGCTCTCTAGCGAAGCTCTGCTCCCGTTGAGTCATCGAGTATTAAAATGAGGTTTCTAGGGGAGAAGGAGCATCGAAGAGTCAGGACTCCAGATATCCGAGCCTGACAAGACGCTCGCGGATACGCGCTTCTTCCTCGGGCGTGTAACGGGACTCCGGCAAAGGCTCAACATAGCCCGATTTCTCAAGGCCTCGCAGAATCCGGGCCACGGACTCCTGCGGACTCTCCGTTTCGGTTTCAATGGTCAATTCGGGTTTCAAGGGGGGCTCATAGGGATCGTCTACGCCGGTGAAGCCCTTGATCTCGCCGGCCAGCGCTTTTTTGTAGAGGCCCTTGACGTCGCGCAGCATGCACGTTTCCACTGAGGTCTTCACATAGACCTCGACGAAATTACCGACCGAGGCCCGCACTTCGTCGCGGACGGCGCGATACGGCGAAATGGCAGCAGCGATCGCCGCTGTGCCATGCCTCGTTAATAAGCCGCACACGAAACCGATCCGTCGGATATTCTCGTCGCGGTCCTCTTTGCTGAATCCCAGCCCTTTGCAGAGATGCTGCCGCACCACATCCCCGTCCAGCACTTCAACGCCGTGCCCACGCTCCCGAAGTTCGTGCGACAGCAGTTCTGCCAGCGTAGACTTGCCCGCCGAGGGCAAGCCCGTGAACCACACCGTGAAGCCCTTTTTTGGTCGCATCATTTTTCGCGGTAGGCTTTCTCTAGGATGGCGGCGACTTCGGAACGCGTGAATTCAAGAGGCAGTTCCTCGCCGTTACGCAGCAGTTCCCGCACTTTCGTGCCGCTCAGAACCAGCCGGTGCTCCGACCCGTGTGCGCAGGTCTTTTCCGAAGAGATTTGCCCGCACAGCTTGCAATAGAATGTGGCATCAAAGCAGAGCGGTGTGATGCCAAGTTCATCTGGTTCAAAGGTGAAGAATTTTTTTTGCGCGTCGAAAGGTCCGTAAAAATTGCCGACGCCTGCATGGTCACGCCCTACGATGAAGTGGGTGCAGCCGTAATTCTTCCGTGCGAGGGCGTGGAAGATGGCCTCGCGGGGCCCGGCATAGCGCATCGCCGCGGGATACACGCTGAAAACGGTGCGCATCGCCGGAAGTGAACTGCCCAATAGCGCCAGGTAACATTGGATGCGCACTTCGGCGGGCACATCTCCGTCCTGCGTGTCCCCCACCAGCGGATGCAGCAGCAGTCCGTCCACGGTCTCCATGGCGCACTTCAAGATGTATTCGTGTGCCCGGTGGACCGGATTCCGCGTCTGGAACGCCACGATTGTCTTCCATCCGCGCTGGCCGAACAGATAGCGGGTCTCCTTTGGATCCAGCCGGTAATTCTCATACGTTTTATCCTGGCGCCGCTCCAACAGGTGAATCGGCCCTGCCAAGCAGTATTGGCCCGCACTCTTGAGGTAACGCACGCCGGGGTGCGAATCCTCCGCTGTCAGCAGTACATTCTGCGCTTCGCGTTCGCGATCGTAGTGGTAAATCTCCTCCAGCATTATCATTGCGACCGTGCGGTCCTCGGCGTCCGTGAGCGCCACAGCATCGGCTTGGCCGATCGCGCTCTTCGTCTCCTCTGTCACTGCTAGGGTCACCGGAATCGTCCACACATCTCCCCTGGCCAGCCGCTCTTCGCACAGCACGCTTTCGTAGTCCCGGCTCCCCATGAACCCTTCCAGGGGTGAAAATGCGCCGACGGCTATCATCTCTACGTCTGAGAGCTGACGCGCGTTCAAGCGCACCCGGGGAAGCTGCGCGACACGCTCCAGCCACTCCTCACGTGCCTTCCCCTCGAGTACACGGTTGATCAGTTTGCCGCCATGCGGGCGATTGGCAATCATGGGATCCGGTTTGGGCTCTCTCCTTGCCGACATCTTCTCATGGAAACTTCGTGGAGAACGATATTCCTACGTCTATAATACATGCCCGGTGGCTGGTCAACGACACCCGCCGCCCCTTAAGCAGCGACATTCTGGGTTTTCCCGGGAGAAACGCAGCTCTTGGCGCAACCTTTCTCCCAGCGCAAAAGTTTCCTTGCGCCGAAGCGAGAATAGCATCGACATGGCTGACGATTCGCATCCGAAGATCTGCGTTTTGGGCCTTGACTGCGCCGCGCCGGAAATTGTCTTCGGCGACAGGCGCCTCAAGAATCTTCACCGCTTGATGAGTGCGGGCACGTGGGGACGCCTCGAGAGCGTCATCCCACCCATCACCGTCCCCGCGTGGATGTGCATGGCCACTAGCCAGGACCCCGGCTCGCTCGGCGTCTACGGCTTTCGCAATCGCGCCAACCGCACCTATGGCGGCCTCAGCTTCGTAGACTCGCGTTCCATTACCGAGCCGGCCATCTGGGATCACCTCGCGACCCATGGCAAGCGCTCCATCGTCATGGGGCTGCCTCCAGGTTACCCGTTACGCCCCATCGAAGGCATCCGCATCGGCTGTTTCCTCACGCCCGACACGGCGAAGAACCAGTTCACTTATCCCGTCGAAATTGCCAACGAGATTCATGCCCTCGTCGGTGACTACCCCGTCGATGTTCCCGGTTTCCGTACCGATGACAAAGCTTGGCTCCGGGAGCAGATCTTCGAAATGAGCCGCAAACACTGGAAAGTGGTGCGCTGGCTGCTCGCGGAAAAAGAATGGGGCTATTTTCACTATGTGGACATCGGTCTCGACCGCGTGCACCACGGCTTCTGGGATTCCTTTGATCCCCAGCACGTTCACTACAAGCCAGGGAATCCCTACCAATCCGTCATCCCCGATTATTACCTCTGGCTGGATGAACAGATTGGCGCGGTTCTTGACATGCTCGAAGGCAAGGCCGTCGTTCTCGTCGTCTCCGACCACGGTGCACAGCGCCTCGACGGCGGCTTTGCGGTCAATGAGTGGCTGGCCCGCGAAGGTCTCCTCGTGCTGGACGAAATGCCCAAAGAGATCACCCCCTTCGCTAAGGTGAAGGTCAACTGGGCGAAGACCAAAGTCTGGAGCGAAGGCGGCTATTACGCTCGGGTGTTCTTCAACGTCGAGGGCCGAGAGCCTCGCGGCATTATTCCCACGGGGCAGTACGAATCCTTCCGTGACGAAATCAAGCGGCGCCTCGAATCCCTCACCGATCCCCAGGGTCGCGCACTCAACTCTCTCGTCTTCAAGCCCGAGCAGATTTATCACCACGTGCGCAACGTCGCTCCCGATTTAATCGTCCACTTTGGCGGGCTCTATTGGCGTTCCATCGGCAGCGTGGGCCACGGCCGCCTGCACATTGAAGAGAACGACACCGGGCCCGACGCTTGCAATCACGCGCAGTTCGGCACCTTCATCCTTTACGCGCCCGGCCTCGAGGTGCGGGGCGAACTCCGAGGCGCGCATCTCCTGGACATCTCGCCGACGCTCCTCGACCTCGCCGGCTATGACATCCCTTCAGCCATGCAGGGCCATTCCCTCCGTTCCCGCGCCTGAGCCCCCACCGCCACTTGGCCGTCCCAACTCTTACCCCCGGCGGCTATTGTGGGACGGGGCCTGCCCCGCCCTTTCCTCTCTTCGCTTGGCCGGGGACTCAGGTCTATCGAGGCCCACCCGGCGCCTTTTAACCCTAGCAGCCCGTGGTGAAAGTCTGGATTCCCGAACGAAACGCGACGGGAACGTGACTGGCGAGCGCCTTCTTCCCTAAGCCACTCAATGGAAATTCTAAGGCGTTCCGCGTTAGGATTGGGTCACTGCCGCGCTATGGTCCGCAAGCGAGAGTCTGGCGGGCCATGTGCTCGGCGCGCTGGTCATTCTTCAGCCACGCGAGATCCATCGCGTATTCCACGGAATCCCAATCGAGAAATTTCTGGTCTGTACCCCAACTGCCGTGCTCGTTGTCATAGCCGGCGACAAAATTCTTGTTCAACTCGTCGCGCAACGCCGGGGTCAGCAGCCCCTCTCCGGGCAATTCCAGCTTGGGCTCGGGTTGGACCGACGGTCCCGGCGTGGGATCGTCGATGACAGCTTGAAGCATCGACGCCATTTCATCTGGCGCAAGATAGCCCTGGCGTTTGACAATCTCGTGCCCGCCTCCATCAAAAATGACCGTCGCCGGCCACCCATAATCCTCGTAGCGGTTCGAGAGATCCGGACGCGAGTCCTGATCGACTTTGACAGTAATGTAATGCGCTTGCAGCAGCCTGATGACTTCCGGATCGCTGTAAGTATTGGCATCCATTACGCGGCACCAGTGGCACCACACGGCCTCTAGATCAAGCAAGATGAAACGGTGGTCACGCTTGGCCTCCATGAAGACCGCATCGGACCACGGGCGCCAGGCGAGGTGGCTTTCGCGATGAGCGGCGTTTGACGTTACGGTCTGTGCGGCAGCCGCGCCGGCCGTAAGCAACAGAATGAATGCAGTAAGGAATGCTCTTTTCACGGCGTCCTTATCAGGTACAGGTTTGCATCGAGATCGGATGTCTGGACCGTAGCAAAGAACCAGCACTAGCTCGCTCGGAGCACCAACTCTCTGATACTCGACTTTGCCCCTCGACCAGCTGCCGTTAAGACCTGGCGCGAGGGCGCCTCCCATCTGAAGTCGCCCGGGCCTCCTTGTAAGGGCCGTTGGACTTCATTATCGCGCCGACAATGCGATTTCGAAAGCGGCCTCAAACTAACCTAGAAAACTGATGCCTGCACCAAAATGAGATTCGCAAGTCGCACAAAGGTTTCGAAATACTCAAGCTTGATGGCATGCGGCTCTAAGCGGGTGATTTCGAGCGCGGATAGCACGGGGCAATATCTCAACCCTCGCCCGGGTGTTCTTTGACCTAAAAATGGAAAAAGCAGAAGAATCAAACCAGAGCCCCATCCTATGCAAATTCCTTAGCCGCGAACGTCTTGTGGGAAGAGGAGGAATCGGCCCTTTAAATTACTAGAACTTATCTGATGGCTTCTAGTTGGGAGAGCTGTTCTGCGGCACGGACCCCAATACAACGGTATTCAAGACGGGTGATTGCGTTTAGGCTCGCTGGTAAATTGCTGAAAACTAAAGGCGCCGTTCGGCTCGCTCTGGACGGTTTGGGCGCGGTTGGCAGCTTATTGGGATAAATCGGGATAAAGGCTATTGCACGCGGAACTGATGTAAACCCTGGCAGTTTCGTGGCTACAAGCGCGTTTGTCGGTACAAATCCGACCGACGAACCGGTAACTTCCGGCCTGCCCGCAATCCTGACACAATGGGGAGCGCTACGGGACGTCTGCGGGTGGCAATGAAGGAGATATACGCCAACAGGGCCCCGGGATCACTACGGTGAGCCACTCCACGTCTTGCCAATCAAACTTGTATCCGCGTATCGGTAGGGCCCCTGCCGAGGCGGCAACTTCGTTCTGTCGAAGTTCTTTTCAAACGCAATAGAACGGCTCAAAGGGTCACCTGCGTCTCCTGGCCCGAAACGAGTCTTTAGAACAGTGGTTTAGGAACTGGCTAGGGGGTTAACTTGTCCCTGCAAGCCCGTAGGCCATGCCAATGGGCACAAGCGGACGATAACGCCTGGCACTCTTACCGGATTGGTTCTGCAGGTCACAGTGGGGGCAAACATGAGTATTGATGAATTAGCACGTACGTACATTGCAAAGATGGAACGGCAGCGGCGCGCACAATCCACTGGGCTATTTGCGTTGATCCGAGACACAAGTCAGCGCGCACCTCATTTCTCTGCGGGAACGCGGTTCCATTCAACGTCAGGAGGGAGAATTCACTGTGAGGAATGCGGTCTGCGGATGAATGGGCAATCGATTTGGTCCGGATGCCGCGCTTCTCCTACGCGATTGTGGCTTCAATTCGTCAGTCTAGGGACGCTAGGAGTTTTGACGGCGTACAACTACATCTTCGTCCTGAATTTTCTCCCCACGCGTGTTCCGCGCGAATACGTGGCTAGCGTGTGGCTAAATGTCAGCGAATTTGCATAGCTCTACGGCTGGATAGTATTAGGAGTATACCTTCCTGCCTGGGCCTACTACTGCCGGAAGAAATATGGTTACAGCTTAGAAACTGGGGTGCGGGTCGGGATCGGATTCGTTGTAATTCTTCTGATTGGGGCAGGTGCACGGCCGATATTTCCACGGATGGGATGGACC
>WNFN01228217.1_pt1 | contig 10183 bp, 9 predicted proteins | sample 5400161 | NCBI WGS metagenome assembly WNFN01 (sample SAMN13153353, study PRJNA577476) | soil metagenome | isolation source: 80 cm saprolite on Douglas fir-dominated hillslope | place: USA:California | collected 2013-09-17
ACTCCCTGCCCGGATCGCCGACTGTTTATTTCTCTTTTCGGAGCGGGAACAGCAGGTCAGCGCGCGCGGATCGTCCATTTCTGCGCCTATCACGGCAACGGCACCAGGCCCTGCCGCGCGCAGATTCGGCGACATCGCGAGGCAAGCTGTAGGGAGACGGAGCGTGCCGGGAGAGCGGCGCCTCCTCGTGCCCAAGCGTCGGCTCCGAGCGGCCGGCAGCAGTGTCAGAGAGGCGGGTGGCCGCACTCAGATCATCTATTTCCGGCATTACGGGGGCCGTCCGTCACCTTGGTGCGTGGAGTGGATCTTGTGCGGCAGAACCGGCGCAGAGCACTTGGCGGTACGCCGTGTTCGCCATGTGCAGCGCCGACGGCATGGGCGCAGCAGGGGCTGTCCGAGATCACCTGAGCAGGCCACTGACAGCTCCTCGGGTCGGCCCGGATGCGGACAGCCCGTGCAACGCTGCGGGTGCTGCAGGGATAGTGCCTGCGCCGGCCGTGCGGCGTGGCGACGGATCAGGCGGCGGCGGTGGCGGCGGGCTGGCGGAGCGGTGCCAGTGCGGTGCTCCAGGCGATGACCTGGTCCAGGAGGGTGTCGAGCGCTGCCCGGTTGTAGTCGCCGGGCTTGAAGATGCTGAAGTTCTCGAACTCGGTGAGGAGCGACAGCGCGACCTGCTGGCGTACGTCGGCCATCTGCAGCTCGCCGGCTACCAGGCGCAGGTGCTCGGCGGCCCGGGCGCCGCCGACCGCGCCGTAGGAGACGAAGCCGACTGCCTTGTTGTTCCACTCGGCGTACAGGTAGTCGATGGCGTTCTTCAGCACGCCGGAGGTGCCGTGGTTGTACTCGGGGGTGACGATGACGAACCCGTCGAACGAGGCGATCTTGTCCGCCCACTGCCTGGTGTGCTCGTTGTGGTACTGGCCCATCGACGGCGGCAGCGGCTCGTCCAGGTGCGGCAGCGGGTAGTCGTCGCCGTTGCGGTTGGGGCGGGTGCTGCCGAGGATGATGCCGATCCGGGTCATGGGAGCTCCTCCTGATAGGTAAGTTGCCTGCGTCCGCCTAAACGGACTTTACCCCGGTTCGTATTCCGGCCGTACAGTGAGTTCCGTGGAGCAGCCCGTCTTGCCCTGGGGAGCACCCCTTGCCAAGCGTGCCGACGCGGCGCGTAACCGGCGGCACCTGCTGGCCACAGCCCGCGAGATGCTCGCTGAGGAGGGCCCGGACAAGCTGACGATGGACGGGCTGGCCGAGCGCGCGGGCCTGGGCAAGGGAACGGTGTTCCGCCGGTTCGGCACCCGGGCCGGGATCTTCGCCGCGCTGCTGGACGACGACGAGCGGGCCTTCCAGCACGAGGTCCTTGCCGGCCCCCCGCCGCTGGGCCCGGGCGCGGCGCCGCTGGACCGCCTGATCGCCTACGGCCGGGCCCGGACCGGCTTCCTCATCGCGCACTGCGGCATCGCCCGCGCCGCCCTGGACGGCCACCAGCCCGTCCCAGCCGGATCGCAAAGTCCCCTTTCCCGGGTGCACATCCGGATGCTGCTAGGGCAGATGGACCTGGGCGGCGCCGACCTCGACATGCTGGCTGTCCAGCTCACCGCCGCGCTGGACGGCCCCCTGCTGCTCTACCTGTCCGCGCCCGACCTCACCGCCACCTCCCAGGCCGCCGAACGGATCGCGGACAGCTGGCAGGACCTGGTCCAGCGTGTCTGCCGACCTTGAACCCGCCCGCCACTCACCCCACCGCCGGAAGGTGCGTGCATATCGACCAACTCCGCACGACAACGAGCGGTGCCAACAGCTTCAACCGCGCACGCACCGGGTGGACGGCGATCGTCCACTGGGAACCAGGACTGGGTGTTTGCCCGATGCGAACCGCCGCCGCCGACCGTACTGTCGTGATGGAAGGTGCCGACGGGCACCGGGGGACCGGTCAGCCAGATCGAGGGCGTGGCGGCCGGGGCCTGCGCCGAGGCTGCGGTCGATCGCTGGCGGCTCACCGACGAGGAGACGATCTGGCTAACGACCGTCGGGCGTGACGGCGTCCCGCAGCCGAACCTGGTCGGGTTTTTCTGGGACGGCGGCGACAGCCTGCTGACCTACAACCGGACGGAGGCCAAACGGCTCGCGAACATCCGGCGGCAGCCACTGGTCTCGCTGCACTTCGACAGCGACGGCGGCGGCGGCGACATCGTCGTATTCACCGGCACCGCTGAGATCCTGGACGACTACCCGGCGGTGCCTGACAACCCCGCGTGGCTGGAGAAGTACGGCGAGGACATCGACGCGCGGTTCGGTGACGCCGTGAAATTCGCGGAGGCGTACTCGGTCCCGGTCCGCATCCACCTCACCCGCGTTCGCGGCTTCTGACGTACCAGACACCTGGCCCGGCGTCACGGGCGGCGCTGATCGCAGTCGCCAGCCGCTGCAGGTACTCCGCGCCATCGGCGAAACGGTCGCCGAGGACGTCCTCCTGGACATGCATCACAAGCAGCGCCGTCGACGACACGGTCGGTGCCTCCTTTCGCGTCTGCTGCGGTAACCAGCGCGTCGCGCATTCACCAGCGGCATGCCACCTTACTCCGGGCGCCGCGGCACGAAACGGCGACTAGCGGGGACGGCCAGCGGGGATGACATGGGATCGCCAAGTCGTCTGAGCTGAGTCACTAGCCGAGGGGGTAAACACCCAGCCTGTGCCCCCAGTCGAAGATCGCAGTTCACCCCGGCCTGCAGCCGAGTTCACCATGCGCAGCCGCGGCTAGCATGGAGTTCCGGGGGTCATGTATGGCCAGCATCGGCGAGGGGGAGCCACGGGCTGACTTCAACGCTCAGGGAACGTCATCTGCTAGCCAGGGCTCCGCGCTAGGCGGGTGGCGATGCCCGCGATGGGCGTTGGTGGACCGAGGCAGCGAGCGGGCTGCGATCGATGACTTGTTGGAGCGGGTCCGGCGCGGCTTGAGCGGTGTGCTGGTGCTCCGCGGTGGTGACGGAGTGGGCAAGACCAGGCTGGTGGACTACGCCGTCGAGGCGGCGTCCGGATTCCGGATCTCAGCGGTCGCCGGGATTGAGTCGGAGATCAACCTCCCGCACGGGGCGGTCCATCAGCTGCTCATCGGGTTCCTGCCGCTGATTGATGATCTTCCGGTTCCGCAGCGGCAAGCCCTCCAGGTGGCCTTCGGCCTGACGGCGGGCCCGGCGCCGGAACCTTTTCTTGTCGGGCTTGCGTGCCTGACCTTGCTGTCGCGCGCGGCCGCGGACCAGCCGGTGCTCACCATCGTCGACGACGTGCACTGGATCGATGCGGAGTCCGCGCTGGTGCTCGGGTTCGTGGCGCGCCGCCTGTACGCCGATCGCGTCGGCATGCTGCTGACCGTTGCTGAGACCGGCGTGCCGCCCGCGTTCCGGCAGCTTCCCACGTCCGAGGTCGGCGGCCTGCCTGCTGATGCGGCCGCGGAGTTGCTGCGCTCGGTCACGGGCACGCCGCTGGAGCAGGCCGTCGTGGACCGTGTGGTTGCGGACACCGAGCGCAACCCGCTGGCGCTGGTGGACGTCGGGTCCCATTACACGGCTGAGGAACTGGCCGCCCGGGCCTATCAGCCCGTACCGATCCCGGTCGGCCGGCAGCTCCAGGACCGTTACCTGCACCGGGTGCGCCGGTTGCCTCGCGAGGTGCAGGAATTCGTGCTGCTGGCCGCGGCCGACGTCTCCGGGGACCGCGACCGGGTGGCGCAGGCGGCGACGGCCCGCGGTATCGACGCTGAGGCTGCCGAATCGGCTGCGGAAGCGGCCGAGCTGATCGAGGTTTCCGGCACCCGGGTGCGGTTCCGGTATCCGGTGATCCGGGCGGCCGTCTATTACGGGGCGAGCGATGCCGAGCGGCGGCGCGCGCATCATTGGCTTGGCCAGGCCAGCGGCTCCCGGGGTGATGCGGACGGGCAGGTGTGGCACCGCGCGGCGGCCGCGGCCGGGCCCGACGAGGACCTGGCAGCCGGCCTGGAGGCGGCCGCATGGCGGGCCCGGGACCGCGGCGCATCACCGGCTCGAGCCGTGCTGCTGCGAAGCTCGGTCGCGCTGACACCTGACCCCGGCATCCGGGCGCTGCGGGAGGTCGCCCTGGCCAGAGCCGAACTGGCAAACGGTCACCCCGGCACCGCCCAGGAGATTGCCGGTGATGCCCTGCCCCAACTGGCTGACAGCAGCGCCCGCGGCGAAGCGAAGGTGGTCATCGGCGACGCGCTGTTCGCGCAGGGCCGCGACGTCGAGGCCGCCGAGGTCCTGGCTGACGCCGCGACCGCGCTGGCCGCTGACCCAGCCGCATCGGCGGATGCGCTGCTCGCCGCGCTCGACGCAGCCATGTGGGCCGGGTGAGCCGAGACCAGCAAGATCGCCATGATTCCTGCTCCGCCGCTCTCGGGCGGCGCGCCGAGGGTCGGTGAGCTGCTGCTTGCCGGCTACCAGACACGGTTCACCAAGGGCTACGACGCCGCGGCGGCGCCGCTTCGCGCGGCGGTGGAGGCACTGCTCGCCGGTGACCTCGATCCGGTCACGGGGCTGAGGTGGTTCGGAGTTGGCTTCGCCGCCGCCGGGAGCCTCTGGGACGACCAGGCGCTGCTGGATATCACCGGCCGGTGGGTACGAGTCGCCCGCACCCTGGGAGCGATCGACCTGCTTCCTCATGCTCTCGCCGCCCGAGCTTTCGCAGAATGGGTAACCGGCCGTCTCGATCAGGCGGCTGACCGCTGGACCGAAGCGCGGGAGCTCACGGCCGCCAGCCAGAACCCGGAGTGCTCGGCATCGACAGCCGCAACGAAGGCCTACTGCTGGCCTACCGCGGCGAGACTGCGCGGGCGCGCGCGGCCGGCTTGGCCCAGATCCGTGAATCGACGGCCCGCGGCCAGGGCCTCCTAGCCGACATCGGCCGGAGCATCATCGCAGTCGCCGACATGCGGGCCGGCCACTTTGAAGCCGCGGTTGACGCCGCCTTGCCGGTGATCCAGCACGACACGCCGTTCACGGCCGAGACGACGTTGCCCGAGCTGATCGAAGCCGCCGTCCGCAGCGGCCACCAAGACGTGGCCCGCAGCGCGTTCGCCACCCTGGCCGACCGCACCACGACCGCGGGAACGCCGTGGGCGCTCGGGATCCGGGCCCGGTGCCAGGCGCTGCTCGAAGACGGCAGCGACACCGAGGCAGCCCATCGGGAAGCGATCAGCCAGCTCGGACGCAGCCACGCGGCCGTCGACCTGGCCCGCGCCCACTTGCTGTACGGCCAGTGGCTGCGGCGCGCCAAGCGACGCCGCGACGCGCGACGCCACCTGCGCACCGCCGAGGCCATGTTCGACACGATGGGCGCCACCGGTTTCGCCGACCAGGCGAGCGGCGAGCTGCGCGCCACCGGCGAGCGAGCCCGAGCACGAACCCCGCAGACCGAATACGACCTGACCGCCCAGGAGGCCCGGGTCGCCAAGCTCGCCGCCGACGGCGCGACCAACCAGGAGATCGCCGAGCAGCTGTTCATCAGCCCAAGCACGGTGGACTACCACCTCGGCAAGGTGTTCAGGAAGCTCGGCGTCAGATCACGGGCCCAACTCGCCCGCCTGCTGCCCAGCCGTTGACCGACCTGAGCCAGCCGGGAGGCGCAGCGGGCGTCCGCATACCGTGACGTTGCGTAACAAGAGGCAGCGCCACTGTTACCCGTCAGAGGACTTTGCGCTCGGGGTGGAGCGTCCCGGGTTTCGTGCACACCTGGTTTTGTGTGAGCAGCCGCGGCCGGGTGGCCGCGGCTGTGCGCCCGTGGTGCACACGTCGTCGTAGACGAGGATCCGCTGCCCGGCGGGCGGCGCCGGGCCGGGAATCTCGCAGCGCGGCCCTGACCTCGGCGGTCGCGGCGCGCTTGGCCGATGTGGCGTTCCGCGCGGACGCGTCGTCGGCCGTCACGACCTTGCGGACTCACATAAGGCGCTTGCCGACGGCGCCACGACCGCCCGCCGGATCGCCCAGACCAGCACCGGCTACGACCATTCCCTGGCGACGCGTTCTTCGGATAGCCACTGCGGTCCGTCGCAGATGCCGGTCCTTTACTGAGACACTGCGGACGCCGATCTGGCGGGCAAACATAGCCGGACGTTCTGCGCGACAGACGGCTCAGATGTCGAGCGCCTCCGGCGCGCCCCGATTCGGCAGGGAGAGTGTGGGTAGTGCTTCCGGCCCGGCTTCCCTGGTATTGGCATGGTGCGGGCGTAGGGTCGGTGGCCTGGGTCCCGGCCTGACTGGCACCCACCGGCGCTGCCGGTCTGATCTGCCCTGCCTGGACAAGAGGCGGGGGTTCACAGGTCCGACGGCCAGCGGGTGCGTGCCATCCCTTCAACCAGAGAAGAGAGATGGCATTGACCATCGTAGAGACACGCGCCATCACTGGCGGGGTGGACACCCACGCCGACACGCATGTCGCCGCCGCGCTTGACCCGATCGGAGGCCTGCTCGGCGTCCGCGAGTTCCCGGTCACCCCGGCCGGCTACGCCGGCCTGCTGGACTGGCTGGGCGGGTTCGGGACCGTCGCCCTGGTCGGGATCGAGGGCACGGGCAGCTACGGCGCCGGCCTGGCCCGCCACGTCGCCGCGGCCGGCGTCCGGGTCGTCGAGATCGACCGGTCGGACCGGCAGGACCGCCGCCGCCAGGGCAAGTCCGATCCCCTGGATGCGGTCAGCGCCGCAAGGGCCGCCCAGTCCGGGCGGGCCTGCGGCGCGCCGAAGGGCCGGGACGGCGCAGTGGAGGCGATCCGCGCGCTGATGGTCGCCAGGCGCAGCGCCGCCGGAGGGCGCACCCAGACCATCAACCAGGCCAGGGCCCTGATCCTGACCGGCCCTGATGACCTGCGGGCCAGGTTCACCCGGCACACCCCGGCTGCCCTGGTCGCGGGGATGACCGCGCTGCGGCCCCGCCCCGGCGACGTCACGGGCTACGCCACCCGGATCGCGCTGCGCGAGCTGGGACGGCGCGCCGAGTTCCTGGACGGCCAGCTCGAGCGCCCCGGCGAGCTCATCGTCCCGCTCGTGACCGCCCGCGCTCCCGGGCTGCTCGCCCTCTACGGGATCGGCCCGCACACGGCGGCACTGCTGCTCATCGCCGCCGGGGACCACCCCGGCAGGCTCCGCTCCGAGGCCGCCTGGGCGCACCTGTGCGCCGCCGCGCCGATTCCCGCGTCATCGGGGAAAGTCACCCGCCACCGCCTTAATCCTGGCGGCGACCGGCAAGCCAACCATGCCCTGTGGCGGATCGTGTTCACCCGGATGGGTTCTGACGCGGCCACCCGCGCCTACGTCGAACGCCGCACCAGCGAAGGAAAGTCCAAGCCCGAGATCATCCGCTGCCTGAAGCGCTACGTCGCCCGGGAGGTCTACCCGCACCTCCGCCCGCCCGCCGGCTGACGCCGGCGAACTCCGGGGACGGCCTGACCCAATATTCGGCTGCCGCACCTGCTGGCCTTCGAACGATTCGTCGGCCGTCCCCGGCCTCAGCTTTCCGACCTGCTGGGCGTGACCTAATAAGAGCCTGCGCGCCCCCACCCCGGAGCGGCCCATCCCTGTCCTGTCCGCAACCCAGCATTAACCCGGTCGGAAACACCACCCCGGAACCCCAAGAAAACAGCCAACGAAACAACACCCGAGCCCTTGACAAACATAAGAGCATCGCTCCGCATGCTTTCGCATGGCGGCGACGCTCCCGCGTCGCTTACTCACTGTGATAAGCCGCGGCAGGTTACGAAACGATCGTTCCAGGCGCAACGATGAAGTTGTGGGCGATCTCGGGGCCCCTGGGTACGGCGAGCACTGCTTCAGAGGTCGCTGCGGTGCACCAGATCCGCCCTCACTGTCATGCCGAGGCGGGTACCGGGCGGCTCAGCCACCCAGGAGCCGGTGGATCAGCGCTGCCTTGGCGCGGGTGTAGCCCAAGCTGTCGGACATCAAGGCGGCGATCCGGCCCTTGTCCGAGGCGTACGCTTCCCGGGCCCTTGGATCGCGGCGGAGCAGATCACGGAACTCGATCATCTGGCTGGCATCCGCGTCGGTGTCCGGTACCACATGGCAGTGCAGGAGGAAGACGCCGCCGCCGCAGCGGATCAGCGCGCTGGTGATGGCCGGCACCTCGGCTGGGCCGGCCGTGATCTGCAGGTCCACGACGTTCTTGCCGATCAGGCCCGGTACAGCAGTGCTGCCGACGTGATCGACTACGGTACCCGCCCTGGCGGCGGCGATCAGGGCCGCGACCTGCGACGCGACCGAGGCAGCCCGGGGATCGGGCCGATGAGGGCCGATCCCGCGATAGGTGCGCTCGTCTCGCTCCTGGCCGACAGACTGACCTGTCACCGGCTCATCCTGCCTGCCAACAGGCCAGCACTCAATACCGCGGAGGACGTCAGGCCACCGCGCGCGCCGACGCTAGCCGCGCTCGAGCGGCTCGATCTGGGCGGCTCCGTGCCGCACCCCGTGATGGCTGGGTCAATGCCGAACGCGGCATTCTGCGGCCTGGAACGATCGCCCATGCTCGCCCAGTCGATGGTGATGCGCTGTCGACGCAGGCGCACGATAACGAACTCGTCGAATGAGGCGCTGCGCGTCGCGCCGGGTTCGCGCGGGATCCGTTTGAATGGCCACTGAGCGATATCGGAACGGTCCTGCATCTTGGTGCGGAACGGGCCGTAGCTCACAGCTGGACGCGGATACGCCGATGTGGGAAGGGCCGCCGCGATCTGGCGGTGCATACAAGCTGCGGATCGAGCCGACGCGCGCTTGCCGTTTGGGTGTCTGGCCATCAAGGACAGCAGTCGCAGCAATCAAGACAAGAGCAGCAATCTGAGCAATCACGCCAAGCGTCGCGGTCCCGGCGCCGCGCGGGGGGCGGTGGGGCGGCGTGCTGCGCTGAGGGCGGGAGATCCCCTTGCGCCTCATGTCCGGGCTGGCCGGACATCCCGGCCTCCGACCGCGGAGTGTCACCTGGATCGTCAGCGGCCGCGGCCATGCCTGGCGAGATTGTCAGGGCACGGCCGACGGGCCTGGCGGGGGGCCGGAGCGGGCGGGCGCGGTGGCCGAACGTACAGCGGACCGAGCGGCCCAGCTCGCCTTCAAGCAAGAGACACACCAGCCTCCGGTCGGCGAACTCGGCCTCGGCCAAGGCCAGCCGGATGCCCAGCAGCGCGTCCTGGCAGAGCCGTCGCGCCTCACCGTTAGAGGTTCCGGTGGCTTCCAGCGGATTCCACTTCCCGTCGGCGCGGTCGGCGGGCAGGTCCTGCACCGCGTCCAGCAGGTGCGCGACGCGGCCAAAGAGCCGACCCGCCTCGGCCAGCGCCGCCCGGTTGCCCGGCCGGCCAGCCAGCACCGCGGTATAGGCGAATACGGCCGCGGTCGCGGTTTCGGTCGGTTCCGTGACGGCCAGCACGGCGCTACACTCGTCGGCCGCCGCTTCCAGCTGCGCCTGCCGGCCGATCGCGCCGGTCAGCACAGCCGTGTCGAAACCCACCTCGCTACCCGTTTCCGCGCCCTGCCTGGCCCAGCGCCGCGCCAGCCGGTCCTCGGCCGCGCGCAGCCCAGCCCAGCCGGCCACCCCGTCCCGGTCAGCCACATGATCGCGCAACTTCGCCGCGGCCAGCATCAGCGACACGGCAGCCGCAAACCGGGCACACTCACCGGCCGAAACCTGCGCCCGGCGCATCCGGCGCAGCGCACACCGCCCGGCGGGCCGCCGTGCCGCAGGACCCACCGTCTGGGCCTCGACCAGCACCGACACCACCAGCGCGTCATAGTTCGTAACCAACCTGGCCGCCTGCCCATGGTCATCGCGCAGGGCAAGGCACATCCCGCACAGATGTGCCTGCCAGGCCGCGCCGAGCTCACTGCCCATCCGATGCCGGCAGGGCCGGATGATCCCGAACATAGTGCCTCCAGTGGCCACGCCCGACGAGCACCTCAACCGCAACAGCGCGACACTTAGCCGAGGCTATTACGATGTCGGTGCCGCACATAACGGAGTATCTGCGCCTGAGTTGTTGCGAGCCTCGGACTTCGCTCGGCCGCCCGTAATCGGCGATATGTTCGGGCCAGGGCCGGGGCAGAGTTGGTGCGAGCTGGAGCTGGCGCGATCTGACGGAGGGCCGTTGACAGCGGACAGGGCCCGTCACGGACACTTCATT
>WNFN01027321.1_pt1 | contig 10180 bp, 6 predicted proteins | sample 5400161 | NCBI WGS metagenome assembly WNFN01 (sample SAMN13153353, study PRJNA577476) | soil metagenome | isolation source: 80 cm saprolite on Douglas fir-dominated hillslope | place: USA:California | collected 2013-09-17
CTCCTCAACAATCCCGAGCGCCATATAGGCTTCAGTCAGCCGCATAAGCGCTTCTTCGACATGGCGCGTCGTCTGGTATTTGGTGACGACAACTTTGAAGCGGTTGATGGCGCCAGTGTAATCCTTTTTTTGCAGATAATAGCGTCCCGTCTCCATTTCCTTCCCGGCAAGCTGGTCCCGAGCGATTTCTATCTTTTGCTTGGCACTGTTCGAGTATTCGCTGGTCGGATATTTCCGGATGACTTCATCAAGCGCGGCCAGCGCCTTTTCGGTCCGCGCTTGATCGCGCGTAATGTCGGGGATCTCGTCGAAATAAGAAGAGCCGATCAAAAATTGCGCATAAGCGGCATCGGAGCTGCCAGGGTGCAGAGTGATGTAGCGTTTGGCTGAATTCACGCAGTCATCATATTCGCCAGCCTGATAGTACGCGTAAGACATCATGATGAGGGATTTCCGCGCCCACTCCGAATACGGGTGTTGACGATCGACCTCCTCGAACTTCTTGACCGCTTCCTTCGGATCCTTCTTGGCGTTGAGGAGATAAAGCCCTTCATTGTAGAGCCGGTCGGCTGGCTCATCGGGCGGCGTATCGTCCTTCTTGCTGAAAAAATCGAAGCTGCTGCATGCACCGAGACTTGCCGCCAGCAATCCGATAGCCAGAGCGCGCGCAAAACGCGTCCAGCCTACCGATTTTCGAGCCACCCTCATCCCTGCGGCGTTCTCGGGCACGATGTGCTTGGCCATGTATATCTTGAACTCGAACTCATCCACGCGAACTTGTTTTTTCCCCAAAAGTCGGCTTCGCAAACGCCTGTAAAAAGCGCGACTACCCGCGTCGGTTTATCCGAAAGCACGCGATTTCGCCATGCGACTAAGCCGACATTCGGCCCGGATTAAGGCGAAGGTTAAGGCAAAATCCTGAGGTTTTCAGGATACTTCCGGCCCGTAGGCCGGAGCCACCTGGCCCGTAAAGACGTTCGCGTGGCCACGCACGCGACGGGCCGGTTCGGCCGCCGCCTCAATCACGCGCCAAGCACTTGGATCGGCCATCAGCGCGGATAGCACAGCGTGATTGAGCTTATGGCCGCCACGAACGGTTTTGTAGGCGGCGAGCAGTGGCTGACCCGCGAGCGCCAGATCGCCGATGGCATCGAGCACCTTATGGCGCACGAATTCGTCGGCGAAGCGCAATCCCTCCGGGTTGAGCACACGATCTTCGCTCACCACCAGAGTATTTTCGAACGAAGCGCCGAGTGCGTAACCCGCACTCCACAATTTGGCAACGTCGCGCATGAAACCGAAAGTACGGGCGCGCGCAATCTCACGGCGGAACGTGTCGGGCTCGATGTCGAGCGAAAGCGCCTGCTTGCCGATAAGAGGATGATCGAAATCGATCTTGGCTTCGACACGGAAACCATGCTGGTACGGCCGCAACTCGCCATATGCACCATCTTTGGAAACCGAGACGGGCTTGATCACCTCGATATAGCGGCGTGGCAAAGCCCGCGCGGTGAGGCCGGCCTGGTCGATTGCATCCACAAACGCAGCGGCGCTGCCATCCATGATTGGCACTTCGGGCCCGTCGATTTCGACGACCACGTTATCGACGTAGAGGCCACGCAAGGCTGCGAGAAGGTGCTCGGCGGTAGAGCAAAGCGGGCCTTTGGCATCGCCAAGGACGGTCGCGAATTCAGTTGCGGTAACTGCGCGCACGTCGGCACGAATTTCGCGCTCGATCGAGCCGTCAGCCGCGATGCGCTGGAAAATAATTCCGCTGTCATCGTCAGCGGGATGAAGTGTGAGTGTAACGGGGAGTCCTGAATGGACACCCATGCCGGAGACGGCGACCTGATGGCGTAGCGTTGTCTGCTTAGCGCCCTTCATCTACCCAACTTCCGACGGCCCTTTTAAGAGCCGCGGCCCCATCCCCGTGGCCCCTGGAGGGCCACATTTTTGCCTTCAGTCGAAACCGCCTTCGCAGCTGCGGCAGCTATCCCCAAGGACTCGAAAAGTCCCTTTCACTCCTGAAACTTAGGCTATTGCGACTGCCTTCTCCAACTCACGCTTTCTTACCAACTGTTACTCTCTTTTGCCGCAATTGCCGGACCTCGGCGGCCGCTCTGCTCAAAATTTGACCGGCAGGCGATGAGTTCAGCGTGACAAACCCGCCGGCTGCCACGATAGTCGATGATACCCGTAGGCCTAAATCGTGTTTTGTTTCAGTAGGTTATCATCGATCACAGCCGATCAGCAAATGGCCCCACTTCCGAATTGGAAGCGGGGCCATTGGTTGCTGGATCGGTTCTTAGTTGGCCTGACGGCGCAGGAACGCCGGAATGTCGAGTTGGTCCTCTTCGGCCGAATTATGCACAGGCGCAGACCGGCCGTGGGGGTCTAGGCCCTGGGGAGCCGCCCGTCGCGCATATTCCGATACAGGCTCAGCCGGTCGGCCCTCAGGATGACGAGCCGTCGGGCGCTGCGGCGGCCGCTCAAACTGGGGCATCGGACGCGCCTGGCGGGGCATCGGCGGGGCTGGTGGCGCCTCCGCCTCGGGTCGCCGCCCGAGCCCGACCGAAGCAAGCCTCTGCATCAGAGACATGCGTCGTCTTTCCGGATGATCGTCGTCGAGTTCGCCGCGCTGCGCACGAATCTCGTTTTGCGCCGGCAGCGGCAGTTCGTCGATACGCGGCATCCGCGGTGTGCGCGGCATTCGTTCAGGTGCCGGCGGAATATACGCCGCCGGCATTGGCGGTTCGGCCATTGGCGCCTCAGGTTGCTCGAACAGTGACGGCTTCATCGGCATCGGCCGAATTGAAACATCTTCGATTGCCGTAGGTGGCAGGATGGCCGCGGCGACCGCAGCGTGCGCCGCGGATTCGACCGACGGCGCGGCATACGCCGTCATTGGTGGAGCACTCCGCTCAATCCGGTCCGCAATCCGACGGCTGTCGTTGCGGATTTTGCCGGCGAGCTCTCTGAGCGCACTTTCCGCCGGCTGTGCGTGACGTGCCAGGCCGGTGTTGTCGATGCCAGTCGCCACCACCGAAACGCGGATGATCCCTTCCAGACTTTCGTCGAAGGTCGCACCAACGATGATATTGGCGTCTTGATCGACTTCTTCGCGGATACGGGTCGCAGCTTCGTCGACCTCGTAAAGCGTGAGGTCTTTGCCGCCCGTGATCGAGATAAGAAGACCTCTGGCACCTTTCATCGAGGCATCGTCGATCAACGGGTTCGAGATTGCCGCCTCGGCAGCCGTCAGCGCCCGCTTCTCGCCCGATGCTTCACCGGTGCCCATCATCGCCTTACCCATCTCGCGCATCACGGCGCGGACGTCGGCAAAGTCGAGATTGATCAGGCCTTCCTTCACCATCAGATCGGTGATGCAAGCGACGCCCGAATAAAGCACCTGGTCGGCCATTGCGAAGGCATCGGCAAAGGTGGTCTTCTCATTGGCCACCCGGAACAGGTTCTGGTTCGGGATGATCAGCAGGGTGTCCACAACCTTCTGCAGCTCAACGATCCCCGCTTCGGCAAAGCGCATGCGGCGCTGGCCTTCGAAGTGGAACGGCTTGGTCACCACACCGACAGTGAGAATGCCCAGTTCACGGGCGACTTTGGCGATGATCGGCGCGGCACCAGTGCCCGTACCGCCGCCCATACCGGCAGTGACGAACACCATGTGTGCGCCAGTCAGGTGATCGCGAATTTCGTCAATCACCTCTTCCGCCGCGGCGCGTCCCACTTCGGGTTGCGAACCGGCACCGAGGCCTTCGGTGACCTGGGTGCCCATCTGAATGATGCGCTCGGCCTTCGACATCGTGAGAGCCTGCGCATCAGTGTTGGCGACGACAAATTCGACGCCCTGCAGGCCAGCCGTGATCATATTGTTGACAGCATTACCGCCAGCGCCACCGACGCCGAACACGGTAATGCGAGGTTTCATTTCCCGGATATCAGGGATCGTCAGATTGATAGTCATGGTTGCCTCATGAGTGCACGGGCAGCAGGCCTTGCGTTGCGCCCACAGCCATCGTCCGACCCGTGCCATGTAACCGCCTGTCCCTGTCATCAATTGCCGCGTTCGCCGCGGTTCGAAGTGTTCAAGATGTGCCGCCTGCGGGTAAACCAGCAGGCCCGCCACCACCGCAAAGGCCGGCCCCTTGGCCGCCTCCGGCAAGCCAGCCAAGCCAAGTGGACGGCCAATTCGTACGGGGCGTCGCAAGATGCGGGCGGCGAGGTCGGCGAGCCCAGTCAACTGGCTCGCGCCGCCGGTCAGCACCACGCGCGCGCGGGGATCCGCCGCGAACGGCGAGGCCGCCAAGCGATCGCGCACCATTTCGAGAATTTCTTCGACCCGCGGCCGAATGATGCGCACGAGCGAAGCGCGCGAGACGAAATGCGGCGGCTCACGCTCGTCATCCCCAACTGGCGGTATGGTAATCATGTCTCGCTCATCCGAGCCTCCGGCCAAAACACTGCCATAAATCGCTTTGATTCGCTCAGCGTCGGCGACCGGGGTGTTGAGACCGCGGGCGAGATCCATGGTCACGTGATTGCCGCCAAGGGCGAAGCCGTCGGCATGGACGAACTTACCCCCGGAAAAAACCGCTAAAGTCGTGGTTCCAGCGCCCATATCCACAGTCGCCGCCCCGAGATCGGCCTCATCGTCCGCCAGTACGGCGAGGCCGGCGACATAGGGCGATGCGACCATCGCCTCCACCGAAAGATGGGCGCGCTCAACGGTGAGCATCAGATTCCGTACGGTCGGCACATCGGCCGTAACCATGTGCATATCCACACCCAGACGATGGCCGAGCATGCCACGTGGCTCGCGGATGCCCCCAGCGTCGTCGACGGCGAAGCCGATGGGCATGGAATGCAACACGGCGCGGCCATCGCGCACTGAATGGCGACTCGCTGCCGCCAACACGCGCCCAATATCGGCCTCGGTCACGGAGCCCCCGGCGAGATCGATATTTGCGACGAAGCGTTCACTGCCCAGGCGCCCGCCCGACATGGACACCACGACAGATTCAAGCTGCACGCCGGCCATGCTTTCAGCAATGTCGATTGCCTGACGGGCCATTTCTTCGGCTTCGATCAAATCAACAACCGCACCGCCCTTCATACCGCTCGCCGCGGTATGGGCAAAAGCCAGAAGCCGCACGCCGTGGCTGCGCCGGCGCAGGACGTCCTGTGGTGCTTGCGGCTCGAGCCGCGCGATCAAGCAGACGATCTTGCTGGTGCCAATATCGAGTGCGGCGACAACAGCAGCGCGCTTAAGCGAAACCGGTTTCATTTTCGGGGTGAGGCCGAAGCGAAGCACCGTCATGCCTCGCCTCCCTTGCCCGACTTTACCTTCTTCGCCTTCTCGGCGTCTTTGAGGGCCTGGCCACGCGTCGTAGCCGCGGCTTCAGATTGTCGCACAGTAACGCGATCGGACAGCCTTGCGACTGTCCAGCTTCGCCTTCTGGCAGCAGGACTTCGACGCCACCTTTAAGATGCAAATTCCACCGCCGTTCCGCCACCAGCACAGACGCCTCGGTCATCTGAGCGATCATCGGATACCGCGAGACAACAGCGAGAAAATCTTGTGCACCTTGTTCGGCGCCTTTGCCGACGACCAGTGGCAGCGCGGAGAAGCGCGACGGTACGATCGCTTCGAGCACAGTGCCGTCGGCGGCAATGAGCGCGACGCGGCCGTCCTTCTGCCACATGGCGAATGGCTTGCGTTCTTTGATTTCGATGCGCAGGCGGTCGGGATACAATTTGAGGACGGTGGCCTCGGCGATCCATGGATTGCTCAACAAGCGTGCGCGTGTGCGGGCGGCATCGAGAAACAGCAGCGACGAGCGGTCAGTGATCCCGGCGAGCACCAGAATTTCATCGCGGCCGACTTCATGCTCGCCGGCGAGCGCAACTTCGGAAATGCGGAAGCCAAGTTTGTTAGCGGCAGCGTCGCAAAGATCCTGGACGTTCTCGAAAATCTGCGGGCCGTGACCGCCCTTGATTGCGCCATAGCTGACGCTGGCGAGCAGCAGCAAAGCAGCAGCCGATGAGCCTGCGCCCCGCGGCACTTTCAAGTCGATGAGTGCGCCACCCCAGCGGCGCACCATCCTCGACCAACGCCACTCATATGAAGCGAACGATGAACGTCGTTTCAGCTTGAGCGATCGAGCGAGGCGTCCTCGGCCTTCCATCGCAACCTGCTTTACCCGTTGTGCCCGATAAGGGCCGCAAGCTCCGCCACAAGCATGATGTCAGTCATGCCCGGGTATCCGGCTTCACTTGAGACCATCCCGTCCCTCAGAGGCCGCCGTCAGCGGTTGAAGCTCTCGCGCACACGACCGTGCAGCAGCCGGGCGTGCGACACGCCGCCAATGCCTAGTCTTCAGGCTTATTGGTAAATGATTAGTAAAATTTGAAGGAATTCGACAGCAAGTCCGCGGGATTGAAAGGTAATCGCTTCAATATAAGAATAAATTCCTTGACAGCGTCACGCTCCTTCGCTAGATGCAACCCAACATGGCTTCGCGCGCACAAATGTCGCGAACCGCCCAACACCCCAAAACAGACGATCGACGAGCATTGCTATGGCGCGATACACGCCTGAATTTCTTGCGGCCTTGCGGCATCGTTATGAACAGACCCATCAGTCAAAGCGCTCGATCGCGCGCGAATTCGGATTGGCCGGCGGCACAATACTGCGCATCGCAGCGAAGGAAGAATGGTTGCGTCCGCCCGAACCGATGCGCGACCTCGAGCCCGCCATGCGGCTGCTCGGACAGACCATCGCGCTGGAGCGGGAATTCAATCAACAGCGCGGCAACGACACGCCCACCTTCACTTCCGAAGCGACGCTTTCGCGGATTCCCGTGGCGCGGTTCACGCCTCGCCTGCTGGCCGCATTGCGGCAGCGCTATGAACGCACGTGGCAGTCGGCGCGCTCGATCGCGGGCGAGTTCGGCGTCAGCGATCGGACGCTGCGTCGCATTGCGTCGAAAGAAGGATGGGTGCGTCCTCGTCAGCCGGGACGAGATCTTGAGCCTGCCGCGCGAGTGCTTGAAGAAGCCACCGCGCTCGAGCGCCAATATTTTGGACGGAAATGAGGCCCACTGCTTCTCGACCTGCAATGCAAAAAAGAAATCGAGTTAGCGGTCAAGGGACGCATCTTCGACCATCCAGCGCACCAGCTCTTCAAAACTGACGCCGGCATGGGCTGCAAGTTCAGGCACCAGTGAAGTTTCGGTCATGCCCGGCTGAGTATTGACCTCCAGGCAAAACAATCCTTTCGCGCCATCGAGACCATCGTCGTACCGAAAATCGGAACGTGTGACTCCGCGGCAACCAAGCGCACGATGCGCGGCGAGCGATAGGCGCTGAACTTCGCGATAGATGGCCGGCGCGACTGGTGCCGGAAGCAAATGTTTGGAGCCCCCGGGGGCATACTTGGCTTCGTAGTCGTAGAATTTGACGGTCGGCACGATTTCAATAACGCCAAGCACTTGTTCGCCCATCACCGCGCAGGTGAGCTCCTTGCCGGGGATATACGGCTCGACCAACACGCGTTCTCCGAGGGTCCAGTCGGCGCGCGCCAATTCTTGCGGCGGATGCTTGTGATCCTCGCGCACGATGAACACACCAACGCTGGAGCCTTCCGCGAGGGGTTTGATCACATATGGTGGCGGCAATAGATGGCGCGTCGCGGCTTCCTTGCGTGTGACGACCATTCCCCCTGGCACCGGCACTTGCGCGGCCTTGAGCACGGTCTTGGCCGTGTCTTTTTGCATTGCCACTGCGGACGCGAGTACACCTGAATGGCTATACGGAATGCCGAGAATTTCGAGCAGGCCTTGCAACGTGCCGTCCTCGCCGGGACGGCCATGGAGGAGGTTAAGCGCCACATCGGGTTTGATCGCGCGCAGCGCTGCCGCGACATCGCGATCGACGTCGACGCGGCTGACCCGATAGCCGGCGTGCTCGAGTGCATCCGCGCAGGCCTTGCCGGAGCGTAAAGAAATCTCGCGCTCGGCCGACCAGCCACCCATCAGGACCGCGATGTGCTTCATCGGACTTCCCGCCTGCGCATGAACTTGCCCGAAAACCGGCATGCGTTTTCACCCGCTGCCTTACGGTTTCGCCCAGCGTCTCGATGTCGGCCGCGCTGGCTCCCCCGAGATTGATCAGGAAGTTGCTATGAAGCTCCGACACCTGCGCGCCTCCAATGGTGAGTCCACGGCAACCCGCATCGTCCACGAGTTTCCAGGCACTGTGTCCCGGCGGGTTCTTGAACGTCGAACCGCCGGTGCGATTTCGTGGCTGGCTCGCCTCGCGTTTTTTCTTGATGGCGCCCATTTCTGCGACGATCTCCTCCGCTGCGCCGGCACGGCCTTGAAGGACCGCCGTTGTAAAGATCACATCGTCCGGCACACCGCAGTGGCGATAGGAAAAGCCCATCTCGCCGTTGCTGAAAGTCAGAAAATCGCCCTGTCGATTGACGCCCCTCGCCTCGACGCAAATGTCCTTGGTCTCACCTCCATAGGCGCCCCCATTCATCCGCAACGCACCACCGATGGTTCCGGGAATGCCGCTTAGGAATGCCAACCCGCCAACACCGGCAGTCTGTGCCGCACGTGCCACCATCACGTCGAGGACGGATGTCCCGACGGTAACGCGATGCTCTTCGATCTTTACTTCGTTGAATCCGCGGCCAAGCCGGATCACCGCGCCCGGGATGCCGCCATCGCGCACAATCAAATTCGAACCAGCGCCTATGACGGTGACTGGAATGTCCATAGGCAAATTGCGCAAGAAATACGCGAGGTCATTTTCATCTTCCGGCATATAGAATGCCTGCGCCGGACCGCCGACGCGAAACCAGGTGAATTCTCCGAGTGATTGGTTTGCCAGCAAGCGCCCGCGCAATTCGGGCATTCTCGCTTTAAGATCAGGGACGATATCGGGAAAGCTCATGACGCCTTCAATTCCGCTGGTAGCGCGTAAGCCCACTGAGTAATCGAACCCGCTCCGAGACAGACCACATAGTCACCCGGCTTCGCCAGACTTTTGACAAGCGGCGCGAGATTTTCCGGTGCTTCCAGCGGAATCGCCTGCTTGTGTCCGTGCGCACGCAAACCGGTTACCAATGCATCGCGGTCGGCGCCGGGAATCGGCTGCTCACCTGCCGGGTAAACTGGCGCCACAATGACTGCGTCGGCGTCATTGAAGCAGGTGCAGAATTGCTCGAACAAGTCATGCAGCCGCGTATAGCGGTGCGGCTGCATCACCGCGATCACCTGCCCTTTTGCACTTTCGCGCGCGGCGCGCAGCACGGCGGCAATTTCCACCGGATGGTGGGCATAGTCATCGATGATGACCGCCCCGTTCCACTCTCCGACACGCGTGAAGCGCCGTTTGACGCCTCCGAAATTAGCGAGCGCCTTACGGATCGAGTCGCCTTGGAGACCGAGCGCATGCGCAACTGCGATCGCCGCGGTCGCGTTCAGCGCATTGTGGCGTCCCGGCATCGGCAAAGTGAGCTTGTCGATTGTGTGCGAGGTCTTGCCGTCGCGGTCGCGGAACAGAACGGAGAAGCGTGACTGACCGTTGAGGTGATCAATATCCGCGAGGCGCACGTCGGCTTGCGGATTTTCACCGTAAGTCAGGATGCGGCGATCCTCGAGTTTGCCGACCAGTGTTTGCACGACAGGATGGTCCGTACACATCACGGCAAAGCCGTAAAAGGGCACGTTTTCGACGAAGGCGCGGAAAGCGTCCTGCACGGCATCGAAGGTGTGAAAATGGTCGAGGTGCTCAGGATCAATATTGGTGACGATCGCGATGTCGGCAGGCAATTTCAGGAATGTGCCATCGGATTCATCTGCCTCCACCACCATCCAGTCTCCCGCCCCGAGCCGCGCGTTTGTGCCGTACGCGTTGATGATGCCACCGTTAATCACGGTCGGATCGAGGCCGCCGGCATCGAGCAGCGACGCAACCAGCGAAGTCGTGGTGGTTTTGCCATGCGTGCCCGCGATCGCCACGCAGCTTTTCAGCCGCATTAATTCAGCCAACATCTCCGCACGGCGCACGACCGGAAGTCGCTTGGCCCGCGCGGCGACCAGTTCAGGATTGTCGCGCTTAATGGCGGTCGAGACGACGACGACATCCGCGCCGT
>WNFN01191426.1_pt1 | contig 10179 bp, 8 predicted proteins | sample 5400161 | NCBI WGS metagenome assembly WNFN01 (sample SAMN13153353, study PRJNA577476) | soil metagenome | isolation source: 80 cm saprolite on Douglas fir-dominated hillslope | place: USA:California | collected 2013-09-17
CCGGATTGCCAGCCGATGGTCCTCCATGCGGGCGAGGGCTTCGTCGACGGCCATACCGACCGGCATGCGCACATCGCGCGCAACGAGACCGCCCTGCCGGCCAGGAACCTGGTCACGTACTTCGTGCCGCCGGGCGCCGCCGTGCGCACCGACGCCCCGAATCCCGGTAACTGTCCTTTCTAGGTCCGACCCCGACGCTAGCGCGGGGGGAGGTCGATCAGGACGACATCGGAGTTCTCCTGCGCGTGATCGAACACGATCTCGCGACCGTCGGGAGAGACGTCGAAGTCGCGGACGACGAACCCGGGACCCAGGTCGGTGAGCCGGCGCTCCGACAGAGTCTCGAGATCGACGAGCCAGAAGTCCTTGTGCGCGATCTCTCCCCGCAGGACGACGAGCGCCGGCTGGCCAGGCACGAAGGCGAGGCGCCGGGCCCCCCGCGTCAGGGTCAGGCTCGAGAACGGATGGGGACGGCCGTCGCCGCTCACTGCCTTGACCATGAACGTGGTTCCGACGTCCGGTCCCGAGTAGACCAGGAACCGGCCGTCGGGCGACCAGGTCGGATCCAGCGCGTACTCAGGGACCAGGGGGGCGGGGGCGCCGTCGGGGAGGGGGACCATCATGAGCTGGGGAATCCCCTCGCGGTTCGCGGCCACCACGATCGACGTCCCGTCCGGCGCCCAGGCCGGGGCGCCGCGGAAGTCGAGCGACTCGTCGAGAACGCGCACATCGGTGCCGTCCTCGTCCATCGCGACGAGGCGCGTGCGCCCGCGCTCCTCGACCGTGACCGCGATCCGCGACCGCCGTCCCGCTCGCGAGCTTCCAGATGCCCTCGCTTCCACCCTGGGAAGAGACGTACAGGAGCGAGTTCGAGCCAAAGCGCGGAGACCGCCCGCTCCCTGTCGGCAGGGTGATGCGGCGGGGCACGGTCGCGTCGGAAACCCCGTCGGAAATGGGAAGGCGCCAGAGGGTCCCCTTCGGATTCGCGACCGTGACCACCAGGCGCGAGCCATCGAGGCTGGCCGCCAGTGACGTGTAGGTCTCGACACCGAAACTGATGCGGCGCGGCTCGCGCCGGCGCACATCCATCGCATAGACCCAGGGACCGGAACCGTCCTCCGCGCTGGTCAGGTAGATCAGCGTCCGCCGATCCAGGAAGGCGGGATGGCTGACGTGCGAGTTTTGGAAGGTGAGCCGCTCGGGGGCGCCGCCGGGTTCGAGGCGCCAGACGTCCATTTCATCCGGCAAAGTGCCCTGCACGAAGTAGATGAACCGGTCGTCCGGCGACCAGATCGGGAAATGGCCATGCTGGCCCGGCGGCGCGGCAAAGATCTGCCGGCCCGGCCGGTCGCGTTCCTTCACAAAGAGGGGGTCGCCCGCCGCCGGTGTGTGGTAGACGAGCCGGCTGCCGTCGTGCGACCAGTCGAGCTCGGCGACGTTTTCGAGGTAGAGACGGGGCGTACCGCCCATCGTCGGCACCGCCCACACGCTGATGCCCCCCGCCGGAGGCGCGTCCGGCCGGCGAACCCACAGGAAGACGAGCGTCGCATCCGGGGAAAACCCGAGGGTGCGCAGGGACGGGTTCACCAGCTCTCGGATGGCCCCCCGCGTGAGGTTGTGGAACTGGCCCGTGCCGACCTGGGTCAGCCAAACGTCGGTCGGGCCGTCCCGGTCCGAGAGGAACGCGACGAAGCCCCCATCGCGCGAAATGGCCGCCGCGTGCTCGGTGCCCTCGAAGTCGGTGAGGTGGGTGAATCGGGCGTCGGCCAGCGGGTTGCGCCGGTCAGCGTCCGTTCCACGCACGAACCACGCGGCGGCGCCGAGCCCGGCCAGGATCCCACACGCGAGGGCCAGCCAGGCGAGCCGGCGGCGGGTCGGCGCGACTGGCGGGGGTGCGGAGTCACTCTCTCCCGTAGCCTCACTGCTGTCGCCGCCCACGGGACTGGGACTCCGGCTTCTCGACCACGCGTCGAGCTCCGCCCGAGAGGCATAGACGGAGCCCAGCTTGTCGTGGAAATGCCGGTGGACCGGCATCCCCTCGCGCTTCTCCCAGCGCTGGACCGTACTGACGTCGCGCTTGAGGTGCGCGGCGATGTCCTTCCACGAATCGAGCCGGTCGTCGGCCGGCTTCCCTGGAGGTGGTGCTGCGGAATCTGGTTTGGGCGGATCGGCCACGTCGGCCTCCGGTCGTGGGCAGGACGGGGAGCGGCCTTCGCCGCGGGAATTCTAATGCCCGCAGTTAACCTGCGGCAATGCGGCTGCTGCGTTCGGATCCCGAACGAGCGTTCGATGAGCGAACCCAGCAGGCGCCCGCGGAAAACGCGAAATCCTTGAATCAGGCGGATGCGTAGGCCTGTCGAGGGCTGCCGGGCGCGGCATCTATTGTGCTCTGGTAACGCGTATATGCCCTTGTGGAACTACTCATGGCGCGTCGAATCCGATTGGTGACGCTGGCGTCGATCGCGGCCGCGATTACCTTCGAGTGTTCGAGCCCGACCGTCCCCGATGGACGGCTCTCTACGGATGTCAACCTGTCCGCGACTCCAGGGCTGATAGAGCCCGTGCTGCTCAGCGGGCCACCTTGGCGCTGGCGGGCGGTCTGGACGGTCAACTTGACCGCACCGGAGGAGGTGGCGCGCAGCGGTGACGTGTTCGTCGCGCTGCGCACGCGAATCGCTCAGCAGGACGGCCACGTCTTGGTGGAGCTGACCGAGGAGGCGCGTCGGCTAGAGCCGCAGGTCGGCATGCGCTCGGTGATCCAGTTCCCCGAGGACGTCACCTACGACACGCAGGCGGACCCGCCGACCACGTCGCACCTCGTCATGACAGCGCATCTTTCCGATGGGCACGGCCGGTCGGAAGAGGTGTCAACGATCCAGGAAATCGCGGAGACGCCTTGCGGCACCAAACGCAAGCCGACGTGCAGCGGCCCGCTCATTGCGGTCAGTGAGTCGGGGGTCGACCAGCCCAACGTGACGATTCGTTTCGGGCAGCACGTCACGTTCTACAGCCCAGATGGAGCTCTGCACAAGATCAGCTCCGATCCACACCCGGACCACACGGACTGCCCTTCGCTCAACGTTGCGGAGTTTAGTGTTGGCGTGAACGGTGCGACATCCCCATTTCTCACACCCGGAACCTGCCGCTACCACGACGACAACTTTCTACGCAGAGTCCGGGGTGAGGTCATCGTGCTCCCGATGGGAGAGAACTAGAGCGCCTGAAGATGCTGGTCCAGCCTGAGGCGGTCAATCCTCGCCGGGGCCCACTCCCGGCGCGCCCGCCTCGTCGCTCGGAGCTCAACCGTAGGGCGGGCCGACGGCGGCGTCAGTCCTGGCGCAGCGCGACCATCGACCGCCCCGAATGCGATCGGATCGACCGCTTCCACGCCGTACCACATCCCCTGCAGCGTCCGTCCCACGAAGTAGGCGCCGAAGGTGCCGAGGACAATGCCGATGGATGCCGTGAGCATCCCTTCCTTCAGGACACCCATCAGGACCTGTGCGCGGCCCGCGCCCAGGGCCATGCGCAGGCCGATCTCGTGCGTCCGCTGCGCGACCGTGAACGCCATCACGCCGTAGATCCCCACCGCGGCCAGGAGCAGGGCGACGCCCGCGAACGTCCCGAAGAGGACGGCGTTGAACCGATTGCCCGCCAGCGCTTCGTCCACCGACTGCTCCATCGTCTTGACGTCGGTCATGGGGAGATCCGAGTCCAGCGAGCGCACCACCGCGGCGACGCTCTTCTGGATATTGGCCGGCTCGGCCGCCGTGCGCACGGCGACGGAGGAACCCGTCCACGGGCTCTGCGCGAAGGGTACGTCGATCTCCGGGAAGGCGTCGCCTCCCGGCCCGCCGTTGCGCACGTCGCGATACACGCCGACGATCTGCCACTCCACGGCCGGTCCGAGCCGGGTCACGCCCGGGATCAGCTCCTCGATCTTGAGCCGCTGGGTCAAGGGATCGACGCCGGCGAGGTACTTCTTGACGAACGTCTGGTTGACCACGGCCACGCGCACGCCGCCCGCGCGGTCCTCGCGGGTGAAGGCGCGGCCCTTGTCCATCTGGATGCCGAAGGTGCGGAAGTACTCCGGCGTGACCATGTTGAACCCAGCTCCGGGGCGCTGGGAGGGATCGGCCACCGGCTTGGACGGGAGCTCGAACGGCATCCCGAAGTTCGTGCCGCGTACGGGCATGCCCGTCGAGACGGACGCGGACTCGACGCCGGGCAGCGCCTGGATCCTCTCCTGGAGCTGGTCGTAGAACGCGACGATCCGCTCGGGCTCGCGCAGCCGTTCGGTGGGGACGGGTAGGAAGAAGGTCAGCAGGTGATCGCGGCGGAAGCCCAGGTCGAGCTTCATGAGCTTGACGAGGCCGTGAACGGCCAGGCCGCCGCCGGAGAGGAGGGTCAGGGCGAGGGCGACCTCCGCGATCACGAACGCGCGCCGCAGCCGCTGGCGCACGCCGCCCACCGAAGAGCGGCCGGCCTCCTTGAGGGTCTCGACGAGCTCCGAGCGCGTGGCCTGCCAGGCGGGCGCACACCCGAAGATGATGCCGGCGAGAAGCGACGCCGTCAGCGTGAACAGCAACACGGGCACGCTGAGGCGGACGTCCGCTTCCGACGGCAGCGTGAACGGCGGCATGAGCGCCATGATCGCGGTCAGGAGCAGCTTGGCCAGGACCACCCCCAGCACGCCGCCGATGGCCGCGAGCACGACGCTTTCGGTGAGGAACTGGGCGAAGACCTGCCCGCGGGTCGCGCCCAGCGAAGACCGCACCGCGATTTCGCGCTGGCGCGCCATCCCGCGCGCGAGCAGCAGGTTCGCCACGTTCGCGCAGGCGATCAGCAGCACGAACCCGACCGCGCCCAGAAGCAACCACAGGCCGGCGATCGTCTCCTTGGACAGGAAGTTGTTCTGCAGCGGCTCGACGCTCGCGGTCCATCCCTTGTTCGATCGCGGGTTCAGCTCGGCCATGTGGGCCGTGACCTGGTCCATGTTCGCGTTCGCCTGCGCGAGGGAGACGCCGGGCTTCAGGCGGCCCATGACGAGCAGCCAGTGGAAGTCGTGGTTGATCTGCTCGGGCCGGAAGCTCAGCGGCTTGTACAGCTCCTGGGAGACGCGGTCGGCGGGGCCGGATGATCACGTGGTCCTTCCCGACCTGGCCCTCTTCCGCCGCGAAGTCGCGGCCGAGGAGGAACCGATGGCCCATCATGCCGATGAGGCCCGGCGTCGTGAGCTGGGCTTCGACTTGCTCCGGAGTGCCGTCGGTGGCGAGGCTGACGCCGCCGCCGCTCCAGGCGTTCAAGTCCTGGAACGCCGTGGCCTGGCTCTTCCAGTCGAGGAAGTTCGCGGTGGCGGTCACGTTCCGGTTGCCCTGGATCTTCGACCACACGATCACGAGCTGCTCGGGATCGTGGAAGGGCAGCGGCGCCAGCAGTGTCGCGTGGACGACGCTGAAGATCGCGGTGTTCGCGCCGATCCCCAGGGCCAGGGCCAGCAGCGCGACCGTGGTGAAGCCGGGATTGCGCCACAGGAGTCGAAGACCGAAGCGGGCATCGCGCACGATCTGTGTCATGGGCAAGCCTCCGTGGGCCGATGTCAATCCTACTCGGACCGCAGCGATTCATCGGATCGAGCCGCGACGCCCGTCGCGCGGGGCAGGCACGGATCGCCATCGAGTAAGACGCTGCTGCCCGCGTCCGGGTTGGCCACGCGTGACGGTTTATTGCCGTTCGGGCCATTGAACGAATATAGGGTCTACGTCCGGGTCAGGCGGCGAGAGAGACGCCGCCCCGGGAGGACGGCGAGCGGAGACCGTCCGGAAAACCGGCGCTATCGGACGCCCCTGGCCAAAGGGGCTTTAAGTCGCTCGTTCCGATTGGCTGGGACGCAGGGATTCGAACCCCGATAAGCAGAGTCAGAGTCTGCTGTCCTACCGTTGGACGACGTCCCAGCAGGGGCGGTGAACGGACAGTTTAGCCTGAAGGGCCCCGCGCCTTCAATCGCGCCGGCGCGTACACTGATTCGCCGATGGTCGCCCTTCGTCACTACGCCGAGCAGCGCTTCACGTGCGCGCAGTGTGGCCGCTGCTGCCGGCGCGGGTGGGACATCGCGCTGACCGCGGCCGAGGTCGAGGGTTACCGGAAGGCCGGGGCGGCCGTGTGGTACACGGAGACGGCGACGGGAACGGCGACGGGAACCGTCGACCCCTTCGAGCCCCTCTCGGGCCATGCCGGCCATTTCCGCATCCGCAAGCGCGCGGATGGCGCCTGCGGCTTCCTCTCCGCGGAGAACCGGTGCCGCATCCACGAGCAGCTCGGGGGCGCGCGCAAGCCGCTCACTTGCCGCCTGTTCCCCTTCCGATTCCATCCCGTCGAAGGCAAGGCGGTCGTGAGCGCGAGCTTCTGTTGTCCCACCGTCGTGGCCAGCGAAGGCGAGCCGGTGACGGCGCAGATCCGCGCCCTGGGCGGCCTCTACAACGAGTGGGCGCGGACCTATCCCGAGCCCAAGGGGAGCTTCGAGCTCGTGGCCGGCCGTCCGGTATCGGGGGCCACGGTGACGACGCTGCGCGACGTGCTGCGCACGATGCTCGATCACACGGATGCCGAGGGCCGGGTGGACCTCCGCGCCAACGTCCGGCGGATCGCCGGCTTCGTGGACGACCTCACTCGCCATCGCGTGGTCAAGCTCGCGCCCGAGCGCTTCGCGGAGTACCTCGAGCTGACCGGACGCTACGCCGCCGCCTCCGACCGGCCGTCCGCCGCGCGGCGCGCGTCGACCGTGGGCCGAGTGCTGTCGCGCGGATTCCTCTTTGCCGTCCTCGCCGCGCGCGAGCAGCTCCGCTCGCCCGCGTCCGGGATGCGGCTCGGTTTGCGCGCGCGTCTCGTTCGCCTGCTCGCCCACACGCACGGCGTCGGTCCCGCCGTCGGCGACGTCGACCTGCGCGCCGTCCGGCTCGTCTCGCGGGGCCTCGAGGACCCGGCCGTGCACGGGCTCGTCCATCACTACCTCCGCGCCACGGTCGAGGACCTGGAGACGGGCCGGCGCCCCGTGGTCGACGAGCTGGTCATGGCCTTCGCGCTCCTCAACGCTGCGCTTGCCTTCGCGGCGATGCGCGCGGGACAGGCGGGACGGCCCGCGATCGACGCGGCCGCGCTCACCGAGGGCCTGCTGGAGACGATGGACCTGGCGCACGCGGAGCCGGAGGGGGCGTACGGGCGGGTTCTCGTGTCATTGGCGGCAGGGCTGGACGCGCTTTGGATGTTCGGGGAGTCAACGGAAAAAATCGATCGACACGGTTAACAGATAAGACGTTGTGGCCAGGTCGGTCAGCCATCTACGAACGCCGCATGGCGCTCGCTACCGCGAGCGCGTCACGAGCGCGGACGTGTAGACAGCATTGAGCAATGGCGCGTAAGTCGCCCAGCTCTGCGCGCGGTACTGTGGCCGGAAGCCGAACAGCACCACGCGCCCGCGGCCCAACGGCGCCTCCACCAGGGCCGCCTTCCCAAAGAGTTTCCGCTCGCCGAGCAGCCATCCGGACAGGACCCGCCGTCAATGGGTCCGGCGTGGTGAGGACGCCGAGCAGCGCGCCCGGACAATAGAAATCGCCGGCGGCGGCGCGGCGGCCGCCGGTGCCGCTCGCCGACGGTGCGCGTTCCTCGGCCAGAGCGTCGCGCACACCGAGACCCAGCTCACGCACGGCCAGGCGCGCCGCGGCGTCGAGGGCGACGAGGGTGCCGCCCGCCTCCGCGAAGGCCTTCAGCTCCTGCACGCCTTTCGGGCCGAGGCCGCCCGCGTACTCGTCCGGCATCGTGCCGGGCAGGTGGCCGGTGACGGTCGCGTTCGGCGACTGCGACGGCAGGACGATGGTGTCGAAACGATCGCGTAATCCGCCGGCCTGGATGTCCCGGTCGTGGAGGGTCTGATAGTCCACGCCCATCTGCTGCTCGAACACGAAGCGCGTCCAGCCTTCGTCGATCGCCGCGACCCAGGACTGGTAGAGGCCTACGCGCGGCGCCCGGAGGACGAGGGCGGGCGGCGCGACGGCCACGGCGTGGGCCACGATGCCGAGCTCGCGCGCCATGTCCAGCAGGCGCGCGCGTGCGGATGCGGGCACGAGCAACGTGCCGGCGGGGAAGCGCCGGCCGCCATCGGTGAACTCGGCGGTGGCCCAGCGCACGGGCACGCGCGCGCGCAGGAGGCGTCCCAGTGCCACCAGGTCACCCGTGCGATGGCCGATGGCGAGCCAGGGACCGCGTCCGGTGACCGCGCCGGGCACGACCGCCACCTGCGTCACCGGCTCCAGGTCGGCGGTGAAGGGGGCCGGCACCGCGGTCACGTCGACGCCCAGGAGCAAGGGCAGCGTGTGCGCGGTGACGTCGTACGGGCGCTGGGCCGGTGCCCCGGGAAACGGGCGGATGTCCGGGTAGCGCTGGCGCTCGAGCAGGCTCTTGGCGAAGGCACTGTAGGGCTGGGTCATCAGCACCACCCAGGATCCGGCGGCGACCGTCCGCCCATCGATGGCGAACGGCGTGCGCGCGCGATGCACCTCCACCCCGCCCAGCCGCAGCACCTCGAGGAGCTTGGCCGTGGCCAGAGGATCCTTCTGCTGCGCGGGCACGACGAAGGCGAACGGATCGCTGCGCAGCGTGGCCCGTCGGTTCACTTCGTAGAACGTGCGCAGCCAGTACTCGCGGTTGCGGGCGGCGTGACCGAGGATGGCGCGGGTGGCGGCGCGCTGGTCGTCCACGATGTCGCGCAGGCTCCAGGCTCCGCCCGGCCACGGGTTCGGGAAGTTCCAGGAACGCACGCGGGGGTCGTAACCGATGCCCGGCTCCAGGTTCTCGAACGGCACCTCGATGGGCGTGGCCATCCGCGCCTCGGCGCTCTCCGATCGTAGATGGCGTCCACGGCCACGCCCTTGTGCCCTTCCGAGGTCAGGCGCGCGGCGACATGGGTGCCCAAGGCGCTGACGGCGGCGATGAGCGCCGAGTCGATGTTGGGCTCCCAGGGATCCACGTAGGGCGGCGCGAACAGCCGCGCGGCGCGCGCGCCCATCTGGTGCAGGTCGTGGACGATCTGCGGGCGCCAGGGATCGTACAGGCCCTTCAGGGTCAGCCGGCTCTCGCGCTGGGTGAACATGTACCAGTCACGGTTGTTGTCGTGCCCGGTGTACTTCTGGTACAGGAACGGCGGGTCGTGGCCCTCCCAGGGCGTGCCCAGGGTCTGCCGGTACCACTCGGTGACGCGCTGGGTCCCGTCCGGATTGTGCGACGGGATCATCACCACCACCGTGCTGTCGAGGATCTCGCGTATCTCCGGCGTGTCGCCCGACGCCAGCGCGTACGCCGTCTCCATCGCCGTCTGCGTGGCCGCGACCTCGTCGGAATGGATGCCGTGGTTGACGCCCACGATCACCTTCCCGGCCGCGATCAGGCGCTCGGCCTCCTCCGGGCTCAAGCCGCGCGGGTCGGCCAATCGGAGGTTCGCGCGCCGGATCTCCTCCAGGCGCGCCATGTTCTTCTCCGACGTGATCACGGCGACCAGGAACGGACGATCCTCCGTGGTGCGGCCCACCTCTTCGACCTGGACGCGATCGGAGGCGGCGTCGAGGCGGTGGAAGTAATCGACGATCTGCGTCCAGTCCGCGAGCTGGCGATCGGCGCCGGGCCGGAAGCCGAGGACGGACTCGGGGGAGGGAGGGGCGGCGGCCGCGGTCGCCGTGATGGCCAGGAAGAGTGAGAGCGTCCATGGCATCCGCCGGAGGGTTTTCATGGGGCTCAAGCAGAACATGCGCGGGCCGCCCAGACAAGGCCTGGGCCGCTACTTACAATTGATACGCCATGCTGAAAGATTTCAAGGCGTTCGTCATGCGCGGAAACGTGCTCGACCTGGCGGTGGCCGTGGTCGTCGGCGGGGCGTTTGCCAAGATCGTCACCTCTTTCGTGGACGACGTCCTCATGCCGCCCCTTGGCCTCCTGCTGGGGCGCGTGGACTTCCGCGACAAGTTCATCGACCTTTCCGGCCAGCATCCGGCCACGCTCGCCCAGGCCCAGGCCATGGGTGCGGCCGTGCTGCGCTATGGCCTGTTCATCAACGCGATCGTCAACTTCCTGATCGTGGCGTTCGCGATCTTCCTCGTGCTGCACTCGATCAAGCGCTTCCTGCCCACGCCC
>WNFN01105300.1_pt1 | contig 10176 bp, 11 predicted proteins | sample 5400161 | NCBI WGS metagenome assembly WNFN01 (sample SAMN13153353, study PRJNA577476) | soil metagenome | isolation source: 80 cm saprolite on Douglas fir-dominated hillslope | place: USA:California | collected 2013-09-17
TCGGCACTCGATGGACTATTTCTTCCACAGCTATCCAAAGGAATTGGCGAAGCAGATCGTTTCTCGATGGGGACCTCCTTCGGATGCATTCGATACGCTTCCGCCGGAAGAAGCGCTCGCTTTCTTTTTGAGTGAAGCGTACCAGGCAAGTCTACTTCGAGAGGAGGACCGTTCGGTCATCTGTCGCCTAATTCTCATCGATCCGATTGAACTTAGTGACGAAGTTGGGCCGCCGAACGGATTACACGTGTTAAAATTCCGCGAAGAGCGGTTGATGCATGAGGAGGAGATCAGGCGCTTAAGCCCGACCGCAACTTTCTATCGATCGTTGATCGGGGTGCGTTGGGACTCCGATAGAGGTTTTCTACTTTGGGGAGTTGTCAATTCCGGGTCGCGCTGGATCAACACGACCGATGGCGGCCGCTTGCGTAGTCCGACCGTTCCGAATCGTTTGATCATTCACATCCGCGGACCGGGTAGTTTGATTGCTCTAAAAGGTGAAAATCGCGTCGCCACTCTGCTCAATGGCAAACTCCAGGGTCACGGCTTCAATATCTACGAAGCCAGTTGGCTGGCGAGCCTGCAGGACAGATTTGCGAAGTGGGTGCTTCACGAATGTTTCAAAGGCGGCCATCACTCGGGGGCAACGGTGGAACTGGATTTCACCCGAATGCTTGCCCAGAATGTAACGAGGCGGCTGATTAGCCAGGTCAGACGGGCACGACACGGCGGCATGCTGATCATCGTGGCGAGCCCGAACTGGTATAGGCTAGTCCGTTCCGACGGACCGATTTGCCCGAAGTACTGGATTGAAGACACCAACGCGAGATCGCGTTATCGTGAGCTGATTTTTGCCGCGGTTCGAACACTTTCTGAAGTAGGGGCTCAGCACGGGTTTCTGAAGGTCGGCTGGAAACAGTACCAGGAAATCCGGGATGATCGCCTGGCCGAACTTGATGAATCAATTTTTGAATGCGCCCATCTCCTGGCGGATCTCATGGCGGTGGATGGTGCACTCGTCCTGACCGCGGCCCGAGATATCATCGGCTTCGGCGCGGAAATACATGTACGGACGCAGGAAAACGAAATGGTTTACCGGGCGCTCGATATCGAAGCAGAGCAGGCCATACCGGAACGCGCGGACAACGCCGGCACTCGGCACCGTGCGGCCTATCGGCTTGCTCGGGACCATCCTGAGTGCATGATCACAGTGGTATCCCAAGACGGTAGCGTGCGATACGTGGGAAACCAGAAGGGTCAAGTCACCTATTGGGACATCCTGTCGATTTAATCTTCGAGCTACCCCAATCGAGAGCGAGGTTTCCGATTACGCGCAACGCCGCAAACCAACCTCCAGCCTCGAGTCTCGACAACTGTTTCACTCATGATTTTCCTATTTCGAACCCCTAGGGCATCATCAACATGATCTGGGGCGAGAAAACAGAATCCAAATCGGGGCTTTATCTACTGGAGCCGTACGATCCGAATCGCATCCCCGTGGTATTCGTTCACGGATTACTCTCATCCGGTTATACCTGGCTGAATGTTAGCAATGCGGTTCGAGCGGATCCAGAGATCCGAAGACGATACCAGGTCTGGGTCTTTTTTTATCCGACCGGAAATCCTATTCTCTATTCCGCACTGCGATTGCGTGAAGATCTAGCACTAGCTCAGAAAAAGTATGGTCTGAAACACGGGATCGTTCTGGTCGGACATAGCATGGGCGGCATTCTTTGCCGGCTTCAGGCAACGGACATCGGTCCGGCAGATTGGACTGCAATTTTCCATGCGCGTGCAACCGAGTTGCTTCCTCTCGTTAACACAAAGCCGCTGTTGCGAGACGCGTTACTCTTCCGGGCCAACCCTCTGGTGAAACGAATCATCTTCATTTCAACTCCCCATCGCGGAAGCGCGATTGCCTCGGGAGGTATCGGCGCTCTCGGTGATCGGCTAATTCGATTCCCGGCGATCATCACCAGCAGCGTACCTAGGCAAATAGCGCGGCTGGCCAATGCCAGAGGGATGAGGATCCCAACCAGCATCGATGGGCTATCTCCTAAATCGCCGCTATTTATGGTCTACGACCGGCTACCGATTCGTTCGCCGCACCACTCCATTATTGGTGATCGAGGTAGAGGCGACACCCCAAACAGTTCGGATGGCGTTGTGCCGTATTGGAGTTCACATCTCGATACCGCGAGCTCCGAATTGATCGTCCCGACCGGACACGGCGCGATGAATAACTCTCTCGCTATCGCGGAGATCCAGCGAATTCTGCGCTTAAATGCCGGAGTGGCCCGTCGGAACCTCGCATCGAGCGGCCAGGGCAGATAGTAAACTTGAGCGAGGGAATAGGGGTCCTTCTAGACGGGCTGCTAGCCCATTCTTTTTCGAAGTTCTACCAACAATCGGTCGGTAGCATTGATTCGAATGAATCCAATGCGCGGAAATTCGAGATCAATAATGACATAAATCGTCACGCTGATCACAGCCGCGAACACAATAATGTGCAACCAACTGCGCGCCTTCGCTTCAGCCATCCCGTATCCGGCGATCAACGAACTAACCAGCGCAAGCCCGACCAGGACAGCGTAGATCATAAAAGGCGGGTGGGTATTGGCTGCTACGATCCGGTTCGTCGAATTTGCGATCCATTCGTTAATCGCCGGAAGGAGAACGTACGAGGCGACCGGCTGGGTGTTCGGATTTCGGCACGCGGCAATTATCTGGTTTTGAATATCGAGCTTTATCGCCGAAGATCGCGAGTATGCCCGTTTGGCCGTACGGATATCGGGGAGCGCCTTAATTGCTTGCAGTTCCGCGTCGAGGTAGTGGCGAAAACTCTCCTTGAGTTTTGTCTGAACCGGCTCGGGTGAACAACTAATTGTTTTCGCGCATCGAATCGAGACGCGGCTCCGGAAAAGGTGAAGGCAAGAAGGAGCCCAAGCAGACTAAAAACAACCCCTACAACCGCGCCGAGGCCAGCCTTGGCACCCTCAGGATCTACCGCCATTCGCCGGACAGCTATCCAACGCCCGACCTCGAGCAGCAGCAACATTGCGCTAAATAATGCGATAACAAAGAAGGCCGTAAGCAGGGTGTAATCCATAGCAACTTTGCTTTTCCAGATCCGCTGTGACCTCGTTTTTGACAGTTTTCTGGGAAAGAGGAAGGCCGCCGATTATAGGCACACTCAAGTTCGTTCAGTCGAGGACTCATTCAACCAAGCAACGTGCCGCGCTTTGGAACCGGCTTGGTTCCGGACTGATCGACCAAACAGGTTACGGAAAAGCCCGGTAGCATAGGCTGTCCTGCCTTGTGCGGTCTTTGGTAGCGATCCGGCAGCTGCCCTTGCGCGTCAACATAAGAGATCGCGATCACGATCGCAAAGGTCGGAGTTTGGAGAAAATCAGTCGCGGAGGGACCGAAAACGACGCCGAAAAAATTGGCCCGCAGGATCTGCGGGCCGATCATTTATCCCCACAACAACTGCTCGAAAATCGTTCCCTGATTAAGCTGCTTTTTCCAAGATGGTTGCCATCGTATGCAAGATCATCGCTCCGGAAGTTGCGCCAGCATCCAGTACCCCGCGGGAGCGATCGCCTAGCCGGCTGGCTCGCCCAATTTTAGCGACCAGGTCGCGCGTCGACTCTTTTCCGTTTTCCGCCGCATCGGCCATTTGAGCGAGCGCATCCCGGAACGAAGCACCTTTAATCGCGGCCGATTCGTAGGCCACCACCGCCGGTACTAGGACGTCCATGATTGTCTTATCACCAACCTTGGCTCCGCCCAATTCTTCCAGACCGGTGCGAGCGGCGCGCAGCATTTCGCCGAATGTCTTTTCGTCGATCTGTGGCTTGTCCTTGGCCCGGAGGCTCATTTGCAGAAAAAATGTGCCGTAAAGAGGACCCATTGAGCCGCCGATCTCGGTCAGCAATGTCTGGCCGATCAATCCCAGTCCTTCACTTACGGCGACTTCCCGCTCACCCAATTTCGTTTTAACTAGTGCAAACCCCTTGGCCATATTGACACCATGGTCCCCGTCACCAATTTTACCATCGATCTCGCTCAGGTACGTCTTGTTCGCCTCGATCACCTGGACGAGCGCTAGAACCAATCTTCTACCTTCCGAACTCGGATAACTGGACATCTGCTTTCTGTCATTTGTCATTTGTCATTCAGTTCGCAGCGCCAGCTGCGAACTGCTTCAGTCCCATGCTATCGGCCTCAAGGTCGATCAATGGCCGGAGTTCGTCGTCGATTTTCATCACTGTAAACGTGATTCCCATCATCTCGAGAGAAGTGAAATAATTACCTACATAGGCGCGATGAACCTTCAGTCCTGCTTTACCGAGTAGGTCATACATTTTATTAAAGGCGATATAGAGCTCCATCACAGGAGTAGCACCGAGTCCGGAGACGAGAGCCACTACTTTATCGTCCGACTGGAATGGCAGATCAGACAGGATGTGATCGATCGCGAGTGAGGTGATATCGTCGGCCGATTTCAGATCACTCACCTCCACACCAGGTTCACCGTGATGACCAATGCCGAATTCCATTTTGCCTGGCTCGATAAAAAAGTTCGGCTTGCCTACGGCTGGAATCGTACAAGGAGTCAAACCCACACCGATGCTTCGAGTATTATCGATCGCGCTCTGAGCAACGGCGATTACTTCATCTAACGAACCGCCCAGCGCCGCTTTTGCGCCGCCGACTTTCCACATCAATACCTCTCCTGCAACTCCCCGACGCTTGGCTGCCTCCTCTTTTGGCGCAGATGCGACATCGTCGTTAGCGACCACGGTCTTCACCTCGATGCCTTCAGCCGCGGCCAACTGCTTGGCCATTTTTACATTCATATTGTCACCGGCGTAGTTCCCGTATAAGCAAGCGACTCCCGCTCCCCCGTTCGCGGCTTTGAATGCGTCCAGGAACGCTTGAGCTGACGGAGAGCTGAAGATCTCACCGACCGCAACGGCGTCGCACAAATTTTTGCCGATGTATCCGATGAAAGCGGGCTTGTGCCCGGATCCACCTCCAGTTACCACTCCGACTTTACCCTTGATCGGCGCTCTGACATATTTCAGCACCCGCGGATTCTCCGCCACTGCCGCTACCAGATCCGGGTGAGACTTCACAAATCCGTGTAGCATCTCTTCCACCACCAGATTTGGGTCATTGATGATTCGTTGCATCACTGTTTACCGCTCTATTTAAACCGTTCTTCGATTTCTTTTATCCGTGCGACTTTTGGAGTCGAGCGACCGCCTTGAAACTCTGAAGCCAACCAAATATCGACGAGCATTTTTGCTGACTCAGCGGCTATTACCCGGCCTCCCAATGCCATAATTTGGCAATCATTACTCTTGCGGGAGCGTTCCGTGGAATACGCGTCATGGCAGACCGCTGCACGGATTCCCGGGACTTTATTGGCGGACATCCGGGTAGATTATCTTCGAGGACCGGTCATCGATCCCGTAGTCCTCGATGGCAATCCCTTGTGACTTTAGATGATCGACAATTGCCGCCTTGAGGTCATACGCCGCATCGTCGGCTCCGATCGCGATTGGTTTTACCGGTGTTTCCATGAACGCTTGATTCGACGTTTATTCCACTCCTACGTCGGTAGCCGCCCAGCGCGAGCCAGGGCAGACCCGGCTCGTACTGGATTCGGCGTAATTTGATTACGGTACCAAAAGAATCTTGAGCGAGTTCTCGCCCTTCTTCATCATTTCCAGGCCCTTTTGATAGTCTTCGAGGGGGAGTTGGTGGGTTACCACACCGCGAGTGGGTAAGCGGCCGTCGCCGATCGCGTCGATCACGAATGGATAGCAGTAGGGGCCAAGATGCACCCCTAATACATCTAGCTGCTTGCGATCGGAGATAATACTCCAATCGACCGTGACCTCGTGCGAGAAGACACTGAACTCCACGAACCGGCCAAGTTTCCGAATCATCTGCAATCCTTGAACAACCGCATTGGGATGGCCGGTCGCTTCGATATAAATATCGCAGCCGTACCCGCCGGTCATCTCCTTCACGATTTTGACCACATCATCTTCCAGCGGATTAAAGACCAGATCCGCGCCGAACTCTTTCGCGAGCTTCAGCCGTTCCGGTTTGACGTCCAGCACTACCAGTTTTTTCGGATTCCGCAGTCGCGCGGCCCCTACCATTCCGAGACCAAGCGTACCTGCGCCCGCCAGCACTACGAAATCGTCCCAGCCGATCTGCGCTCGTTTAATGCACCAGGCCGAGCAAGCGTATGGCTCAACCAGGATAGCTTTTTCGATCGGCAGATCCTCCGGTACGTGGTGGTTAATCCCTTCTTTGGGATACCGCATGTACTCAGCAAAACCGCCGTTCACGTTGTTTTGGAATCCGTAAACATCGTGTTTCTCACACATCCAATATTCGCCCCGCTTACAGAACCGACACTCCCAACAGGGAACGATCTGTTCCGAGATAAGGCGGTCGCCAATTTTCACGTCTCCTCGCTTGGCCACGTTCTCCCCCATCTCAACCACATGACCGAGAAATTCGTGGCCAGGAATCATCGGCGCTTTGATGTAAGGCGGCTGGCCATTGCCGCCCCAGAACGATTCGGCGCCGACATACGATTTGATATCACCGGCGCAAATGCCACAGGCCTCGACTTTGACGATAATGTCATCGGCGCCGGCGCGCGGCACCGGTACTTCTTCTAACCGGTAATCACCGGGCGCGTAGGCTACCACCGCCCGCATGGTCTTAGGTAGATCTTCTTTGACCGTACTCGCGCGAGAGGCGGGTACTGAAACTTCAAGTGTTTGGGGGTTCATAATCGTTTACAGTTTTTTGTTTCTAGAAACATTTCATTCTAAATATCGCCGACAACATCTTTTATCGCGCCCCGTCGCTTACATCAAAGAGATTTAAATCTTCGTCGTTAAAGCTGAGGTAAACCTGCTGGCCAGGTTGATAGCGCTTCGTCACCGGGATACTCGACATCAACAGGATCTCTCCGTATCTCACGCCGACTCGTGTCTCATCCCCCAGATTCTCGACGACGGTGATTTTTCCAACGAAGCTGCCTTCCGCCTCGGTCGCACTGATCCGAATCCCCCAAGGCCGAATGCCAAGTTTCACTTCCTTGCGCGGCCCCAAGCGATGCTCTAGGGACGTACTAAGAGGAAGGGAAAATTGCGTATCCGGAATGATCAACTGGCCAGAGTCGACGACCGCTCGAAAGATATTCATCGGAGGTTCGCCGAGGAAGCCGGCAACGAACTCGTTTGCTGGATGATTGAAGACTTCCAGCGGCGTATCAAATTGCTGGAGCTTGCCTTCGTTCATCACGGCGATTCGATCCGCCAGCGCCATGGCCTCCAACTGATCGTGAGTAACGATAACAGTGGTGAATCGCTGCTCGGCGTGTAACCGCTTAATTTCGGTTCGCAATTCCACCCTGAGCCGCGCATCCAGATGACTGAGGGGTTCATCGAGCAAGAGGACAGCTGGCCGGCGTACCATTGCCCGCGCCATGTTGACCCTTTGTTTTTGCCCGCTACTGAGGACAGCCGGCTTGAGATCGAGCAGCTCTTCGATGCGAAGTGTTCGGGCGATCTCCTTCACCCTTTTCGCGATCTCCTTGCCGTTCACGCCGTGTGCCTTGAGATTAAACGCCAGATTTTCCCGAACCTTAAGAGGCGGATAGAGAGCATAATTCTCAAACGCCAGTCCGACCCCGCGGTCCTTTGGATGTGCCTGATTGACCAATTTGCCGCCAACTCGGATCTCTCCATCCGTGACTGATTCAAGACCGGCAACCATCCGAAGCGTCGTTGATTTGCCGCATCCAGAGGGACCCAGTAAGGCCACGAACTCTCCGTCATTAATCGTGAGATCGAGCTGATCCACCGCCGGCGGCTGGGCCGGGGTATAAATCTTCGTCACTCTTTTCAACCCGAGTTCAGCCATGGGAATACTCCTCCTCGGTCTGAGACGAACGGGCTAGATATCGAGCGTTATCTCGATCAAAAAAGATCAGCGCTCGCGCCGAGACATTGAAATTGACGCGTCGATCCACTTGAAATGTTCGGTGGCCGTCGACGAGCGCTCGGACTCGCTGACCTCCGACCGAATCGATGGTGAGCACTGACTTGGTCCCAAGGGGTTCAAAGCTATAGACGACTCCGTGGAAGCCCGTTTTGCCGTTTGCGGCAATCTCGACGTCCGCCGGACGAAAGCCAATTTGGATCGTGTCGCTCGATAGAGCGTCAAGCATGCAGCCAATATCCTCAGGCACCGAGGCGCTCCACTCTTCGCCAAGCATCTGAAAACGGACCGCTTCACGGCTCTTCCTCTGAATTTTCGCTTCGACGATGTTAATCTCGGGATCTCCAAAGAGCCGAGCTACCTCTACAGTAGCCGGCCGGAAATAAACTTTTTCGGGAGCGCCAAGCTGCAGAATCTGACCGTGATTGATCACTGCGACCCGATCACCCAGGCTCATCGCCTCCAGATAATCATGGGTAACGTAGATGGTTGTTGTCCCGAGCTGATCACGCATCTCTTTGAGCTCCGCCCGCATCGAATGCCTCAATTTGGCATCCAGGTGACTCAGCGGTTCATCCATCAGAAACACGTCCGGCTGGCGCACTAGAGCGCGACCCAAGGCGGTCCTTTGCCTTTGCCCGTTGCTCAATGCCTGGATCGGTCGATTAAGCAAGTGATCGATCTTCAGCATACCCGCAAAATGGCGAACGCGTCGTTCGGCCTCCTGCGCCGGAAGACGATGCTTTGGGCTTTTCAAGGGGAATACCATGTTTTGGTAAACCGTAAGCTGCGGATACAATGCGTAGCTCTCAAAGACCATCGCTACGTTTCGATCTGCGGGTTCGAGCGAATCCACTACTCTAGTTCCAATTCGAACCGATCCGTGATTGGGAGTTACAATTCCTGCGATCAGATTCAGGGTTGTTGTTTTGCCTGCTCCAGCCGGACCGAAGACGGTCAAAAACTCTTGATCGGGAATGTCGAGCGAAACGTTTTCAACTCCCCGGCGTTTGCCGTAGAATTTCGTCAATCCAGTTAGCTGAATACTCGCCATAGTAAGCTCTTCAGCCTTTGACTGCCCCGAACGAAAGTCCACGTACGAGATGTTTCTGTATCAGTAGCGCAAGGATTACCTCGGGAAGAGCAGATATGGCCGCGGCCGCGGCCACTTGACCATAATGGACCGTGTCTGAAGCCAGGTAACGTAGCGCGATAACCGTCGAAGTCTGAACATTGTTCGCCAGCAACAAGGGAAAGGTGAATGCGTTCCAGGCAAAGATGAAACAAAGTAACCCGGCCGCGACCAATCCCGGTTTGACCAATGGTAACAAAACCTGAAGAAACACGCGCCACCAACTGTAGCCGTCAAGCTGGGCGGCGGCTTCGATGTCGGGTGAGATGTCTTCGAAAAATCCACGCAAGATCCAGATCAGGAGAGGAAGCGTGATCAGTTGATAGACCCAAATCAAACCGAGATAGGTATCGTATAGGCCGAGCCGTTGGTAGATCAGATAGAGTGGCAAGATCACCAGGATCTCTGGCGCGAAGCGGAAAGAGAGGATCGTGAAGGCGATATCCTCTTTCAGTTTGAATTGGAACCGAGCGAGAGCATAGGCGGCCGGAACACCGACCACCAGAGAGACCAGGACCGCTGCCACACTGACTATCAGATTGTTGAAGAAGAACCGCGTGTAATCAGAGTGCAGTACCGTGGCATAGTTCTCCAGCGTCGGTGTGAAGATGAACGTCGTAGTTAACATCTGGCTGTCCGGCTTGATCGACATGATCACCATCCAGACTAATGGGAAAAGCGCGAAAAGCGCGTAAGCCAAAAGCAAGATCGTCTGGATCGTCTTACCGATCACAGCTAGCGGTGAAAGCGTGCGCTGGATCATAAAAGTGCGGATCTCATTTCTTAAGCAAATCCTGCCGCGCGTTGTTGAGCCTTTCTCCAGAATCCGATCAGGATGAAACTAACCAGATAAACCAACGCCCAGAGGAACAACATCATCGGAATCGCCTCCGCTAAACCATAGAATGGAAATGCTCGATTGTAGGCCTGAAGCGAAAGACTCATCGTGGAATCCCCCGGTCCGCCTTCCGTCAGTGCGAAAATAATGCTGAACTCCTGAAGTG
>WNFN01274325.1_pt1 | contig 10176 bp, 8 predicted proteins | sample 5400161 | NCBI WGS metagenome assembly WNFN01 (sample SAMN13153353, study PRJNA577476) | soil metagenome | isolation source: 80 cm saprolite on Douglas fir-dominated hillslope | place: USA:California | collected 2013-09-17
CATCCTACCGTAAATTTAACAGTTTTCGCATAGCGAGGGCATAAAGGAAACCGCAGGCCAGGCGGCCTGCGGTTCACCTACTTCCGGAGGTCTGAGGCTACGTTTGCCGTGTAGGTATCTCTCGGCTGTAAACCATCTCTATGGACACCTCCCAGAGCAGTTCGGCATACCGGGGCTCGAGGGCATAGTCGGCGACGCCGGTCCCGAATATGCCGGGGCTTTCGGTCCGGGTGTCAGCTTCACTGACGTCCTCGAAGTAGCGTCCGCCGATTCCCTCGGCTAGCGGGGACACCGCCGCTGTCTTCGACTCAGCGTAGGCCTGGAGCGGGTCATAGGGACGGAACCGGAAGTCCAGGTCGCCGAACACGACCGGGCTGTACAGGTGCGCGTTCGAGCTCAGCGAGACGATCCGCGCGCCGCCTGCTGCCGCCAGTGCCGCGCGGAGCCCGGCCGTCAGCGCGAAGTGGCCCAGGTAGTTGGTGGCGAATTGCAGCGCCCCAGCTGACGAACAGGTCGCCGTTCTTGATCGTCTGTGCGCTGCCGGTCGCGCCCGCCGTCAGGCCCTCCGGCTGGTTCACGGACTTGATCAGCGTCGCTGTGTCGGTGGCCAGGTCCAGGCTGATCGTGACCGCGCGGCTGGAGGAGTACAGGGTCGACTGCCCGTCGGACTCGTCGTCGAAGACCGTGTACACGTTGCCGCCGAGCGCCTCGGGGTCGTGCTGGAACGCGAAGATCTCGCCGGCGCTGTCCACCTTCTGGCCACGGCCTTGACGGCGAAGGTGCTGTGCTTGCCGCCGAGCTGCCACATCATCGCCCCGGTGCGGAGGTTCACTTTGCAGATGGTCCAGGTGAAGCGCGAGCTGATCAGCAAGTTGCCGTCGGTGTCGAGGTGGGCGGCGTTGATTTGGAACCAGTCCCGTCAAAGACGTAGTTTAAGGAACGGATCGGGCGTCACTCACTCTGGCCGGGCCATCGGGCCGACCTTCTGCCTTTCTGGCGCCGCAGTAACGGCCTTGGCCTGGTTGCGGGCAGCCCGGAAGCGTTGCTGGGCACCAGGCGCCATCGCCACGGAGATGTCAGCGGCAGTCCCGGAGGCGCAAGAGGCCGCCGTGCATAGCCCGCTCGGTCGCATCGGCCGGCCCGACGAGATCGCTGCCGCCGTGTCGTGGCTGATCTCGCCGGAGGCATCGTTCATTACCGGTAGCGACATCACCGTGTCAGGCGGCGTTTGACAGGCGACCACCGGCCGCATCGAACGATGCCATAGGCCGCCACCGCGATCACGGAGGCGGCCGTGCTAGCCGGGATGACGTCGCGCGTAGCGGGGTGCATGCGGACGGAACTCGCCGAACAGGCGGGCCTCGGGCAGCGCGGACAGGAAGCTGGCCGGGCCGTCGAAGTCGGGCATCTCCAGGTACGCGGCGCCGATCCCGTCGGGATCGTGCGCGTCGGAGCCTGCGCCGCCCGGCAGGCCGAATCGCGCGGCCAGCTCGGCGGCCTGGCGGTTGAGCGCCTGGTCAGCGATCTTGGCGTTGAAGACCTCGACCATGTCGACGTGGCCGCCCGCGCATAGGCCGGGCAGCGCCGGGCCGAGGCTGGACCGCGCGCGGTCGAAGGGATGCGGCACGTAGACCAGGCCGCCCTGGTCCCGGATCCGGCCGGTCACCTCGGCCAGCGGCAGCACGTAGGGGATCCGCTCGGCCAGGAACAGCCCGATGACGTCACCGTCCGGGGTCCTGATCTCCTCGCCGAGGATGACCCGGGCGCCGATGCCCTGGCGGGCGGCGGCCAGCGCCGCGCTCGTGACGTTGTGATCGGTAATGCAGACCACGTCGATCCGGTTCTGCGCGACCCGCTCGGCCAGCTGGTCCAAGGTGGTCACCGCATCGCCCGACGCGACGGTGTGCAGGTGGCAGTCGACCCGGACCCAGCCTGTCTGGACCGGGCTGGCCTGCGGCGGGCCGCCGTCAGCCGCGATCATCGGCCGGCCGGGCGTTCCCCGGGCCCGGCGGAGCGACGCCAAGCTCGGCGAGCAGGTCCTGGGAGTACGTGACCCGGCCCGTCAGGCTCGTCGGGTCGCGGTGACACAGCATCAGCGCGGCCTCCGCCATCACCGCGGGCGGCTCGGCCTCGGGATCGTCCGCCGTCGTCAGGTGATGGAAGATCGTCCCTGGCGTGGGGACCACCTTGCTCGGCGACAGCGCGTTGACGGCGATGTTGTCCAGGTAGAGCTCGGCGGCCAGGCCGGTCGAGAACCTCTCGAGCGCCGCCTTACACATCCCGTAGACCGTGCCGCCCCGGCCCGCCCTGGGGCCGGGCGGAATGCCCGGGTGCCTGGCCGCCCCCGACGAGATATTCAGGATCCAGCCCGCGCCCTTCTCCCGCATCCCGGGCAGGACCAGCGTGGCCAGGTGAAACGGTGCCTGGACCAGGACCTCGAACATCAGCGCGTACCGGCGGGGCGTGAAGTCCTCGACCCGCATGTAGTACGTGACAGCCGCGTTGCTCACCAGGATGTCCGGGGGGCCGAGCTGCCGCGTCGCCTGCTGGACGAGCCGCTCCCGGTCCGCCGGCTTGGCCAGATCGGCCGCGATGGCCACTGCGGTTCCGCCGGCCGCGCGTATCTGCGCGGCGGTCTCGCCGATCGTGCCGGGCAGCGGCGATGTGCCCGGCTCTGTGGTACGGGCCGCCACCGCCACCGTCGCGCCCGCGGCCGCGAACCTCCGCGCGATCTCAGCCCCGATGCCGCGGCTGGCACCGGTAACGATGGCCACTCGTCCGTCCAGCACGCCCATGCAGATCACTCCCGGGTAGGCCCGGCTGGCTTCAGAGCACAATACTAGAAATAGGTTCTATTTTCTGCCTCAGAGTCCGTGATCGCCTTGCGCTGGGTCCGCCTCGTCAGGCTGGCCGGCCGCGGAAAGCCGGGGCCCTGATCGCGGTCACGACCTTGCGGTTCAGGCGCAGCGCGTGGTAGCCGACGATCAGCGCGATGCCCAGGGCCACGGTCGGGTCGAGCCAGTACCAGCCGCGCGCGGCGAGGATGATCGCACCGCTGACCGCGACGCCGCCGGCGGCGGCTGCGTCGGCCGCGGTGTCGAGGAGGACTGCCTTCACGTTCAGGTCCTCGTCATCGCCATCGGCGTCCCCGCCGAGGATGAGCGCCCCCGCGAGCATCGCGGCCGACGCGATGGCGCTGACGACCAGTACGGGCAGCCCCTCGACGTGCGGCGCACCCGAGACCAGGCGCCCGATCGCTGCAGCGACGATGAGGACGTTCAGGACCAGGAGCCAGCCCCCGTTGACGAGGGCGGCGATGTTGGTGGCATTGGGGTAGCCGCCGGGGCGCCCGGGGCGGGCCGGCCTGCGGGACAGCCAGATGGCGAACAGCGAGACCCCGATCGCGGAGGCGTCGGCGAGGTAGTCAGCACCCGCCGCCAGGACCCCGAGCGAGTGCGCCACCAGGCCGGTCACCACCAGCGCGGCAATCAGCAGCAGGTTGAGCAGCAGCACGACCGTCAGCCGCTTCTCGCGTGACACCCGCCTATCGTAGGTGGCCAGGCCCCGGCCTAGCTGGGTCCTTGGCCCCCGGAATGGTCACGCCGATCAGCGCTGGGAAGCCGGCGGGCGGCGCCGAAGCCGCCGCCCGCCTGGCCTACCGGCTGAACTCTTACATTGGCAGCCGGGTGAGGAACGTGCCCCAGTTCGCGTTCACGGTACGCGGCGTGCCCGGGATGAACTCGTTGCCCATCCAGATCGCGCCGTCCGCGGCAACCGCGGCTGAGTAGTCGCCCCAGCGGGCCACGTTGTGAGTCGGGAATCCGGCGAGGGCCGAGTAGCCGCTGAAGCCGTCCTCCGGCCCCGCGCCCGCGCCCGTTATGTGAATCGCGCCGACCGGCCGGCCGAGGGCGAACCTGACGTACGCCGCGCTCGGGAAGAAGTCCGGACCGCTCAGCGTGAACGCCATCGCGCCGACGCCGCGTTCGTTGACCGCGATCGAGGGGAACAGCACGTTCTCGCCGTCCACCGCCACGTATCCCTGGTGCAGGATGCGGGTGAACAGGAATCCGGGGGTTCCGACCGCGCCGACCACGAAGTAGGCGATGCCCACCCGGGACGGCCCGGACGCGGACGTCACCGTCGTGTTGACCCCGCCGTACAAGATGCCGCCGACATCGACGACCTGGTTCATCCGCGAGTCGTTGGCGTTGATGGTCTCCAGCCCGGGGGGCGGCTTGAGGCTGCTGCCCAGCGGCGTTGGCCCCGGCTTCTGGGTCGCGCCCTGGTTGATCGGCAGGCCGTAAGTCTCGCTGGTGAGCACCACATGCCGCAGTTGCAGGCGCGGGCTGCCGCTACCCAGCGACCGGGTGCCGGTCAGCGACCAGACCGCGATCCTGTTGTCCAGCGGCGCGTTGTTCTGGAACACATCCTCCGGGCCGCCGGTCATCAGCAGCTCGGTGCCCGACCGCGGGTCGAGGGACGTGGAGGGCTGTATCGAGCCCCAGAACGGCAGGTTCGCATCCCCGGTCGGCACCGTGCCGACGTCCAGGTGCACGAAGCCGACGCTGCTGGCCCCGCTCTCCAGCTGCGCCCGGCCCAGCGCGAAGATCTGGGCTCCGTTGAAGAAGGCCTGGGGGTTGTCCTGGAACTCGTTGACGTCGATGAACACGCCGTCCCGGTTAGCGCCGAGCAGCGGCTGGTCGGGCAGGCACGGGCAGCCGGTGTGGGCGGGCGTGCCGTTCAGGCCGTCGTCACTGGTGTCGAGCGAGAACAGGTTCCAGGCCCCGGTCGGGTCGCTGGTCCGGCTGACCGCGATGAGCACGTGGGTGCGGTTGAACGGGGCCGCGCCGCTGAAGTTGCCGGGAGCGTCGACCTCCAGGATGGTCTGGATGAAGCGCTGGCCGACCGGGTCGTAGTAGCACTTCGGGTCGGACAGGAAGTCACCCCGGACCCCGGTGACCCGGTTGATCGCTGGTGAGCGCAGGTAGAACTGGTTGAGCGCGTTGACCCCGGTCAGCGCCTTGCCGCCCTTGCTGTAGACGACGAAAGCGTCGTTGATCGGTTCGACCACGAAGCCGTTGCCGGCGCACAGGCCCTGGTCCGGGGGCTCCAGGCTGAACTGGGTGTTCACATAGGCGCCGGTGCCCGCGAGCCGCTGGTCGGCGTGCGACAGCCCGTTGAACCCGGTCGCGGCCCCGGGGTTGCTGACGACCGGGGTGCCCGCCGGGGACGGCGGCTGGAGCGTCGCCTTCGGCGCGTTCCGCCCGAAGGTCCTCGACGCGCGGTGGGCGAACACCCGGGCGATGCTCGCGTCGCGATGGGTCAGCGCGCTCCGCGACCTGGCGGGCGCTGCCGCCGTTGCCAGCGGCGATGACCTGCCGTAGAAGGTCGCCGCACCGAGGGTCTGCGTGGCGTCGTCCGCCGCTCGTCGGTGGGAGGGGGCCACGGTGCGCGCGGGGCCTCCGGTGGCGGCAAACACCGCCGACGGAGACGACACGAACAGCAGTGCGGCCAGCGCAACGCCGGCCGCGGCAATTCTCCGACTCATCGGGGGCTTCCTTTGCCTGCGACGAAGTGGTCCAGTGTGGATCCACACGGAACAGAACGGCGACAGCAGAGTGGCCCGGCGGACCATCGCTTTTCCGTCCCTTAGTGTCTGACCACGCCGGAACGGGGTCAAGAGGTGGCACACATAGGCAGCGCGCAATTATTGTCCGCTGACTCCCATGATCTTGGGTCCAAAGCCCTCAGCCGAGGCGACAAGCCAGCACGCCGGGCACCTGCCGATCAGGCGGCCCGGCCATCGCTCGCCCACTCCGCAGCCATTACGGTCGTGAGCGTGGCTGCGATCGAGTTCGAAGAACGAGACCTTGAAGCAAGAGTGCCCGATCTGGCCGCCGGCGGGGCGTGGACGCGGACGCGGCTGCGCTGGCGGCGGGACCCGCTGACGGGCGCGAGCGCCCGGATCCTCACCGGGGTGAAGCCGCAGCCGCCCAGCCGGCCGGACCTGGCTGAGCTCACGGCCAAGCCCGCCTTCTGCCCGTTCGACAGCGAGCACCTCGAGACGGCCACTTTCCCGTTTCCCCCCGAGCTCACGGCCGAGGGCCGCATCCGCCTCGGCCAGGCCGTGGTGGTGCCCAACATCCTGGGCTACGCGACGCACAGCGCGGTCGGCATCTACGATCCCGAGCGGCATTTCCTCGACCTCGATGAGCTGACGCCCGCCCTCGTCGGGGACGCCCTGGGTGCCATGGTCCGCCACGCTCAGGCGGTGCGGCGGCTGGACCCGGCGGCCCGGTGGAGCTCGATCAACGGCAACTACCTTCCGCCCTCGGGGGCCTCGCTGGTTCATCCGCACCTCCAGTCCGCTCATGATGCCTACGGCCTGACCGGACAGCGCGTTCTCGTCGAGCGGTCGGGAGCGTGGAATTCCAGGCACGGAAGCTACTGGGCGGCTCTGGCCGAACAGGAGGCCGGCGGTCCCCGGTGGCTGGGGCACATCGGCCGGGTCGCCTGGCTGACGCCGTTTGCGCCGAGCGGGTTCCACGAGGTGTGGGGAGTGGTCGATGGGGCAGCTGACGTGACCGATCTGACCGAGGAGGACAGCCAGGCGCTGGGGCAGGGGCTCTCCCGGGTCCTGGCCGCCTACCGGGCCTGGAACCTGGCCTCGTTCAACTTCGGCGTGATCGGCGGCGGCCCGCAGGCGCGCGAGCAGGGACATCATGTTGTGCTCAAGGTGCTCAGCCGCTCGAATCCGGAGCCCGTCTACCGCAGCGATGCCACCTATTTCGAGCGTCTCTACGGGGAGGCACTGATCGACATGAGCCCGGAGGAAGTAGCCGAGGTCATCCGGGCCCGGTTTTAATCCACGCGGGTCGCCGCGCCGGCCAGCGGTGCCGTTACCCCGGAGCCCTCGCCAGCGGCCGGTGGCCGCGGTGAAAAATGACCATCATGACTCACCACGCTGACATCGCCTGGCACAGGTCGGGCGAGTACGCCGACATCCGCTACGAGACCACCGACGACGGCATCGCCAAGATCACGATCTGCCGGCCCGAGGTGCACAACGCGTTCCGCCCGCAGACGCTGATCGAGATCTCCGACGCCCTCGTTGTGGCCCGCGAGGACGAGTCAGTCGGCGTGATCATCCTCACCGGCGAGGGCGACAAGGCCTTCTGCTCCGGCGGGGACCAGCGCGTGCGCGGCGACAGCGGCTACCAGGTCGACGAGAACTCGGTGGGGCGCTTCCATGTCACCGACCTGCATGTCCAGATGCGGCGCTGCCCCAAGCCGATCGTCGCGATGGTGGCCGGCTGGGCGATCGGCGGCGGCCACGTCCTGCATATCGTCTGCGACCTGACGATCGCCGCCGACAACGCGATATTCGGCCAGGTCGGCCCTAGGGTCGGCTCGTTCGACGGCGGCTTCGGCGCCAGCTCGCTCTCCCAGCTGGTGGGCATGAAGAAGGCCAAGGAGATCTGGTTCCTCTGCCGCCGGTACGACGCGCGGCAGGCGGCCGACATGGGGCTGGTCAACGCCGTCGTCCCGCTCGCCGACCTGGAGCGGGAGACCGTCCGCTGGTGCCGGGAGATGCTGGCGCTGTCCCCGTTCGCGCTGCGCCTGATGAAGGCGAGCTTCCACGCCGCCGAGGACGGCTACGCGGGCATCCAGCAGCTGGCGCACGACGCCAACCTGATGTTCTACGGCACCGACGAGGCCAAGGAGGGCCGCGAGGCATTCAAGGCCAGGCGCGCGCCCGACTTCGGCCGGTTTCCCCGGCGCGCATAACGCTGGCCGCCTGCAGTGATCAGGATGCGCTGGCCGGCCGGCCGGTCGGCGGCCGCGAGGGCGTGCCTGGTGCCGATCCGTCTTCGCATCAGCTCGCGGGAGGTACTCCGGGAAGGCTGGCCGGGTTAGTCCTGCGGAGGTACTCCCCGCGGCCTCCGTCGCGGGCGCTACGTCCGCAGAACTAGCTGGCCCACGGCAAAGGGCTCTGACGGCCGATGATCTGCAGGGCCCGCCGGCCCGATGCTGCTGAAAGGTCCCCGGCTTGCGGGGATCAGCAGAGGAGACTGTGATGCGCTCGCTTGCTCGCTGGTGTGCCAGGCATCGCCTGGCCGTGATCGGAATATGGCTGATGGTGCTGGCCGGCGCCTTCCTCGGCCAGTCTGCCCTCGGCAGTCACTACGCCACCGGTACCACGCTCTCCGGTACGCCAAGTGCCGCCGCCGCCAGCCTCCTGCAGCGGGCGGTGCCGGGCCAGTCGGGGGACACCGAACAGATCGTGTTCCAGGCCAAGACCGGAACGGTGAGCGGGCCGGCCGTTCAGAAACAGATCAACGCCATGCTGGGCCGGGTGTCGCGCCTGCGCTACGTCTCCGGCGTGACCTCGCCCTACGCTCCAGCGGGCGCCAAGCAGATCAACGCGAGCAAGCGCGTGGCCTTTGCCACCGTCAACTTCAGCAAGGACGCCAACAGCATCCCGGCCGCTGAGGCGACCCAGCTGGTACACCTGGCCCGGGCGCCGAACTCGCCCGCCCTGCAGGTCGACGTCGTCGGTGCCGTCGCCGCGTCGACCAATCCCTCCTCGTCTTCCAGCACCCTCATCGGCGTGGTCGCCGCCCTCGTCATTCTGCTCATCTTCTTCGGCGCGGTCCTCCCCGCGCTGCTCCCGCTGCTGAGCACGGCCATCGCCCTCATCTCGGGGCTGGCGGTCGTCGGGATGCTGTCCAACACCGTGAGCATGGCGTCGTTCACCCCCCAGCTGTGCACCCTCATCGGCCTCGGCGTCGGGATCGACTACTCGCTGTTCATCCTCACCCGCACGCGTAACGGACTGCGCCGCGGCCTCAGCGTCGAAGACGCCGTCACCGCGGCCGCGGCCACCGCCGGGCGGGCCGTGCTGTTCGCCGGCATGACCGTGTGCATCGCCCTGCTCGGCATCCTCACGGTCGGGGTCAGCACCCTGTCGGGCGCGGCCATCGGCGCCTCGATCGCCGTCGCGTTCCCGGTGGCCGGGGCACTTACGCTGCTGCCAGCGCTGATGGGCCTGCTCGGCCGGCGCACCCTCACCCGCCGCCAGCGCGCCGCCCTCGCCCGCGGCGAGACCGGCTTCAGCGAGGCGTCGCGGCGCTGGACCGGATGGGCGTCGCTGGTGCAGCGGCACCGGATCATCCTGGGCGTCGGCACCCTCGGGGTCATGCTGGCGCTCGGCGCCCCGTTCCTGTCGATGCGGCAGGGAACCGCCGACTACAGCGTCGACCCCACGAGCACCACCACGACCACCTACCGCGGCTACGAGATGCTCGTCCACGGGTTCGGCCCCGGCTTCAGCGGCCCGCTGCAGCTCGTGGCGCCGCTCACCAGCCCGGCCGACCGAGCCACGTTCGGCACCGTCGTCACGGCCGCCAGCCATACCCCGGGCGTGGTCACCACCGTCGGCCCCGATTACTTCCCCGCGGGCCCGGGCCACCCCGCCGTCGGCCTCGCCGAGGTGTACCCCACGGGCAGCCCGCAGGCGGTGTCGACCACGAACCTGATCACTGATCTGCGCAGCCACGTCATACCCGCGGCCCTGCGCGGACAGCACCTTCAGGTGCTGGTGGGCGGGCAGACAGCCCTGGGCAACGACCTGGCCGGCCAGCTGTCGTCCAAGCTCCCGCTCTTCGTCGGCATGGTGGTCGCCCTGTCGTTCATCCTGCTCATGCTGGTCTTCCGCAGCCTGGCCATTCCCGTGACCGCCGCGATCATGAACCTGCTCTCCGCCGCAGCGGCGTTCGGGGTGATCACGGCGGTCTTCCAGTGGGGATGGCTCAAGAGCCTGGTCGGGGTGACCAACACCGGACCGGTCAGCCCGTTCATCCCGATCCTCATGTTCGCCGTCCTCTTCGGCCTGACCACCGACTACCAGGTGTTCCTGGTCAGCAGGATCCAGGAGGAGTGGCTCAAGCGGCGGGACAACTCCGCCGCGGTGCGCATCGGCCAGGCCACCAGCGGCCGGATCATCAGCGCAGCCGCCGCCATCATGACCGTCGTGTTCTTCGCCTTCACCTTCACCACCGACCGCACCATCAAGATGATCGGGCTGGGCATGGCCGCCGCGGTGCTCACCGACGCCCTCCTCGTCCGGACGGTGCTCGTCCCCGCCGAGATGCACACGCTCGGCCGGGGCAACTG
>WNFN01162405.1_pt1 | contig 10174 bp, 6 predicted proteins | sample 5400161 | NCBI WGS metagenome assembly WNFN01 (sample SAMN13153353, study PRJNA577476) | soil metagenome | isolation source: 80 cm saprolite on Douglas fir-dominated hillslope | place: USA:California | collected 2013-09-17
TATCGGCTTGCGTTGCCGTGACCTTGTGCGCTTCGCCCGCCGGGGGAATGAGGTCGAGACGATGCCCCACTTCTTCGAGGATGTGCAGCGCTTTATCCAGGTGTTCGCGACGATGAGTAGCAGTATAGCTGGTACGCAGCAGACTCATATGCGCGGGCACACCCGGCGGCACAACGGGATTGGCATACACACCTTCATTTGCCAGCGCACGCCATGCCAACGCAGTACGTACGTCATCGCCAATGATAAGCGGGATAATCGGCGTGTTGCTGCGGCCCGTGTCATAACCCAACTGCTTGAGATTTGTCCGCATATACTCGGCATTGTCCCAAAGCTGCTCAATAATTGCTGGTTCGGCCTCAATGATGTCCAGGCAGGCCAGAACGGTTGCCGCGTTTGCAGGGGGTAGACTGGCGCTGAACATAAGCGCCCGCGCGTGGTGCTGGACGTAGTGCAGCACGTCGGCATTGCCGGAGATGTATCCACCAACCGACGCCAGACTCTTGCTGAATGTCCCCATCACGATGTCAACTTCGTTTTCCAGGCCAAAGTGGGCTGCCGTCCCACGCCCATTGCCCAGAACGCCGATGCTGTGCGCATCGTCTACCATGATCCGCGCACCATGCTTTTTGCAAATCGTGACAAGCTCCGGCAGCGGCGCAATATCGCCGCCCATGCTGTACACGCCATCGACGATCACCAGTTTGCCCGCTTCGACAGGCAAACGACTTAGCATCGTGTCCAGGCTGTTCACATCATTGTGGCTGAAACGCCGCATTTCCCCGTACGACATGAGGCAGCCATCCACGATGCTGGCATGATCTTCTTTGTCGCAGATCACATAATCGCCCTTAGTCACCAGCGCCGATATTGTGCCAACGTTCGCCTGATAGCCAGTGGTGAAAGTAAGCGCGGCCTCGCTGCCCATGAAACGCGCTAATCGTCGCTCCAGTTCCAGGTGCAGTTCAAGTGTTCCATTGAGAAAGCGGCTGCCCGTGCAGCTTGTCCCGTAGACCTTGATCGCGTCCATGGCGGCCTGACGAACCTTTGGGTGCGTGGTCAGCCCCAGATAGTTGTTAGAGCCGATCATGATGACTTCATGGCCTTCGAAGATTGCCGTTGTCCCCTCGGAGTTTTGCAGCGGCAAGAAGTAGGGGTATATGCCCAATTCCATTGCTTCTTTGGCCTGTGTGAAGTGCTTGACCTTCTCGAAAATGTCCATGTTCCTGACGATCCCCCTACTGATATGGTTATCGGATGATGTAACACCGATTGCCTGAAAGTGGTGTGAAACAATTTTAATAAATGTCATTTTAGCCTGTTCAGACAAAAATTGCGCCTATCAAATGTCACTTACCGTTCAGGCCGCGATGTTGTTAATCTTTATAGGAGGAAGCAGATCAAATTATGTGAGGAGCGCACATGCAGTACGTCAATTTAGGGAACACGGGCTTAAAAGTATCGCGCCTCTGCCTGGGCATGATGACCTATGGCTCAAAGAAATGGCGTGATTGGGTGTTGGAAGAGGAAGAGAGCCGTCCTTTCGTCACGCGGGCGCTGGAAGCTGGTATCAATTTCTTTGATACGGCAGACGTATATTCTACTGGTGTCAGTGAGGAAATCACCGGGCGGGCCATCCGCGATTTTACCAAACGTGACGAGGTGGTAATTGCTACTAAAGTACACGGTCAGATGGGCGACAGTCCCAACCAGAAAGGGCTTTCGCGCAAGCACATCATGGAAAGTATCGACGCCTCATTGCGTCGCCTGGGAACTGACTACGTAGACCTGTATCAGATTCACCGTTGGGACAGCGATACACCGATTGAGGAAACTTTAGAAGCGCTCAACGATGTTGTCCGTGCCGGAAAAGCCCGCTATATCGGCGCATCCAGCATGTATGCGTGGCAGTTCGCCAAGTCACTCTATCTGGCTGATCTCCATGGCTGGACACGCTTCGTCTCGATGCAGAATCACTACAACCTCGTTTACCGCGAGGAAGAACGCGAGATGATTCCGCTGTGTCAGGCCGAAGGCGTCGGCGTGATCCCGTGGAGTCCGCTGGCACGTGGGTTCCTGGCGGGCAATCGCACCCGTGCTAAAGATGATGAAACGGCACGTTCAAAGAGCGATGCTTTTGCCCACCACATGTATTATCAGGACACGGATTTCAATGTCCTGGATTGCGTTACCGAGATCGCCGCACAGCACGGCGTCAAACCTGCCCAGATCGCGCTGGCCTGGATGTTGCACAAACCCGGAATCACCTCGCCCATCATCGGCGCGAGCAAAATGTACCAGCTTGACGAGGCCATCGCCGCGCTCGATATTCAATTTTCAGCCGAGGAAATGGCGACGCTCGAAGCGCCGTATGTGCCGCATCCGGTCCTGGGCCACGCTTAGCCGCACGTTATGCGGATGTTGCGGGCGCGGCATTCAAGTCGTGCAACCACTTCAGCAGCTTATCTGCCGTTGGCGGTGAACCGTGGATATCGCTGTCCCCGATGCTCGATTTGTCGGGACAGTCGCCCGGCAGTGGCCCGCCAATAGCGCCAGACGCAAAGGTCTTGCCTGTAGCGACATCAACGATTGAAATATCGTAACCTTCCTGGATGCGGCTGATGTGCCAATCGGCCTTGCCATTAGCGCCATAGTCGCAGCGTTCGACCTCGACACTCTTTGAGTGCAGGCAGATAACCGCCGTCAAATCCTGGCGCGATGTCGCCACTTTGGATTTATCCAGGGCGTCCTGAAACGACGAAAAGATAGTGTCCCGGTCCGCATTGACAACGATATAGTGAGTTGCGATACTGGATAGCGATCCATCAGGATGTTCCTTTGCCGACCCGCACAATGTGTTGATGTCGGCTCCAAAACGAGTTACCAGTTCGTCACGCTCAGCTTTATCATGCGCTGTGTTGTACTGGTCCGAGATGAGCGCCGCACCAAAAATCACTGCAAAGATAGCGCCGACGAGCAGCGTCACGAGAACCGCAATGCGCGGGATTCCCAGCCAGCGGATCGGACCTCGGAGATGGGTCTGCTGCAAATTGGCAAATGCGTGGGTATCTAATATTCGGTCCATTGTGCCGAGGATCAGATAGCTTGACGGCGGTTGGATCCGTCCTAGATTTATCTCTTTGGTATTTCCATAAGGTTTGACATGTAGCGCTTTACCCTTGAGTCGAAATGCGGCAACGTCGGCCCACATGATCTGCTGCTTTTTGTTGCTGATGCCATTCTTGTCCAGGAAAATGCCGCCGAAATCTAACTGCTTCCCAAGCTCGTAGGCGGCTACATAGCGTGGGACCTGGCACTCGGCCATTTTCATGAAAATGAACTCCACCAGGCGCGAGGCTTCGGCGGTCTTGTGGCTGACGGCAAAGGCAGGTTCGTGGCCCACGTGAAATATGTTCTCGCCATAGCGTAGAACGGGGATGCCGTTGACGCGAAAGGTGTGGCGCGTGCCTGTCATATCGGTAATCTGTTCCCAGCGCCACGAATGTTCCTCTTTGCCAACCCTGTAATTGATGCCACTCTCATAAACGGTAATACGTTTGGGGTTCATCTCAAGGAAAACGAGGTGGACGTAAAACCCGATCAGGCAGAACATAACCGCCCCCAACGGAGCCAGCGGATTGGCGGATGCGGCGATTGCAACAATCGGCGTGATCACGACCCCACCGAGAAACCACAATCGAAATATTTCGAGGTAGCTGAGTCCGTAAGTGTGCAGCTTCTGTCCGAGGGAATCGTTCGGCACGTACATCCTAATAACTCCGTTGCCTTCTACGCATTTTCATTATAGGAGGTGTTGCGATGCGAACGGCAATTAATTTTGTAACAGTCCGAATGGGCGGCCCAAATCAGGTATATTTACTGCCATCACACCTTGAATATTGGACCTGAAAATTTAGCTATGATCCAAGCAACGCCCCGGTTCTCCATCATGGATCTGTGGATGTTTGTGCTGATGCTCATCTGGGGCACAAATTACGTCATCCTCAAATCAGCGGTGGATGTGCTGCCGCCGATGGTCTTCAACAGCTTTCGTTTTGCTACCGCCGCAGTCGTTATGGGGTTGCTCTTCAAGGCCAACGGCTACAAGCTCACCTTGCCGCGCCGCGAATGGCCCATTCTGATTGGTCTGGCATTTTTGGGCAACGCGCTTTACCAACTCGCCTTTCTGACTGGACTGAGCCTTACAACGGTTGCCAACAGCAGCTTAATTCTGACCATCATGCCGGTGTGGGTCGTGCTGTTCAACACACTGCGGGGCCATGAACGCTTCACCCAACGCCGGATGACAGGCATCGCAGTAGCTCTGTTCGGTGTCGCGGTTGTCATTCTGGGCGGCAAATCAATTGATATAGGCGGCAAAACCCTGCTCGGCGATCTGCTAACCCTTGTCGCATCGTTGATTTGGGCCGCGTCCACGATTCTGTCATACAAGCCGTACAAGCGCAGCCCGACGCCCGCGATCACGTTCTGGATCATCTTCTGGGGCGCGACTTTCCAATTACTCTTTGCCGTACCCGACTTCGGGAAGGTCAATTGGTCGCTGTTCACCCCCGCGCTCTTGTTGGCGCTTGGCTATTCGGGCATTGTGTCGATTGGTGTTGGCTATGTCATTTGGAATCATGGGGTCAAGGTGCTTGGCACGGGACGACCCGCTGTGTATACCTACCTGGAACCAGTCATTGCCGGGATCGCGGCGGTGATCTTTCTCAGTGAGCCACTGACCGTCTGGCTAATTGTCGGTGCGGGATTGGTGCTGTTCGGTGTGGTGTTGGTCCAGAGTGGGTAATTTTGGCGCGCCGCTCGATTTTTTAAGCGCAAAGTGCTTGACATTTGCGAGAGCTATGGTATACTGCAACTTCGCAGGAATCCCATTTGATGACTCTCCAAAATCCCGACCCGTTCTTATATGAGGCAAATGACCAACCCCGGTTCAAACCTCACTATCAGCATGTTTCTAGTGTTCAGGAGTGGTTATGCAGCGCCGACTAGATACGAAGAATTATGCGCGTACCTACGATGTCCATGACCTGCCCTCACTGATTGAAGTCCAGTTGAATTCTTTCAACTGGTTCCGTGAGGAAGGCTTGGGCGAACTATTCAGTGAGATCAGCCCTATCGAGAGCTTCAATGGAAGCCTCAAGCTGTATTTTCCCGGCTTTGGTCCGGAAACTGAGGAATTTGGCCTCAAGTATTGGTTCGAGGAGCCAAAGTACGGAGAGGACATCTGCCTCGAACGCGACATGACCTATGCAGCCCCACTGTACGTGCGTGTGGCACTGGTCAACCGCGAGGCGGGCGATGAAGTCGTCACCTCAGATATTTTCCTGGGTGACTTCCCGCTAATGACTGAGAATGGCACATTCATCATCAACGGGACTGAACGTGTTGTTGTCAGTCAGCTTATCCGTTCTCCCGGCGTGTATTTCGCCGCCGAAGAGGATCGCACCACGGGCCGCCTCCTCTCCAACGCCAAGCTGATCCCGGATCGCGGCGCATGGATGGAATTTGAGACCCGCAAGAGCGACTATCTGGCGATAAAGTTCAACCGCAAACGCACTATTCCCGTAACAATTTTGCTGCGTGCGTTAGCCGCCGTGCGCGATGGCATGGACAACCTGTCACCGATCAAGAATGGCAGCGACGAAGAGTTGCTCGCCATCTACAAAGATGTCGATAACAACCCGGACCACCAGTACCTCCAGGGCACAATCAAGATGGAGCCGCAGTGGGACGTTAAAGAAGGGCATACCATTGGTGAAGCTGCGCTCCTGGAATTCTACAAGCGTATGCGTCCCGGCGACCCGCCCACGCTTGATAACGCCCGCACCTATCTGGAAAGCCAGCTTTTCGACCAGCGCCGCTACGACCTGGAGCGTGTGGGCCGCTATAAGCTGAACCAGCGACTGCGTTTGAATAACGATATTCCGCGTTCGGTCCGCACCATCACCAAGTACGACCTGGTGAAGTTGATCGAGCGTATGATCCAGATCAACAATGGTCAGGCTGAACCGGACGACATCGACCACCTGGGCAATCGCCGTGTCAAGACTGTTGGCGAATTGATCCAGAATAAACTGCGTATTGGCCTGCGTCGTACCGAGCGTGTGGTCCGCGAACGCATGTCGATCCGTGAAACCGAAAACATTACGCCCATCACCCTGATCAACATCCGGCCCATTGTCGCCGCGATCCGTGAGTTCTTCGGCAGCAGCCAGTTGAGCCAGTTCATGGAACAGACCAACCCGTTAGCCGAACTAACCCACAAGCGTACACTGTCCGCACTTGGACCTGGTGGTCTGCGGCGTGAACGCGCTGGCTTCGATGTCCGCGACGTTCACCATAGCCACTATGGGCGTATCTGCCCAATCGAGACACCAGAAGGTCCGAACATCGGCCTGATCGGGCGTCTGGCAAGCTATGGACGCGTCAACGAGTACGGCTTCATCGAAACGCCTTATCGCCTTGTCATCCGCGAACTACCCATCGGTGATGAACGCCTCGCGGGTCGCACAACCAGCGAGGACGTGACAGACGCCAACGATAAGACCATTGTTCATGAAGACGTGAAGCTCGACGCCAAGTTGATAGAGAAGATGCGTAAGGCAGGCATTGAGAAAGTGACGGTCAAGGCCTTTGTCAGCCCGGAGATTCAATATCTTTCCGCTGACGAAGAAGACCGCTTCATGATCGCGCAGGCTAACGCCAAGCTCAATGAGCAGAACGAGTACACTGACGAGCGTATCTCCGCTCGGTTCCATCAGAAATTCCTGGATACCTCGGCAGATCGCATCGACTACATGGACGTTGCGCCACGCCAGATCGTTGGTATTTCAGCGGCGCTCATCCCGTTCCTGGAACATGACGACGCCAACCGTGCCCTGATGGGATCGAACATGCAACGTCAGGCCGTGCCACTGCTTCAGCCGGACGTGCCGATTGTCAGCACGGGCATGGAAGATCAGGCTGCCTATGACTCCGGGCAGGTGCTCATTGCGGAGACAGATGGTGAAGTATTAAGTTCGCAGGGTGCGCAAGTGGTCGTCCGCGAAGCTGATGGCAACCGGGTTTACGGCGATGTGATTGCCGACAGTTCATCGACAGTCCACGCCAATCTGGCGTTGGGTCACGACGTACTGTGCGCCTTCCTGTCATGGGAAGGTGGCAACTACGAAGACGCGCTGCTAATTAACGAGCAGTTGCTGCGCGACGACAAGTTCACCTCGATCCACATCGAGAAGCACGAGGTCGAAGCCCGCGACACCAAGCTCGGCCCAGAAGAGATCACCTACGACATCCCGAATGTCGGTGAGGAAGCCCTCAAAGACCTGGATGAGTTCGGCATCGTGCGCATCGGCGCGGAAGTCGGCCCGAACGATATCCTTGTCGGCAAGATCACCCCGAAGGGCGAGAAAGAACTCAGCCCGGAGGAAAAACTGCTGCGGGCCATCTTCGGTGAAAAAGCCCGTGAAGTGAAAGACTCATCGCTGCGGCTGCCGCACGGCGAAAAGGGCAAGGTTGTTGACGTTAAAATCTTCACGCGCGAAGAGCACCGCGATCTGCCCGCTGGCGTGGATCAACTGGTGCGGGTCAGTGTGGCGCAGAAGCGTAAGCTGACGCAGGGTGACAAGATGGCAGGCCGTCACGGGAACAAAGGCGTTATCTCGAAGGTTGTTTCTATCGAAGATATGCCGTATCTCGAAGACGGTACGCCGATTGACATCATCCTCAATCCGTTGGGCGTGCCGGGACGTATGAATATCGGTCAGGTGCTGGAAACACACCTCGGCTGGGCGGCGGACCGCCTCGGCTTCCGGGCCATTACACCCGTGTTCGATGGGGCCGATGAGCGTGAGATCGAAGCTGAACTGGGCCGTGGCTGGTTAATTGACCGCGCCTGGTTTGAGATTACCGAGCGTGCCTGGGAATGGATCAAGACTCAGGATTACGACGAGGAATCGCTGGAAGACGACGAAGAAGTGCGCCGTCTGTATATCGATCAGTGGCTGGCTGGCAACAAGCTGTATGATCAGGAGCGGTTGGCACTCGAACACGTCTATGCCCGGCGGGCTGTACTCGCCGAATGGCTGCGTGAGAAGGGTTACAATCCCGAAGACGCGCTGGTGTTCCAGACGGAAGGTGTGACCCTGGATGAACGTGATCGGCGCGATACCTATGCCATCGACGTTGCACTGCAAGTTTGGTCAGAGGTAACTTCCGGCGAGGCGACTCCGCGCGAATTGACAGGCGACGTGTTGCGTGAACATACTAATCGCGTCTTCCTGCGCACCGGGGAGCCAGCACCGATCTACGGTAAGCAAAAGCTCTTTGACGGTAAGACGGGTGAAGTGTTTGACCGTCCGGTGACAGTGGGCATTATCCATATGCTCAAGCTGGCCCACCTTGTCGAGGACAAGGTTCACGCCCGTTCGACTGGTCCATATAGCCTTGTCACACAGCAGCCGCTTGGTGGTAAGGCGCAGTTTGGTGGTCAGCGCTTCGGTGAGATGGAAGTGTGGGCGCTGGAAGCCTATGGCGCGGCGCACACGCTACAGGAAATGCTCACCGTCAAATCCGACGACGTTCAGGGCCGCGTCAAGACCTACGAGGCCATCGTCAAGGGTGAGCCGATTGAGGAGCCAGGCGTCCCGGCTAGCTTCCGTGTACTGGTCAAGGAACTGCAAAGCCTGGGCCTCGCGGTGGAAGCCATCACCGACAGCGGCGAGATCATCCGGTTCGGCAAGGACGAGGAAAAAGCCCGTCAGCCGAAACTGCAAATGGGCTTGCTCGGACTCGCTGGTGATCGCTAGTCTTTGCGGTAAAGCTCAAAATATCGAGGGGTGCAGTGAATGCTGCGCCCCTTTTGATTCATACTCAGTTTCTAATCACTCGTTTACTGCTGTCCTTGGCAAACTAGTGATTTATCGTTGGGTGAATGTACATTAACTTGTCACGAAATCTGTAGGGGCGGATCATCTGTCTTTTCAAGGTAACAGGCGTGAATCTCAGCCTCAAATGGGGATAGTTTTACCATTTCCGCGCTGCGATATTTCTTCCAAACTTGCTCATCCCAACGCACCACGACAACTACATTAGGGCTTGTTAAGTTGCGTCGGAGCGGGATTTCGATCCCGTACTCAATTTCGATGGAAATCTCATAAGCACTTTGTTGAACATATGGCTTTTCGCCCCGGACAACCGTTCCTGTGTGATGTGAACCGGGTTCAATCTCGACTAATTGTCCCGTCTCTGTTGGTTTAAATGTTCCCACGTGCGGATGATTGACAATTCGCACACGATCTCCATCCCGAAATTCAATATGGTTCCACACTGCCACAACTGGCCCCATATTTACCTCTTGCGGTTGCTCAAACTCTGTTGCGACGGCTTACCTGCGGACTCGTCGGAATTGTTTAGTTCGCCATCATCGCCGAGCGAAACGCTATTTTTGCGCTTTTTGTTGACCCTAAGCTCCTGACCAGCATAGGCTAGATCGTGCAGCAAACGTAAACGCTCAAACTCTGCTTCACGTTTCAGTTCCTCTTGCAACACATTTTCACGTCGAAAATCCAGAATAAACCGAATAATCGCAATCATACCCAGCGCAAAACATATCCAGAATAAGGGCACAACCAGATTATAGAGGTCACTTCCACGCACAGCGTTCAGTAGAAACGTGAGGATGATAAATACTAACGCAAATGCCACCAGCCAAAACTGGCGAAGCCGCAAGCGCCTCATTGGCAACATACGTTGTTCGGTTTTCGCGCGAAGGTATTCTTCTTTGAAAGAGTCATCGGTCACCGCGGATTCCTTTCTTCGGCTTTTTACCATACGCCACGCCAATCGAAAAGTTGCCAACAGTATATCATTTGCTCAGTGATGGTATGATATGCGCTAGTTGAGCGTAGTAGCATTACTCTGGCGTCGAGGACTAATGTCAGCTATTGACCTTCTCCACAATCGCATCGATCTCGTCAACATTCCCTTTACAGATCGCGGTTCACGGCTTCTGCTGTTTCAGGAAGGTAACACGCTCTTCATGCGTCTGGCTGAGCGTTGGGTCAAGTGGGAAGAGCAGGTCGGACACTATCGCAAGCGACCACCGATCATAAGCGATCTGATATTTACCGACGCAGACGGTACGCCGCTAGAG